>WNGD01001510.1_pt1 | contig 25170 bp, 21 predicted proteins | sample 5400671 | NCBI WGS metagenome assembly WNGD01 (sample SAMN13153369, study PRJNA577476) | soil metagenome | isolation source: 40 cm soil or saprolite under grassland replicate 2 | place: USA:California | collected 2016-06-15
CCTGGATATCCTGCGACGGGCCAAGAATCGAGCGGCTTTGAAGTGGTGTTTACCCTTCCAGAAACAGGTGAATGGCTGGCGCTTCTCCTTGCGATTCTAAATCCTTTTTTCGATCACAAAAAAAGTGTCTGGGAGAGAGCTTCATGCGGGTGGAGAGGGCTTCATGCTCATCACTCTTGCTACACCTTGTTATAATGAAGTAGCTCAACCAATGTAGTCACCGTAAGTACCAACGAAGAATAAAGGAGTTTTTATGACAGGCATACGTAACGTAATTTCGACGTTGACCTCCAATGGCGAAGAGGTCATGGGACCAGAGATTCTGCTGTGGCACTATCCTAATAACGATATTATGAATGGGTCACTGCTCACAGTAGAGAGCAACCATTTTTGTGTCCTGAAGTCGCGTGGCGCCATTTTACAGGTCTACGAGACAGGCCAGTACTCAGTGCAAACACCTGACCGCCCGCTGTTTGGCTCGATGCAGCAGGCATTCTATGGTGGTCAAAGTCCCTGGCAGTATGAGGCTCTCTACATCAACCGTGCCAAGCTGGTGCTCAAGACTGGTGGGATGGCCCTCTCTCGCGAGATGGCAGAGATGGTCTATAGCGTGGATTATTATATTCACGTTGAGACACGCGAGGCAGCGGTAAAGTTAGTACAACATATGCCTTACCGGGGTCATACCCTGACAACGACGGAGGTCAATGCTTATGCCGGACCGGTCATTGAGCAGGCCGTGAACCAGTTAGTGCAGATCACCCCGCTTGAAGCCGTTAACGAGAAGATTCATGATCTCTCACAGATTGTGCTTCAACATCTCCAGCAATTCCTATCGCTTTACGGCATCACCCTCGATACTGTCAAGGTGCTTGTCTTCCCTCGCGACGAGCGCATGAAGGCCTTGATCTCTTTGAAGGCGTTCGGGTTGAGTGAACTGGATGCAGTGCGCTATTATACGGCGATGATCATGGCAGAGCGCGGTATCGTTTCTGCTCCGAATATGGCCATTGGTATGCCATTTAGCATCAATGGGGTACAGACAACGGCCAGTACTGATCGCTATACCATGAATGCGGCAGCAACTCCGCCTCTACCGTCGGCCCCTAAGCCGGTGGCGCGCTAGCTTCTGAATATCAGGGAGGGGTGCGCGTACAATTTTTGCACGAATTCAAGAGGTATGGTAGAGGCGGCATTGATGACGCCGGTCAGCGAGCGGATAGACACATTCAAGAGAGACGGACTGGCGTCATCAATGCCGCCTCTACATCTTTCTTGGAAGAGACCTCCTCCCACTGTACAAAATCCTACGCGCACCCATCAAGGAGAACTGGGATGAGTTCTGGACCATCGAGTGATCCGGTCGTACAGCAATTACAATTATTGCTGACCGGTTACGGCTACAACTTCTATAGTTCGGTCACCCAGGCACGAACAGATGATCAGCTGGTACGAGAACGGGCCAGCTATTACCTGGCACAGGCAGTAGATATGCTGGCAAACTTACGCGGCGAGTACCAGCGACGCTTCATTCCGCCCTTAACGCGAGCAAATCCTGATCCACCCGCAGAGGCAATGGCGCAGGTACGCGAGATCGAGGCGGTGCAACAGGAGCTTGCCAGTGTGGAGAGCCATATTCGCGGCATGCCTGTGCCTGCCTCGGATCGGACATGGTGGCGTTTTCGCCAGGAACAACCGCTCCTGATGCAATTACTCAATTTTGATCTGCAGCTAGTCCGCAGCAGTGAGCAGGTGTATTACTATGTATCACAACTGGACTCTGCTAGCTGGAATACGCAAGGAAGTCGGCCATTGCGACAAATGATACAGCAGTTGACACAGCTTGCTCGCGAGCGGGAACAGTTTCTTTTACTTCACCTATGAGAGTAGGGTGAGCAACACTGGAGATGGCGCGTTTGTGCAAACGCGCCATCTCCAGTGTTGCTCACCCATTTTCGCCTAACTGGTTAGAATATCAATGTAATTGGCAGGCAGGGTACAGCCTCCGTAGAGTTTGGTGAGCAGCTCCTCCTGGGTCTTAACGGTAACTTCGCCGGTGGGACATGACATGGAAAGCGTGCGTGCGCCCATAGGCAAATCCTGGCGGAGCGGCTTGGCAAGGCCACGGATATCACGTACACCCATAGGCCAGGAAACGCTGCCGATGAAAAAGTCTTTGGCACTAAAGTAGAAGAAGGGAACTTTATAGTGAAGGGTGGTCTCCACATCGGTGATGAGCGTCAAAATGTGGGATATAGCCACGTCGGCAGGGTTGTCAGCATTGATACCGCAGCCGCGCACACAACCGGTTCCTTCGATAACCCAAAGGTGTTTGCCCAGGTCACCGCTATTCAGATTGACGCGGAATTGTTGTGACCAGAAGACAAACAGCCAGTAGAGACTGTTGGTACTCTGATTGGGATAACCATTGTGCCAGCTATCAATGAGGCCCAGAGTTTGTGAACGCCAACTCCAATTGCCGCCAGGATGAACCGAAGTGTTCATGGCGGTTTGCATATCGTTCAGGTATTTTACTTGATCGAGTAACGGCTGGTAGTCAATGCCGCCGACGTGCGGATCAAGCGCACCCAGAATGACAGGAACTTCAGGGCGCACAGCATGCACGGCTTGTTCACAGAGGTCGAAGAAACGCGCAAAGTTCTCAGGAGTGATGTAGCGATTAAAAGCCCCTGACTTCATCTCTTCGTTGCCGCACTGGACGGCATCGGATCCACCTTGAGCAGCGTCATTGAGAATTTTGGTATCCAAAAGGCGAGTATTGGTAGCCCATTGACAGACCGAGAGGAGAACGCGCACTCCTTGACGGTGATAGAACTCGACAGTTTTTTTCAAGGCAGCACCTTGTACGTTATTGGTGCCGCAGGTATAGTAACCCAGGCGCACCCAGGGAATATCCACAAAAGCAGCCTGAGCGTCGGCAACAATACCCAGTACCGAAGCTGGGGACACCGGTGGTGGATAGTTAGCAGTGCTCGTGGTTGTTGCTACTACCGTAGGCACGGTAGCAACAGAGGTTACACTGACGGTCGCTGTCGTAGTAGGAGCAGTGGTCACGAGTACACGATAGGAGAGGGCTGCCAGGAGGAAACTTCCTAGCAGCACTACTACAAACACGAGCATGGACGAAGTCTTGATATCTTTTAACGGGTTCACAGATTAAAACCTTCGTTTCAGCTTTCCAGGATACCTATGAAGTTATCCGGTAGAGAGCAACCAGCGTACATTTTGGCTAGCAACTGCTCCTGGCTTGAGACAGTTACCTGGCCTGACGAACAGGACATAGCAAGAGTACGCGCACCCATCCATAAGTCCTGGCGAAGCGGTTTAGGATGATCATTAGCATCACGAATACCCATGGGCCAATATTGACCACTAGTATAAAAGTCCTTGGTACTAAAGTAAAAGAAAGGAATTTTGTACCTCATGGAGGTCTGTACGTCGGTAATGAGAGTCATTATGTGCGAAATAGCCTGATCATAGGAATCGCCGGGAACGCCACAACCAAAGACGCAGCCTGTACCTTCAACGACCCAGAGATGATTGCCAAGCGCACCGCTATCGAGATTGACACCGATCTGTTGAGCCCAAAAAGCAAAAAGATAATATAGGCTGTTAGTACTCTGACTGGGATAGCCGTTGTGCCAGCTATCGATGAGTCCCAAAATCTGTGAGCGCCAGTGCCAACTACCACCGGGATGCACCGAGGTGTTCATAGCATATTCCATGGAGTTGAGATAATCAAGCTGGTTATACAATGGCCCGTAATCTATGCCACCCACTTGAGGATCCATTGAACCAATGATAACCGGAATTTGGGGACGAACGGCATGCACGGCTCTCTGGCAGAGATCGAAGAATTTAGCAAAGATACCTGGATCGACGTACATATTGTAGAGGCCATACTTCATCTGCTCGTTGCCGCACTGAACGGCGTCGGCTCCACCCTGGGCAGCATCGTTGAGCATACTGGTATTGTAGAGCCGCGTATCTGGTGCCCACTGGCAGACAGAAAGCAGGACACGCACACCCATAGCATGATACTTTTGCACGATATCTTTTAAGGTAGCTCCACGCACATTATTGGAAACGCAGGTATGATAGCCAAGTCGAACCCACGGAATACCCGCCGGATGGTTGGCGTCGGCGACAATACCCAGTACTTTCGAAGATGGAACGGGAGGTGGATACGTCGGCGTCGGAATAGGGGTCGGCGTCGGAGAAGGCGTTGGTGTTGGTGTTGGTGTTGGCGTATACGTTGGTGTTGGTGTTGGTTTCTGTGCCACTCCCGTGCTTGAGGAGCAAGAAGCAAGCATCAGGCTACCTAGCAACACAATACTGAAAAAGAGCCATGCTCTTCGCTGAAGCAATGTTCGTACAATCATCATCAGTTCACTCTTCTATAAAATATTTTCCTGGTAAGAGATACAGTTTTTTATACAATGGTGGACGGGACGAAATGACCCATCATTTGGTAAAACGAAAAAGGTCCCCAAAAAAAATACAACCCCACCTCCCCACTTATTTGCCAATACAAAATTCGCTGAAGATTTTATCGAGTAGATCGTCACTAGCGGTCTCGCCAGTAATTTCGCCGAGGGCATCATAGGCCGCTCGCAGGTCGATGGAGACGAAATCTAATGGCTCTCCCCGTTTTAACGTAGTCTGCGAGGCATGCAGATGTACGACGGCGCGACGCAGTGATTCTTGATGACGCGCACTGGTGATCAAGACACTGCTACTATGGAGCGTTTTTCCACCTAACACGAGATCAGCGATGCTCTCTTCAAGCTCGGACAGGCCCTGACCCGTTAAGGTTGAGGTTGAGACGAAAGGAGCACGCGGCCACATATGCTGCACATCCTCAAGCTCTAAAGCTTGGGAACGATCGGCCTTGTTAATGACGAGGATAAGCGGTCGCTGCTCATGCGCTTCTAACGTAGCCATTTCAGGACTCTGCGAGGATGTATCTACCGGAGATACACTGTGGTGGCCGAAGCCCATACTATACAACTCATCGGAGACACGGTGATCCTGGCTGGTCAGTGGCTCAGAACCATCGAAGACGAGTAGGACAAGATCGGCAGTTTCGGCGGCTGCGCGACTGCGCTGGACACCAAGTTGCTCTACAGGGTCGTTGCTAGGTGTAATACCAGCCGTATCGATGAGATGCGGAGGAATATCATGCAGGTTGGCGACTTCTTCGACAGTATCGCGAGTCGTACCAGCGATGGGGGTGACGATGGCCCGCTCGGTGCGCAGGAGGGCATTGAGCAAGCTAGATTTTCCAACGTTGGGCCGACCAATGATGGCAGTACGCAGTCCCTGGCGATAGAGCTGTCCCTGCTCCGAGCCTGCCAGCAGGGTATCCACCTGCTGCTGAGCTACCGCAATGAGTGGTGCAAGCTCCGACGGTTGAGGTGTGGGAACATCTTCTTCGGGGAAGTCAATGCTAGCCTCGATCCGCGCAATTACTCCAAGAATAGCGTGACGCGCTTCCTGCACTTGTGCTGAGACACGCCCGCGCAATTGCTGCATAGCGAGTCGTTGCCCAGCTTCAGTCTGAGAGCCGATCAGGTCCATCACGGCCTCGGCCTGGGCCAGATCAAGCCGCCCATTGAGAAAGGCTCGCAAGGTAAATTCGCCGGCATTGGCCAGCCGTGCGCCCTGCGCCAGTACCAGCCGCAAGATACGCGAGAGGACAAGTGGGCCTCCATGTCCCTGTATCTCCACCACGTCCTCACAGGTATAAGTACGTGGAGCCGACATGAAGACTACCAATACCTCATCAATGATCTCTTCTGTCGTTGGATCGCTAATCTTGGCATAGGTGAGCAAGTGCGAGGGCGGCATATCTGTCCGTCCCCTGGGCTGGCGCACCAGCGGCTGTACGATAGAAAAGGCTTCGGGGCCACTGATACGTACAATCCCTATACCACCTACGCCCGGCGGTGTCGCTATCGCTGCAATCGTATCGTTCTGCATAGCAGGAATTATAGCGTATTGAGAGCAAGATGTATAGCCTCTCCCTGTTTATTGGGATGAGGTTCATTTTTTGCAGAGTGCGTGGCGTGCTGAGCATGATGACCGCAAGGGTCATCACTACTATACTCCGTCTTTCGCCCGTCCTTCGTGTATAGTAGTGATGACCCTTGCGGTCATCATGCTTAATATACCGTCATCATGCTTAATATACGGTCATCATGCTTCGCAAAAAAAATGACACACATCAGCTTGCACTTCGTTCCTGCTTGACATATATTATAAGGAGAGCAAATCCGTGGACAGAATACTTCAGCTTGTAGAAAAACGCACTTAAAGAGGTTATCAGAGACAGATCAGACAATCCCTCCTCTGATCGTAGTCTGGTCGGAGGAGTTCCCTCCAGGTCTTCCTGACCCTGAGGAGCACTCGGGGCACCCCTGCAACGGGTGGCCGGGTGAACCACAAAGGAGGTATGCTATGTCAACACCAAGAGACGCTGGTCAAGTGTCCCACGTTCTCCTTAGGGGAGTCCTCGTTGGCATGCTCGGTGGGATCCTGATGATGCTATTTACCATGCTTTCCACCATCACTTACCTGCAAATGGGCTTCTTCACGCCCCTGTATGCCATCGCGGCCCCACTCATCGGACAGTCACCGTTGATGACCTCCCTGCGCCAAGGCGGCTTCTACTTGGACTTCGGCCCGGCACTCCTCGGGCTGGTGATCCACCTGCTGTGGGCGGGATTCTGGGGCCTGATCTTTGGCTTACTTGCGCGTCGACTGCATCTGACTGGCGGAGCGGCCATCATCAGCGGATTAGTCTATGGCGTGCTGATCATGCTGGTCATGATCTTCATCGTCGTGCCCATCGTGCGGGCTCCCGATCTCTTGCTGCTACTGGGCTCGTTCTCGTTTACTATCGCCAATGCGCTGTTCTATGGCATGCCCCTCGGGCTGTGGCCAGTGGTGCAGCCGCGGCTCTTCAGAGCCCCCCCCGCCTGGCAAGCGGTCTAGAGATTGCAGCCACGGTTCCGATAGGCCAAACGATTGGGCATGCGTCACAGCAGAGGCAAGGAGCTTGTCAACTGAAATATTGCCTTGATGAGTTTTCCCTACGGCTGAGCATGCGTGTTCACTGTACCGTCACTGTTAAGTTCATTTCTGGATGGATTGTACAATACAAATGATACGTGCCAGCCGTATTGAACGGCCCAATCGTCTGACTATCGTTGCCGTTAAACGTTGCATCCACCATAGGGGCACCGCGCTCCAGCTTGGGCTTCGCTGTGCCATTACTATCCCATGTACCATTCTCAATAACATGAGTGACAGCAACATCATCGATCAAGGTGAACTTATCCCCTTTCTTGATTGTAATACTTGGCTGTACAAAGTTTGTGTCATTCATATGCACCGCAGGGCCATTTACATTCCCAGCATCAGAGCCGCCACTACATGCCACGAGCAGAACTGTCACCAGACTAAATAAAACAAAAACTGCTATCAGCTTCTTCACGGTATATTGTTCTCCTCTAGAGGTTTGATCAGCTATTACAATGGTACCTTGACTTGTCTACCTGATATCCGTATAGGGCATATACCTGAGAGTCTTATCCAATTGCTTACACTCCACATTCCGCAGTTTGCCTCAGTTTCCCCTCAAGTTTCTCTCTAATCTACCGATACTTAGTAAATGGTAGGTCGTGGCGACCTGCCAGTGTCCAACTCGCATGATGAATAGTCCTAAAATTGGAGAATTCCTGTGAAACGCCTTATCTTATTACTCACAATCTTGTTCGTTTTGGTTTCGTTGTTAATAGCTACTCCTGGGTCGGCCCGTGCTACCAGCAGCTTCCCAAACGTACCTAGTGGATATGCCTATGCCACCTACACTACTGTACCTAGCGGCTCAGGTTATGTCACCTATGGCCCTAGTATACCCGTTGCACTAAGTTGCACCGCTCCCTCAACCACCGGTACCCTCACGAATTCGGGTAACATTACATCGGTTAACTCCGGTACTGCTACCTCTACGATCACCGTAAATCGTACTGCAACAGCACTGAGCGTTACCTCGACTGCAGATGTCAAGAACTTAAAGCTCCTGGGAGGCTTAATTAGTGCTAATGAAATTAAAGCAATTGTCACCAGCACTTCCAATGCATCGGGTACAACCAGCGTTAATAGTTCTCAATTTGGTGGGTTAAGCATTACTGGAATTACTGTACCAACCAACCCCGCGCCTAATACACAACTGAGCATTCCTCTCGTCGGCACCGTCACATTGAATGAGCAGAGCGGACCGTTTAACGCAACCAACTCGACCAGCATCACCGTTATAGCAATGGATGTTCATATCACCCAGACAAATTTACTCGGATTCCCCGTCGGCTCACGTATTGTTGTCGCTTATGCGCAAAGCGGTATCCAGCTATCCGCCGTAGCTGCCACCGCATATGGCCTCTATGCTCTTGCACTTGGAGGATCAGTCCCGTCAGTTGGCCCAACAGCGGCAGTAGGAATTAGCTGTAAGGGCGGCTCCGCAACGAATACTATCAATACACTCAACTCTCCGGTCATTGGTAGTACAGCAAACGAAAGCAGCAGTGCTTCAGGACAAATCACCGGCTCTACTAGCCATGCAACGAGCCAAAACCACATCTCAAACCTGAACCTGCTAAGTGGTTTTGCGTCCGCGGATTCCATCATTACCACGGCCACTGCGGATTTCAATGGGACAACGGGCTCTAGCTCAGGCTCGACCGTGTTCCAAAATGGCAAGCTGAACGGACAATCGGTGCCCAACAATCCTGCACCCAATACCCGCGTGAATCTTCCAGGGATCGGCTACGCTATCGAGAACGAACAATATGGCAGCAGCAGTTCCTCGGGGGCATCAAAAACAGTGATTGCTTTGGACATCTATGTGACTACAGCTGGCAATTCTCTTAACCTACCAGTAGGCGCACGTATTATCGTTAGCCTGGCAACAGCTGCTGTAGCCAGCTCTTAGTAGTCTAAACAATCGCCTGGCATAAGGATTACGCCAACTTTAGAGACTGTGTGTAAAGGTATCTTCGCTCAGTACCATTGTGAAGCGAACTCAAAACCACCTTACCCACAGTCTCTTAGCTCGCTGCATAATCACTCTTGCTCAGGCTTTTCTGCCTGAGATAAGGCAAGGAAGAGCAGTTGGCCAAAGCCGGATGATAGCTGGTAGGCGGCAATCCAACTTGCACTGGTAGGAATAACTATTCAGGTACCCTAGAATCAACTGCACCTCTTCACAGGCGGGATGAGAGAGAAATGGACGCGGTATAACTTGATACCATCCAAAATTTGGGTCTGCCTCTATACTGGATTCATACCGTGACCTGAACAGTTACTAGGTACTTAGTGATATAATATTGCTCGATAAAGCCTTGGAACGACAACATTCTTTTAGAGGCAGGTGATTCCTTTGGCAGCGAATCCAGAGAAGCGACGCTATAGCTTCGAGCAGTATATCACGTTGTTGCGCAACAATGATCAACGACTCGAGTATGATCATGGCGAAATCTACGCGATGGCAGGCAGCAGTGCCAATCATGCAGCGATCTCTGCAAACATGTGGCGTGCTTTAGACGATGCACTGGGAGAAGATGCCACGTGCCGAGCCTACATGGTTGATCCCATCGTACGGCTCACACCTGACGTAACAGTGATGCCGGATGTCGTGGTTACTTGCGATAGAGCCGACCAGGGTGATGCTTTTTTTCTAGACTCGCCATCTATAGTCGTTGAGGTGCTTTCAAAAAGCACCGAAGCCAGGGACCGAACCTATAAGCTGCTGCGTTATCAGGCAAAGCAAAGTATTCAGGAGATTGTGCTTATCAGCCAATACGTGCAACATGTTGAGGTCATTACTCGCACGACTTCCGGTTGGGAGTACCAGGAGTATGGACACGAAGAACGTTTCACTCTGGCGAGCCTGAATGCGACCATCCGTGTGTCTGAGATCTATCGGCGATTGTCCATTCCAATCGAAAAACGCACGTTTATGCCTCTTGAGATTATCGAGCCAGCAGATGAACAGGAAGATTCTTGAGTTCGACTTTTACTCAGGAACTCCCTTCCTGTTATTCCTCACTACTTATATATGTTGACGCAGATCCTCCCCATCCACTCTCTCACTCATAGCATGGCCGGTTTGCAGCATATCACTTTGTGGATTAGAGAGGTTGATACTACCATATTTTTACACTCCGCACGGCACATTATTAATAATTGTCATTGGCCAGCCCTCGATGAGTTGCTGCGTCTTTTCTTGCCCAATTATCTGTACTGCCTGACGCAAGCTCTGCACAATAGCAGGTGGACGCTTGTGCAGACCATGCGCGTCCGATGCGATGCAATGCACCAATCCTTGCTTGAGCAGCGTTTGAGCAGTGTGCTGCGCTGTTCGGCCTTGCATGCCCACCAGACTGCTCGCAGTGATCTGAGCCAATACACCTTGTCGTAGCAACGACGTGAGGCGTTTCGGCTCTTTCTGGAAAATGCTATACCGCTCCGGGTGAGCCAGTACGGGTGTGATGCCGAAAGCCCTCAGTTCAAAAATGACGCGCTCCACTTCAGGCAGTTGACTCTGATTCCATAATTCGAGCAGCAAATAGCGGCCGCCGTTAAGTGTTGATAAGCGACCGGTCTGGATATCTTCGACCAGCCCCGGTTTGATCAGAACCTCATGACCAGCAAAAAGACGTAAAGGAACGCTCTGGAGATCGAACACTCGCTGAAGCTCGCTCACCCTGGCTTTGATCTCCATGGCTGAGCGTTGCGGGAACATATCGTTAAAATGGGGTGTAGCAATAGCTGTATGGATGCCTTCTCGCACCAATGTTCTGGCTAGAGTTAGTGCTTCTTCCATTGTTTCCGGTCCATCATCAACGCCCGGCAAAATGTGCAGATGTGTATCGATCATATATCCCTAAAATTTCTATCTCAAGCTAACGCTTATCGCGTTCTTTGCTCAGCGGGAACCGGCGCAGCTGAGGGCAATGATGTGACGGAAGTCGCGGGAGTGTGTCCGTTCCCAGTCTGCTTCTCATCGCCATGCTGCTCCTCCGAGTGATAATAGTAGTAGTAAGAATAGGAGGAGTCACCGCGGTTATGATGCTGCTTATTTGCTACACAGCCAAGAATATTGACTCCTGCCTGTGCCAGGATTGCTTTCGCCTGCTTGAGCTTCCCTTTCGTGGCACGCGAAGTATCTATCACCATAACTGCCCCATCAACTTTCGATGCCAGGATACTTGAGTCAGATAAACCCAGTAGAGGAGGCGCATCAAAGATCACTACCTCGGCTCCACAATTTGCCAGCACTGCCAGAAAGCGTTGCATCGCTTTCGATTCAAGTAGCTCCGAAGGATTGGGTGGCAGAGGCCCTGATGGCATCACCCCCAAATTTGGAATGCCTACCCCATGGATAAAGGGTTCAAGTGATAGGCTGTTTGTACCCGGCGTACTTGGTGATGGTACGCTCGAAGTACGAGGCAAAAACTGATGGTGGGCAGGAGCGTGGGATGCACCCGGCATACTCAGTGTCAGAAGAGCATTGCTGAGACCTAATTTTTCAGGCGATAGGCCAAATAGCTTGTGCTGAGTTGGACGATGCAAATCTGCATCGATCAGCAGGGTAGTTTTTCCTGCCTTAGCCATAAAAATCGCCAAATTGGCTGCCACGGTACTCTTGCCATCACCGGGCATGGTACTCGTAACTACCATCGAGCGCACAGGTTTATCGATGCTTGAGAAACCAATGTTTGTGCGTAAGATACGATAAGACTCAGCATTAGCATCTCGACCTGTCGGATTGAACACAGTCTCCCCTTTTGAGGGATTCGCACGCCAGACTGTCGAGAGAACAGGCCATTCCAGCAACTGGGTGAGTGCATCTGGTGTGCGCACACGTGTATCCAACTGTTCGAAGACTACTGCCAGCAATATTCCCAGTAGCAGACCTACCAGCAGGCCTCCGGCTGTATAAAGCGGAACATTCGGTCGCACAGGACTGGTGCCAGGCTGGGCAGGTTGAGCTACGCGCAGGAAGCTTCCACTTTGGGCCTGTGTCAACTCAAGTTGGGCCAGCGCTGTCTGCCACTGACTATAGTGCTGTTGCAATCCACTCAATTGAGCCTGTAAAAGAGCCAGCTGGCCCGAGTTGCCACCGTTTGCCTGCAAAGAAGAAATTTTCGTCGTGGTAGTGTTGATTTGCTGCCGCGTCTGATCGAGGTCCTGCTGGATTTGTTGCTGTGCCTGCTTATTATTCTGCTGTACCACCTGCAACTGCTGATTGATCATCGTTGTCGCAATATCGTTCGCCAGGCGTGCGGCCATGGCCGCGCTTGGATTAACCACGTCGATCTCGAACAACTGCGTGTTGAGCTTGGTGGTGGAGGAGACATCTCCGGCAAGCTGCACTGCGGACAGGTCGGGGTAATGAGATGCAACTGCACTCAGTACCGAATTGCTTGTGGCCAGGGCTGCCTCCGTCTGCACAAGCTGATCACTGGCAAGCAAGTTGTTGTAATCCGATTGACTATTATTACTAGAGCGAATATCAACCAGGATAAGCACCGATGATTGATAGATGGGTGTCATCAACTTGCTTCCAATAAGTGTTCCCAGTCCCACTGTCACAAAACAGATGAGAATAAGCTTGAATTGTTTAACCAATATGTTCCAGTATTGTTCTAATGTCATTTTACTCCTCAGTTTCGCTACAAGGCACCATCGCCTCACTGCAAATAGCAAAAACTTCCTTATCAGTACAGGTATCACCTGACAGGTACAGTTCTCGTACCATATAAAGACCTCACATTTGCTGGAAAAACGGGAATTTTTGGAGTTTCGCCACGAGGATAAAGAACACTTTCATGAAGTAATAAAGAGTGGCTTTGTTTCTGCGAAGCGTAATCAAGTGTACATTCGTGCAAGCTCGTTGACCTCCCCCCTACTAACCCAAACACATAAGTCGTTGACTTAACTAAACAATACGATAATACCTTTGTTTTCATTTGTCAACATTAGCATTGACTACTACACCAAAATTCCTACCTGGCCTGCAAAGCAAGAAAGACTAATGTTAAGGATGAGTGTTCCAATACTGCTTGCATGCTGCTATACCATTGCGGATACCCATTTCTATTTGAGGACTGTTCATAGGTGTTTGTGCTGTTGGGCCAAACCCTGAATCATCCCATCCATAAAAAACTAGTCCAGTGGCTCCATGCTCACACAAACTTCTACTTTGTGTTTCGATATCTTTAGCAGTTGGTGTAACCGAATAAAAATTCGAATGCGCTCTAGGTCCTCCAAATGCCTGGGCTATCCCGATCAGCGGCTCTTTCTTTATATCCCATCCACGTCTCTCCAGGCTCGCAAAAATTTTAGGAAGTAGTCCTGACATCGACCAGTCATATGTATTAGGAGCAGGGGTAGGAACTGTATTAGGGAGTACAGCAGTATAGAGATAGAGTCCTACTCTATCACATCCTTGAGGAGAGAAATTATCAGCAATCCAATCTTCCCATTCATATCCCTTATTCAGTCCTATGCTTCCTCCAAATCCGCAAATGGTAGGACGACCTGGCGTATACTGCTCGATGAGATCATGAATTTTTACAAGTATTGGTCTTGTACTTCCTGCATCCCATTGTACCCAGTCATCAAGAACCCAGTACCCAACAATTAGTTGATTCGTTTTTTCTTGTTGCAAATGCGTAGAAATCGTTGCCAAAAGCGCATTTTCATCAACCAGCTCTGGATGAGAATCGCTTTCGCAATACTGACCTGGTCCAATGAGAGAAGGTTTGAGTAGTGCGGTGCGATGGCACTCATAGTAATGCAAATAACTCGAAATATATCCATCTATCACTTTCATGTGTAATGATTGGAGCTTTTGCCCTAGCTCGTCAGTATTAGAAGGAGGTTGACCATATTGAAAAGCTATCTGAACATCATCTGCAGCTGCATTCTCAGCTCTCTCAGGAGAATCTATGCTAAAACCTCCCAAGGTATGAGTTTTATAGAAATCTCCTGGAACATTTGTTTGTACATTTGATATTAGATTTTGATTATATTGTATAAAGAATATAGAAAGAGCAAGGACAAAAAGAATCAGTATAAGAATAAGAATAAGAATAAGAAGAGTAGGTAATCGCTTCATAGTATTTTCAATCCAGTCTTGTTAAGTAAATAACCCGATGTGCAACTTTTAGTTGCCAAAGAAGAGATGTCGAGCGGATGTGCTATCAGCACTTTCTATCGATGGCACAAAAAACGATGCGCGTAATAGACTGCGCTTCAGCATCAGAGGATTATGATAATGCGTAACATATTCCCTGGCCATCTGTCCCATATTATGGCAAAAGGTCACATCGCTGCACAGACGGACAAGAGCTGCGCAGATGTCAGTGGCAGAGGCAGGCATAATGGCGATGCCTCGTCCCTCTGCAAGGAGCTGCGCATTTGATTGAGGCACCACTGATGCAATAATGGCGCAGCCCGCTGCCATAGCCTCAAGCACAGCCATAGAATAATTTGTTCCTCGTGTCCCAGTATAGAGAAAAATATCTGCTATTCCCAGGAGCGTAACAACATCGGACGGAGTGGCCTCACCCCACAGTACGCACACCGTCTCTAAATGATATCGCCCGATATCAGCTTCAACCTGTGAGTGCATTGGACCATCGCCGACGATGAGCACTTTCACTCGGGCCTGAACATCCGGGGGAAGCGCTGCTACTGCTAAGGCTATCCCTTCGATGGCGAAGTGCAAACCTTTTTCCGCGGCAAGACGATTGATCAACGTAATGACGATAGCATCTTCAGAAAGCCCCTGTTCCGCACGTATACGTCTCCCGGACGCTCTATCGGGAGGAGTGAAGCGAGCCACATCAATCATGTAAGCGTAACGGATGATACGGCTAGGGTGGACGCCAAAGCGCTTGCGATAGACATCCTCAACTTCATTTCCCGCAACGAGAAATTGGTCAGTACAACATGTTGCCACCCATGCTAGAAGATGCAATGACGGCCAGTAACAGGCAAAGCGAAGGAGAGAAAATATCTGCCCATACCAGGGGTAAGCCTGAAGGCCTTTCATCCACTCCATCCGAAGAGCAGGATTATCCAGCCAAGTCATATTTCCATGATCCATGCAGACCACACGTACTCCCGCCATCTTACCTACCAGGGCCGCGAAAGCAGCAGTAAAGACGCCATCTTGTGGCAGAATGAGACTATAGTCTGAGCCATGGTGCAGTAGCTTAAAGAGTTTACTCCATCCGCTCAAACAATAGAGCCAGACGCCAGGAAATTGCCAGGGAGATGCTATCCTGCGACCAAATATCTCAATCTCCAACCCGTCTGCACCCTGTCCTTTATGATGGGTGAGATACGTCATCTGCCACTGGTCGCTCATTACCTGGGCAACACCTTTAAGGACACCACGCATACCCCCCGCAACCGGAAATGCGGTGATCGGGACACAGACGCGATCAACCTCGCCGTGTTTATTTGCATTGACAGTTCGATAGATAAGGCCACGCAATATAGGCTTCAGCGCGTAATCCCAATAGGCACGAACACCGCTAGCAATCAAGCGACGTAAGCTACGCCCAAAGCTATGTTGATATCCTTCCCAGCGAGTCGCTAAAGCGGCACAATGTTCGCAACCGGAGTACCTGGCAAACGCTTCGAGTAATGTTATATGCAACGAGTGGCAGGACTGAGAAGCAAGGCGTTTATGCAGCAGGTCAGAGTAGGTCCAATAGCCTGTGTCAAATGCGTCGATCAGCGTATGCGAAGCTGTAATACTACGCTGTATCACAGCTTCGATCGTGCTATCCTTTGTGAGAGTGATATAATCATACAATCCGAACAGTGCCAGGATGTATCCCTTGAGGATATGCGCTGCAGGATAGACTGCTACCTCTTCGAAGAAGACACCGTTATCTCCGATAGGAGTGCTGACTCCGCCATCGAGAATATCCAATTCAAAGGTGCGCACAGCACGGCGAGCGGTCTGTAAAAACGCATCCTCTTGAGTAAGTTGATAGGCACGCATAAGTACAGAGATGGCATTTCCCTGTGTCAATGCAGACAACCAGAGCTGAGAGGCGTGGTATTCCGTTGCAGCGATAGTGATTGGCCATCCACTAGCATTGTTGGAGAGATGCGACTCATGGGCAAGGAGCCAGTGTGCGTGGGTCATAAACGCTTCTTTCTGCTCATCATCCCCATGCGTGAGATAGGCATTCCAATGTGCAAGCGCATATTGTGCACGTTTCGTGGGATGATATGCAGAGGAAAATTCTCCGGCAGCGACATGGTACTGTGCACGTGCTTCATCCAAAGTGCCAAATGGCACATTCAGCAACGGAAACATATCAATAGGATAAGGAAGCAGATCAGATAGCACCCTTTCTCTCCTGTTCAAGATGGGCTGCAAGTCTCTTGAGGCCGACCTCAAGTGAGATTTGCGGCGTGAATTGGTATGCAGAAGTAAAGGACACTGGATCGATCACAAATCGTATATACTCGGCGGCGTGACCCTCATGGGTAATGAGAGGCTCCAAACCGAATGTATGGGCAGCCCGTTTGACTATCTGATTGACACTTTCACCACTACCTACCCCCAGGTCTATGCAGCGTACTCCTTCGGAAGGCAGCGAGGTCAAAACTGCCAAAAGCGCTCTAATCGCATCATCGATATACATCGCATCGATGTAATTACCTCCGTCACCTATCACAGTAAAGTGGGGATTGCGCTCAAATGCGAAGCGGTGGACGAGTTTCGTATACAACTTACGAGCTGGTTCATAAGGGCCATACGCACCAAAGAAGCGAATGATAGTTGCATGTCTGGGCGTTTGATGATGGGAGGCGAATGCTCGAATGTACTGCTCCGCAGCAAGCTTAGAGATAGCATAGGGCAACGTTGGCGAGACCACAGACGTCGGTTCCACAAGTCCAGTTAGCCCAACATAGACAGCACCAGATGAAAGGTAGACAAGATGCTCGAAAGAGCAACACTGGAGTATGTGCAGCAGGCCAACAACATTGGTCGTCAAATCCTGGACTGGTCGCTCAATCGAATCAGGAATAGACGTGTTGCTTGCCAGAGCAAGGCAACTATCAAAATTTCCCCCCACACGGCTCATAGCCTGCTCAACCTGATGCGCATCAGTTAGATCGGCTGCCACAGGTTGGACGTGATACAGTTGATGAGCCTCCAAGAAAGGCAGGAAGTCGGGGTTGCCTGGACGGTACAGTGCAACTACCTTCCAGGAAGGAGGAATGGCAAGAAGGGCATTTCGACCCAAAAATCCCGCCGCTCCAGTAATCAGCAGCCGCATCAATGTCCTCCATTCAGAGCGCATTCAGCACGCTGACGATAGTACTCCACTGTTCTGGCTAAACCCTCATCAATCGAGACATGGGGTTCAAATTCAATCAGGCTCTTCAAGAGTGTGATGTCAGCCCTATGGCGACGAACGTCCCCTGGGCGTGAGTCGCGATGCTGGGAGGGGATTGGGCGCCCCAGGATATACTCAATCTTCGTCTTGAGATCGGCTACGCTAATCTCCTGGCCCGACCCTATGTTCACCACCTGCCCGCGTGCTCGTGAACACTTATAGAGCTCTAAGGCTGCCCGCGCTGTATCTGTGACGTAAATATAATCGCGTGTTTGTTGCCCATCACCAAAGAGTGTGAAAACGCGCCCCTCAAAGGCACACCTCAACACGGTGGGAATAATACCGGCATATTGCTGATCATTCTGCCTTGGGCCGTAATTATTAAAGGGCCGCACAACGAGCGCATCTACACCAAAGGTGGCGGCGTAAGTGCGCACAAGGTGATCACTAGCAGCCTTACTGGCTGCATAGGGTGTTAACGGATCAAGCGGGTGATCCTCGCTCATTGGAACAGCCCTGGCAGAGCCATATGCCTCTGACGAGGAGAAATGTACTAACGTTCCAAAGTGGCCCTGGCGCAATAGTTCGCAGAGCACCGAAGTAATACGAACATTCGTTTCGAAGCAAAACTGTGGGCGTTCGAGCGAAGTAGGAAGAGGGATCACTGCAAGATCGAATACAACATCTACCGCTTCCAACTTTGCAAACGTTTCACGAACTGCACCACCATCTGAAGCATCTACGTGGAGTACACACAGATTCGGCATCTGGCGATATGCCTCAGTAAGATTGGAAGTTCTTCCCAGGAAGAAATTATCAATGATAGTAAGTTGTCCTACCCCCTCCGCTATCAGCAGATCAACAAGATGGCTGCCTATGAAACCAGCACCTCCTGTTACCAATACATGTTTTCCCTTTATCGTACGATTGGATGCATCCATCAACCCGTTCCTCATTTCTCAATTAGCAGGTGAACCCTACGTCTCAAAACACAAGGCATAGACGTGCATAAATTGGTAACTATATGTCGCCTTTGCGTAGAAGTTCCTGCTTCCCGCAACCTTTATAATACATGATACGGTTCTCTCCAAATATATGAGTGTATCTACCCATCTGATTTATAAAACCCTTGCTCATTTGTTCATGTTAGTATACTGAGAAGTAAAGAGAGATGAGCAAGGTCAGACACTATTCCGTCTATTTATTTTTGACCCTGATTAGAAATATTTGATGTAACAAGTTAGGAGTGATAGAAGTGCAAAAAACAAATGTAGATGTAGAACAAGAGCTTGTGCGCATACAAGAGGCATACAAGCAAAGAGCTACGTATCAGCCATTTGCCGAACGTTATAGCCTTTTTAATGAAGCAGCACTTCTTCAGACTCATGGGCTAGAACGCAATATGCTGGCATTGCTCAAAAAACACCGTTTTACCCAGCTAGCGGACAAGAAAATCCTCGATGTTGGCTGTGGTGGTGGCATGCAACTACAGCGCTTCCTCGCCTATGGAGCCAAACCGGCTAACCTCTCAGGAATCGACCTTATACCTGCACGAATTGAACAGGCTCGCTCTCTGAACCCTTCAATCGACTGGCAAGTGGGCAGTGCTCACCAACTCCCTTATCCAGACAGGAGTTTTGATCTCGTGACACTCTCTGTAGTATTCAGTTCTATTTTGAACAAATCCCTTCGCCAGAGTATTGCTGATGAAGTGTGGCGGGCACGCAAACCAGATGGCCTTATTCTCTGTTATGATTTTGCGTATTCTAACCCACGTAATCCTGCCGTGGAAGGAATCTCTCGTCAGCGGATGCAATACTTATTCAAGCGAGAAGGGGCTCACTTCGACTTTCGGCGGGTGACATTGGCTCCCCCTATTTCACGTCTGATAGCACCGCGTGCTCGCTGGTTAGCCTCTGCGCTAGAGCACCTAAAAATTTTTAACACGCATCTTATTTGCATCATCAGTCTCGATTAGGGGGAGTGTTTGCGACCCCTGTCACTCTACATCTACGTAACCTTTATTCAATAGGCAAAATACGACGATATAATCGAACAAGCTCTTGACCTTCTTTTTCCCAGACAAATTCGTGATGGGCTGCATACAAAGCATTGTGACGCATAGTTGCAAGGGTAGCAGAATCTGCTAACATCGCGTTAATGGACACTGCAATATCAGCAGATGCAAGCGATTCAACAACACAGCCAACATCGTAGGTTTTGATGACTTCGACAACAGCATCGAGATGAGAAGAGAGAACAGGTAGTCCCGCCATAAGATACTCAAAGAGCTTGTTTGGCAAGCACCAGCGAATGTTCAGCGAGTCGTCCAGCGGGTAGACAATCAGGCCGATATCTGCCGAAGCAGTCCAATCGAGTAGCTCTTCATAGGGAACAGGAGGCAGGATTTTGACTCGATCGTTCACACCCTCACTGTTAATAAGAGCTTCAAGCTCGGACTGTATCGATCCCTCACCTGGACCCATCAGGACGATGATAATATTCGGGTCCAGGAACGGTGCTGCACGAACCAGTTTGTCGAGTGAACGATTGTGCAGCAAACCTCCCTGGTAGAGAACTAGACGTGTCTCTGGACTAAGACCAATATGTTGTCGCAACCGATCACCTTTCGGTACATCTCTATATGCGGGAACATTGCGGATTAACGATACCCTTGGCACGCGATAGCGCTTACTAATTTCCTGAGCGATAGGAGAGGAGACAGTAATTACTTCCGCACAGTGTGGAACACTGTGAGCAAGAAGGTGAGCGAGAAGTGCAAGAAGCCAGCGCGAACGTATGCTCATGTACCCTAAAGGGAGTTCATGAGAGTCGAAAATGAGCGGTTTTCGGCGCAGGCTTGCCGCAATATAACATGGAAGAAGCCCAGATACATCATGGGCATGATAGATATCTGCTCGTGTCTGAATAAGACGAAGCGTGCTGCGTAGGAGAATTTGAGTCGCTCTTATGAGAGACCAGCGAGAGAAGCGTGTGGAGAGAAACGAGCGGGATACCATGATATGCTTCAAGTAGATGCCATGAAACTCTTCCTCAACAGGTTGCTTGTCCTCACTCTCAACGTCCACAATTGAGACTGCATATCCTGCTTGTGCGAGAGCAGTTGCCTCACGCATCACTCGTACATCGGTGCGTGCAGGCCCTAAGACATGCATACATATTCTGATAAGCGCGACTGCTGTAGTATCTTCCTCTACTACGTGTATATCTGTTTCGGATAATGTTTCCATGATAAAAATCCTCAAACTTTCATTGGTATTTATTTTTAGAGCCTCGCCTCCACAGTTTTCCGAGCAAGGCAAGGCAACAGCCGTAGAAACAAATGGCGGAAATATGTATACTCCAGGCCATGTATACACCTTGAGTGTCAGCTAGGTAGTCGCTTCCTGTGTAAAGAGCAACACCCAGCAGCGATGCCACAACAAAAATATCGATCTCAAATGGGATGGGGTAAATTCTCTGGTTTACGATATAGGCAGACACAGCCAACACTATATAAGCGAGGAGTGTTGATACAGCAGCTCCCATCGCTCCATAGGAGGGAATCAGGACCAGATTAAAAGCGACATTGATAATAGCTGCTGCTGTTGTAAAAACAGCAGCAATCCATGTCTTGCGTGTTACGTTTGCACCAACCATAAAAACATAGTAGATCCCATAAAACGCAATGGACACTGCAATGATTGGAATGATAGTGGCTGCAGAGTGATAGACAACAGGAAAAAGCCAGTCAAGCAGCAGCGTGCTAACAAATGATAAGGTAAATGCTGCGAAAAGCAGCAACATGCTAAACCAGCGAAATATAAGTCGAAAGACTTGAACTGCGTCATCACGTTTTGCGATTGTAAACATGGCAGTAGGCCAGGCTAATGTGAAAGGTCCTATAACAACTACCCCCATGGCTGATCCTAGTGTATAGACTACAGCATACTTTGCTGTCTGTTCGAGTGATCCAAAGAAACTGAGCAGGTAACGATCCGAGAGCTGCAGCACCCAGTAGGAAACAAAATTCAAGACAAGTGGCAATCCAAAGGCTAGCAGACTTCGCGCAATATCAGGGCGTATTCTAATGCCTGCACGGAGAAGAATAACAGGTATTGTGCACAGCAGCACGCTAATATATCCACAACCAGTTGCAATGAGCGAACCAGTAACTCCCCAGTGTAGTCCCCCTACTAAGAGAATATTAGCAATCAAGGTGATAAGTAAACTGCTGATTGTCAGCAAAGAATAGTGAAGCGAACGGTTTTCTGCACGCAACCATGCAAATCCCGGAACAGTTAAATTTTGCAGAAGCACAATCCAGCCAGTGAGTGAGATCAAACTACTGAGCGATGACCGACCAAATAAGAGATGGGCCAGGAATGGAGCCATAATCGTCATTCCAATCGCTACTAGCATTGAAGAGAGGAAGAGTAGGGCAGTAACCGTCGCAAGCACAGCTCGCTGATCGTGCTGAGCTGTGTAATCATAGCCATATGCACGAAAAAATGCTGAGGCTAGACCCAACTGTGTGATCCCTGCAACTAGGCCAACCAAGGTGTTAAGAATAGTAAAGATACCATAGTCAGAAGATGAGAGATAGCGCGTTAAAAATGGCGCTAGCAACAGAGAGATTAATGGAAGAGCAACTGAGGCTAGCGCATAAATGCCTGAACTCTTAGTGAGGTTGCGTAGAAACCTGATATACTCATCCCCACCAGTCCTAATGACTTTACCAGGCCTCCTCATAGCATTCTTGATATGCTCTACCTCAACGACAGGCAAGATCCATGTAGGCATCCCATCAATAGTCGAACCAGCAAGTACTTCTTGTTCATTCATAAACGCCCAATTGCTAATCTTCCTGAGATTGACTTGAGTAGGCATTTGATCAATGCTTAAGACAGGGAGTGGAAGGGGAGACAGTTGATCAGGCCAACCATCTTCAAACGTATGGACACTGAGAGCATTCTTTTGATTTGGCTCATCTTCAAGCATATTCATTGATCTTACTTCTTATCCCGCAACTGAGTAAGTGCCTCAATCAAAGCTACATGCAGAGCATGATAGCAATGGGAAGCCAGACTACTAATAACGTAAAGCGAGCGGCATCTAAGGCTTTGCTGGTACCTTCCCCAACGTGCTGCCAGAGCAGTACAATGCTCACAACCAGAGTAACGAACAAGCGCCTCAAGCAATGTAATATGTAGAGCATGATAGAAACGGGGAGCCAAGCATCTAAAGTGCAAGTCGTAACACGACCAATAACCCATATCAAACTCATCAATGAAGGTATGCAGTGTTGTGAGGCTACGCTTGATAAGCGCGGATACTTTGGCATCACCTGTGAGCGCTACATAATCATATAATCCGAAGAGCGCGAGAATATATCCGTTGAGAATATGTGCCGCAGGATAGGCAGCGACTTCTTCAAAAAAAATGCCGTTATCACCCACAGACGCGCTTACACCGCCATCCTTAATATCTAGTTCAAAGGTGCGAACGGCACGACGGGCGGCTTGTAAAAAAATATCTTCACGTGTCAGTTGATAGGCACGCACTAGTACCGAGATACAATTCCCCTGTGTTAAAGCGGACAGCCATTGACTTGCAGCATTGTACCTATGCGAAGGGAAAGGAAGCGGCCAACCGCCTCTATCGTCATCGAAGTGCGACTCATGCGCCACAAGCCAGCGAGACTGGATCATGAAAGCTTGCTTGTGCTTCTCATCTCCTGTTGCTAGATAGGCATTCCAATGAGCAAGCGCATACTGAGCGATAGTCGTCGGGTTGTATGCCGCAGGGTATTCTCCAATTGGTGCATCGTTATAGAGAATTCCCTCTTCATCCAGGGTGCCGAATGGTAAATTGAGCAGAGGCCACATATCCACAGGATAGGGTACGAATTCCGAGCCACTATGCGCTGGGGGAGCTAGGCGATAATGGAGCTGCCGCTCTGCCGTCCGCCAATCCTGCCATTTTAAAATGAAGTTGCCAACGAGCGGAAGGGTATGCCATATGCAGTGGCTTCTTGTATACACGCTCATCTCTGCACACTTTCTACTAGCATTACAATAGAAGCTAGAGCAGTCAAATTACTATGAGATAATAATTTTCTCATCGCTGGCCCTCCATCCACTGTTCAATAATATACTTGTTCATATATGGACATTCCTCCAAATAGCGTTAAGAACTTTTCTCCGCTGCAGTCTCTTTATGATGTTTTCGTGTCAGTAAAGGAGACGAAATGATCCCAAGCATCAACCAACCTATTGCGGCCAATGGTGGAAGTGTCCATCCATTGACACTCAAGCTATTAATGCTTAGTGCAATCACTGTGCTAATACCTGCACATAGCAAGGAGCGAGCGCTTGAATCAAGCAGTAGCCAATTGCGCCAGGATTGCCACAAAGTAAAAAGCAGAAGAGCAATAAACACGCATAGGACAGGAAGCCCCGCCATAGCACCCAATTCCAGATATGAATTATGGGGATGTGCTAAAGGAATATATTGCGCTGGCACACGATATGGTTCAGCATACAATGAATATGCTCGGTAACCCAAGCCAACTCCTGTCAAAGGAAAAGCTTGGATCACATGCATAGCAGTCTGCCATGCACCAACACGCAACGAGACTTCAGTCGGATTTGACGCGTGCCGGAGTTGAAGGTCGATTTGCGATGGAAACATCACCATCATCACTACTGCTATTATGATACTCATGATTGAGAGCAGAATACGATAGCGAGCACGCCCAACAAAAACTGTAAAGACAATAGCGGTTACTGCCACACTTATCCACGCCCCACTGCTATAGGTGAAAAGCAGTGCAGGTAATATGAAAGCTATTTCGACGAGGTACAAACCCTTCTCCAGCAAGGATGAACTTTCAACAAAAAGCCCAAAGGGCAGAAAAACCGTCATGGCGAAAAAAGCACCATTCCAGTCAGGATTTACAAAGAAGCTACTTGCGCGAGAGGCATCGGACCCTAATAGTTGATAGTTTGATACACTTGCAAGCACAGCACTAATACGATCTGAGGCGAACAAAGCTGTTCCAGTAGTCGCCTGGATAATAGTATGTATGGCAAGCAATGCACCCAATAGGGCAAATATTTTAAAAAAGCGTCTAACACAGGCAATATTTCGGGCAATCACTACTCCTAGCCAGTACATCATGAATGCACCGAGAATGTTACCAGGATAAAAGGTGGCAGCGTCGTAGGACGTAAGTGCTCCTCCGATTGCAGGGAAAATGGGTAAGACTAGAAATAAAGCCCAGAGCCATAAAGAACTGGGTCCTACCCAGGGATGTGTAGAAGATCGCATCAAGAAGAACATTAACAGCACTATTAGTGCCATGAGCAGTGCGACAAGGTGTAGCCCCAAATACCAGTCAACATACAAGTGTGTGGCGACTATCATTGTCACCGCTAATTCATCCTGGCGCAAGATCACCACCCCCCCCATGATGATGGCCCCGATAACAAAGGCACTCCAAGAGGCGTCAAGTGTTCCGAACACTCCCCCCAACAACACGGCTAACACAATCGCTGTTAGCGGGAAAACAGCAGAGATAGACAAGTATCTTCCTCTTCTATTTTCCAAAGTATTTCTATCCACTACACTACTTTTCATCATCACTCTTTCTCTCTCTCATGTTTGCCGTACTTTGAAAGCCGAACCTCTATAAAGTTTCCGGCTA
>WNGD01001511.1_pt1 | contig 25163 bp, 21 predicted proteins | sample 5400671 | NCBI WGS metagenome assembly WNGD01 (sample SAMN13153369, study PRJNA577476) | soil metagenome | isolation source: 40 cm soil or saprolite under grassland replicate 2 | place: USA:California | collected 2016-06-15
TTTTTCATATTATATCGTTTTAAAATTTAAAAAATCGATCCATACTATTCATTACTATTTTGCTTTTTATCCCTTTCTCGGAGAATCTTGGCGCAGCCAAATTCATCTGCTCAACAAGGACTTTTTCAACAGGCTGCGGCCGTTATCTGCGACGCCCGATCTGTCGAGGAGCGAGAGGGTGAGAGCCAAACCTCCCACCGATTCCTTGCTTGCCGGGTTGTGTGCTATACTTCTGCATATGGGTAACTGGAGGTGAGATACCCAATGGGAAGGAAAGGACCCTATGGCCAAACCATCGCTGCATGCGCTCATCTGGTCCGAAGACTCTCAGCAGTATGAACTGCGGAGTCGCGGAAAACCTGAGCAGTGGTTCACGCAAGGAGACGAGCCAGCCTTCGTTCGCTGGTTGGCCGAGCACACCGCGTTTGCCTTTATCGGACGAGCAGGACGGCTCTCGGTCAGGAAAGAAGGCAGGGGAAGCGGCAGAGGCTATTGGTATGCCTATCGCAAGCAGGATCGACGCATCCGCAAGGGCTATCTCGGGCCGTCAGCCCAGGTGACCTTTGCCCTTTTAGAGGAGCAGGCCAGATCGCTCACAAGCTCGCAGCCCTCTCCTCCTCTTGCTCACGATCTAGCGACACCGTCGTCCGAGCTATCAATCCCGCTCCTCGCCACCAAGCTCGCTCCTCCTCGTTTGCCGATCTGGCTCGTGGAGCGCACGCGCCTGCTCCGCGACCTGGATGCCGTCTGCACTCACCCGCTGACCCTCGTCTCTGCCTCTGCCGGCAGTGGGAAGACCACCCTGCTCTCGGCATGGGTGGCCACCTCAAGGCTGCAGGCAAGCGGAGCGCTGGCACTCCGAGCCCAACTGGCTGTTGCCTGGCTCTCCCTGGATACACTGGACAATGATCCCATCCGCTTTTGGGCATCATGCCTTGCGTCCCTGCAGAGCTGCCTGCCCACGCTTGGAGAGGAGGCGCTTGCCCTGCTGCACGCGCGAGAGGCTCCCCCACTCTCAACCATCCTGGTGGCCTTGCTCAATGAGATCGTGCAGCTTGACCGGGAAGTCATCCTGATCCTGGATGACTTCCATCTCATCTCTGAACAGGCCATCCACGAAGGGCTGCTCTTCGCGCTCGATCATCTGCCTGCCAACCTCCATCTGATCCTCGCCACGCGCGCGGACCCTCTCCTCCCTCTCTCCCGGCTGCGCGCGCGCGGCCAGTTGCTCGAGATCCGCTCCAGTGATTTGCGCTTTACCCAGCAAGAGGCGACCACCTTTCTTTTGCAACATATGGGCCTGCCTCTCTCGGAGGAAGACGTGGCCGCTCTGCACTCCCGTACAGAGGGCTGGATCGCTGGTCTGCATCTGGCGGCACTCTCCCTGCGCAAGCAGCAGGATCTCTCTGGATGGGTCTCGGACTTTGCTGGCAGCCACCGCTACCTGCTGGACTATGTACAACAGGACATCCTGGCGCGCTTGCCAGCCCCACTTCAGGACTTTTTGCTCCAAACATCACTGGTAACCAGGATGAATGCCGCCGTATGTCAAGCCATCACCGCAGGGCATTCGCTCCAAGCAAGCCAGCAGATGCTGGAGGAGGTGGAGCAGGCCAACCTCTTTGTGGTACCGCTCGATGAGCAGCGGCAGTGGTACCGCTATCATGATCTCTTTCGTGAGGTCCTGCGCACTCAGTTGCACGCCTCTCAACCGGAACTGGTGCCGCTCTTGCATAGCCGGACAGCCCGCTGGTATGAGACGCAGGGTGAGTGGCGAGAGGCCATCACGCACGCGCTGGCTGCCCCTGACTACTCCTTGGCCGCCTCCCTGATGGAACAGGCGGCCCCGCACTTCTGGCTCAGCGGAGAGGCAAGAATCGTTCATACGTGGGTGCTCGCCCTGCCAGATCCCGTCCTGTGTGCGCATAGCCGCCTGGCCCTCAACGCTGCGCTGCGCTTCCTCAACTCCGTCCATATCAGCACTGAAACGGTGCATGCCAATATGAGAGCCCAGGTGGAGCGGACCATCACGCGCATGGAAGGGCTCCTGCAAAGATCGGCGGAGTTTTCGCTCTCAGAGACAGAGGGGACCTTAATCGGGCGGCGTCTGCGCCTGCTGCGGGCCTTGATCGAGGTCAGGGCCTACTTCAGACGCGGCGACAAAGAACGCCTGCGCCTGCTGACTCACGAGCTAGAAGCACTGCCCCCCGATGAAGAGGTGAGCTGGAAGCTGATCCCGCTCTCCTTCGCCTTCTGGCTGACCCTGGCGCTCCAGCAAGCAAGTACCCTCCTGGTGGAAAGACTGCGTGAGGCCCGGCAGTGGATTAGTGAGGCCGGGGACTCCCTGGTGACGTTCCGGGTGATGACCTGGCTGGCTACAGCGTATGGAGAAGCTGGACAGTTGCACCTGGCGCACCAGGAATGTCTCTCTGCCCTCACTCTGCTTGAGCAGATCAATGGGGGGACTCCAGTAGCAGGATATCTGCTTTTCTCCCTCTTCACTGTCTTCTACGCCTGGAACCGGCTGGAAGAGGCGTCTGACGCGTTGCATCGTTTGCAGCGTATCGCGCAGGACTGGCAACAGGTGGAACTGCTGATGATCGGGGAGGGATCGGTGGCGCGGCTCGCGCTCGCTAGAGGGGATCTGGGCACGGCACAAGAGGCACTGCAAAGGGCGGAGGCGCTCTTTGAGCAAGAGGAGTTTGCCAACAATGTTCGCTGGGTGGTAGAGACCCGCGTCCGAATGTGGCTGGCTCAGGGCAACCTGGCTGAGGCAAGCACCTGGGCCGCACAGACTACCCTCTCCCTGGAAACCTGGGACCCCTTGCGTAAGTGGGAGGTGCTGCTACTGGCACGGGTCGCTCTTGCACAACAAAAGTCAGCCCAGGCAGTCGAGACGCTAGAGCACTTTAGCTGGCACCGGGATCAGCCAGCAGATATCGAGAAAATGCTCGAATGGATGGCGTTGTATGTGGTGGCTCTCTCCCATGCAGGCAAGGCCGCGCAAGCACGAACGGTTGCAGCTCGCCTCGCGCAGATGACCGAGCCTGAGGACTACATCCGCGTGTATCTGGATGCTGGTCCCGCCATGAAAGAGGCGCTCAAGAGGCTGTTGGAGGCACCACCAGATGGCGATGCTTGTACTGATGCTATTTCCACATCGTATGTGTTGCGCTTGCTGGCAGCCTTTGAGCAGGAAGAAGGCAGACTCACAAAGGGGCAGAATGCACCAACTGTTACAGCAAACCAGGCTCCGCCACATGCACCGCAGAACCCCGTCCAACGAACGCTCATTGAACCACTCTCCCGGCAGGAGCACCAGGTCTTACGGAAGCTGGTCGCAGGCCAGACCTACGCAGAGATAGCGGAGGCGCTGGTGGTCTCCCCCAATACCATTAAGACCCAGGTGAGCAGCATCTATCGCAAACTGGGCGTGGGCCGACGGGCCGAAGCCATGACTGTGGCGGCTCAATTGCATCTCCTCTAGGCTGATCGTCCGGGTCTGTCTGTCCCTGCTGGTTGGGTGACTCGCATGCTTCGGGGGTATCCAAGATCCCCCCACACAATCACCCGAAACATCACGAACTCCGGTGATGTCTGTCCCCCGCTTGCCAGCTATACTCTTCTCAACGACTTTTGGGAGTGTACACACGAGCCGCTCAATCAGGAGGCGTACCGATGCATGTGATCATTCGCATCCAGGGGCACCTGGACAAGAGCTGGCAGCAGTGGCTGGAGGAATTGGTCATCGTGCATGAGGAAGGTGGAACGTCGCGGCTTTCCGGGACACTCTCCGATCAGGCCGCCCTCTATGGCGTGCTTCAAAAGATTGATCGTTTGAGCCTGATACTGCTCTCCCTCGAACGCAGCGAAACAATGGCGCAGGAGGGCTGACCTTTCCGCTTTTGCCGCAGGTTCGCGAGAAGAGGAGCACCTTCTCACTTGCAATTTGCAAGGAAAATAACTGTCCTGAGAAAAGGAGAAAAGAGCATGAAACTACGAGTGTCCGAGATTTTGACCCTGGATGGGGTCATGGAAGCGCCCGATCACTGGGTGTTTTCATACATGGATCAAGAAATCGGGGAGGATGTCATGGCCGCGCTCCAGGAGACCGACGCGATGCTCTTTGGGCGCAAGACCTACCAGGAAATGGCAGCCGCCTGGCCCAGCAGAACAGGGGACATGGCTGACCGCTTTAACAGCGTCCACAAGTACGTGGTCTCTAGCACCCTGAGGGATGTCACCTGGAACAACTCCCACCTCATCACAGGTAGCATCGCGGAAGAAGTGGCGAAGCTGAAAGCGCAACCCGGTGGGATTCTCCTGGTCAACGGAAGCGCGGCTCTGGTTCGGCTGCTCGCACAGCATCACCTCATCGATGAGTACTACTTGAATGTTGCTCCGCTGGTTCTGGGGGAGGGGAAGCGTCTCTTTCAAGAAGGGGATCAGATGCGGCTTCAACTGGTTGACTCTAAAGCCTACAAGACCGGGATGCTTCGTCTGGACTACGAGCCAATCAAACAGTGATAGAAGACATCCACGAGCCAGTTTTTCACCTGGCTCCGTGGATATGCACTCACTACCTATGAGAAGGGAAGGAAAGTTTCATGCCACAGGTACCTTCAAAAGATGGGACCGTTATCGCCTATGATCGGATCGGCCAGGGACCGGCACTCGTCATAGTGGGCGGCACACTTGGAGATCGATCCCAGCAAGATCCGCTGGCCCAACTGCTCACAGAGCACTTCACGGTCTACAACTATGATCGCCGAGCGCATGGCGAGAGCGGAGATACGCCTCCTTATGCCGTTGAGCGCGATGTCGAAGATCTCGAAGCCATGCTCGACGCGGCTGGTGGATCAGCCTTTGTCTATGGAACGTCTGGCTGTGCGGTTCTGGCTCTGGAGGCAGCGTCACGACCTCATCCGTGCAAGTCCTATGAATCCTACTGAGAAGGAGAGAGTATGCAACCCACCATTTCACAAGACGCTACATCCGGCGAGGCCAAGCTGACCAGAGTGCTCCTTTTCTGTGGCATAGTCGCCGGTCCCTTCTATATCATCGTAGGTTTGATCCAGGCCCTCACTCGCCCTGGCTTCGATCTCCTCCGTCATGACCTCAGCCTGCTCGCCAATGGCAACTTAGGCTGGATTCAGATCAGCAACCTTATCGTGTCTGGCCTGCTGGTTCTCGCCTTCGCGCTTGGAATGCGCAAGGTCCTGCGTGGCAGCCGGGGTGGGACCTGGGGACCGCTGTTGGTGGGCGTCTACGGCTTAGGCTTAATCGGCGCTGGCATCTTCACCGCTGACCCGGCCTTCGGTTTTCCTCCCGGGACCCCGCCCGATGCCCACACGGTCAGTTGGCATGGCCTGCTGCACTTCATCACCGCTGGCATCGGGTTCCTCGCGCTGATCGCTGCGTGCATGGTGATGGCCCGGCGCTTTGCCTCCCAGGATCTGAGGGGATGGGCAACCTACTCTGTGGGAAGCGGCATCCTCTTCTTCGCCGCCTTTGTTGGTGTCGCCACGGGCTCGGGCCAATCCTGGAGCGTCATTGGCTTCTGGATCGGGGTCCTGTTCATCTGGGCATGGATCTCGATACTGGCGGCTCGGTTGAGGAGGGAGTCCAATGTATGAGATTTCGTGCTACCGTAGCGCTTCACGGCAAGACGGCTACAGGTATCGTAGTTCCGCCAGAGGTCGTTGAGCACCTCAAATCGGGCAAGCGACCAGCAGCCGCCCCCGGCATATCAGCCCTATCCTTACCCCTACCCGTACCAGGCGCCGCCACCGGCGACACCCGCACCATCATCTAGCGCGGATAGTGGCCAACTGGCGCAGCTCAAGCTGCTCGGCGAACTGCGGGACTCCGGCGTCTTGACCAACGACGAGTTCGAGCGCCAGAAGCAGCGCATCCTGAGCGGCTAATCACAGCAATGGGGGCGCCTGGATTCAGCAGAGGAGATCAGAGCCATGGATTCCAGAACTGCCCAATGGATCGCGAAAGATGCGCTCAAAGAATTGCTCGCGCAAGATCTCAAGAGAAAGGCTCCTCATTCCTCGGAGCGCATCTGATTGAGAAGAGCACGCAAGTTTTCTCCCAACTCGTAGTCGATACGTCCCGTGTTCAGGAGGAAACGAATGAAGCGTTTAAAGCTCGTCAGTGGCTGTTTGCCAGGGTGTTCCTTGAGATAGGATAGCAGATCAGCCTCAGTGAGATCAAGGATGCCGCGTGGAGGATCAGCTTCTAGCACTATTCCATGCGCGAAATCCTCAATCGTGGCGGCATGCACGTCAACCATATGTTCACTGAGCCCTCCTTTACGTAACTCGCGCCGGAACGCTGTCAACACCTTGCGATTGCGTGCGCTGATCTCGTTGCGTTGGTTGGTCGCAGAGATTTCCTGATCTTCGGGCAATAAGCTGGTGATGATGCCTTCTCGCTCCTGGAGTGTGCGATACTGCTCCTGAAGATCACGGCGAATGCCTGGGCCCAGAAGCACATTGTAAGAGACAAGCAGGCTATCATAGATAATGTGATGCTCGAAGGGCAGTAAAACCGCCTGGGCATAGACAGGAAGCGGAAGAGGAAGGGTCTCCTCAATCGTGCTCACCAGACCGAGCACGCCATAAGCGTGGACCGGAGTGGTTTGTGACAGAAAGATGGTATATTTTTGCAAGGAACGCACGATAGAGAATGACCCTGCAACGCGATACTGCCAGCTCTCGACGACTGCCAGGTCGACCGCAGACAACTGCGCCGGGTTGTCTGCAATGAAGCGCTCACGGATCTCGTCATGGGCCCAAAGAGCATCGCGTAGTTGAACGGTAACCTGTGTAGAAACGGTTTCCTCACCAGGGTTCTCAGGAAACTCGGCAATGATGTGTAACTGTGTATTGACATAATGTAATAGTGCAAACCACATACGATAAAAGCGTCCGACGTCCTCGGGTGGTAAACGCATACTGGCACACCTCCCTGCGAGATCATTTTCGTATCCTATGCCTTGTATCGTATCACGGCTGACAACGAGAGAGGGCCATAATGGGACTTATGAGCATGTTATCGTATGTCCTTTTTACCCGCACTATTGTGTCCGCTGATTTTGACTTTAGGGGCGCGCATCGTCTACCTGTGACGGGAGTGTGAGGCACAACTGGGCCGAGGTGACGCAACTGAGACGCGCAGGGGTTATGCTTATGCTGGAGGCAGCCGCTTCCAACACTTCCAGCGTGAATGTATATGAAGTTGCAACTCTGGATGTAGCTCTGGAATGTACAGAGAGACAACCTCTCGTTTCCGGCTTTGTGGCTTGTGCGCTCGCGGTCGCGCGTGACATAGCTAGCTACAAACAAGCAGCCCACTCGATACATCATTAGAGCTGCGAATAAAAAACCTTGAAAGGCAGGAAACTATGTATACGTTCGTCGTCTATGATTCACAATTCGGGAACACCGAACACATTGCCCAGGTGATCGCCGACACATTGCGTTCCTTTGGACAGGCGCAGGCCGTCCGTGTCGACCCGGCACATCCGATCTCGTTACAGGGCGTGGACATGCTTATTCTGGGGTGCCCAACACAGGGATTTCGACCAACTCCGGCGATGCAGTCGTTTCTCGAAAACGTCTCCTCCCAGGAGCTTCGCGGTCTGGCCATTGCTTGCTTTGATACCCGCTTTCGCGGCTTCCTGTGGAAGCACTCTGCCGCGCCGGGTATGGCCAGGCAGCTTCGCATGATGGGAGACGAGCTCCTGGTCCCGCCGGAGAGCTTCTTCGTGCAGGCTATGAAGAAGGAGGGTCCCCTGGAGGCTTCGGAAGAAGAGCGAGCTGCCAGTTGGGCCCTGAGCGTTCATCGGCAGTACGAGATACAGGAAGCGCATCTCGCCGCGCTCACCGTCGCAGAGCATTACAGGTAGAAACAGGGGGACACCATCCTCATGGTATCCCCTTTACGTATCACTCCGGCATGCGCTCGTTAAGGCCAGGGTCCAGTAGAGACACTGTAGAACAAGCGAGAAGTAGAAATGATACATTTCAGAGAACTGCTTCAAGTGCAAACAGCCACCAGTCCATCGGTCACAGTGGGTGATATCACCGTGACCCCACAGTTACAGGCAATCATCGTTCGTCTGCCTCACGGCCACTTTATCTGGAGCCGACCAACAGGTATTGTGGTGGAGCAGCATGGGCTGGTGAAGCATCTGCCCATTGTAGATGTCACCCGCATCCTTCAACTGGGGCTGCTCGGCTTCTGTCTGGCAATTTCACTTATACGTTTCGTCAAGTTTCCTCGACGAAAGGAGCTCGCATCATGATCGACACGAAGACTTCCCCTATTGCATTTACAGAGAGCAATCGTGAACAACTTCTCGGTGTGATGGAGAGGATATACTCCGCTGCTCAACCCGGTGCTGTGTATGGCCAACCGGTCGTGTCGGGTAATTACACCGTTATTACGGCCAGCGAAGTTTCCTCCGGTGGCGGGTTTGGTTACGGATCAAGCTTCGGGCCGGCGGTTACATCTTCCACCAGGAAAGTATCAGACGAGCAGGCGGCTCAGGCCCCGGCTCAGCAACCCAGTAGTGGGGGTGGAGTAGGTGGGGGCGGAGGGGCCAGCGGGCGGCCAGTAGCCATCATTGTCATTGGGCCAGATGGAGTCACAGTCAAGCCCGTGTTCGATATCACCAAGATCGCTCTCACAGGCATTTCTGCGTGGAAAGTAATGCTGATGATACTCAGCAAGGTGCGCAAAGCAGGCAGAAGATGATTGATCCTGCTATCAGGCATCACAATTGCCAGGGTGTTTGAAACGAAGGAGAAGAACACGTCATGGCGAAGAGGGATAGGAACATGCCACAACACACAGCACCCGCTGGAACAAACGGGCCATCTTCCGTCCCCGAAGTGACCGGGCCTTTCCTGGTGAATGCGGACAACCAGGGAAAGCCTCTCATCGTCGTACATCAATTGCACAAAACGTACGCGCCAGGTCAGACGCAGGTGCACGCGTTACGCGGGGTCTCATTAGAAATCTCCTACGGCGAATTCGTTGCGATCAGAGGGCCGTCTGGGTCCGGCAAATCTACCTTCATGAACCTGATCGGGTGCCTGGACCGCCCTAGCCAGGGCGAATACTGGTTGGAGGGCAGGCTGGTCAGTCAACTGTCCAATCGCGAACTGGCGCACGTCCGCAATCGCCTGATTGGTTTTGTATTTCAGGGCTTCAATCTACTGAGCCGCGCCAGCGCCAGGAGCAATGTCGAATTGCCTATGATCTACGCCGGACTCAGCAGGCAGCTGCGGGAGCAGCGGGCCAGGCAAGCACTCCAACTGGTGGGGCTGGGATCACACCAGGATCATAAGCCCACCCAACTCTCAGGAGGGGAGCAGCAACGTGTCGCCATTGCTCGTGCCCTGGTCAATGCCCCCTCCTTGCTGCTGGCCGATGAGCCGACCGGCAACCTGGACACAAGGACGAGCGTGGAAATTATGGCGACCTTGCAGGCCTTAAATCAGCAGGGCTTGACGATTGTGTTGGTCACTCACGAACCCGATATCGCTGGCTACAGCAGCCGCCAGGTGGCCTTTCGCGATGGGCACCTGGTGCGGGACGAACCGGTGGCCCATCCACGCGATGCGCAAGCTGAATGGGCTGCGCTCTCCACTGAGAGCCCCGGTGAGGACTTCTGAGGCAGAACAGAAGGAGAGAAGGACATGAGCGATCAATCAAGAGGAGCAGCCCCTCCCACCGACACACCCGCGCCAGGTTCGTCTTCCCACGTCAGGGAGATGCTGCCTCCGCTCCAGCAAGGGGATTTTGACCGGGCGGGCAAGTTGGGGATCGATTTCTCGGTGGCACTGGAAGCACTGCGTGCGAACCGTCTGCGCTCGCTCCTCACGATGCTGGGGATCATCATTGGCGTGTTTTCGGTGGTCTCGATGGTGACTTTGATTGAGGGCGTCAGTGCGAACTGGACGGATACGATCGCCAGCCTGGGCACAAATATGATCATTATTGCACCTGGAGCCGGCAATAACATCGCAAATAGTGGCCTCTCAAGTAGCGGGGGCGTTTCAGTTAGCAGTCGGGTGACATCTTCCCTACCCGCCTCTGAGACGACGCTTTCCATCACGCCTGGCGATGCGCAGGCTCTCACCAAAGTGCCTGATGTGACGGCAGTGAGTCCCATCCTCTCCCTCCGCGAGCAAGTTATCTCTAGCAATCAAAACTGGAGTACACGCGTTGCGGGGGTGAGTGAGAGCTTGCAGAATATTCAAAACTGGAGTATTGCGGAAGGCTCCTGGTTCAGCACCACGGACAAGGAGGGAGCCAGGTCGGTGGCCGTGCTTGGCCAGACCGTCTATCAGCAACTGTTTGCCGCTTCAGGCCAGGACCCGATAGGTCAGACCATCCGTATTGGCAACCAGCTCTTCCGCGTGGTGGGAGTCCTGGCGGCGAAAGGGGGAGCCTCCGGCACCGATGATGTGGTCTTTGTGCCCTTTACGACCGCACTGGTGCGGCTCAAGAATTCCTCCTATGTCGATCAGATTGTGGTCAAGGTCGACGATGCCAGCAACATTGATGCTGTGCAGCAAGCGATTACCACCGTGCTGGAGCAGCGCCACCACATCCTCAAGGGCAATGCGGACGACTTCAATCTCACCAGTTCCAAGCAGTTGTTAGAGACGTTCGATCAAATTCTCTCGCTGGCCACCGCCCTGGACGCCAGCATCGCATCCATCTCACTGCTGGTTGGGGGAATAGGGATCATGAATATCATGATTGTCTCGGTGACGGAGCGTACGCGAGAAATTGGCATTCGCCTGTCGCTGGGAGCGCAGCGACAGGACATTCGCAACCAGTTTCTGATCGAGGCGCTGACCTTGAGCCTGATCGGTGGGGCGGTCGGGATGCTGCTCGGCTTGCTGATGGGGTTTGCACTTGCCAATCGTCTTGGGATTCCTTTTGTTATCACGCCTGTCTCATTGGTTCTGCCATTTGCGATGTCAGCAGGCGTTGGGGTGATCTTCGGTCTCTACCCGGCGATGCGAGCAGCTCGCCTCGATCCCATCGAGGCCCTGCGTGCGCCCTGATAAAGAAGGAGAAATGCGATGGAACGTTCTGCATCGCTTGCTGCGTGAACCGAGGTATTCCATGAATCAGCGAGACGCACTTCGCCATATTAGAATCGCCATCTTTCTGGTGCTCGGCATCCTTGTGCTGGGGATCGCAGGCTACATGCTTATCGAGCATTTTTCGTTCGTTGATGCCCTGTTCACCACCATTGATATAATGTCAACGGTAGGCAATACGGCGCATCCCCTTTCCGATCACGGTCGCCTGCTCACGGTCGTCATCATCATCCTGGGTGTGGGATCGCTCTTCTATACCTTTGGGGCGACCATGGAGTTCATGATCGAAGGCCATCTCAGCAGAGCAATCGGGAGGCATATTATGGATAGGAAGATTGATCGACTGCGCGCCCACTACATCATCTGTGGCTTTGGTCGTGTCGGCTCGCGGGTAGCAAATGAGATCGCCGCCGAGTACAAACCGTTTGTGGTCATCGATGAAAATGAGGCAACAGTGCAGGGCTGTATTGAGAAGGGATATCTGGTCTTGCGTGGTGATGCGGCAAATGATGATATCCTGCGCGAGGCTGGCATTTGCCATGCTCAGGCGTTGATCGCTGCGACCGATCAAGACGCCAGCAACATTTGCATTACGCTTTCCGCGCGCACTCTCAATTCCCATCTGCATATTGTCGCGCGTGCCAATCATGATGAAATGTTGGTGAAGCTGAAACGAGCGGGCGCGAACCGCGTAATATCGCCTTACGCTATTGGTGGGCATAGAATGGCAAAACTGGCGCTTCAACCAGGATTTCCAGATCTCGATAGTTGAAGGGGAGGAAGCGTCGTATGAGCATGGGGTGCTGAAAGTCTTTATCTCCAAAGCTGGGCAGACGCAGGCCAAACAGATCCCCGTGAAGGGGGCGGTGCCGGTAGGGACTCGCTAGTCTCGGCAAAGGATGACTCCCATTGGGAGAGGAAAGGAGCGGGAAGAAAGAATCTCTTCCCGCTCCTTAATACAGTAAACTGAGAACAAGCCTCACGCTCGCAGGCGTTGAGATCCCCCTTTCGTGCTTTGCTACAATGCTGTACTGGTGTGCTGATCCTGTTTTCTCGCATCTTGATCGGTCTCAGAGGCGAGAGGTTCATCTCCGGCATGCACGACATAGAGCGGCATCCATGTCCCCCCCAGGAGACGTTCTGTGACACTTCCTGTCATCCAGCGCTGCAGGCCGCTGCGTCCGTGCGTGGTGATCGCGATGAGGTCACAGTTCTTGCACGTTCCTTCGGCATCGCCGAGCTCAGCCGCCTCGATCAACACATCAGCAACATCGCTGCCCGTCAGTACCGCCCAGGAGATCTTGACATTGTATTCCGCGGCACCACCTGTGCTCACCTTATCAGCGATTGCGCTGAGGGAGTGGGACGCCTCGCGTCGCGCCTGCTCCAGGAGGTCGAGGTCGAGTTTTTTATGGTCGAGGTCAGAGGGGACCTCGATGACCTGCGCCAGGTGCAACTCTCCCTGTCCGGGGCCAGCCAGAGCAGCGATCAGTTGTACTGCCGGGGTCAGCACGGTCTCAGCGAGCGGTGAGCCATCCAATGCGACTAACACGCGCAGCGGACGTGCCAGCTTCTCGTCGCCAGACGGAAAGGCAGGACCATCTTCTCGTAGGACAAGCACTGGAACCGGGCTATGGCGCACCACCTTCTGCGCAACACTCCCAAAGACCCAGCGCTTCAAACCGGTATAGCCATGACTGGACATAATAAGTAGATCAGCCTCATGGAGGCGCGCGCAGGCGAGGATACCAGGGACCGCCATACCTTCCATCGCAACAGTTTCCGTTTTGACCCCGATCAATGCTTCCGAATGGGAGAGAGCGGAAAGGTAGTTTGCTGCACGCTGCACCTCTCGCTGCTGCACGCTCGTGGTCGACAACGTGTTGTGTGCGAAGTGAGGTCTATACCCGTAATCAATGTCAGGTGTGACCGTTTGCAAGAGCACAACGGTGCCATGGCTGGCGCGGGCGATATGAGCGGCTAGAGGTACAGCACACTCCGCACGCGTTGAACCATCCAGTGGGACGATAATCTTCCTGAACATCTTCTTGCTCCTTTGGCATCTTGAGGAGCATCTCCGGTGATGCCCCTACAGGTTCCTTCTACAGGTGATCTGTTGACCCTCTTTGAAAAACATATATACTAAAGATAACGCTCAAGATGATGTGGCAATGGCGGTATTCACCTGCCACTCTCCCAGTAGTTCGACATTCAACGCCAGGTGGATGCCGTGCTGTGCGAGCACCCGCTGGTGAGCTTCGATGATAAGAGTTACGATATCAGTTGCGCTGGCACCTCCCAGGTTCGCGATAAAGTTCGCATTGCGGTGAGAGATCTGCGCATTGCCTTGCGTTTTGCCTGCCAGACCTGCCTGCTTGATGAGCAAACGCGCTGTGGTTCCGGGTGGATCTTTGAAGATTGAACCGAGGTGCTGTTGTGCGGGATCGTGCCGCTTGCGTGCCTGCGTATAGCGCTCCAGGAATCCAGCCAGGACGCTCGGGTCCTGTCGATGTACGTGTAAAGCAAGGGAGACCACCAGTTCGTCGGGCTCAATCAGCTTGCGAGGCGGGAATACTATCTGACCACTCGGATCGATGTGCGTCAGTCGTTGATCACGGAACCGGCTATGGCGATAGCCGAGGTCCAGGCTTTCTCGCGGGTAGCGGCGCAGCACGATCACGGAGAACTCAGGCGGTTCTGCCGCCTCGCGATTACCACCTCGCGCGTCGAGCACCTCTATCCACTCCAGAACCTGCCCCAACTCGTGGTTGTGCGCACCGACGTTGCTGATCACGCCTGCACCCAGGGTGCCGGGAATCCCTATGCTAAATTCCAGCCCTCCCCAGCCGAGCGGGACCAGTTCCTTGAGTAAATTGGCCCACTGAACGCCCGCTTCAGCAACGACAAGGGCCGTCTCATCGGTTTGCTCCTCAAAGTGATAGTCCCGCAGCGCAATAGTCGCGACAATGCCACGTACTCCGGCGTCGGCATAGAGGATATTCGAGCCGTTGCCCACTATTAGCAGCGGCCAGTTCTCGCGCGCACAGAGACTGATCAGATCGCTCAGCTCCAACCGATTTTCAACCGGGAGCCAGAGGTCCGCCGGGCCACCGACGCCGAAGGAACTATGCAGCGCAAGCGGCTCGTGCAGGCGCACACGTTCTCGAAAGTAAGGATAGAGCCTGTTGTAAGCAACGGCACTGTCAAAGGCCATAACATCGTTCCTTTCTCTTTTGTGCAGACTTCTTCGCGTTTCTCATCGACAAAAATCGTGAGATGCCCAGTTCAACGAAGAATTGGGTGAGCTATGAGATCTCTTTAAGCCTATGAACCCAGGGGCTCGGAACACGAGGTCTGCTCACATCTCCAGTGAGAACGCCTTGCAAAAGGGGAGCTACCCACGCGATGTGCTACTATGAGCGTATTGTCTGGTGTTCTCACCACAGTCACAAGATGCGGTTGCCGCTTCACAGAAGCATCACAACCGGGAGCATGCGGTTTAATGGTAGGGTCGATATCTTGCACGATAGGGCACTGGGAGGAAAGGGGACCTGAACAGGTACCAGGATAACTCATGGCTGCGTTCGATTGCTCTTCTTACATATTTACTGTATACTATTGTATAAGTTTCTCGATAGCAGTTGCTGACTGATAATAATCTCTATCTGATATAGAACAATTTTACTCCCAGGACGCCTTTATCGTCTATCATATTAGCACAACATCTTACCTTAACTACGCGCAAAACATGTTGCAAAATCGGGGGTGTAGAGTGGAACCTCAGTCTTTACACAAAATAGGCGAACTACTAGATATATTGGAACAAGCGACAGGGGAACCTGGTGAACTGACCAATACACTGCGCCATATTGCTGAAACCACACAAAGATTTTTTGCTGTGGATGACTGCGCGATCTATACCATTAATCCTATTACCGGTCGCTTCGTTGAAGCATTGACTATCGAAGGTGATCTGGTAGAAAGCAAGACGCTTTTTAAACAGACTGAGTCGGAAGGGGTTGCGCAAAAAGTTCTCCAACAGGGCGTGTTGCTCGTAGGACAACTGGAAGAGAGATCAGAGGATCACAGTCCTTTCACCCTGGCGAGGGATATTCAAGCGTTTGTCGGTCTGCCTCTGTACTTGAAATACAGTCAAAAGCCATCAGGAGTGCTCTACCTGGGTTTTAAGCAACCGCAACATTTTACCTCCGGTGATTGTGAACTGTTTCGGCTCTTCGCCGGTCAGGTTTCATATATCCTCCAGGAAACGTGGCTGGTACGCCGTTACCGGGAGGTTTCGCGCATCGGGCATGAAATCAACCAGGAGCTCGCAACCGTTGATATCCTTTTTCAAAAGGTGCGACAGCACGTCGCCGGTATTCTTGATAGCAGTTACACCCTTTTGCTGGGCATCTATCTATCTCCAACCAGCCTGTTTAATATCTATGTGTACGAGGGAGGGCAGACCCTCATCTATAAAAACTTGCCGCCAAATGGCGCTATACAGTATGTAGTAGAGACACAACAGACATTTTTTAGCGCGAATATGAGTGAAGAGCGCTTGCCCTTTCAACGTACGCTAGCTCCAGGGTCTGCAAGGCGAGAATCGGTTATTTTTGTACCGTTGGTATTACGTGGTGTATCTTTGGGAGCATTGTCGGTCCAGCATCCCGAGCCGAACTCCTATAGCGAAGAGGACCGCTTCATCCTGGAGTTGCTAGCAAACCATATCGCCCTGGCACTTTACAACATACGCCTGTATGATAGCCTGAACCGACTCAATGAAGCCGGTCAGTTTCTGACGCAGCAGCTCGAATCGGTGCAGGTATTGCAGGAGATAGTGGATAAAATCTGGCAAACCACAGAGGCCGATAGCGTGATTCTCTATCCATATGATCCGAGCCTACAGCACTTCATACTGCCTCCACGTGTAGCTGGTACACTGCTAGACTCCACTCCACTTCACTCCACATTTCTCCGACCGGATGATATCGTTGTACTGGCCCTGGACTATGCAAAGCCGATCTTTGCCAGGCAGGCCGCCAGTATCTATACTGCCTTGCAAGACGAATTACAGGAAGAGCGAGTCAACTTCCAGCAGCGTGAACAGATTCAATCAGTAGCGGTTATGCCTCTACGCGTTGGAGAGGTGATTGTCGGAGTTTTGTTTCTGAATTTTCGACCAGCGCAACACTTTGATACCCCCCAGAAGTCGCTCATTGAAGGACTGGTGCACTATGCGGCCATTGCCATTAAGAATGCGCAGAGATTTGGTGCTTTGAGCCAGCGCCGCATTCGCGAACTGGAAATGCTTCAACATATTGATAGAGAGCTTAACCGCAACCTGGACCTGGAGCCAGCCCTCAATACCCTTCTCGAATATGCCAATGAACAGGTGCCTACCGACGCAAGCGCAATTCTGCTCTACGATCCTCAGAGCCAGGTCCTCGAAGCGAAAGCAGCTATCGGTCGTGATGCTGAGTCGCGCAGGCTAGTTACCTTCTCTCTGCACGAGGCTAAGGGCATTACACGCTGGGTACTGGAACACAAAAAGCCTGTTCGTGTGCGTGACGTGCGTAATGAGCCCCCATGGAAAGACCTCTACTTTGAGGGTACCGCCGATACCGTCTCAGAACTGGATGTGCCATTGCTTGATGAAGGGGAGGTGATAGGCGTCCTCAACTGCGAGAGGGCGGCTGAAGATGCCTTCAGCGAGGAGGATGAGAGGCTTCTGATCACCCTGGCAGGTCAGGCGATACTGGCAATTAAGAAGACCCAGGCGTATGAGCGCGAGAAACGTTTTGCCGAAGAAGCCCAGGTTCTCAATGAGATTAGTAAAGAGATTACCAGCCAGCTCAATCTTACCCATGTCTTCGATCTGATCGTAGAGAAAGCGCTGGATTTAACACACTCCATGGAAGGGAACCTGATGCTTTATGATTCTGACAAGAACGATTTGTGGATGGCTGCGGAGCGTAACGTTGCTGAGGATAAGAAGGGTCTACGCCAGAGCCTGGATCAAGGAGTCGTGGGATATGTAGCAAGACACAAGGAGTTGCTCAATGTAGATCTGTCCCAATCACCCTGGAACGAGATCAATACGGGGCTTTTCCCTGGAGCACGCTCCGAGCTGGCTGTACCAATGCTCGCGGGTAGTGATCTACGTGGAGTGCTGAATGTTGAAAGTTCCTCTCCCAAAAGCTTTAACAAAAGTGATGAGCATTTATTACAGGGATTAGCGGGCCTGGCTGTCATTGCCTTGCAAAATGCTCAGGCTTTTGATAACGAGAAGCGTCTCGCCATGGAGGGCCAGGTTCTCAACGAAATCAGCCGCGAAATTGCTACCCAGCTTGATCCAGTCTACATCTTTCAACTGATTCTAAAAAAAGCACTGGAAGTGACGGGATCTGCTATCGGATCGCTACATCTCTATGATCCCAACCTGCACGAATTGCATATAGCCGCTGAGTATGGTGTATCCGAAGAGAAGAAGAGCTACCATCAAAAGCCAGGCGAGGGCATTGTAGGCTATGCGGCGGCGCAGCAGCAATTGACCAACGTAGCGGACATATCTCAGCCTCCCTGGAACGCAATGTACCTGGAATTTTCCCCTGGAGTATGCTCTGAACTGGCTGTTCCTATGCTTGAGGGCACTACATTACGCGGAGTACTCAACATTGAAAGCCTGGAAGTTGGCCGTTTCGATGCGAGAGACGAGCGACTACTAAAGGGTCTGGCAGATCTGGCCGTTGTTGCATTACAGAGCATGGAACGGTATAAAAAAGCCAGCCGGGAGGCGCAACAAACTGAAATGTTGTACCGGGCCGGGCGAGAACTCGCCAGGATCACCGATTGGGAAGAACTCGATCTGGCCTATGATATTATTTTGCATATTGCCGAAGAACATAGCCTCTGTCAGGTAGTCATCCGTCGTTATGATGACTATTCCAGGGAACTGATATTGATACGCGCATCACAATATCAGCGTACGCCTCCATTCCTGCGTATAGAACTGGATGAAGGGCTCAATGGACAGGTCGCGCGCGAGCGGCGTACGATAATGGTTCACGATACTCACAATCCGCCAGCTGGGGTAGCGCTAAATTTGTCGGATGCCGCTATCCGTTCACTGGTCATAACCCCGGTTCAGTTCAAAGATCGCTACTACGGGAACCTCGCACTTGCGCATAGAGATGCGGGCTATTTTCGTGGTAGCGAGGCGAGTTTCTTTGAGGGGCTGGCGGATCAGCTAGCCAGTACCATCTATCGGCTGGAGACAGCCGGGACGCGCCAGGAGCTTGAACAGATCAGTTCGATTGGTCACTCCGCATTCGAGTTGACACATCGGCTGGCGAATGACCTGGGCCTGGTACAATTCTATACCAGCGATATTCAGTGGCGAATGGGGAAGCTGGGTGTAGCCGATGATGAGCTTCTCAACGAGAAATTGGGCGAGATTGAGCAGTCGGTGCGCGGCGTACTGATCTTCAGCGACAAATTAAAGAGCGAGCTCACTAAACCAGCGGAGGAGGAACCCGTCTTGATCTCGGCGCAAGAGTTGCTCGAAGAGGCAATGGCACAGTCTTCGTTGCCATCTGATATCTCTGTGAGTCTGAAGATTGACAACGGCTTAGAACCTATTCGTATCATCCGTAATCAGGTCATTGATATCCTGCGTAATCTTATTGCCAATGCTATTGATGCCATGCCCTCTAGCGGTAAAATCAGCCTGCAAGCCCGCAATAGCGGCCATTTTGTGGCTCTGGAGATAACAGATACAGGAATTGGCATCCCTGCTCATCAGCAGTCGAAAATCTTTGATTTATCCTTTTCGACGAAGGGCAGCTCTGGATTTGGCTTGTGGAGTGCTCGTCGCAATGCTCTGCGCAACCGGGGGGAATTGCGGGTGGAAAGCCAGCCGGGACACACAACATTTACCCTACTCTTACCTAGAACTGATGGTGGAACTGTATGAAGTCAGGAACGGGTTCTGGCTAGAAAGGCAGAAGATGTGCTTATGAACAGGCAAGCACGGGTGCTGGTTGTAGATGATTTGGAGAAGTGGCGCAAAGAGTTAACGACAACCTTGCAGCGTGAGGGATTCTATACCGACTCTGCGTCTACGGCTGCCGAGGTCCTGGAGCGCTTACATGAGGCGCTCTATCACCTGTTGATACTCGATATTCGTTTAGAAGACGCCGACCCAGGCAATACCCAGGGTATAGACCTGTTGCATGAATTGGATAAACAGGGTCTAACCGAGGCAACTGCCGTAATCATACTTTCAGCTTACGGTACGCAAGAACAGATGCGCCAGGCATTTAAGGATTACAAGGTTGCAGACTTTCTCTCCAAAAATCATTTCACGAAATCGCTCTTTCTGGAAAGCGTGCAGCAGGTCTTCTCTACGATGCATATCAATCAGGCGCTTGATATTCAGTGGCAAGAGATAAAAAAGCCCGAAGATGTGGTCGTCAACCTGGAGATCGAGGGTACGCGCCTTAAGCGCAATCCCACTTTGCAAAATCGTATTGTATTCGAGTTGAACGACTTGCTCTGTCGCTTATTTTACCAGGCGTCTGGTATCGTGGTACGACCTCTCGCATTAGGGCAGAGTGCGACAGGAGTATTGTGGGTAGAGCCCTTCTATGCCAGTGGGGGAGGCCGCGCCGTCGTTGTCAAGTTTGGCGATTTTCACAAAATCCAGGAAGAGTATACAAATTTTAAACAATATGTTCAAGCGTTTGTGGGGGGTGGACGCAATACAGCGGTATTTGAACTCCGGCGTACCCCTCGACTTGGAGGCATCGTCTACTCGCTGCTAGGAGCTGCCGATGACCACCTGGAAGATTTCGGACGCTACTACCAGCGCTCCTCGATCAGCGAAATCAACCATGTACTGGACCACCTGTTCTTATACTCTTTCAAGGAGAAGATGATATGTTAAAGTTGGCGCCATCTGCCCACCAGGGATAGTTGGTGAGTTGTACGAGCGCTGTAGGATGCTCCCAAAAGTGCCGCAGTTCGTTAATAAGAGCATCCTGCAAGGCTTCCAGGTCCGTGAAGATGGCATTGGACAGCTTTTTTCGCAAATGGCGAAAGACTTGCTCGACCGGATTGAGTTCGGGACTGTAGGGCGGCAAGTGGAGCGGATGCATGTCGTCAGGCCAGACAAACTGCCCACTGCGATGACTCCCCGAACTGTCCAGGATGACCCCAATGGAGCCGCTTCCCAATTCGTGGCGCAAATGGTGTAAGAAGAGCTCCAGGCATTGGCCATCCACCGAAGGAAGCAAGAGAAAGACTCCCGTTCCAGTCGTGGGTTCCACCGCTGCATACACCCAGAGCCATTCATAGTGGTCATCTACGATCCAGGGAGGGCGTTCTCCAAAGGGGCACCAGCGCCGATGAAACCAGGTTTTGAGTCCAAAGCGTCCTTCATCCAAGGCCACGGCTCGCTTCACCTGAGACTGCTTCAGTATGCTGCCGAAGTTTTTTTAAAGGTGGCTTGTTGCTCTTGATTGGCCTGCCGGTGCCGTCGATGCCCTGTCTTCCACTTGACTCGATGCCGTTTGAACACCCACCAGACGGATTTGCCGCTCTTGTACTTGATCCCCCACACTCGCTCCAGGTAATGGCGCGCCTCTTCGAGCGTCGCGATGCGCCCGGCTCGCATCTCGCTACATAGCCCTGTCCATGCCTCCAGCGTCAGTGGCGAGCGTTGTCCACGTGGTTTCTGCCGCTTGAGGAGAGCTACCAAGCCCTCCGCCCGATAGCTCTCCCACCACCGTGTGACTTGAACCACGCTGTAGCCAACCACCGGAGCGCCATTCTTCAGGCTGCTCACTGCTCCACTTTTCAGGAGCCGCAAGAGGCGTACTCGATCCGCCGTTTTCTGCCCACGTAGCCGATGTTCCAGCTGTTTCAGTTCTTCTTCACTCTCTTTGATCGCTTTCGGGTAGTTGATGCGCATGGCAGCCTCCTCTTGCTTGCTCGCTTTGTGCCCTCCTTCTTTTAATATATCATTTTTACTTGGAAAGAGTATTACACACATGCAGTGCCTGGTATGCTAACACAGGCCATCTGCGGCCTTACAATCTCACTCAAGACTACCAGCAGATGTTGGGCTTCACCGTTAAGAGCTTTGAGTATGCGCTTCTTGAACTGCAAAAGTATGTGCAAGGAGGACAAAAACTGGTTTTCAAGTCCTTACATAATGATCGCGCCTTTACTAATCCCAGGGATGTGCTAGAAGGCCCGTCCCTGATACGCTCTACCTATACCTGTATTACCCACGGCGACTTCAATCAACACAATCTTCTGGTAGATACAGGCGGATATACCTGGCTGATCGATTTTCAGGCGACCGGGCAAGGTCATATCTTACGTGATGTTGCCCAGCTCGACTCAGAGATTCGTTTTTTCTTATTGGCACCGGGCGAAGCAACTCTGGAGGAGCGTCTCTGCATGGAAGAAGCGCTGTGCAGTCCAGAGCGCTTCAGCCAGGTAGAACATCTGGAGTACGCATTGTCGACGGAAAACCGGTCGTTAGCGAAAGCTTACGCTGCTGTAGTGCATTTACGTACCCTGGCTCGTAGGCTGGTGGCACAGAATCCAGGCGATGACATCAGCGAATATTACATCGCGCTGTTTTACAACGCCGTAAATACGCTGCGGTTCTATAAACTCTCTTCTCTACAACGCGAACACGCGCTGCTCTGTGCCAGTTTGCTGGCTGACCACCTGAGTTTAAGAAGGTAGAGAGACAAGAGCATATGAGTAAACAGGGTCGTATTCTCGTCGTAGACGATGAGAAAAAATGGGGGAAAGAATTAGCCGAAACTCTACGTAGGGAGGGTTTTAGCGCCGATGCTGTCGAGAACGTTAGCCAGGCATTAGAGCATTTGAGCAGCACAATGTACCATATCGTGGTCCTCGATATTCGCCTTCCGAGCAGCTCAGAGGGCATAGATCTGCTGGAAGAACTGGACAGGCGCGGGTTGAAGGAAGCGACTAAGGTGATTATGCACTCTGGCTATGGTACCCTGGAACAAATGCGGCAGGCATTTAAGGATTATGACGTGGCGGATTTTGTTCCCAAAACAAATTCGGAGACTTTCCTGAAAAGCGTGCAGCAGGTGTTTGCTCAGAAGGTGAAAATTAACCCGAATCTGGACATTAAATGGCAGATGAAAAGTAAGGTTGCGCAAGTTGTCAGTAATCTGGAAATAAACAGCAAACGGGTCGGACGCAATACCGCCTTACGGCAGCAACTCACTAATGAGCTAGAAGATTTACTTTGCCGTCTGTTCTATGAAGCTGAAACGATCCTGGTGCAATCCCTGACGCAGGGAAGGAGTGGCTCAGGAGTCGTATTGATACAGCCATACTTTAAGGATGGGGGCAGGGGGGAGGACGTAATCGTTAAGTTTGGCGATATGAACAATATCAAGAAGGAACACTCCAACTTTCAGCAATATGTCAGACGCTTTCTCAGCGGAGGACGGAGCACCGCCATTCATGACCTGCGCTACACACCGCATCTCGGCGGTATTGTCTACTCCCTGCTGGGGGCTGGCAACGATCAATTAGCAGACTTCGCTGATTTCTACCGCAGCGCAGATAATGCATCTAAAATTACAGATGCGCTGAAGCGCCTGTTTCAGGGTACATGCGCTAATTGGTATATGAACCGGTCACGCATACAGCCACTCGACCTGGCAACAGACTATCAACAACTCTTTGACTTCTCACCAAGGAAGCTTGAACGTTTGCTGATTAACCAGCTTCCATCCGTGCATGTAAAAGAAAAGTTGAGCTTCACTGCGCTGAACAATACGCGCACATTTACGAATCCGTTGTTGGTCGTGACCGGGCAGTCCTTTATGCGCTATACCTCAACCTGTATAGTGCATGGCGACTTTAACCCTTATAACCTTTTCATAGATCAGTCCGGCTTCACCTGGCTCATCGATTTTCAGACGACAGAGCCGGGTCACATTTTGCGTGACTTTGCTATGCTCGACTCGGCCATACGTTTTCAACTACTCCCTACGTCGGAGGCTTCGTTGGAAGAGCGCTTACAGATGGAGGAGGTGCTTTGCAGTGCTAAAAACTTCAACCAGATGAAACAGGTAGCGGGCAGCTTTACTCCTGATAACCGGGCGCTGGCAAAGGCTTATACAACAGTCATCTGCCTGCGTACATTGGCAGGCAGCCTCGTGACACAGAACCAACATGACGACATCAGTGAATATTATATCGCTCTGTTCTACAATGCCCTGAATACGTTGCAATTCTCTTCCCTGGAAACGGTTCAACACGAGCATGCTTTACTGTGTGCCAGTTTGCTCGCTGACAGGCTAGGCCTGGGTAGCTAAAAGAGGTATCGAACCGAGCTGTGATGTGTCTGAGTGCAACACGTACTCGATTGTGACTGTTATGAGAGGGCGAACTGATATTGTTCTCAATTAGAGAGTGGAAGCAAGTGGATAATGTCTTGTAAGAGCGAATATCCCATGACCGGCTTCCGCCTTGAGACTGTAACTGATAACCGAAAAAAAGGCTATCAGTATGACCGGACGTACAATTATGTCTGGTTACAGTTGACTATGCTAAGTTTACCATGGAAAGGAACTATCATGACGACAGGCACAAAGCCTCAGGCCTATGTCACACCAGGCGAGCCTAACAGCGTTGTCAGCGTGAAACCACGCTACGAAAACTTTATCGGAGGACGCTGGGTCCCCCCGGTCGATGGGGAGTACACCACCAACCTGAGCCCGGTGACGGGCAAGACCTTCACACAGATCCCTCGCTCATCTGCCCAGGATATCGAGCGCGCCCTCGATGCCGCCCACGCCGCCAAAGAGGCCTGGGGGGAAACCTCAGCCGCCGAGCGAGCCCGCATATTGAACAAGGTGGCTGATGCGATCGAGGCCAACCTCGAAATGCTGGCGGTCGCCGAGAGTTGGGATAATGGCAAACCTGTGCGTGAGACGCTCAATGCCGACTTGCCGCTTGCCGTGGATCACTTCCGCTATTTCGCCAGTATGATCCGTGCGGAGGAAGGGCGCATCTCCGAACTGGACAAGAACACGGTCGCCTACCACTTCCAGGAACCGCTCGGCGTGGTGGGACAGATCATCCCCTTCAATTTCCCGCTCTTGATGGCCTGCTGGAAGATCGCCCCGGCCCTGGCCGCAGGCAACTGCACGGTCCTCAAGCCCGCCAGTCCGACCCCCTGGTCGATCCTCAAGCTGGCCGAGGTGATCGGCGATCTGCTGCCTGCCGGGGTCCTCAACATCGTCAACGGGCCGGGCGCCGAGATTGGCAAGGCTCTGGCCACCAACAAGCGCATCGCCAAGATCGCCTTTACCGGGGAGACGACGACGGGACGGCTGATCATGCAATATGCCGCTCAGAACATCATCCCCTCGACCACCGAGCTGGGAGGCAAGTCGCCCAACATCTTCTTCGCCGACATTATGAACGCCGACGACGACTTCCTGGATAAGGCGATCGAAGGGCTGGTGCTCTATGCCTTCAATAAAGGCGAGGTGTGTACCTGCCCCTCGCGCGCCTTGATCCAGCAGGAGATCTACGAGCCCTTCATGGAGCGTGTCTTACCCCGCATCGCCGCCATCCGGCAGGGCAACCCGCTGAGTCTGGAGACCCAGATCGGGGCCCAGGTCTCGCGTGCGCAGATCGAGAAGATCGAGAACTATGTCAGCATCGGCCTCAAGGAAGGCGCCGAGCTGCTCATCGGCGGCGGGCGCCCCCCGCTCAACGGCGAGCTGGCCGGGGGCTATTACTACCAGCCGACCGTGCTCAAGGGCCACAACCAGATGCGCGTGTTCCAGGAGGAGATCTTCGGCCCGGTGCTGGCACTGACGACCTTCAAGGATGAGGCCGAAGGACTGGCGCTCGCCAATGATACGCTCTACGGACTGGGGGCGGGGGTGTGGACGCGCGACCTGTCGCGGGCGTATCGGATGGGCCGAGCGATCAAAGCGGGCCGGGTGTGGA
>WNGD01004593.1_pt1 | contig 25161 bp, 22 predicted proteins | sample 5400671 | NCBI WGS metagenome assembly WNGD01 (sample SAMN13153369, study PRJNA577476) | soil metagenome | isolation source: 40 cm soil or saprolite under grassland replicate 2 | place: USA:California | collected 2016-06-15
ATACCGGCAGTGGCAACCGCGCCTGCACGATCTCGGCGAATGCGAAGTCAAACACGGCGTCCGCGTTTCCGTTGTCAATCTCTACACCGAGGAACTCGGGAACCCGGAACTGCCGGAAAAATTTAGGCAAGAAGCAGGCGCACCGAAAACGACAGCGCTAATTTCCGGATCGGCCGCAAAGTCACCCGGTCTCAGATGGGCAATGATTAGCGCAGCGGTTTTGATTATCACCGTCGTTGCGATCGGCGTTCTGCTCTTTCCGCTCAAGCGGTCGCCAACGGCGGCAACCATTTCAACGACCATTCCACAGAAGAGCATTGCGGTGCTTCCATTTGAAAACCTGAGCGAAGAAAAAGCCAACGCCTACTTTGCCGACGGCATCCAGGACGAGATCCTGACCCGCTTATCCAAGATCGCCGATCTAAAGGTGATCTCGCGTACATCTACGCAGCATTACAAAAGCACGCCGGAAAACCTGCCCGAAATCGCCAGGCAACTTGGCGTCGCCCATATTCTGGAGGGCAGCGTGCAGAAGAGCGCCGACGCCGTGCGCGTGAACGTGCAGCTGATTAAGGCAGCCAATGATTCCCATCTTTGGGCCGATACCTTTGATCGCAAACTGACCGATATCTTCTCGGTCGAGAGTGAGGTGGCAAAAGCCATCGCCGACCAGTTACGCGCGAAACTCACCGGCCCGGAAGAACAAGTGATCGCCGCCAAACCGACAGACGATCCTGAGGCTTACGATGCCTACCTACGCGGCCTGGCTTATACACTGAAAACGGCAGCCACACCCGCCAACGCCCTTGGCGCACAGAAATATCTCAGAGAAGCGGTGGGGTTGGACCCGAAGTTCGCCCTTAGTTGGGCGCTCTTGTCATTCGTGGAGGCGCGCGGCTACATCACAGCGACTCTTCAACCAACGGTCGCCCTCCGCGAAGAGGCGCGGCAGGCAGCCGAAACCGCGCTCACTCTTCAGCCCAATCTCGGCGAGGCACTGCATGCCAAGGGCTATTACCACTACGCCTGCCTAAAAGATTACGACACCGCGGTGCGTTACTTTGAGCGAGCACATCAGCTCCTGCCCAATAGCAGCAGGATTCCTGAATCGCTGGCCTATGTCGCGCGAAGGCGAGGCCAATGGGATCGGAGCGAGTCGCACTTCAACGAAGCCGAGCGGCTCGACCCGCGCAACGTTAACCTTCTCAGTCAGCACGCGATTTCCTATTTCTGTCTCCGGCATTTCCCCGAAGCACTGCGAAAGTTTGATCAGGTTCTCGATATTACGCCGGACGACCTGGATACCCTCGTGGAAAAGGCGGCTATCGCACAGGCCGAGGGCGACCTGCCGCGTGCCTCGGCGCTCCTCGCTCCGCTGCATCCGAATGCCGACGACTCCGGGGCCTTGGAAACACAAGTTTACCAAGCGATCCTGGAGCGCCGCCCTGCACAAATCATCCCTCGGCTAAAGGAGATATTGGCCAAGCCTGATCCAGCCTTGGGTTACATCAATGGCGAACTGCGCTTTTGGTTAGGCTGGGCGCAGGAAGTCGCCGGCGACCATGCCGCCGCCCAGGAAAGCTGGCGACAGGCGCGCAGCGAACTGGAACCTTTCCTCAAAGAACAGCCAGAAAATTCGGCTCTGATTGGAGATCTCGCGCTGACCAATATGGGTCTCGGCGACAAGGCGGCAGCATTGACTCTGGCCGGGCGCGCCATCGCCGTGAATCCGATCGAGAAAGACGCCTTGGACGGTTCCGCTACGATCGAGATCCTCGCGCGGGTGGCGGCGCGCATGGGGGAGCCCGACCGCGCCATTGCCGCTTTACAGAAACTGCTCTCGATACCGTGCCAGGGTGCGCTGGCTGCAAACGTACCGCTCACTCCGGCGCTGCTCCGGCTCGATTCCATGTTCGATCCACTCCGAAATGATCCGCGCTTCGAGAAACTCGTCGCCTCAGCCGCACCGAAGACAGCGGACAAATAAGGCTAGGCGCAAGTCAGCAATCTCGTCGCCGAGCTGAAGCCGCAAATTGTTTTGCAAGGTTGGTTGCGTGCACGGTCATAAGCTGGTGCTAGCGAAAATGGTGCTGAGTTGTGATGATCGTAACAATTACTGAGCATTCTTGAGCGCAACGTTTTGCTCATTGCTGTCTGAAGCTGGAGAAAAGCCGCCCCATATCCTTTTGTCTAAACCTCGTCGTTGGATTATAATCGCGACGCATTCATATCCCTTCTTATGAGCGGCTTCTTTGAGGAAGTGCAGCGGCGAAAAGTTTATCGAGTCGCGGCCGCTTACATCATCGCGGCGGGATTTATTATTCAGATCGGATCGGCCGTTTTCCCGGCATGGGAATTGCCGAACTGGACATTCCGTTTGGTGGTCGTGCTCTTACTGATCGGATTTCCGATCGCGTTGATTCTCGCCTGGGCCTACGACGTCACGCCACAAGGGATTCGCGCAACTCCGACGGTATCTGCGCCCGGAGGCCACCGTCGCCGCAATTTAATCATGCTCATTGCGACTGGGGTCGTTGTTTCCGCGGCCGCAGGTTTTTTCCTTTTGCCACGCGTCTCCGCCCGCAAGATCGACAAGTCGATCGCAGTGTTGCCCTTCGAAAATCTGAGCGACGAAAAAGAAAACGCGTATTTCGCCGACGGCATGCAGGACGATATTCTGACGAACCTCTCGAAAATCGGTGATCTAAAAGTGATTTCGCGCATGTCCGTCATGTCGTATCGCGGGACTGGCTCGCGCAACGCCCGTGAAATCGGGAAAGCGCTCGGCGTCTCTACACTTCTGGAAGGCAGTGTGCGGCGCATGGGCAATCGCGTGCGGGTCAACGTGCAGTTGATCAATGCGGACAATGACGAGCACATTTGGGCAGAAGATTACGATCGCGATTTGACCGACGTCTTTGCGATCCAAACTGATCTCGCGCAAAAAATCACCTCTGCGCTGCAAGCCAAATTTTCGCCAAGCGAAAAGGCGCGCATCGATCGCAGACCGACGCAAAATCCAGACGCGTATCTGCTCTTCGTTCAGGCGCACGATTACGCTACCCGGCCAGATATGTTTCGCGATACGTCGTTGAAAGCCGAACAGCTTTTCGAACAAGCAACGAAGCTCGATCCAAACTTTGCCGCGGCTTTCGCCGGTCTCTCCATGGTTGAAAGCTGGATGTATCACAGTTGGGATCCGCTGCCGCTACGGCGTGAAAAAGCGCGGGCCGCCGCCAACGAAGCTTTGCGGTTGCAACCGGATCTTCCGGAAGCGCATCTAGCGCTCGGTTTTTCTTATTACTACGGCGATCGGGATTACGAACGCGCTCTCGCCGAATTCGAGGTCGCGAAACGCGGTCTGCCAAATGAAGCCCAAGCTTACATGGCGATCGGCGCGATCCAGCGGCGCCAGGGCAAATGGGCGGAGTCGACGGCAAACTTGGAAAAGGCCGCCGAGCTTGACCCAAAGAACGGCTCGGTCCTCTTGAATCTCGCCTACAGCTATATGGCCACACGGAATTTTGAATCTGCCGATAAGACCTTTGACCGCGGAATCGAAGCGGCGCCGGAGTCGTTCGGCTCGCGCGCATTAAAGGGAGAGTTGGCGATCAGATGGAAAGGAGATGTTAGCGTTGCCGAAAAAGAATTGGCTTCGGTGCCACCGGGAATCGATCCGGAAGGCCTGGTCACTTTGGGCCGTGCCGGCGTGTTGACATTGCAACGAAGGTTTCCGGAGGCACTTCAGGTGATTCAACAATTTCGTGGAGAGACATTCATCGTCCGCGCCGGTGCGTCCTGCCCGACAGCTTCTCTCGAAGGTACGCTGTACTTGTGTCTGGGTGACAAAGTGAACGCGCGTTCGGCGTTCGAGCGCGCCCGGATCATCGCTGAGCGGTTAGTGCGCGAAAGCCCCGACGACGCTGCTCGCCATGGGCAGCTTGGCCTGATTCTAGCCGGACTCGGTCAAAAGGATGCGGCGATCGCGGAAGGCAAGCGCGCAGTCGAGTTGTTACCGGAATCGCAAGACGCTTTCGATGGGCCGGAGGTTACCGCTGCGCTCGCGCAAATTTACGCCTGGACCGGCGAACTCGATCAAGCATTTAGTCTGCTCGATCATTTGCTCATTACTCCAAACGGCATCACCGCCCCTGTTCTCAAGCTCGATCCCATCTGGGACCCGCTTCGCAAAGATCCGCGCTTTCAAGCTTTGATCGACAAGTACGGTGCAAAAGCTTAACGCCACGCTCCGTCAATCGGTTTTTTCTCGTCAGCAATGAGTTCTGCTTACGATTTCTCGACAACGATCGTACCTGTCATCTTCGGGTAAACGGAGCAAAAATAGGTGTAAATGCCGGGAGCACCTGCTGTGATCCTGAACTCTTGATCCGTGTCTAGCGCGGTCGATTTCTTAAACTGCTTCTCGAGGCTCACGACCGTGTGCGGCTTGATCCACATGCATGACTACCATCGCCTCCATTTCATTTATGCCGGTGATAAATTGAGCGACGCGATGCTTCATCGCATCAGCGCCATAAGCCGACTGCGGCTGGTGACTTCGAGTTTGCGGAAGATCGCGTGAACGTGCTTTTTCACCGTCGGCAAACTCAAGCCGGCGTCATCGGCGATTTCCTGGTTACTCCGACCATCGCAGACAAGTCGGACAACTTCCTGTTCTCGGCGCGTAAGCCGGACGAAATGGGGCAAACTGGAGCTCGCCGGCCCGGAACGCGGAGCAGCCTGACGGCGCAAGTCTTCGCACTCGATAAGAAAATGCGGCCGCGCCACGGCGGCTGAGTTGAGCGGTTTCAGATGGAGCGTCGCTCGCAAGTGCGGCGAGCGCGGATGATGCACTTGTTCTTCTTGGGCGCTTGTTTGCGGCGCATTGAGGCGTTGCGCGTGGGCCCATTGTTGTTTGAGCAGGCGGCATCGGTCGAGGATCTCGGACGGAATCGGGGAACTCGCTTTCATGAGTCGCGCCGCCTCCGGTCCTTTTTCCCACACCGCGCAGAAATCACGCGCGGCCCGGTTTTGATAAATCGACTTAAGATTCCATCGCAGAAGGATCGTCGGCATTGGCAGCCGGTTCAGGAATTCTTCGAAGGCCATCCGCGCTGAGTGTTCGCGTTCGAGCGAGCCAAGCCGGTGAAGCGCGGTCAGAACCTGCGGGTAAAGCTGCCGGAGCAATTTCATCTCCGCCGGCGACAGATCGCCCTGCGTTGCCGTGCGCATGATTGCAATCACGCAAATAAGCCTCTGGTCTTTCCAAAAAAAGAGGCCGACGCCGTGCAGGCAGCGTTGAGGCGCCATATATCGGCGATAGAAGGAGGATTTCATCAGGCTGCTTCGATTCGAAAAGACGTCGCTAATCCGCACAAACCTGTTACGCGGTCGCCCGGCGATATAACCCTTGAGCGGCGCGGCGTTGAAAAAACCGTCAGGCATGGGCAATGTCCACCTCGTGATCATTGGCAAAATTGGATTGTGCTGAAGCGTCATCCCCATCAAGCGATTTGGGATGGCGGCGGAGAGCAACCGCTGGACGGCTTTCCAAAACGAATCGATGTTCATTGCTCGGTGCAGGCCAAGCAGAGGCCTTTCGAGCACCGGATCGATCACCGGCTCGCGCTTCGTGCCAACCCCTGCGATTCGCGTCATTCGCGGCTCCTCTTTGCGCAACCACTGTTCTTTTGTCCCGGCCTAAGGCTGCACTCATTCCCGCCACGTTCAATAATCAGGCGATCAAAAAGGCAACCTAAGTTACCTGGCGGTCGTCAATTGGTGCGCGAGATTTAAGGTCAACGTTAAAAAAGAAAGGGAAAATAGCAAAATGAAACTCGATATTAATGTGCCTGTCAGCGGTCTGGACTTGGCAAGCCTGTTGGACAGCGAACAAGGCTTGTTCCTCTGCCAAAACAGGGGCCAAAACTACATCACTGTGGCAAAGGCTGGTCACTCGATCGCCTTTGGGCCGACGCCAATTGGCAGGGTCATCCAGGAACAGCCGTCAGCTAATCAGGGGCCGGAGCCGTGGGTTGTCACGAAGATAAGCAACTCGACCGAGTTTGCCGAATTCCGGACAAGCGGGCCAGTCGGCAGCAGATAAAATGCGCTAAAGCAAAAAGCGCGAAGACAAAGAAATCAACCGCCCCGGTGGGGAAACTCACCGGGGCTTTTTGATTTTGGCAGCTGCGTGCAGGCTGAGCACACACGTTTCCTGAACCGTTCAACAATCAGGCGATTTAAAAAGGCAACTTAAGTTACCTGGCGATCATCCAGCGTTGCGCGAGACTAACGTACGCCGATTTTATTGTTCGGACAACTGGCGGCCGAACACGGCGATACACCCAATCCCGCCGGTAAAGAAAGGATATCATTAACATGATGAATACACTCACTCGCTGGGAACCACTCAGAGAAATGGAAGACCTGCAGAACCGGCTCTCGACCCTTTTCGGCCGGACGCCAATGCGCCGGGGAAATGGGAAGGAGAGTATCACGTTGCCCGAATGGACGCCCCTCGCGGACATTACCGAGGATGACAGGGAATACGTTATCAAGGCTGAATTGCCTGAGTTAAGAAAAGAAGACGTAAAAGTCACTGTCGAGAACGGGGTTCTTACTATCTCGGGCGAGCGCAAGTTCGAAAAAGAAGAGAAGAAGAAAAAATATCACCGCGTAGAGCGCGGCTACGGCAGCTTTGTCCGAACTTTCGCGCTGCCGGAGGACGCAGACGCAGACAAAGTAAAGGCTGTGTTCAAGCACGGCATGCTTGAGGTGCACTTGCCGAAGAACGAAAAAGCCAAACCCAAACAGATCGAAGTCAACGTCGCCTGAAAGCGGCTTGCTTGACTAAAGGCTGGTGGGGCCTCGCTAAGAAGCCTCACCACGCCATGGGGCGTAGCCAAGATTGTGACCCGAAACTTGCGATCGGAACACCGCGATCGCTAGATCGCTATTCAGCGATTTCACGTTCAGCATTTCGACGAGGAGGAAACACAACAAACTGATATGCTGAGAATCCTCAGCTTCCGCACCCCAGTAATGGGGCGCGCTGTTTTTTGCAAACGAGATCGTCGTCGTCCGCAATCGGCAGACGACGACGTTCGATCTTAGCAGTGACTTAATCTTCGGTGATGATGCCGAATAGCCCGTGTTCTTCGTCGGCGATTCCGGCAGTGAAATAAACTCCGTCGCCGAGAGGAAGAAGATCCCACAGGCCGTCGAACTCGAGTGGAGTCCCATCGGCTCGACTAATCGTCTCGATAAAAGCGCCCGTGGCCGGATCGTAATTGTTGATCTTCCCGTCCCCGAAATTACCAACCCAAAGCTCATCTTCCACCAGGGCGAGTCCCCACGGAGCATTGAGGTTGCCGTTCGAGATCAAGCGCCTGAGGAAGTTGCCGCTGGTATCAAACACGTTAACGAAGCCGAAGCCGGGACCAGGAACATCATCCTCTCTGTGGTGATCCTGTTTGGCATAAGTCACAAAAATCTCACCATTGAAATTCCGGATGCCGAACGGCCCGTAACCTGCCGGAAGGCCTGGGTCGGCGAAACCGCCGGGATTGACCTGATGAAAGCTCTCATCGTAGGTTTCTACGTGGCCTGTATGGAAATTCGTGGCATACAGGAAATTGTGACCATTGGCGACGCCCAGCGTTGCGCCTTTATAAATGGCGCGGTTAATGCCACGGTTCGTGCCGTTATCGACGGCGATGATGGCGTGCGTCTGGTCCAGCGCCGGGTTCCAACCCGAGATGGAACCATCTTCGCTGACGAAGATGAAACGGGCGGGTTGTGAATTTCCATTGAGTGTGACGTTGAAGAACGACGTGCTGTTGAACACGACTCCAGTGGGATTCCCTCCTTCTCTATTCCGCGCGGCCGTCGGAATCGTCACGACCAGCGAAACAGCGGTGCCGTCTTGGTGGTAAAGAGTCGAAACGCCCGTACCATTGTCGCTGACCCAAATGGTACCGCCAGAGGATGCCGCCATGCCCCATGGATTGACTAGGTTCGGATCAACATGCTGGGCGACGCCCGCGATGTCGGACTGGAAATTTGTCCAGGAGTAACTATCCGCGCGCGCGAAAGCGGCGGTAAACGACATGGCTATTAAGACAAGCAGAGTTGTTTTGATCGAAGTGTGAATTGTTTTCATGTTTTTTTTTCCTTTCATTTATCAACGCGGGCCGAGAGCGGCGCCACGGCGTGAGATTTCTTTCTCTACATTTTTGTCGGGTTGATGTTGGGGTTGATGTCGAAGCAATGAATAATGGCGCTGTGGTCCTACTCATCGACTTCATGCCCGTAGAATCGCAACGATCCGCGCCGCGCGCCGCTCCGGAAAAGTAACGCGTCTGTTACTTTTGCCGGCCGTGTAAATCGCCGACGGCGCGTGTGCGTGTCGTGCTCACTGAGCGCGGTTGGCATTACCGCTTTGGCGCGCCGCTGGATCTCGATTTGCGCAACTTCTCGGAAGCGGAACTAATTGCGCAACTGGATCATCCTTGCTTCCAGCCGTTGCCGTTGCCGTCCGGCACGAGCGCAGGCTCGAGTTCCGGCGTCAGATCGACATCTTCCGGTGCGCCTTCCCAGCCGACATCCATCAGAGATTTTTCATGATGCTCTTTCGCGATCAACATGTAGAGCGAAGGAACAATAAAGAGCGTGAAGATCGTCCCGATAGTCATCCCACCGACGAGGACGAGACCGATTGAGTTTCGCGCAGCAGCGCCAGCACCGCTCACCAGCGTGAGCGGAAAGTGACCGGCGACGGTCGCGACGCTCGTCATCATGATGGGACGTAAACGGATACGCGCTGCTTCCGCGATCGCCGCGAGCTTGCCCAGTCCCTGCCGCTGCCGTTCGTTGGCAAATTGGACGATCAGGATTCCATTTTTCGAAACGAGACCGACCAGCGTGACCAGACCGACTTGTGAATAAATGTTCAGCGTCGTCGTCCAGCCGTCGGTAAAAAATTTCCCAAACGGCATTTTCAAGAAAGTGAAAAGAAGCGCGCCGAAGATGGCGAGTGGAACCGAACCAAGCAGAATAATGAACGGATCGCGGAAGCTGTTGAATTGCGCCGCTAGAACGAGAAAGATAAGCACCACGGCCAGCATGAAGACCGGGAGAAACTTGCTTCCTTCGGTGCGCAACTGCCGGGACTCGCCAGTGTAATCAATCACATACCCTTTCGGCAGAATCTTGTTCGCCTCATCCTCGAGAACCTTTAGAGCAGCATCGAGCGACACCTTTGGCACGCCGCTGATGGACACTGCGTTAAGCTGCTGCATGCGATTGAGTGAGCGACCGACGGTTTTATGTCGAATCTTGGCCACTGTGCTCAGCGGCACGAGCTGATTGTTGGGCCCCGTGACGTAGATGTTTTCTAGTTGCTCAGGGTTCAGGCGATCGACGCGTTTGACCTGAGGGATGACCTTGTAACTCCGGCCGGCGATATTAAAGCGATTGACGTAATTGCCACCGATACTCGCGGACATGTCGGCGCCGACTTGCTGCATGTCGAGCCCAAGCGACGCCACTTTCTCGTGATCGAAAACGATCTCCGCTTGCGGCTGGTCAATTTTCGTGTCGATGTCTGAAAATCGAAAAATTCCACTCTCCATCGCTTTTTGTTGAATCTGCTTAGCAAACTCAAGAATACGCTCCGGATCGGCAGTGGAAGCGATGACGAAACTCAGTGGAAAACTGTCGCTACCGGGAAGTGCGGAGGGCATTACAGGGAACATCTGGATCCCAGGAATAGCGCCCAGCTTTTGCTGCACAACCGGTAAGTAAGCAGCAGTTGGCGTTTTGCGAGTGCCCCACGGTTTGAGCACCATTCCGCCAAAGCCTTGGTCGGGATTTGTAATCTGAAATGTGAAGCGTGTGTCTGGAATGTCGTGGAAGATTTTGCCAGCAGCATCGGCATAACGAATCGTGTCATCGATGGTAGCGTTGGCTGGCGCGGTAACAATGCCGAAGATGACGCCCTGATCTTCAGTCGGCGCCAGTTCGTTGGGCGACATGTACCAAAAGAGAGCCCCCAGGAGCGACAATCCAATCCAGACGGCGTAAACAGCGGGGCGCGCAGCCAGGGTACGATCAAGATGTCTCCCGTACCAATCGCGGAAACGATCAAAGGTGCGATTAACCAAGCCACTGAATCCTTTATCGATACTGCCGGAGCGCAACAAATGCGCCGACATCATGGGGGAAAGCGTTAATGCCACGATGCCGGAGATGAAAACCGCGCCCGCAAGCGTGAGGGCAAACTCGCGGAAGAGGGCGCCGGTCAGCCCGCCTTGCATCGCGATTGGCGTATAAACCGCCGCTAGCGTGATCGTCATTGCGATGATCGGTCCGACCAGTTCGCGCGCGCCGTTCAATGCCGCGTTCATCCGCGACATGCCCTCGCGCATATGCCGCTCCACATTTTCAACGACGACAATCGCGTCGTCCACGACCAACCCGACCGAAAGCACAATCGCAAGCAACGTCAGCAAGTTCAGCGAGAAGCCGAAAACCTGCATCAAAAATACAGCGCCGATGAGCGAGATCGGAATCGCCACCACCGGCACAATCACGGAACGAAAAGATCCGAGGAACAGAAAGATCACGACCATCACGATGAGGAGGGTATCGAGCAAGGTCTTAACGACTTCGTGAATCGCGTCGTTGATGTACGCGGTCGCGTCGTAGGCGATTTGCCCAGTCATGCCGGTGGGCAATTCCTTTTGGATTTGCTCCATCTCGGTGCGCACACGCTTGATCACGTCCACCGAGTTCGCGTTCGGCAACACCCAGATGCCCATGAACACCGCCTTCTGACCGGAGAACCGCACCTCGGTGTTGTAATCCTCCGCGCCGAGCACCACATCCGCGATGTCGCCGAGCCGAACGAGCGTTCCTTTGTCTTGACGCACGACTAGCTTTTTAAAATCGTCAGCGGTATGCAGATCGGTGTTCGCGGTCAGGTTGACCTGCAAGAGCGAACCTTTTGTGCTGCCAACGGCCGAGAGATAATTATTTCGCGCGAGTGCGCTGCGGACTTGCGCCGGACTCACGTTCAAAGCCGCCATCCGGTCCGGCTTCATCCACACACGCATGGCGAAAGTGCGTCCGCCGAGAATGTCCGCCTTTTGCACGCCGCTGATTGCCGTCAGTCGCGGCTGCACAAGACGAACGAGATAATCAGTGACCTCGTTGGGCTGAAGAATGTCCGAAGTGAAACTTAAATACGCGGAAGCAAATCGCGAATCCGCCGCTTCGATACTGATCACTGGAATTTCCGATTCGGGCGGCAGATCGCGCCGGATTGCATCGACTTTCGAGCTGATATCGGAGAGCGCCTTGTTCGCGTCATAATTCAGTTTCAATCGTGCCGTGATCAACGATTCGCCCTGCTTGCTTTGCGATTGGATGTAATCGATGCCGTCCGCCGCGGCGATCGCGCGCTCGAGCGGCGTGGTAATAAATCCGCGCACAAGCTCTGCGTCCGCGCCGACGTAAACCGTGTCCACGGTGATCGCGGCAATGTCGCTGCGCGGATATTGCCGCACGTTAATTGTTCGTATCGCCTGCAGACCGGCGATGAGGATCACAAAGCTGACCACCATCGCCAGCACCGGGCGTTTAATAAAAAGATCTGTAAACGATTTCATGTTAACCGCACTTCACTTCATGAGTCCACCGGGGTCGGGTTCACCTGCGGTTTGGGCGCGAGATCGTTGTTTATCGTCACAGCCATTCCGTTGCGCAATTTGAAGACGCCGGTGCCAACAAAATCGCCGCGCGCTTCGCCTATGCGGACAAATTGCTGCCGGATAACCTGTGTTTCCTTGCCCGTTTTCTCGTCCTTCTTCTTTTCGATCACAAAAACCGAATCACCGTATGGCGCGTACGACACCGCTGAACCCGGAATGACGAGCGCAGAACTTTTTTCCGGCAGTACAACCTCAGCCTTTGCAAACATCCCTGGACGCAACACATGATCCGGATTATCCAGCGTCGCCTGCACAGAGACATTTCGCGTAGCCGTATCGACCATCGAGTTCACCGCGGTTAACTTTCCAGGGAAAACGCGGCCAGGGACGGCATCGCTTCGGACGCGGACTTCCAAGCCCTGGGATAATTGCGCTAAATGTTGCTGCGGCAACGCAAAGTCGACATACACCGGATCGAGCGATGTTAGCGCCACCACTTGCTGACCGGGATTGATCATCTGCCCGACATTCACCTGGCGAATGCCAAGCTGGCCATCGAACGGGGCGACAAGCGTCTTCTTCCGAATATTAGAGCGCATCTGATCGACAATGGCAGTCAGTCTCCTGAATTTCGAGTCGGCGGCGTCGAGTTCAGCCTTCGAAACCACCTTTTGTGAGGCAAGGCCCTGAGTTCGTTCTAAGTCCGTGCGCGACAGCTCGGCTTCGGCTTCTGCGGATCGCAAAAGTGCTTCCTCCTGGGAGGCGTCCAGTTTCATGATTACGTCTCCTTTTTTGGCGACACCACCGTTTTCAAACTTGACCTCACTCACTACGCCGCCCAGCTCAGCGGCTATGATTGCGCCTTGCACCGCCGAAACCGAGCCTATCGCTGAAAGTACAGGCGCCCAATTTTCCTCGCGCACTTCCGCGCTACTGACCGCCTGCGGCGGCGGCGTCATCGCTTTGGCCGCTGCCATCATTTTGGAAATTTGTAATCCCTTGATTCCCACAAGCAGGATGACAAGCGCAAGCAGGCCTCCGATTGCAAGGCGCCATGCTCCTCTTCCAGATCTCACTTTGAGTTCAGTAGAAACAGGTTTGGCTATATCATGCATATGCTGGTTCGCCTTCCTTTTTAAACAAGAGGCTCCACAATCTTCGTGTGACTTCCAATTGGCTGGCGCGCCTTTCCGCGGCGGTCATCTCCGGTGGTTGCAAAACGTCGCGCATCAACATTCCGCGCGAGACAGCAAAAATAAGTTCCGCCAGCTCGTGAGGCTCTAGACCATGCCCGGCGTTTTCCGCCTCCGGCGAGCGCGCGATCAAATCCGTCACGCCATTCATCGCCGTCTGCAAAACGTCGCGCACCAAATCGGCCACGTGCGGATTGCGCGACGCTTCCGCGTAAAGATCGACCACGAAGGCTGAAATAACTCGCGGCTCATTTTCGCAACAATGCGCCGTGAACAAAATCTCGAGCGACTCGAGCAGCGTCGGGGCCTGTCGTGCGCGCTCCAAGACCTCATGAATTTCTTGTTTATGCCGATCAGCCATTGCGGAAATGACGGCGTCCTTGTTCTCGAAATAGCGATAAATGAGGCCAACGCTAATCCCGGCTTCGGCGCTGATATCGTGCATGCTGGCCGGGTGGAAACCTCGTTTGGCGAAGCAGACCAAGGCGGCATCGAGAATTTGGGTGCGCCGATCGGGGCTGGATTCTATCTGGGGTTGTGACATAAGGTTAGGAAGATGAATGAACGTTCATTCATTGTCAAATCGCTCTCCGCAATTTTCGGGCAGCAAGAGCCGCGACGACTCAAAGCAGGCTGCGAGCCGGTTGTCCTTCAAGATCCCTTATTTAAGGCCGACCCTGCCTGCCGATGCGATATCTGCGGAGCCAGATAGGGCTCCGCCGTAGGTCCATCAATCGGCAGATGATTTGTTTGCTGGGCGAACTGCCAGATGGAAATAATCGCGCTCAAACCGAAAAGCGCGTAAACGACAGTTTCCATGATGCCCCGGCCTTTCTCCTCCGAGCGGACCAGCAGCGCGTATGTCGATTGAGCTTCGTTATTCATAATTTTAAGACGCCGACGAATTCTCATTTTGTCTAAAGTTTGTTGATTGTTCATGATTGCTTTGAACGTTGGATGCAGCTCCGCCGTGAATTGGATTCAAACAAAGACAAATTTGTTGCACGGGTTCGCGCTCGCCGCCGAATACGAATTTTGCCGACGCGAGCGGCAATCAAGGAAGCATCCGCCCCACCAGCTAAGCCGCCGAGACTGGCGGAGCCGTTGCGGGTCGCCGTGTTGCCGCCATTACGTCTGGACGCAACGCTTCCTCTCTCGGTGTGCCTGTTCTTGGCGTTTGCTTCGGATAGGCGATCCGGCTGTGCGACATCATCAGCAGCGTGAACCGGAAACGTTCGGCGACGACTTTCAGCTCCCTTAGCGTCAGATCGCAGTCGTCTAATTGTCGATCAGTGATGCGCTCTTCGATGAGCTCATTTACGAGCGATTCGATCTTCTGCGGCGTCGGTTTCTCCAGACTGCGCGAGGCGCTCTCCACGGTATCCGCCAGGCTGACAATGGCGCTCTCTTTCGTCTGGGGTTTCGGTCCGCTGTAGCGAAAACTCTCTTCACGCACGTCGGGAATATCATCCTCGCGCAGCTTCATGATTTTGCCGCCAGCACGCGCGTCTTCATGCTGTTGCAGAGCGCGCTGATAAAAGTAACGGACGAGGGAGGTGCCGTGATGTTCCTGAATGATGTCAATGATTCGTTGATTGAGCCTGTACTTCAGCGCAAGATCGACCCCTTCTTTGACGTGCGCGATGATGATTAATGCGCTCATCGTTGGCGCGAGATCGTCGTGCGGGTTGCGTTCGAAGCTCATGTTTTCGGTGAAATATTCCGGCTTCACCAATTTGCCGACGTCATGAAAATAAGAGCAGACGCGGCTGAGCGTGGCGTTTGCGCCGATCGCTTCGGCGGCCGCTTCAGCGAGATTGGCTACAACCAAACTGTGATGGTAAGTACCCGGCGCCTCGATTGTCATCCGGCGCAACAGCGGATGGTTAAGGTCGGAAGCTTCCAGCCAGGAAATGTCCGTTGTGATTCGAAATAGATGTTCGAGCATCGGCAGCGCGCCGCCAACCAGAGTAGCAGTCAAGATTCCATTGCCGACAGCAAGCGCGCTTTGCAATCCGATCATCCCCCAATCGTTGGTGATCGGTGAAAAGAGAGTAATTGGCCCAATCAGACCGAACGTCAGTGACAACAACCAAATGGCAAACCCGACCCCGATGCCTGCCCGAATCAATTTGCTGCGCCGTCGCACCTGCAATGTGAGCGAGACTGCGGTGAATCCGCTGATCAGACTGGTTACCAAAAGCGGGGCGTCAATTGGACCAAATAACACGCTGCTCCAGAGACTAACAAAAAATGCAGCGTAAAGGCCGTGGTGTCGGCCCAGCAAGACGCTCAACGCAAGTGGCGCGAAGGCATAGGGCGTGATTAATCCGCCCATTTCAGGCTTTAAAAACCAGTAATTGCCGCTGTTACAAATCACCAGCAGGACTTTTGTAACGGCCAGTTGCACGAGGATAACTCCAAACACGAGAAGAATGCGCGAGCTTCGGGAAAAGGTCTTTGGTTGGTTGATCCAGAGTTGTGTAATGGCGGTGGCCAAAACCAGCAGTGCGATGACAAAATTCTTTGTCGGTTCCGGTTGTTGGCCGCTGAAGACGAGAAAAGCAAGGCCGCCGACAAATGCCGCAAAGATCAGGAACTTCGCATACGGGGCGTACTCGAGATTGCGCCCTAGGTCGCTCCGCGGCCGGCGACGCCGGGTCTTGCGCGACGCAAGGCCGCGTTTGATGAGTCGTCCGCGTTTAAGAAAATCGAACATGTCGACCTTTTTACTTACGTGATCCCGGCGCGGGTGAGCGGTGCTGCTGGTAAGCGTTGATAATGGCGCGGACCAGCTCATGCCGCACAACGTCGCGGTCGGTAAAATAAACAGTCGCGATTCCGGGAATAGTTTTCAATGCCTGCAATGCCTCGACCACACCCGAACGTTTATTCCCCGGCAAATCGATTTGAGTCACGTCTCCGGTAATTACGCATTTGGAATTCGGACCGATCCGGGTCAGCAACATGAACATTTGCTCTGTCGTCGTGTTCTGCGCCTCATCGAGAATGACAAAGGCATGGTTCAGAGTGCGACCGCGCATGTAAGCAAGCGGAGCGATCTCAATAGTCTGCCGAGCCAGCAAGCGCTCAATCTCTTCCGGCTCGAGCATGTCGCGCAACGCATCGTAAAGCGGCCGCAAGTAGGGCATGATTTTTTGCTCCAGCTCCCCCGGCAAAAATCCGAGCGCTTCACCGGCTTCCACTGCCGGTCTTGTCAAAATGATCCGCGCGACTTGCTCCTTTTTTAGCGCAGCGACGGCCATCGCAACGGCTAGGTAAGTTTTGCCGGTGCCGGCCGGGCCGATTCCAAAAACGATGTCGTGCTTTTGGATCGCTTCGACGTAATTGCGTTGCCCGCTCGATCGCGCGATGATCGGCGACTTGCGGGGCGAGGTGACGATTTTCGTCAAAGCAAGGTCGCCAAGATTCTCGTCGCGCGCTTCGGTTACCGAGTTCAAAGCGTAATTAAATTCGTGCTTTTGAATGTCCACACCTTTTTGGCGGGCCTTCTCAAGTTGCCCAAACACATGCTCCGCCTTATCAATCCGGCTTGGTTCTCCCTCCAGTCTTACCCAGCCTTCGCGGGTAGTCACCTTCACGCCAAGAGTATCTTCGAGGGTTTTCAAGAGTTTAAGGTCGTTGGCGTAGAGTGATTGCAGCACGCGCGGGCTTTCAAACTGCAAGGTGCGCGTTTCCGTCATAGAATCAAGGAACAGCAGCCTGCTCGCGAAATCCTATCAGAACTTCTGCACTGCCGCCGGCGATTTGAAAATTGCCTTTACGCCTAACGGAAACCATACACCAGGGCCCAGTGCGTGCGTTCCGCTGGCGATTCCTCAATGCTGACAATGATAAAGTAGCTGCCGGTAGTTTTTGGAATGACATGCGCAGCGGCAAAGTGACCTTTCTCCCATCCGTCTGGTTCTTCTGCCAGCTTTCCATCTGAATCGTAAATATGAACGGAAACCTTAGCCCGATCCACTTCGGTTCCTAGCCAAAACCAATATTCGTTCCCCTTAAACAGTTGCTGTCGCACCGCTTTTTTCTCCCCGGACCCGAGGTCGCCTCCCCAGTAATCCTCACGCACCTGAAATCCTTGCTTCACATAAGGTTCCGCGGCCTGAAGAGCAAAGGACTGCGCGTCGTCGACCGAAGCAAAAACCGCAGGCTGCAACGCGATCAGAGGCCACAGCAGAAAGCTTCCGCGTAAGAGAGCGCTCACGAACGCATTCATTAAGACCTCCTAATCTCTGGTGACAATTCCGTTGCCAAGCCGCGTCGTGATTTCATTGATTTTCTTTACTGATTGCGGAGGAATCCGCGCGTTGCCCACATCGATGAGAGGCTTCACTTGCCCGAGTGCTTCTTCAATTTCACGGATGATCGAAACGTTGAACTCTGGCATCGCCTGCAGCCTTGTCTGAAAATACGAAAGAAGATCGGGCTGGTGCAGCAGCTCCGCGCCGTCGGCGGAAAAATGCTTCGCCACGACCGAAGTCAACACTTCCGTGCCACGGAGCCAGCCGCCCAGACTAACGAGCTGCGACAATTTTTCGTCGTGCACCTCGTTCATCGCCTGTTGTACGCTATTTTGAGTGCGATCCAGTTCTAGCCGCACGGCTTCCCAATTGCGCTTGTCTGCCGCCTCGATGATGGCTTTAGCATGCGGCGTGATTGAATTCCCGACGCCGATTCCCTTGGCGAGCGCCAGGACACGCTGGCCAATCTCCTTTACCGTCGGCGCATCCTCCGCTTGCACCGCGACAAAACCATCGGCAATTACGGTCCCCAGCAGCAGGGCAATACGCGGTCGTTCGGTAAAATTTGTTCCCTTGTCGCTGCGAACGTGTTCTTTCCAGTTAACCGCGCCCAGTTTGTTTAACGCGCCGAAAATTTCATTCGGCAAGGGTACGACAACGTCTTCCACAGTTTTCGACAGTTGCTTGATATCGATATGCTGTGGAACCTGGGCGCCGTGGACGCACAGTGTCAGGCCACTCAGGGCAACTGCACCTAGCTTTAAACATCTAGTGAACGGAGTCATTGGGAGCTTCGACTGTTGATTTTGAGTTCGTATTCAGGATTAATGGAGCAAACCTTAAGCAGAACCCCCGCCGTACACAAATCACCGCCTAAAACATTTTGACTCATTTCAATCGAACCAATTTCCTCCCTCGGCGGCATCACTGTCTAAATTTTCTATGAATCTGACCCACCTTCAGGGAATTCTCGACCGCGCACCTTCCAAACGAATTATGGTGATCGGCGATTTGATGCTGGATGAATTCGTTTGGGGGAAAGTTGGCCGCATCTCGCCCGAGGCACCGGTACCCGTCGTAGAGATGACTGGCGAATCATTTTATCCGGGAGGCGCCGCCAATGTCGCGCGCAATCTGCGCGAGTTCGTTGATCACGTCGCGATAATTGGCTTGCTGGGAAAAGACCGCAGTGGGCAGCAACTCCGCGAAATATTGGCCGAGGGGAAAATCGACGTCTCCGATGCTGTCGAGGAGGAGGCGTTTCGCACCACTGTCAAGACCCGCATCATCGCGCGTCAACAGCAGGTTGTTCGTGTCGATCGCGAGCAATTTGTTAACCCATCGCCGGCACAAATTGCAAAAGTCGTAGCTGCAGTTCGAAAGAATATCCCGGAGACGGACGCGATCATCTTTGAAGATTATGGCAAAGGCTTCTTGACGAATGAGCTCGTTTCGCAAATTGCGCGCGACGCACGTGCGGATGGAAAGATCGTCGCGGCTGATCCCAATCCCCGGCATTCCGTCGATTGGCGTGGCGTCACAGTGGTGAAGCCAAACCGCGCCGAAGCTTTCCACGCGGCTGGCGTTCCCTGGCGCGAACCGGATGACGCTCCGGCAGACGATGCCGATCTTAGGCGCGCCGGCGAAATATTGCTAAAAAAATGGGAAGCTAAGTACGTTCTCGTCACGCTCGGCGAACACGGCATGATGCTTTTCCATGGGCAAGAAACGCCGCATTATATCCCAACCAAGGCACGACAGGTCTTCGATGTCTCAGGCGCGGGCGACACCGCCATTGCTCTCTTCACGCTCGGGCTCGCTTGCGAGGCAACGCCGACTGAAGCGGCGGAAATCGCCAATCACGGAAGCGCGGTTGTCGTCAGCAAACTTGGGACAGCGACCGTCACACGAGATGAACTCATGGCCAGTTTCAAAAGTGAGCTTGCATCCTGAGCGAAATGGCGGGCCTTTCAACAATCAGCCGGCTTACTGCTCTGTCATTCCGATGCGCAGTCGAGGAATCTCTCAACGTATCGGGAAGCGAGGAAGAGATGTCTTGCCCCATTCGACTGTGAATAAATGACCGCCTCAACCGAAACACGAGGTCCAGCCGTTTTTTTCGATCGCGATGGTACCATCATGCAGGATGCCGATTACTGTTCTGACCCCAAACAGATACAAATTTTCCCTGGCGTCTCGGAATCATTGCGGCGTTTGAAATCGAACGGCTTTAAACTCATTATCATTACAAACCAGAGCGGCATCGGTCGTGGTTTTTTTACAACTGAGCAGTATCGCGCGGTTGAAGCAGAAGTTTTGCGGCAACTGGGCGATGGTTTGATCGATGCGACCTATTTTTGCCCCGACGTTCCCGGTCAGCATTCCAGTTGTCGCAAGCCGGCCCCCGGAATGGTCTTGCAAGCCATCCGAGAACACCAAATCGATCCGTCCCGTTCATTTTTTATTGGCGATAAGGAGATCGACGCTGAATGCGGTCGCAACGCCGGCGTCCGCACAATCCGCGTTCAAACTGGATTTCAACGCGACACAACCGGCAGCATCGCAGATTGGGTTGCGGAAGATTTGGCGGCGGCCACAGATATCATTTTAAATACGACGTTATGACCGCGATATGATCCCAAACGATTTGATCACATTATTCTGTGAGGGATCCTTCGCTCCGCCTAGGATGACATGCCTATTTATGTTTGACGCAATTAAGACACGTTCGAATGAGTAAGGCAGTCGGAATAATCCCGGCCCGCTGGGATTCCACACGTTTTCCAGGAAAACCGCTCTATCCAATTGCTGGTAAGCCGCTTCTACATCACGTCTGGGAGCGATGTCTACGCGCTAAAAACCTCGATTCCGTCATCATCGCGACCGATGATATGCGCATTGCTAAAGCCGCTTTTGATTGGGGCGCCGAAGTCGCGCTGACTTCGCCTAGGCACCACAGCGGGACTGATCGCGTTGCCGAAGTCGCAAAAAAGGCAAAGAGGTTCACGTACATAATCAACATTCAGGGTGATGAGCCGTTGGTCGATCCGCACTTGATCAACAAGCTCGTCGAGAAACTTCGCGCTAATCGCAAGCTCGATATCGTCACTGCGGCGCATCGTTTTCAAAATCCGGCCGATGCCTTATCGCCGAACCAGGTGAAAGTGGTTGTCGATCTTGGCGGCAACGCTCTCTACTTCTCGCGCACGCCGATTCCGGCCTCAAGGAACGACAGCTTCTTGTTTCTTCGGCACCAAGGCATTTATGGATTCCGCCGCGAGATGCTACTCCAGTTTGTGAAATGGAACCCAACACCTCTCGAGCGCGCCGAATCTCTCGAACAATTGCGCGCGTTGGAAAATGGTGTAACGGTTCATGTGCTCGTCACTGCGAAAGGATCACCCGGCGTAGACACGCCCGAGGACGCAACGGCGCTGGAGCAAAAGCTTGCTCGCCCAAAACGGAGGAGTGTCTCGTGAAATACATTTTCATTACTGGTGGTGTCGTAAGCTCTTTGGGCAAAGGCCTAGCCGCAGCTTCGCTCGGCACGTTGCTTGAGCTGCGTGGTTTGCGCGTTGTTTTCCAAAAGTTCGATCCATATCTCAATGTCGATCCTGGGACCATGAATCCGTTCCAGCACGGCGAAGTTTACGTGTTGAACGATGGGGCAGAAACCGATCTTGATCTTGGTCATTACGAACGCTTCACCAACTGCGTCCTGTCACGGCACAACAATCTCACGAGCGGCCAGGTTTATGAGTCGGTCATCCTCAAAGAGCGACGTGGCGATTATCTCGGAAAAACCGTGCAGGTAATTCCGCATGTCACCGATGTAATCAAAGATCGCATTCGTGAACTTTCCGATGGGAGCAAATACGATGTCGTTATCACAGAGATCGGCGGCACGACTGGAGACATCGAAGGTCTTCCATTTCTCGAGGCGATCCGCCAATTCATTCTGGAAGTCGGCTCGCAAAATGTGGTGAACATGCATGTCACGCTAGTTCCCTACATCAGGGCCGCGCACGAACTGAAAACAAAGCCAACCCAGCAAAGTGTCGCAAAATTGCGCGAGATCGGTTTACAACCGCAGGTATTAATTTGCCGCACGGAAAGACCGCTCGACCGCGATGTGCGGCAGAAACTGTCGATGTTTTGCAGCGTTTCGGAGAAAGCGGTGATCGAGGCCCTCGACGTTGAGCACACAGTTTACGAATATCCGCTAATGCTGCACACCGAGGGACTGGACCAACTTGTGTGCGACCTTTTGCATCTCAGGACCCCCGGGCCTGATCTGGCAGACTGGCGAAAGTTTGTCGAGCGCGTCGTGAGTCCGAAAAGACGAGTGAAGATCGCGGTGGTCGGCAAATACATCGACCTGCAGGATGCGTACAAAAGCATTTACGAATCGCTCACGCACGCGGCGGCGAGTGAGGACTGCGGAATTGATCTCCAGCTCGTCGATGCCGAGTCGCTGCAAGACGGCGCTAGCGGCCAACTAAAAGACGTTGCCGGCATTTTGATTCCCGGCGGGTTTGGCGAGCGCGGGGTCGAAGGAAAAATCAAAGCCGCGCAGTTCGCTCGGGAGAACAATGTCCCGTATCTTGGCCTTTGCCTCGGGATGCAGGTGGCGACCATCGAGTTTGCCCGCAACGTCTGTGAGATTAAAGGTGCCAACAGCACTGAGTTCGATAAAAACGCGAAGGAACCTGTGATTTCGCTTCTCGAAGAACAGCGTGGCGTGCACAACAAAGGTGGGAGCATGCGGCTCGGCACGTGGCCGACGAAAATTGTGCGCGCCACACTCGCAGAGAAAATTTATGGACGGAACGAGGTCATGGAGCGGCACCGGCACCGCTACGAATTCAATATGAAATACCGTGACCGCATGATGGAAAAAGGGTTTAACATCTCAGGAACGTCGCCCGACGGTACGCTCGCGGAGTTAATTGAATTGCGCGATCATCCTTACTTCCTCGCCTGCCAGTATCATCCGGAGTTTCAAAGCAAGCCGAACAAACCGCATCCACTTTTCAGAGGATTTATTCAGGCGTGTCTTGCGCATCGAGCGGACGATGCACCGCGCGTCGCAAGCGATCCATTATCGCCGCTCCGAGTCCGCGAAGAGGAACTTGTTCCGCAACGATAAGATCGAGATCGGATTGATCCAGTTCGCGCAGATAACGAAATAAATTTGCGGCTGCCTGGCGCAAATCTTGCCGATCGCTTAAGCAGCGAACCACCGCGAAATCTTTTTCTAATTTGACCGAATTCCACGCGAGTAATCCGACTCGCTCATTCCCTTCTGGCGAAAATGATCCTGCATCTTCGATTAAACGGAGCGGCGTTTTCGGCGCGTAATGTGTGGGCAATTGTCCAGGCGCGGAAACTTTTCCAGTCGCATCCGCGATGTCGATCTTGGCAAATTCGGACATTTGCTCAGTCGTGACCGGGCCTTGGCGCAAGATGTGGATCTTGCCATCCCGTACGGCGACAATCGTTGATTCAATTCCGTGAGCGGTTGGTCCGTCATCCACAATTAATGGAATGCGTCCATCGAGTTCGTCGCGAACATGCTGCGCCGTAGTGGGGCTCACGCGACCGAATCGATTGGCACTCGGCGCAGCAAGCGGTCTGCCAAATGCGCCAATGATCTGCGCGAACACAGGATGCGAGCTGATTCGAACCGCGACCGTGTCCAGACCCGCAGTCACAATGTCTGGAACAATCTCACGCTTCGGCAAAACGATAGTGAGGGGCCCTGGCCAAAAGCGATCGGTAAGTTTCTCAATCAATTGTCGGCCTTCGCCATGGACTTTAGCCGCGCGGTCGAGCCACTCGCGATCTGGCAAATGAACAATGAGCGGATCGAAGCGGGGCCGCTCTTTCGCTTCAAAAATTTTCGCGACCGCGATCGGATTGAACGCATCAGCCGCGAGACCGTAAACTGTTTCGGTCGGAAGCGCGACAAGCTCGCCCTTTTCCAATAGTTCAACTGCGCGTGTGATGGCTTCGGCCCGCGATGGTCGACTCGAGCGGCGGTCATAGACCGCCGCCACAATTTCCGTTTTCACTTGGGCACTCGCTGGGCAAGCACCGCTTCGGTCTGCTTCTTTCGAAAGGCTTCGAGCTTTTTTCGAATCTTTTCGTCGGAAACTGCTAGAACGCTGGCCGCAAGCAGCGCGGCGTTCTTCGCACCGGATGCGCCGATCGCGAGTGCGCCGACGGGAACGCCCCCTGGCATTTGGACGATGGAAAGAAGCGAATCGAGTCCTTGTAATGCTTTCGATTGAATCGGCACGCCGAGTACCGGCAACCACGTATACGCAGCGATGACCCCTGCCAGGTGCGCCGCGCCGCCTGCACCCGCGATGATTACCCGCAGGCCGCGACCAGCTGCCTTTCGGGCGAAGTCAGCCGTCGCATCTGGGCTGCGATGCGCGGAAAGAATTTGATGTTCATTCGGCACACCAAGCTCTTCGAGCAGCTCAACGGAGTGACGCATGGTATCCCAATCCGACGCGCTACCCATAATGACAGCGACGAGTGGAGAAGATTTTTGCGCAGGCATAACGTCAATTCCTCGCAACCAGTTCGCTTGTAAAGCCGTTTTTACGCTTCGAGGAGCGCGGTCTCCCAACCGCCGCCTAGGCGACTTGGAAATTGCCCTTCCTTGTTGATATTGCCTTTGTGAATCGAGAAGACAAATCGATCGTCCTCATCGGCTTCATGGGAACGGGCAAGTCTCTCGTCGGAAAAGTTTTGGAACAGAAAACTGGATTTCGTCGCTTCGACACAGACGAAATTATTTCGTCCAAGTTAAAAATGCCGATCGAGGAGATCTTTTCAACCCATGGCGAAGAATATTTTCGCGACCTCGAAACGGAAGTATTGCGTTCATTATCCGGAGAAGAGGCAGCAGTTGTCGTGACCGGCGGCGGCGTCGTCCTGCGTGGAGAGAATGCCGATCTTTTGAAACAAATGGGGACGGTCGTCTGGCTTGATGCCGACGAAGCGACGCTCCGCGCGCGGATTCATCACTTGAGTGATCGTCCGCTATTGCGGACGGCGAATCCGGGAGCGACGCTATCGGAGTTACTGGCGGCGCGTGAACCGCTTTACAGGAAGGTGGGCGATCTACGAGTGGACATTTCCCAAAAGAATCCCGAAGAAATCGCTGAATTGATCTTGCAGAACATTAGGAATTTCCCCGTCGGAGAATAACCGTGTTATCCGAAATCGAGAGCGTATCGCCGCGAATATCGGGCGAGGAACTGAAGAAAGAACTCAGCGCATTTGCGCGCGAGCTTGGATTTGATTCGTGCCGCGTTGCAGCTTCCGCTCCCCCGCCCCACGCAGACGAGTTTCGACATTGGTTGCGGGACGGTGCGTCGGGAGAAATGAGTTACATGGAGCGCGGCGAAGAAAAGCGCTGTGATCCACAGAAGGTTTTGCCGGGCGCGCGATCGGTCATCGTTATGGCCCTCAATTATTTTCAAGCTGTAAGGACAGGCGTACCGCCTGCAAATTCAAGGATTGGGGCCGCGCATGGACGCATCGCACGCTATGCATGGGGGGACGATTATCACGATGTAATCGCGGCGAAACTAGGCGAGATCGACAGATTTCTTCGCGACTTCGGCGGGCAGCAAAAATGTTATGTCGATACCGGTCCAATTTTGGAGCGTGATCATGCGGCGCAGGCCGGAATCGGCTGGCACGGCAAAAGCACGATGCTGATCGATGAACGGCTCGGAACCTGGTTTTTCCTTGCAGAGGTCTTGACGACTCTCGAACTGCCGCCGGATAAGCCGGCCCCAGATCGCTGCGGAACATGCGAGCGTTGCATCAAAGCCTGTCCAACTGGGGCAATCACAGCTCCGCATCGGCTCGATGCACGCCGCTGCATTTCTTATTTAACAATCGAGCTGAAAGGGTCCATCCCGCTGGAGTTTCGCCCCCTCATTGGAAATCGAATTTTTGGTTGCGATG
>WNGD01001512.1_pt1 | contig 25154 bp, 23 predicted proteins | sample 5400671 | NCBI WGS metagenome assembly WNGD01 (sample SAMN13153369, study PRJNA577476) | soil metagenome | isolation source: 40 cm soil or saprolite under grassland replicate 2 | place: USA:California | collected 2016-06-15
GCCACCAAACGCACCGCCGACGGACTCAACAAACGCGACATCCTCCGCTGCCTCAAACGCTACATCGCCCGCGAAACCTTCCACACCCTCCGAGCCGACCTCAAAGCCCTCGACAGCACTTGACGTCTATAGGAACGTCGTTCACGGGGCTTGGAGCCGCCTCGCTACGATGGTCCTGTGGCGGTGACCGCGCATCCAAAGCTCGACGCGCACAAGCTGCGCGCCGATTTCCCGATCTTCGAGCAGCACTTCCACGGAAAGCCGCTCGCATTCCTCGACTCCGCCGTCAGCTCGCAGAAGCCGCGCCAGATGCTGGAGGCGATGGACGACTTCTACGCGACCTCGTACACGAACGTCCACCGGGGCGTTTATCAGCTCTCCGAGCTGGCGACCGCCGGATTCGAGGGCGCCCGCGAGAAGGTGCGCGCGCTGCTCAACGCTCCCTCGGAGCGCGAGGTGATCTTCGTCCGCAACGCGACCGAGGGCCTCAACCTCGTCGCCTACTCGTGGGGGATGAACAATCTCGGCCCGGGCGACGTCGTCGTCGTGACCGAGCTCGAGCACCACTCCAACTTCGTCCCCTGGCAGTACATCGCGAGGCGCACGGGCGCCGAGTTCCGGATGCTCCCGCTCGACGAGCAGGGCGAGCTCGACCTGACCGTACTCGACACGGTCGCCGGCGGCGGGAACGTCAAGGTGGTCGCGACGAACCTCGTCTCGAACTCGCTCGGAACGATCAATCCGATCGAGAAGCTGATCGGCTGGGCCCACGACCAGGGCGCGATCTTCGTGTGCGACGCCGCCCAGGCCGTGCCGCACATGGACGTCGATGTGCAGGCGCTCGGCTGCGACTTCCTCGCCTTCTCGGGGCACAAGATGTGCGGGCCGAGCGGCGTCGGCGGCCTCTGGGGGCGCGCCGAGCTGCTCGAGGCGATGGAGCCGTTCCTGCTCGGCGGCCACATGATCCGCAAGGTCACCTTCGAGGGGACGACCTGGGGCGAGCTGCCGCACAAGTTCGAGGCCGGGACCTCGCCGATCGCCGAGGCGGTCGGCCTCGGCGCCGCCATCGACTATCTGCAGGAGATCGGCCTCGACGCGATCGAGCGTCATGAGCACGAGCTCGCGGCGTACGCGCTCGAGCGCATGGCGGAGGTGCCCGGGATCAAGCTCTACGGGCCGCCCGCCGAGCGCCGGGCCGGGATCGTCTCGTTCAATCTCGAAGGGATCCACCCGCATGACGTCGCGCAGATCCTCGACCTCGAGGGGATTGCGATCCGGGCAGGCCATCACTGCTGCCAGCCGCTGATGGCGAAGTTGGGCGTGGCCGCGACGAACCGTGCGAGCTTCTACCTGTACACCGTCCCCGAGGAGATCGACCGGCTCGTCGAGGGACTGCACAAGGCGCATAAGGTCTTTGCATGAGTGAATTCGACCAGCTCTATCGCGAGGTCATCCTCGATCACTACAAGAACCCGCGCGGCCACGGCGTGATCCCGGGCGCGGACGCCGAGGCGGAGGGGCAGAATCCGCTCTGCGGCGACGAGGTCTCGATCTACGTCGCCTTCGGCGAGGACGGCGAGACGATCGACGAGATCAAGTTCTCCGGCCGCGGGTGCGCGATCTCGCAGGCCGCGACCTCGATGCTGACGGAGATGGTGCAGGGCCGCACCGCGACGGAGGTCGCCACCCTCGACAAGGAGGAGCTGCTCGAGGAGATCGGGATCCCGCTGACGGCGATGCGGCTCAAGTGCGCGATGCTCGGCCTGACGACGCTCAAGGTGGCGCTGCACAAGGCGAAGGGGACGCCGCTCCCCGCGGGTCTCGCCGGTTTCGATGAGCTGGAGTTGAAGTAGCCGAGCTGGACGTCTGCCCGGTGGAGGAGCTGCCGCCGGGAGCAGTGAAGATCGTGCGGGCGGGCTCGATCGCGGTCGGCGTCTACAACTGCGCCGGCGAGTACCTTGCGATCGAGGACCGCTGCTCCCACGACGACGGGCCGCTCGCGGAGGGCGACTGGGAGGAGGACGAGTGCGTCGTCATCTGTCCTCGCCACGGCTCGCGCTTCGACCTGCGCTCGGGCCGCCCGCTCTCGCTCCCCGCCTTCGAGCCGGTCGACACCTTCCCCGTCCGCGTCGTCGACGGGATCATTCGCGTCGACGTGACCTAGACGCGGCGCCGCCAACGTGCCATCGTGATGGTGGTCACGATCCAGGAGGGTTCGATGCCGGTCCAGCACGAGACGGGGACGGCCGAGGCACAGCGGGAGCTCTGGGGCAGGCGGCCCCATGACTGGTCCGAGCTCCAGGAGGGGCAGGACCGGCCGCTGTACGAGGCCGTCATCGCCGCCGCCGGGATCGGCCCGGGCACGCAGCTCCTCGATTGTGGCTGCGGCTCCGGCCTTTTCTGCCGGATGGCCGCGGATGTGGGGGCGAGAGTCAGCGGCTACGACGCGACGCCCGAGCTGCTGGAGATCGCGCGCGAGCGGACGCCCGACGGCCAGTTCTACCAGGGCGACATCCAGTGGCTGCCGTGGCCGGACGACTCCTTCGACGTCGTCACCGGTCTGAACGCCTTCATGCTCGCCGAGAATCCCGTCGAAGCGCTGCGCGAGGCAGCCCGGGTCGCGAACCCGGGCGGCCGCGTCGTGCTCGCCGTGTGGGGGCGGCCGGAGCTGTGCGAGGCGGGCGCGGCTCTGGCGAGCGTGGCCCGGCTGCTACCGCCGCTCGAGGACACCCCCGGGCCGTTCAAGCTCTTCACTCCGGGCGCCGCCGAGGCGGCCCTCGAGGAGGCCGGTCTCACGCCCGAGCGGGTCGAGGACGTCTTCTGTACTTGGTCGTATCGCAGCCTGGAGACCGCCGTCCGGGCCTGCCTTTCGGGCGCCGTCGCCGCGCTCGCGATCCGCCACTCGGGCGACGCGGCGGTCCGGGAGGCGGTGGAGCGGGCGCTTGCTCCGCACATGGACGAGTCGGGCGCCTGCCGCCTCCAGCACGTCCATCGCCTCGTCGTCGCACGACCCTGATCGCGGCCGTTAGTCTCACCCGCGTGCTGGACGGGCGCGTGCGGTCGGTGCTGGAGCGCCTCGAGCTCGAGGACGAGCGCGAGCGGGCGCGTGGGCTGCCGCCGTCCGAGCGCTCGCGTGCGGTCGCGCGGACGACCGGTCAGTTCCTGTTCGCCCTCGTCGCGCCGCAGACCGACTGCGAGGTGCTCGAGATCGGCGGCTCGCGGGGCTACTCCGCGATCTGGCTCGCTGCGGGCGTCCGCTACCTCGGCGGCCGGGTGCTCTCGCTCGAGCACGACCCGAAGAAGATCGAGGCGTGGCGGGAGAACATCGCCGACGCGGGCCTCACCGACTGGGCCGACCTCGTGGAGGGCGACGCATTCGAGACGCTCGCGGCGATCGACGACGTCTTCGATGTCGTCTTCCTCGACGCGGAGAAAGAGGACTACGAGCGCCTGTTCCAGCTCGCGCGCGAGCGCGTCGAGCCGGCCGCCGTGATCGTCGCCGACAACGTGCTCTCGCACGAGGACACCCTCGGCGCCTACTCGCGGGCGCGGCAGGAAGACCCGACGCTGGAGAGCCTCACCGTCCCGCTCGACCGCGGCCTCGAGCTCTCGGTCGTCTTAAGGTAGACGCGCGCGCGCCCCCACCCATGGGTGGGGATCGAACCCGCCTCCCTCGCGGTCGACGATACCCGGAGGAAGCGCACGCGACTGTGCCGATTCTGCGCCGATTCTGCGCCAGTTCAAGGCCAGGAGCGCCTCGCCGAGCGTTCCGCTACAGTGCGACTACCGCGGAAAGGAGGTGGTCCGGCAGTGATTTCTGACAGTACGGGCAGTGGAGGTACCAGCGGGTAGAGGCGTGTCCCCGGACCTACGGGGAATCGCCTAGCCAGCGTAGGGGACGACGCGTGACGCGCCGCCAGGCCCTTCGGGACTGAGCCGGAAGCGCCTCTACTACTTCGACGCTGGTCACCGGTTCGGGGCCGCTCCGCTTGGAGCGGCCCCGCTCTTTTGAGAGGATCACGGGCGTGGGCCACGCCTTCGGCAGCCTCGACGAGCTGGGCTCCGGCCCGGGCATGCGCAAGATCCGGCAGCCGCTCGGCGTGACCGCGTTCGGCGTCAACGCGATCGTCTATCCACCGGACTACGAGGGCTTCCTCCACTACCACGACGAGCAGGACGAGCTCTACTTCGTCCACCGCGGGCGGGTACGTGTCGAGGTCGAGGGCGAGACCCACGAGCTCGGCCCGGGCGGGCTCTTCCACGCCGAGTCGACGACGCCGCGCAAGCTCTCCAACCCGTTCGACGAGGAGGCGGTGATCCTCGTCGTCGGCGGCAAGGACGGCTACGTCGGCCGGGACGGCCACCTCGTCAACGACGAGGACCTCGAGCGGCGGAAGAGCTTCGGCTCGGCTAGCCCTCGCTCGGGCTGAAGCGGGGCGCGGCTTCGGCGGCGGGCCCCTCGACGTTCACGCGCGGTAGCCACTCGAGCCAGCGCGGCAGGTACCAGTTCCAGCGCCCCAGCAGCTTCATCCCGCTCGGCAGCACGACCGACCGGATCACCGTGGCGTCCAGCAGCAGCGCAACCGCGACGCCGAAGCCCATCTGCTGGAACATGACGAGGTCGCCGCGGGCGAAGCCCGAGAAGACCGCGACGATGATCAGGGCGGCGCCCGTGATGATCCGCGCGGTCGACGCAACACCGTGCGAGACCGCGTCGGTCGTGTCGCCGGTCTCGTCGTAGCGCTCGCGGATCCGGCTGAGCAGGAACACCTGGTAGTCCATCGAGAGCCCGAACAGGACGGAGAAGAGAAAGAGCGGGACCCACGCGTCGATCGCCGCGACGTGCTGGAAGCCGAGCAGGCCCGCGCCGATTCCGTGCAGGAACACGAGCACGAGCAGGCCGTAAGCGGCGCCGACGGAGAGCAGGTTCAGCACGATCGCGACCGCCGCGACGACGAGCGAGCGGAAGACCACGGTAAGCAGAATCAGCGACAGCCCGAGGACGAACGCCAGCACGTACGGCGCGGGCTTCGAGACGGCGTCGAAGTAGTCGACGTCCTCGGCCGTCTTGCCGGTCACGAGCACCTGGACGGGCGAGCCCGCAAAGGCCCTCGGAACGATCCGCGCGCGAAGGTCGCGCACCGCGCCGGCGGCCGTGTCGCCGACCGGGTCGCCGCGCACGGGAACCGAGAGGACGGCGAGCTGCCTGTCCGGTGAGCGGGCGGTGCGCCCCGCGCCGAAGCGCGGGTCGGCGCGGAGGAGAGTGCGGACACGGTCGAGTCCCGGCAGCGCGCCCGGGGCGCGGGCGCCGTCGACGACGACCTGCACCGGGTTCACCTCGCCGCCGACCGGGAAGTCGCGCTGCAGGGCCGTGAAGCCCTGCTTCGACGCGAGCCGATCCGGCAGCGTGCTGACGCCGCTCTCCCCGATATGGAGGCCGAAGACGGGCACGGCCGCGGCGATCATCACCCCGGCGGCGAGCGCGAGGCTGAGGGCGGGCCGTCGCAGAACGCGCTCGACGATCGCCTTCCAGAGCCGTCCCTCCGGGTCGGAGTGCTCGATCGACTTCGCGCCCACGAGTGGCAGCCGCAGGGCGTTGACCCGATCGCCGAGCAGCCCGAGCAGCGCCGGCAGCAGCGTCAGCGCGGCGGCGACCGAGACGATCCCGACGATGATCGCGCCGGCCGCGAGGCTCCGCATGATCGTCGTCGGCACGAGCAGCATCCCGAACAGGGCGACGACGAACGCGGTGCCGCTGAAGAGCACGGAGCGGCTCGCCGTCGCGCCGGCCATCGCGATCGCGTCGTCCTTGGCACGACCCCGGCCGCGCTCCTCGCGGTAGCGGGAGACGACGAAGAGCGAGTAGTCGACCCCGAGCGCGAGCCCCATCCCGACGAGCATGTTGACGATGAAGATCGAGAGGTCGAACGCCTGCGAGAGCAGCGCGACGAGTCCGAGCGCGACGCCGATCGAGAGGATCGCCATCAGCAGCGGAATGAGCGCCGCCACGACGGCGCCGAAGACGAGCAGCAGCACGATCAGCGCGGCCGGGAGGCCGAACTGGAGCTCGCCGTTCCGCAGATCCTGCTCCGAGAGGGTGTTGAAGTCGTTGTCGCTGACGTGCTCGCCGGTGATCGCGACCCGGAAGCCGTCGGTGCCGTTCGCGCCCTGGACGACCGAGACGACCGGCTTGATCGCGTCGTCGTCGTAGACGAGCAGCGGGATGCGGGTCGCGTGGCGGTCGGCCGAGACGAGCGAGGGGTCGTGCTCGGTCAGGTACACGTGCGCGCCGCGGATCGTGCCCGCCATCCGGCCTTCGGTCACGAGGTGCGCGACGAAGCGGCGGAACTGCGGCGAATCGACCGTCCACCGGTCGGAACGGACGATGACGACGTCGGAGACGGCCTTCCTCGGGTCGAACGGGAAGTGCCCTGCGAGCAGCCTGTTGGCGCGATAGGAGGCGGGATTGTTCGTGACGCTCGAGTCGGTCGTCAGGCCGGTGAGCAGCGTCGCAACCGCGGCCAGCGCGCACACCACGAGCACCCCCCACGCCGCAAGCGTCCGCCAGGGGTGGCGGCTGCACGAGCGGGCCAGTCGCTCGGTGGCACCCACGACGCCACTGTGACAGCGGCGCACCGACGAGGCAAACGGCACGACCACGCAGGCGCACGCCCGCGCAGCTCACGCGGAGCGTCTGAGCTGCTCGTCCAAGGGGACGAGCGGCAGCCCGAACGTCTCGACCGCGCTCGGGTCGTTGACGACGTTGTCGCCCATCGCCAGCATCGTCAGCTGGTCGCGCGTCACGGGCGCACCGGGCAGGCGCTCTAGGACGGCCGCCTGCGCCCGCATCAGCCCGAACGGCACGTGGATCGACGGCCGCCGCGCCCCGATTACCCGCTTGAGCCGGGCCCAGAACTCATTCCACGTCGGCGCGTCGGGCCCGCCGAGCTCGAACGTCCGGTTCGCTGCCTCGGGCTTCCCGACCCCCTCGGCGAAGTAGTCGGCCACGTCCTCGACCCAGATCGGCTGGAGCCGCTGCGTGCCCGGCCCGACGATCGGCGTGACCGGTGCCCAACGGGCAAGCCGGACGAAGACCGGCAGGACGCCGCCGTCGCGGCCGAAGACAAAGCTCGGCCGGAAGATCACGTACTCGAGGCCCGAGTCCTTGACGGCGCGCTCCATCTCCCACTTGGCGCGGTAGTACGGGACGACGTCCTTGCTCTGCTCGCTGACGCCGAGGGCGCTCATGAGCAGGAAGCGCCTGACCGCGGCGTCGCGGGCAGCGGCGACGAGGTCGCGCGTCCCCTGCGACATGACCCGCTCGAAGTCCGCCGGGCGGCCCTGGATGATCGCGACGAGGTGGATGATCGTGTCGCAGCCCGCGACCGCGAGCCGCAGGCTCGCCGCGTCGGTGACGTCGCCCTCGACGAGCTCGACGCCCCAGGCGGCGAGCCGGGCGCCGCGGCGGCGGTCACGCACGAGCGCCCGCACGGGCAGGTCGCGTGCGCGCAACGCGTGGACGATGTGCGGGCCGATGAAGCCGGTGCCCCCGGTGACGAGAATCACGCGCGCTCCTTTTCGAAGTTCTGCCAGTAGCGGCTCGCCGTGGGCCCGCGCTGGCCCTTGTACTTCGATCCGAGCTCGCCCGCGCCGTAGGGCGTCTCGGCCGGTTCGGTCATCTGCATGAAGGAGATCTGGCCGATCTTCATCCCGTAGTAGATCGTGATCGGGAGCTTCGCGACGTTCGAGAGCTCGAGCGTCACGTGGCCGTCCCAGCCCGGGTCGATGAAGCCGGCGGTCGAGTGGATCAGCAGGCCGAGCCGGCCGAGCGAGCTCTTGCCCTCGAGCCGCGCGACGAGGTCGTCGGGCAGCTTGATCCGCTCGAGCGTCGAGCCGAGCACGAACTCGCCCGGGTGGAGCACGAACGGCGTCTCGTCGTCCACCTCGACGAGCTCGGTCAACTCCTCCTGCCGCTCCTTGACGTCGATGTACGGGTAGCGGTTGTTGTGGAACACGCGAAACAGGCGGTCGACGCGGACGTCCACGCTCGACGGCTGCAGCAGGGACTCGTCGTACGGGTCGATCTCGATCCGGCCCTCGGCCAGCAGGCGCGCGATCGTCCGATCCGAGAGGACCATTGAGGGATTCTATGGACTAGGATCCCGCGTCTGAGCTCGGTCCTGACGCCCGTCGACCCCAACGCCCGCTCCCGGCTGCGCCGGCACGAGGTGCGGCGGCGGCAGGTCCGGCGGCGGCGCCTGACGGCCCTCGCGATCCTGCTCGCGGCCGGCGCCGGCGTCTTCGCAGGCCTCGAGCTCGCGGCGGCGAGCAGCGGGACGTCTCGCGCTCCGGAGCCGGTCGCCGCCCCGATCCCGGTGCGTAAAGCGACGGCGCAGCCGCAGCTCCCGGCGCTCCCGGACGAGATCCGCGGCGTGCACGTGACCATGGCGCTCGCGAGCCTCCCGGGCAAGCTCGACGAGTACATCGTGCTGAAGCGCCACGGGCTCAACACGATCGAGCTCGACGTGAAGGACGAGAACGGCGAGGTTGGGTTCGTGCCCTCATCGGTGCCGCTCGCGCGGGTGGTCGGCGCGGCCAAGCCGTACTACCGGCCGCGCGAAGTCGTACGCAAGGTGCACGCGGCCGGGCTCTACCTGATCGGGCGCGTCGTCTCGTTCGAGGATCCGATCGCCTCCGAGCGGCATCCGCAGATGGCGATCCGCCGCAGCGACGGCTCGCTCTGGCACAACAAGGGCGGCCTCGGCTGGCTCAATCCGTACAGCCGCGAGGCGTGGCGCTACGACGTGGACATCGCCGCGGCGGCGGCGCGCGCCGGGTTCGACGAGATCCAGTTCGACTACGTGCGCTTTCCGAGCGACGGCGACGTCTTGATCATCCGCTACCCGGGAACTCATCCCCAGCCGATGAAGCAGACGATCCCGGCCTTCCTGCGCTACGCAGTCGGGCGCCTGCACGCGCTGCACGTGCGCGTCTCGGCGGACGTCTTCGGCCTCGCCGCGACGCACGACCTCGGCATCGGGCAGTACCCGCGGCCCGTCGCCAGGGTCGTCGACGCGATCTATCCGATGGTCTACCCCTCGCACTACCACCCCGGCGAGTACAACCTGCCCGACCCGAACGCCGTGCCCGGGACGACCGTGGCCGACTCCCTGCGCGACTTCCGGCGCGCGCTCGCGGGAGGCCGGGCCCTGCTCGTTCCGTGGCTGCAGGACTTCTCGCTCGGCCGTACGTATTCGCCGGCCGACGTCGCGGCGCAGATCCAGTCGGCGCGGGCCGCCCAGACCGGTGGCTTCATGCTCTGGAACGCCGTCGGCCTCTACACGCCCGAGGCGCTCCGAGCGGGCACGCGGTCGCTCCCGTTCGTGCGCGCGCCGCAGCTGTAACCTCGGTATTCACTATGCACACCTCCGGGCCGGGGGCTGCGGTATCGTCCGTGCGATGGCCACCACGCGTGCGATCGAGCTGAAGACGAGCATTCCCGGGCCCCGCTCGAAGGCGATCATCGAGCGAAAGGAGCGGGTCGTCGCCCGCCCGCTCTCCCTCACCTTGCCGATCGTCGCCCAGGAGGGCCGCGGCGCGCTTCTGACCGACGTCGACGGCAACACCTTCATCGACTTCACCGGCGGCGTCGGCTGCCTCAACGTCGGCCACGCGCATCCACGCGTCGTCGAGGCGGTGCAGGAGCAGAGCGCGCGGTTCCTCCACACGGACTTCACGATCGTCCCGTACGAGGTCTACGTCACGCTCGCCGAGCGCCTCCTCGCCCTGGCGCCCTTCCGCGGACCGGCCAAGGCAGCCTTCTTCAACGCGGGCACCGAGGCAGTCGAGAACGCGGTCAAGTTCGCCCGCGCATACACCGGCCGCCCGGCCGTGATCGCCTTCGAGGGCGCCTTCCACGGCCGCACGCTCCTGTCGGTCTCGATGACCTCGAAGACGCATCCCTACAAGGCCGGCCTCGGTCCCTTCGCGCCCGAGGTCTACCGCGTCCCGTTTGCGAACGCCTACCGCGGCCCGAACACTGCCGACGCGCTGGCCGCGCTCGAACGGGCCCTCGTGACGTCGGTCGCCGCCGAGACGGTGGCGGCACTCGTGATCGAGCCGGTGCAGGGCGAAGGCGGCTTCGTCGTCGCGCCGAGGGAGTTCATGGAGGGCGTCCGCCGCCTCTGCGACGAGCAGGGGATCGTGATGGTCGTCGACGAGGTGCAGACCGGCTTCGGCCGCACCGGTCGTATGTTCGCGATCGAGCACTACGACGTCGAGCCCGACCTGATCGTCGTCGCCAAGTCGATCGCCGCCGGCCTGCCGCTCTCGGGCGTGCTCGGCAAGGCCGAGATCATGGACGCACCGGGCGAGTCTGCGATCGGCGGCACCTACGTCGGCAATCCCGTCGCGCAGGCCGCCGCGCTCGCCGTCCTCGACGTGTTCGAGGACGAAGGCCTCGTCGAGCGGGCCGCCCAGATCGGCGAGACGCTCTGCAGCCGGATGCAGAGCTGGCAGGAGCGCTGGACACAGATCGGCGACGTTCGCGGCCTCGGCGCGATGCTCGCGCTCGAGCTCGTCCGCGACCCGGGCACGAAGGAGCCCGACGCCGACACCGCCACGGCCATCCAGGAGGCCGCCGCCGAGCGGGGCCTCTTGCTCCTCAAGTCGGGCATCTACTCCAACTGCATCCGGGTGCTGACCCCCCTCGTGATCAGCGATGCCGAGCTGGACGAGGCCGTCGCGGTCTGGGAAGCGGCGATCGAGTCGGTTCTCGGGTAACCAAGTACCGTTCCGGCTCGTTGGAACGGTGTGGCGTCGACTGTCTCCGGGAACGGCCGAATCGTGGTCGGTGAGCGGCTTGCGGACCGCTACGAGCTCGAGGAGCTCGTCGGCGCCGGCGGGATGTCCAGTGTCTACAAGGCGCGGGACACCCTGCTCGAGCGCAACGTCGCGCTGAAGATCCTCCATCCGCAGTACACCGGGGACGACGAGTACGTCGAGCGGTTCCGCCGCGAAGCCCGGGCGGTCGCACGGCTCTCGCATCCGAACATCGTCACCGTGATCGACCGCGGCGAAGAGGACGGCCGCCAGTTCATCGTCTTCGAGTACGTCGAGGGCGAGAACCTGAAGGAATTCGCCGACCGGACTGGGCCGCTACCTGTCCGCCGCGCCGTCGAGATCGCCCTCCAGATGGCACGTGCGCTCGCGTTCGCGCATCAGCACGGGCTCGTGCACCGGGACGTGAAGCCGCAGAACGTGCTCCTGAACGGCGACGGCGAGGCCAAGGTCACCGACTTCGGCATCGCGCGCTCGCTCGACGTCGAGCACGGGATGACGCAGACCGGGACCGTGCTCGGGACGTCGAACTACATCGCCCCCGAGCAGGCGAGCGGCCGGCCTGTCGAGCCGCGGACCGACGTCTACTCCCTCGGCGTCGTCCTCTACGAGCTGCTGACCGGCGAGGTTCCGTTCCCGGGAGAGAACTTCGTCGCGGTGGCGATGAAGCACATCAACGAGCCGGCGCCCGACGTGCTCGAGCGGCGGCCCGACGCGCCGATACGGCTCGCGGCGGCGATCGACCGCGCGCTCGCTAAGGATCCGGCCGACCGCTTCCCGACGATGGACGACTTCGCGGCCGAGCTCGAGGCGTGCCTCGACGAGCTCGACGAGCCCGACGGCGACCGGACCCTGATCGTTCCCGCCGGCGTCGTGCGCGAGAGCCGGCCGCGGCCTGCCCGCGCCGGCAGGCGGTCCCGCTGGCCCCTCGTGCTCTCGCTGCTCGCTCTGCTCGCCGCGGCCGCGGTGGTCGCGGGTGTGATCTCGCTCGGCGGGTCGAAGGGCAACCATCGCGGCGCTCCCCGGGGCGGGGGCGGCACCCCCCGTCCAATCCACCTGATGGGCGTCGGCGCGTTCGATCCGCCGCCCGGCGACGGGACGGAGCACGCGGACGCTGCGCCGCGCGCGACGGACGGAGATCCCGGCACGTACTGGTACACGCAGACCTACCAGAGCTTCACGAAGCCCGGCGTCGGCCTCGTCCTCGACGCCGGCCGCCCGGTCACCCCGCGACGCGTGACCGTCTCGTCCGACGACGGCGGCTTCCAGGCGCAGATCAAGGTCAGCGACTCGCCGTCCTCCGGCTTCGCCGCCGACTCCGGCTGGCAGACCGTGAACGGCACCACGACCTTCCACCTGAACGGGAAGCGCGGCCGCTACCTCCTCGTCTGGGTGCGCCTGCCCTCGTCGGGCGGGCTGGCGCACGTCAACGAGGTGCGGGCCTCCTAGGAGCGCGGCGCCTAGAACTCGAGTCCGCGCCGGCGCTCCTGGCGCTCGAGCGCCAGGTCGATCAGCCGCCGCACGAGCTCCTCGTAGGGGATCCCGGATGCGTCGAACAGGCGCGCGTAGAAGCTCGTGCCCGTGAAGCCCGGAATCGTGTTGAGCTCGTTCATCACGATCCCGCCGTCGGCCTCGCGGACGAAGAAGTCGGCGCGGGCCATGCCCTCACACTCGGTGGCGACGAACGCGGTGACGGCAAGCTGCTGGGCGCGGGCGAGCTGGTCGTCCGAAAGGCCCGGCGGCGGGATCAAGAGCTCGGAGCCCCCCTCGTCGTACTTCGAGGCCCAGTCGTACCAGTCGGCGAGGTGCGAGACGACCTGGCCGGGAAGGGATGCCTGCGGCCTGGGCAGGTTGCCGAGCACGCCGACCTCGATCTCGGTGCCGGGGACGAACTCCTCGACGAGCACCTTCTCGTCGTGGCGCCGCGCGAGCGCGACCGCGGGCTCGAGCTCCTCCTCCGAGCGCACCTTCGAGATTCCCACCGACGACCCGAGCCGGGCCGGCTTGACGAAGACGGGGTAGCCGAAGGGATTCTCGACCTCGTCCCCGAGCCGCAGGGTCTTGTGGCGGGTGACCGGGACGCTGTTGTCCCGCATCACCGACTTGAAGACGTCCTTGTCCATGCAAAGGGCCGACGCGAGCACGCCCGGCCCGACGTAGGCGACGTCCGCCAGCTCGAGCATCCCCTGGACGGTGCCGTCCTCTCCGAAGGGCCCGTGCAGGATCGGCAGGACGACGTCGACCTCCCCGAGCGCCGCGAGCGTCCCGCCCTCGGCCGGAACGGGCAATGTCTCCGCCGGACCGGACCCGGTGCCAGGCACGGGGTCGTGGCCGGACTGGACCATCTCCTTCGGACCTGACGCGGTGCCAGGCAAGGGGTCGTGGCCGGAGGGGACGGGGCCGAGCTGCCAGCGGCCGTCGCGGGCTATCGCGACGTCGACGATCTCGTAGCGCTCGGGGTCGAGCGCCTCGCGCACGGAGCGCGCCGAGGCGAGCGAGATCTCGTGCTCGCTCGACCGGCCGCCGGCGAGCAGCGCGACGCGGATCCGGTTCACGGGGTCGTGGTCGTCGTGCCGGTGTCCGTCGTCTCACCGGTGAAGTGCCCGGCGACGATCGTCACGACCGTCCCGGGCTTGGCCTGCGTGCCCGGGGCCGGGTCCTGGCTGAGGACGATGTTGTCCTGGCTCGGATCGGCCACGTCCTGGCGGGTGACGTGGACGTTGAAGCCCGAGCCGTGCAGGTTCTGTCCGGCCGTCTGCACGTCCTGGCTCGTCACGTCGGGGACGGCCGAGGTCTTGGGCCCCTTCGAGACGGAGATCGTCACCGTCGTGCCCTTCGCCGCCGACGTCCCGCCTGTCGGGTTCTGGGCGACGACCGTGTTCTTCGGCTGCTGCGAGTCCACGTCGACGCGGCCGACCCTGAAGCCCGCGGCCTGCAGCTCCGAGTTCGCCGTGTCCGCGTTCTCGCCGACGACCGAGGGCACCGACACCGGCTGTGGGCCCTTCGACACGGTGAAGTGCACGACCGTCCCCTGCTCGACCTTCACGCCAGGCTTCGGATCCTGAGCGAGCACCTCGCCGGCCGACTTGTCGGACGGAACCTGCAGCGCCTTGTAGTTCAGGTGCGCGTCCTTCAGCGCCCCGACCGCGTCCGCCTCGCTCTTCCCGACGACGTCCGGAACCTCCGTCTTCGGTGGCCCGCTCCCCACCCAGATCGTGACGAAGTTGCCCTTGTCGGTCCGATCGCCGGGTTGCGGGCTCTGGTCGACGACGAAGCCGAGGTCCTTCACGTCGGAGTCGCGATGCTCGATCTTCACCCGCAGCCCCGAGCCGTGGATCTTGTCCACGGCCTGCTGCTGGCGCAGTCCCTGGTAGTTGTCGACGGGAACCGGCTTCGAGGAGCTGATCTGGCTCGAGATGCCGTTGTAGAGGAAGTAGGCGCCGATCCCCGCGGCGGCGACGAACAGGAGCGCGAGCAGCCACGGCCAGATCGGCCGCCGGCGAATCGGCTCCTCGTAGTCGTAGTAGACCGGCGGCCGCGGCGGCGGCGCGCCGATTGGAGGACGCGGCGGCGCGATGCTCGTCGCGGCCGTGGCCGGGCCCATGACCGTCGTCGGCGCCGCCATGATCTGCGTCGCCGACTCCTCGGTCTCGCGCGCGACGGCGACGCCGCGGGCGACGCGCTCGAGGTCGGCCTCCATCTCCTCGGCGCTCTGGTAGCGGTCGGCCGGATCCTTCGCGAGCGCGCGCATGACGACGAAGTCGAGGTCGCGCGGGACGTCCGGGCGTAGCTGCGACGGCGGCACCGGCGTCTCGGAGATGTGCTTCATCGCGATCTCCACCGGGGTGTCGCCCGTGAACGGCACGCGGCCGGTCAGCAGCTCGTAGAGGACGATCCCGAGCGAGTAGATGTCGGAGCGCTGGTCGACCGCCGTCCCCTTCGCCTGCTCGGGCGAGAGGTACTGCGCGGTGCCGACGATCGAGCCCGCCTCGGTCATCTGCGAGGCCGCGCCGGCACGCGCGATCCCGAAGTCCGTCACCTTCACCCGGCCCTCGCCGTCGACGAGCACGTTGTGCGGCTTGATGTCGCGATGGACGATTCCGTTTCGGTGCGCGAAGCGCAGCGCCGCGAGGATCTGGCGCGCGTAGTCGATCGCGACCGGGACGGGCGCCGGCCCGCGCGAGACGATCAGCTCCTTGAGCGAGCGCCCGTCGAGGTACTCCATCGCGATGTAGTAGGTGCCCTCGGCCTCGCCGCGGTCGTAGATCGAGACGACGTTCGGGTGGGAGAGCCCGGCCGCGTTCTTCGCCTCGCGCCGGAACCGCTCGACGAACTGGTTGTCGTGCGCGTGCCGGTCGTTGAGGATCTTGATCGCCACGCGGCGCCCGAGCTCCTGGTCTTCGGCGAGGTACACGTTCGCCATGCCGCCGGAGCCGAGCCGCCGCACGACCTTGTACCGCCCGTCGAAGAGCGTTCCGATTAGTGCATCCGTGACTGCCATCGTTCTACAGGGTAGGAGTTCAACCCCGCCGGAGCAGCGCCTCCATCACCTGCTTGGCGATCGGGGCCGCAACCGAGCCGCCGAAGCCGTGCTGGCGCTCGAGCACGACGGCCACGGCAACCCGCGGCGCCTCGGCCGGCGCGAAGGAGACGAACCAGGTCGTGTTCGTGTGCGCGATCCCCGTCTCCGCGGTGCCGGTCTTGCCCGCGACCTTGATCCCGGAGATCCGCGCGTTCGTGCCGGTGCCGCTGTCGACCGCCGCGACCATCATCGAAGTAACCTCTGCGGCCGTCTGCGGCTTGACCGCGCGCCCGAGCTCGTCCGGGCGGGTTCTCGTCACCGTCTTTCCGTCCGGGCCCACGACCCGGTCGACGACGTAGGGCCGCATGACGACGCCGTTGTTGCCGATCGCCGCGGCCACCATCGCCATCTGCAGCGGCGTCACCTGGAGCCGCTCCTGGCCGAACGCGAGCCGCCCCGGGTCGACCTGGAACTCGGGATGCCTCGGGTCGAAGAGCTTGCCCCGGTTGTAGAGCCCGCTCGCCGTCCGCTCGTTCACGGGCGTCTCGAGCGGGGGCACCGAGTAGAAGCCGAAGCGCTTCGCGTACTCGAGGATCGTGCCCGCGCCCAGGCTCTTGCCGATGTTGCAGAAGACAGAGTTGATCGAGTGCTCGAAGCCGGTGACGAGGTTGACGTCGCCGAACTGCTCGGGCCCGTTCTGATCGGGATTGCCTGCGTTGGAGACGTGCTTGCCGTACTCCTCGCAGTAGCCCGGGTCGTAGAAGTGCGAGTCGGGCGTGAACTTGCCGGTGTCGAGCGCGGCGGAGACGGTCACCATCTTGAAGGTCGAGCCGGGGACGAAGCGGCCGTCGGTGACGCGGTTGAGGAGCGGCCCGGTGCAGGTCCCGCCGGCTTTGTTGAGCCGGTCGAGGTAGCCGGGCTTGTCGATCCGGTTGGGGTCGAAGGTGGGGCTCGAGGCGATCACCAGCACCTTCCCCGTCGCCGGCTCGAGCGCGACCACAGCGCCGCAACGGCCGCCGAGGGCGCCGAGCGCGAGTCGCTGGACGCGCGGATTCACCGTCAGGACGAGGTTGTTGCCCTTGACGGTCACACCCTTGAGCTTGTCGAGCGTCGTGTTGAAGACGGTGTTCAGGTTCGCGTTCGACCCGGTCAGGTAGTCGTTCATCGAGCGCTCGAGCCCGGACTGCGAGCGCCCCGGGGTCGAGTAGCCGACCGTCTGCGCGAGCAGCCCGCCGGTCGGGTAGCGGCGGAAGTACAGCGTGTCGCCGCTGACCTTTCTGGCCCTGTTCGCGGCGAAGAGGGGCGAGCCCCCGGGTGGGACGATCAGCCCGCGCTTGATCTCGAACTGGGCCACGCGCTGGATCGCGTTGTCCTGCCGGTCGGCGAGCCCGGCCGCGGCCCAGGTCTGCCAGTACGTCGTGCCGACGACGAGCGCGACGAGCAGGACGATCGCCACGACGGCGAGGTGGTTCAGCTGCCGGTTCACCCGCGCTCCCGGTTGGCCCGGTCGGAGACGAGCATCAGCCCCGCGAGCACAAGAAAGTTCGCGACCACGCTCGATCCTCCGTACGAGACGAGCGGCAGCGTGATCCCCGTCAGCGGGATGATCCGCAGGATGCCGCCGACGATGATGAACGTCTGCAGCGCAAACGCGAAGGTCAGGCCCGCGGCGAAGAGCTTGGAGAAGCCGTCGGAGGCGTAGAGCGCCGTCCGGAAGCCGCGCAGGACGAAGAGCATGTAGACGAGGAGGAGCGCCGCCGCGCCGATCAGGCCGAGCTCCTGCGCGAGGGCCGAGTAGATGAAGTCGGTGTTCAGATACGGGATCAGCTTGTGGCCGTCAGGGTCGGTGAACGTGCCCTTGCCGAGCCCGGTGCCGCCGTAGCCTCCGTGGCCGATCGAGTACCACGACTTGACGAGCTGGTAGCTCTGGCAGTCCTGGCGCAGCGCCATCGTGTGCGTCAGCGGGCAGTAGACCTTGTAGTCCGTCCACGGATGCAGCCAGATCGTGACGCGCTCGCGTACGTGCGGGGTGATCTGGTAGACGCCGGCCGCGCCGACGATGAACAGGCCGAGGAAGGCGGCGACGAAGGCGAGCCGCGCCGTCGCGACATACAGCATCCCGAGGAAGATCCCGTAGTAGAGGAGCGCGCCGCCGAGGTCGTTGGTCGCGGCGAGGACGAGCATGGAGGCGCCCCAGACGACGAGCAGCGGCCCCCAGTCCTTCGGGCGGCCCTGCGCCAGCACCTCCCGTTTCTCGCGCAGGTAGCCGGCGAGGAAGATGATCAGCGCGATCTTGCCCAGCTCGCCGGGCTGGAACTGGAGCGGGCCGAGGTGCACCCACAGGCGCGCGCCGTTTACGGTCGTCCCGAGGCCGGGCACCTTCGGCAGGAAGAGCAGCGCTACCGCGGTCAGCCCGAACAGGTACTTGTAGTCCTCGAGCACGCGGTAGTCGCGCCGCAGCGCAAGCGAGGCGCCCGCGAAGACGGCGACCGCGATCACGATCCAGAGGCCCTGACGGAAGGCGTCGGTCGGGCCGAGCCGGTAGATCTCCGTCAATCCGATCGCCGTCAGCAGTCCCGTGATCGGGAGCAGGTAAGGATCGGCGTTCGGGACGGTGAAGCGGGCGACGAGGTGGGCCGCGAGGTAGAGCGCAAAGAAGAAGCCTGCGTAGGAGAGCGACGCTGTCGACACCGTCGACTGACGCGCGATGTAGACGCTCGCGAAGCCGAGCGCCGTCAGGATCCCGACGACGATCAGGTTGAGTAGCTCGCGGTTGCGCGGCCGCAGACCCCGGACGTAGGCGGCTATCGGAGCAACCCCCAGGCCACCAGAACTGCCGCGACGACCAGCAGGACGATCATGGTCGCGGCGAGCCGCACGCGGGCGTGGCGATTGACGGCTTCCTCGGGCGAGAGCTCGCGCTCCTCGGCCGGCCGCGCCTGGTGCGCCTGCTGGAGCTCTCGCACCTTCTCGGCGGGCACGACCATCGTGTCGACCGCCGGCACGGCGTCGAGGCCGTCGAGCGTGTCCTCGTCGTCCGGCGAGCCGTCCTGGGCGGGCATCCGGATCGTCTCCTCCGCGTCCGCGCCGCCGGCCGCGATCTCGAACGCGACGACCGTGATGTTGTCCTCGCCGCCGCCGCGGTTCGCAGCCTGGACGAGCGCCTTCGCAACCCGGTCGAGATCGTCGCGGTACCGCTCGAGCACGTCGAGGATCGCCTCGTCCCCGACCATCGACGTGAGCCCGTCGGAGCAGAGCAGGAAGATGTCGCCCGGCTCCGCGTCGATCGTGAAGCGGTCGACGTCGACGTCGGGGTCCGTGCCGAGCGCGCGCGTGATCACCGAGCGTTGCGGATGCATCTCGGCCTCCTCCGGCGAGAGCTTGCCGCTCTTCATCAGTTCGTTGACGAGCGAGTGGTCTTCGGTGAGCTGCTCGAGCCGCCCGTCGCGGGCGAGGTAGGCGCGGGAGTCGCCGACGTGGCCGATCACGACACGGCCGGCCTCGACGAGCGCGACGGTCATCGTCGTCCCCATTCCCGAGGCGGACGGATCCTCGTTGGAGCGCTCGTAGACGCGCCGGTTCGCCTCCTGGATCAGGGCGACGACCCCGTCCTCGCCCCGCAGCGTGCCCTGATCAGTGTCCTCGAGCGCCGCCGCGGCGAGCTTCGAGGCGACCTCGCCCGCCTGCGCGCCGCCCATCCCGTCGGCGACCGCGAAGATCGGCGGCTGGACGACGTAGGCGTCCTCGTTGCGGCGCCGCTTGCGGCCGGTGTCGGTGATCCCCGCGGAGCGCCCGACGGTCACGGCTCGTACCTCAGGTCGGTCTCGCCGACGCGGACGATGTCGCCGGGCGTCAGGCGCCGCGGCCGGTCGATCTGCGCGCCGTTGACGAACGTGCCGTTCGTCGAGCGGAGGTCGTGGACCCAGACGCCGTCGCGCCGCGGCTCGATCCGGGCGTGCCGGGCGGAGGCGAACTCGTCTCCCTCGAGCGCGACGTCGTTGTAGCCGCCGCGCCCGATCGTGAGCGCGGTCGAGTCGAGCTCGAAGTCGATTCCCTCCTCGAGGCTCGGGCTCTGTTGGACGATCAGCCGTCCGAGCTGCAGCGTCGCGCCCGCCGACGCGAGTCCTCCGACGCCCGGGGCCAGCATGATCGTGTCCTGCGGCAGGCGCAGGTCGCGGCTCGCCGTCCGCACGATCCGCCAGATGAAGAGGTAGAGCAGGACGAGGAAGGCGATCTTGAGCGCGAGCAGGACTTCCTCGACCGCGACCGATGCGACAGTCAACCGCTCTCCCTCGAAAATCCGCACGGGGGAAACCATGTTTCCCCCGTGAGCCCCCTTCTTCTCAGCTCACGCTGGGCCGACAGCCGCGTGCGATCGGCACGAGCGCGGTCGCGCCGATCGCGCCTGACAGCGCCCGTTGTTCCGACAAGGAACGGCATAGTCAGGCGCTTTCCCTCGAGAACGTGACGTCAGTCGATCCGACGGTGAACGTGTCCCCGTCTGCGAGCTTCGCGCGCTTCACCCGCTTGCCGTTGACCTCGAGACCGTTCGTGGAGTCGAGGTCGATGATCCAGTAGGTCGAGCCCTCCTGCCGCAGCTCGGCGTGGCGGCGGGAGACGTTCGGGTCGGCGAGCTGGATGTCGCAGTCGCGCGAGCGGCCGAGGACGATCTTCTTCTTGTCGACCTCGCGACGCTCGCCGTCCCACCAGAGGACGATCGTGTCGGGCTCCATCCCGAGCTCCGAGGGCGAGACGGCCTCGGTCGGTTGCTGCTTCGGCGCCTTGTAGATCATCGTCTCGCCGGGCGCGGCCTGGCCCCCCGGCGCGTCGGCGGCGCCCCGGCCCTTCGGCTGCACCATCCGCGTCGCGATCCCGAACTCGCCCACCTCGAGGTCGTCGTCGGTCTCCATCAGCACAATCGGCGGCGAGAGCAGCGCGTATTCCTCGCGTTTGGCGTGCTCGGCCAGGTACTCCTGCAGCTCGCCGATAAGGGACGGCTCGTAGCCCTCGAACTGCTCGCGGTCGTCCGGGGAGAGGAAGACCGTGTACTCGTTCGGGACGTAGACGCGTGAGACGGAGATCGTGCGGTGGTCGTCCATCTCCTTCGCAAGCTTCCGCGCGAGCTCGACAGGCTGCACGTTCGTCCTGAACGCGCGCCCGAAGACACCCTCGAAGAGTGCCTCGATCTTCTGCTCGATTGCCCTGAGGACCATGGTCGGCGAGGGAAGATTTCCCCCGGCCGACGATTCTAAGTCTCGCTCCGCGTGGCCGGGCCGTCGTCCATTCGAAGACCACGCCCGCTCGGACTGCCTTCAGCGTGCAGGCCTCGGTCGCCGCAGAAGACCCAGGGTCTGCGCGAGTTCCATTCCCGATTGCGCGAGTGTCAGAGCGGCCCAGGTGACCCAGGCGGCGAGGACGAGCGGCAGCGCGGCGGCGGCAGGGACGGGGAGGAGCGTCGCCGTCAGGAGGAAGCCCGCCGCCCCGGCCGCGCCCCAGCGCCCGCGCGTGCGCGCATACGGAAGCAGGACCGCGGCCGCAGCGATCGCGGCGGCCTCGAGCCCGACCGCAGGGTGCGCGCCGAGTGCGCGCGCGAGCGAGCCGGCAACGTCGAGCGGGCCGTCGCTGCCGGCGAGGCCGAGGCCGAGCGGCGGCGGCGCGCCGGTGAACGGAAGCGGTGCGTGGCGCAGGCCGGCCGCGAGCGCCGCGAGCAACACGGCCGCGCCTGCCTGGACCGCGCGCCGAACGGGCGAGCGCGTGAACGCCGTTGCGAGCGGCAGGAGTCCCAGCGCCGCGAGCGAGCCGAGCAGCGTCCCCAGCGCGACGAGGAGCCCGCCGCGCGGCTCCCGCCACGAGAGCGCAAGCCAGCCACACGCGACGAGGCCGTAGAGGAGCGCGAGCCCGAGTGAGATGTTCCCGAGCGGCAGCACGGGGACCGCGAGCGCGACGGCAAGGCCCACGCGCTCCCGCCACAGCGTCGCGACCGCCGCGAGCACCGCGATCCCCAGCCACCAGCCGCCCGGAAAGAACGGCAGCGCGAGCGAGCTCCAGCCCGCGAACGCGGCGGCGAGCCCCACAGCCGCAGCGCGCCCCACGGCTCCACGCTTGTGCACTAGTGCACCAGCGTGATTTCGGCGGCGCTGCCGGACGGCGGCGCCGCGCAGGCCGCGGGCGAGCTCGAGGGCGGACGGACGGCGGCGCGGGTCGAGCGAGAGGGCGCGGTCGACCAGGGCGAGGAGCGGCTTCGGAAGGTCGGGCCGCAGCTCGGCGAGCGGCGGCGCGCCGGCCTCGATCGCGCGCGCCGTCTCGAGCATGCCGTTCGTCCAGAACGGATGGCGTCCGGCGAGCGCCTCCCAGAGCATCACGCCGACGGCCCAGACATCGCTCGCCTCGGAGGCCTGCTCGCCGCCGAGCCGCTCGGGCGCGATGTACGCGAGCGTGCCCGGGACGTCGCCCTGCGCCGTCAGCGTCTCGCCGCCCTGCATCCGCGCGAGCCCGAAGTCGAGCAGGCGCACCGACACCGCGTCTCCCTCGACGAGCAGTACGTTCGACGGCTTCACGTCCCGATGAAGGATCCCCGCCGCATGTGCGTGCGCGAGGCCCTCGCAGATCTGCGCGCCCGCCTCGATCGCGCGCGCGTCGTCGAGCTCGCCCGCCCGCAGCGCCTCGCGCACGGTGCGGCCGGGGACGTACTCGTAGGCGATGTAGACGTGACGGGCATCGCGCGCGAACGCGTACGCGCGCAGGCAGCTAGCGTGCCGGAGGCGCGCTGCGGCGGCCGCCTCACGCTCAGCGCGCGCAGCCGCCTTGCCCTCGCGCGCGACAATCTTGAGCGCGAGCTCGAGGCCGGTGCGCTCGTCCCGCACGAGCCAGACCGAGCCGGAACCGCCGGACCCGAGCGGGCGCAGCGGCCGGTAGCGGCCCAGCACGAGCTCGGGGGCCCGGAGCGCTGCAGCGGGGGTCGCCATGCGTTCTCGAAGGGTTGGCCACGGCAGGAGAAAGTCCTCTCCAGCCGAACCGGCGGAGTAGATTTCGGCAGACTCCTCTGCCCGGGCTGCGCATGAGCACGTTTGACGACGACGACATCGAGTTCGACTTCTTCGACGAACCGGAGACGCAGGAGGCGACCCAGCGCCGCCGCCTTCCTCGGTTCGAGCGGCCGCGCGGCTCGAACGGCGGGGAGCGGCCGCCGCGGGCGCCGATCCGCCCGCCGACCGGCTTCACGCCGCTGCTGCGGCTGCTCGGCCTGATCGCGTTGCTGATCTTCATCGTGCTCGTGCTCGTCTTCTGGGTCGAGAGCTGCCAGGGTGCGAGCAAACACTCGAGCTACCAGCACTACATGGATCGCGTCCGCACGATCGCGCAGGGCTCGGCCCAGATCGGCACCGAGCTCCAGTCGAAGCTGACGACTCCGGGGACGACGCAGAAGCAGCTCGAGTCGGCTGTGAGGAACTACGCGGCGCGGCAGGGCGTCGAGATCCAGCAGGCGAAGTCGATCAACCCGCCGGGGCCGATCCGCGCCGAGCACTCGGATCTGATCGATGCGCTCCAGCTGCGTGCGACCGGCCTGACGCAGCTCGGCCAGGCGCTGAGCCGCACGGCCAGCTCGAAGGACGCCTCCAGCGCGGGCGCCCTCCTCTCGCAGCAGGCGCTCCTCGTCGTCGCGAGCGACGTCAACTGGGTCTACCTGTTCAAGAATCCGACCGTCGAGGAGTTGAAGGCGCAGCACGTCACGGGCGTGGCCGTGCCCGACTCCAGGTTCTTCCCGAACCCGGAGCTCGCGAGTGCCCGCTCGATGGTCTCGCTCTTCCAGCGGCTGCACGGCGCCTCGACGGGCGGCACGCCGAGCGGTAAGCACGGCGACGGCCTCGTCGCGGTGAAGGCGTTGCCGCAGGGGATCCAGCTCTCGACGAGCCAGCCGACGACGATCCGCGCCTCTACGGATCTTGCGTTCCAGGTCACGGTCGAGAACTCCGGCTGCTGCCAGGAGGTCGGCGTGCCGGTGACGCTGACGATCCAGTCGTCGCCGCACTCGATCGTGAAGCGCAAGACGATCGACGTGATCGGCGCCGGCGAGCAGAAGACGGTCGAGTTCACCGACATCGGGCAGCCGCCGTTCGGCGCCAAGGTGAACCTCAAGGTCGAGGTCGCGCCGGTGCCCGGCGAGACGAACACGAGCAACAACTCGGCGACGTATCCGGTCTTCTTCTCGATCGGCTAGTGCGCGCCCTGGCCGGAACGCGAACTCCCGTGTACGGCAAATAGGATGATCCGCCAATGACTCTGTCCAGCTCGGTCGCAGGCTGGATCGCGATCGGGGCCGCGGCCGCCGCCGTCGCGGCGCTCGTCCTCGCCGCCGCGTTCTACCTCAAGCTCCACCGTGTCCGGGCGGCGCAGCTCGTCCTGCTCGGCGGCGCGAAGAACGACCTCGTCGACTTTGCGGTCTCGCTGCAGGGGCGGATCGACGACCTGCACCGCGCCGTCGACGAGATCGCCGCCGGCCTCTCGCGCGTCGACCGCCGCGTCGACGACTCGGTCGCGAAGACGGGCCTCGTCCGCTACGACGCCTACGAGGACGCGGGCGGCCAGCAGTCGGCCTCGATCGCCCTGCTCGACTCCGCACGCACGGGAATCGTGCTGAGCGCGATCCAGGGCCGCGACTACGCGCGGATCTACCTGAAGGAGCTCGACCGGGGCCGCGCGTCCGTGGCTTTGTCGCCGGAGGAGCTCGAGGCCGTCGAGCGCGCGATGGCCCACTAGAGCCGATTTGCAGGGTACTCTTCGAACGAATTGCAACAGGTACTCGTCCTGAACGCGAGCTACGAGCCGCTCAACGTGTGCTCGGTGCGCCGTGCGCACGTGCTCGTCTTCAAGGGCAAGGCCGAGGTCGTCGAGCGGCTCGACCAGCCGCTGCGCTCGGCGACACACACCTTCACCTGGCCGCACGTGATCCGGCTCGTCCAGTACGTCCGCGTGCCCCGGTCGGTTCAGCGCAAGATCTCGCGCCGGGCGCTCTTCGCCCGCGACGGCTGGCGCTGCGCCTACTGCGGGACCTCGACCGGGCGGCTGACGCTCGACCACGTCGTTCCACGCTCCCGCGGCGGTGAGTCGATCTGGGAGAACGTCGTCACGGCCTGCGCTCCGTGCAACCTGCGCAAGGGAAACCGCACGCCCGAGGAGACCGGCATGGTGCTGCGCACGCTGCCGCGACCGCCCCAGCCGGTCCTCTTCATCAAGCTGGCCGCGCCCCGGGTGCCGACGGGCTGGGTGCCGTACCTAGGCGAGCTGGGCGGCGCCGCAGCCTGAATCTCCACCCCAAGTAACACTGTGTTACTTGGGATGTGACGGTCCGGCCGGGCGGCGGCGTATAACCGGCCGATGAACCTCTTCCGCATCGGCGTGATCGCCGCGCTACTGCTGGCAGCCGCCGCAGTGGCCGGCGTCGCACAGCCGCACCGGGCCGGTGGCGCCGCGGCCGCGGGCGACACGATCACGGTCAACGGGCTCGGCACGGTCACGACCGTCCCCGACCGCGCCTCCTTCAGCTTCTCGGTCGAGAGCCGCGGCCGGACGGCGAGCGAGGCGCTCGCCGACAACGCCGCTGCGGCGCGGGCGGTGATCGCCGCCGTCAAGAACGCCGGTGTCGCGGCGGAAGACGTCCAGACGGCCGAGGTCTCCCTCTCGCCGCGCACGTCGGACAACGGCGAGACGATCCTCGGCTACACGGCCTCGAACATGATCACCGCCAAGATCCGCGACCTCGACCGGGCCGGCCGCGTCGTCGACGCTGCGGTCG
>WNGD01001514.1_pt1 | contig 25148 bp, 24 predicted proteins | sample 5400671 | NCBI WGS metagenome assembly WNGD01 (sample SAMN13153369, study PRJNA577476) | soil metagenome | isolation source: 40 cm soil or saprolite under grassland replicate 2 | place: USA:California | collected 2016-06-15
GGCGACCGCGCGCAGCATCTGGGACGTTTTCGCGCTGCCAAACTCGACCAGAACGACCGTGCTGTTGAAGCAGGCGAGGAACGCCAGCGCGGCCAGAGCCGGGCGCCACGTGCCGCGCCACGGGAGGTCGCGGGCCGCGTCGGCGAGCAAGACGAGCCAGAGAACCGCTGCCACGTAGACGTAGCGCGAAGCTCCGGACTGGTCCCACCCCAGCTGCGCTCTGGTCGTGCCCGCGACCAGGAAGAACGCCAGCAATCCGGCCGCGATGCCGACCATGGACGGATCCAGCAACCGCTTTCTCCATCTCCGCACCAGCACCACGATCGCTGCCGCCAGCAGGACGTAGCCAAACCAGCCGCTGACACCGATCACGCCGGCGATGCCCTGGGCCAGACCCCACGCTGTGTAGAGGGGATCGAGCAGCAGGTTGGCCGCGGTCGGCTGCGGGTCGGGATGGGTGCCGAACCGTCCGAAGGCTGCGTACCACGCGAGCACCGAGATCGCCACAGGAACAAACCACCAGAGCTCGTTACGGCGTGCTGGAGTCAACAGGAGCTGAATTGCGGCGGCGACCGCGAACACGATTCCGATGCCGGAGAAAGAGAGCGAAACGACCACGAGCGCCGCCGCCGCGCCCGCGCGCCAACGCGCCTCCGTCTGAAGGACCAGCAATGCCCCAAGGCCGAACGCCACCGAAGCGAGCCAGCCCACCTGGAATGCCCAGAAGAGGTCCTCCCACGCCATTCCCATGACCAGCAGAAGTAGTGCGGCCACGACTGCGATGAGGTCTCCAGACCGCCGGCGCACCAGCTCGAAGAGGAGCAATACGTTGGCGACGTGGGCGATATAAAGGACTGCCATGTATGGCAGATACGTGCGCAGGCCAACCGTGCTGAGAAGAACCGTATAGAGGAGTCTCAGCAGCATCGCGGGGTGCTCGTTGTGGGGCTCGAAGTACGTCGCGATCGTCCAATCGGGCGCTGTGGTGATGAACGACCACTCGTCGAAGTAGAAGGTGAAGCTGCGGGTGAAGTAGAGCAACACGACGCACGCACTCAGCGCGGCCAGAAGCACGATCCAGCGCGCGTAGGGCACGCGCACGATAGCCGCTGTCACTGCGCAGTCACGAGCTCAGGCCGCCACAACCGTCGATGCCGTTTTGCGCGGCGCGATCAGGATCGCAAACCAGACGGCGACGCAGACGAGCAGGGGGAGCGGCGTGAGCGGCCACGCGAACTCGGCGGCGAGGACGATCACGAGCAGCCACCATCGTTGCCACGCGGGCGGGTCGGTGCGCCAGAAGAGCCATGCGGCGAGGACCAGGATGGTGAAGTCCTGGAGGTGCCAGTAGGTCGCGCCTAGCGTCGTCGCCACAAGGCCGAGGGCAAAGATCCGGGCATGACTCGCATGGCGATTGATGTGCGCGGCCGCGGAGGCAGCCACGACCACCACGCCCTGGGCGACGTAGCTCAGGGTTTCGGGACCGAGCACGTAGGCGAGCGTGAAGTAGCGGTTGTTGGTGACGCCCTGGGCTTCGCTCAACAGGCTCACGTAGTCGCTCAGGCCCTGGGTGCCGATGACGGCCAGCGACGCGAGCGCCAGGATTGCCGCGGTCGCCGCCCAGGACACCGCCACCTTCCAGCGGCCCGCGAAGAGCAAGGTCAGCGGTAGCAGCAGCGCGAGCTGAGGCTTGATCACCGACAGCCCGAGGACGATCCCCGCAAGGTACGGCCTGTTGTTCTCCGCGAGCCGCCAGGCGGCCGCCACGATAAGCACCACGAACAGCGCCGGCTGGGCGAGGCTGAGCCCATAGAGCACGGGGTACCAGGCCAGTGCCGCGAGCAACCACAAGATTCGCACCGGCCATGTGCCCGGAGCCGAAAGCCGCCACGCGGCGACGAGCGAGGCCAGGGAGACGGCGAGCCAGGCGTAGACGGCTCCCGCCGGACCGAGGACGGTAAGGGGAAGCACGACCCACGCGTACGGGGGTGGCGAGACGAAACGCTCACCGTCATTGAACGCGGCGTGCGGCCGGAGCTGTGTGAACAGGTCGTGCTGTAAGGGCAGCGAGTAGATGTGGCTCCATCCGTGCTCGAGAGCGATTTGCACGCCGATGTAGATCAGCGTGAGGTCGTTGTCGAGGATGTCCGCGCGAAGGGGCTTGATGACCACAAACCAGCCCGTGAGCGCGATGGCGATGACAAGGAACCACGCGAGGCCGGCGAGACCGAGGTTCTCCAGCGCGCGGGCGTGGAGCCCGCCCGAGATCAGCCGCGCTCGGCGAGGGGCACTGGCTTCCGCGGCTCCGGTCCTATGTATTCCGATTGCGGCCGGATTATGCGGTTGTTGGCCGCCTGCTCGAGCACATGAGCGCTCCATCCCGCCACCCGGGAGACCGCGAAGGTGGGCGAGAAGAACTCTTTGGGTAGGCCGATGGCCTGCAGGACGCCCGCCGAGTAGAACTCGACGTTCGTCGACTGCGGCCGTTCTGGATGCTCCTCGTGCAGGATCTGAAGCGCGACCTCCTCCACTTTCGAGGCGAGCTCATAAAACCTCGGATTCATCTGCCGGCACATCTCCTTGAGGATCTTGGCCCTCGGGTCGTACACCCGGTAAATGCGGTGGCCGAAGCCCATGAACTTCACCTTTCGCTTGCGCGCCTCGCGCATCCATCGCTCGGCGTTCTCCGCCGTCCCGATCTGCTCGAGCTGCTCGATCACGGCGGACGGCGCGCCGCCGTGAGCCGGCCCCTTGAGCGCGCCGATGGCGCCAACAAGACTTGAGGTCAGGTCCGACTCGGTTGACGCGATAACACGCGCCGTGAACGTGGAGGCGTTCATGCCGTGGTCGGCAAGCAGGACCAGGTAGGTGTTGAGGGCGCGGACGAGCTCGGGGCTCGATTCTTTGCCGTTGAGCATGTAGAGGTAGTTCGCGGCGTGGCCGAGGTCCGACCGCGGCTTCACCGGCTCGAGGCCCTGCCGCCTGCGGTGAAACATGGCCAGGATCGTGGGAAAGGATCCCGTGGCGTGAACGGCCAGGGGCACGCTTGGTTTGGACAGGCGGTGCTCGACGCCCTGCACCGAGACCACGCTGCGCAAGACATCCATCGGATCGGTGTCACCCGGCAGCGCCTCGAGCGCCTTCGTCGCGGCCGGGGTCAACGTCCGGGAACCTGCGAGCTCGAGCGCCAGCGAGTCGAGCTCGGCGCGAGCCGGCAGCTGGCCTTTCCAGAGCAGGAAGGCCACCTCTTCGAAGGACATCTGCTCCGCCAGATCGGCGATCACGTAGCCCTGGTAGACGAGCCGGCCGTTGGCGCCGTCGACCATCGAGATGGCCGTCTGCGCCCCGATGATCCCTTCGAGGCCGGGAACGTAGGTGTTGTTGGTGCTCATCGCTTGGCGAGCTGCAGCGGCTTCTTGCCCGGTTCTGGTCCAATCCAACGCGAGGCGGGGCGGATGATGCGGAGGTCGGACAGCGATTCCAGGACGTGCGCCGTCCAGCCGGCGACGCGCGAGGTTGCGAATAAACAGGTAAAGAGCTCCTTCGGGATGCCCGCCCCCGTCAGCACGACCGAGGCCCAGAAGTCGACGTTGGTTGCGTTGGGCCGCTCGGGGTGCGCGTCGTGGAGGATCTTCAGCGCGACCTCCTCGGTGCGCGCGGCGGTCCGGTGCAGCTCCGGCGAAGCGGTCTTTGCCATCTCGCGGAGGATCTTGGCCCGCGGGTCGTAGGTGCGGTACACGCGATGGCCGAAACCCGAGAACCGCTCGTGACGTCCGTGAGCTTCGGTCAGCCACCTCTCCGCATTGTCAGCAGAGCCGATCTTGTCAAGCATTGTGCGTGCTGCGAAAGTCGCGCCGCCATGGGCCGGGCCTTTGAGCGCCGCGATCGCACCGACCACGCAGGACGTGAGGTCGCTGCCCGTCGACGCCACGACGCGAGCGGCGAAAGTCGACGCGTTGAGGCCGTGGTCCGCGAGGAGGACGAGATAGGAGTCGACCAGGTGCACCTTTTCTGGGTCTGGCTCCTTGCCCTCCATCATCCAGAGCAGGTTGGCTGCATGGCCGAGGTCTGCGCGTGGCTCGACCAGATCCTTGCCTTGGCGCCGGCGAAAAGCGGCGCCGACGATCGTCGGGAATATCGCGGTGAGCGCGATCGCCTCGTCGAGGGATGGCTTGGTGAGGGACTTGCTGGCGCCTTGGGCCGAAACCGCGGTGCGGAGCACGTCCATCGGATCGATCTGACCATCCATCGCCATGAGCGCGCCCCGCGCGGGTTTGTTGAGGGTTCGGGCGGAGGCCATCTGCTGACGCAGGGCGTCGAGCTCCTTTTCGTTCGGGAGCTCGCCGTGCCAGAGCAGATGCGCGATCTCTTCGTAGCTGGCGACGGGCACCAGGTCCTCGATCAGGTATCCGCCGCGATAGATGAGACGGCCGTTGGCGCCGTCGACTTCACTGACGGCGGTTTCAGCGGCCACCACACCTTCCAGCCCGGGGCTGAACTCCGCCACTTCGAAACTAATAGTAGGTGGAGCCGAATTTCGACCGAAACGGCGACGACCGCTCATAACTAATCGCAGGGCGAGCCGTTTGCGCTGTATGACCTGGAGGACTGGACGGTGGATGCGCCTGGTCGCTGTGACAGCGCTGTTGGCGGCCGGCTGCGGCTCCGGTAACAGTCCTGGGGCCGGAGCCGTGGCCGCGAGCTCTCCCGCAACCACAGCCAGCGCGTCCCCTGCTTCCTCCGCGAGCCTGGCATTGGTCACGCTTCGTGGCGGGGGTCATATTGTTGTCCGCGACATCACCGACATCTCCCATCCCACAACTGTTGCAAGCCTTGGAATATCTCCGGCACAGGCGCAATTCATCAGCGCCACAGAGCTGTCTTACCTGGACCCCAATTTCATCGGCGATTTCGCCACCAACCCCTCCAACCTCGTGCGGGCGCCGCTGGCCGGAACTCCCGCGACGTTGGTGGTCAAGGCCGGTCACGGCATCGTCCTTTACGACTGGGCTCCGGATGGAAAGACGGTCGCATACGTGACCACGACGTCGGACAAGAGCGAGCTGCACCTCGTGACAGGGGCAAACGACCGGCTCGTCAGCTCGATGCCATCGATTCTCGGCGGCTGCGAAACCCCTACCTGTGCCTTCCTCGTTGAGTTCCGGTTGCTGTATTCGCCCGATGGAAAGTTCATCTCGCTGACACAGAGCTTTGGCGGACCGAACTTTCGGCTCTGGAACTCGGACGGCAAGCTGCTGAAGAGCAACCCGGATGGTTCCTCGTACAGCATGTCGGTGTGGTCGGGCGGAAGCCTTTACTTCGTCGATGCCAACGGCGTCGAGGTATGGCATGACGGGGGCATGTCGGCATTCCTCCCCGGAGTCCGCTGGGTCCGACCAAAAGGGTCGCCTGACGGCTCCCAGATCGTCTATGCCGCGAGCGACAGCGCCGGAGCGACCCACGTCTATGTGGTCAACACAACCACCAAGTCCGTTCGCGAGATCAAGAAATCGCGGCGTGAGCCGGTCTTCCTTACGTCGCGCTACCTCTGGTACGAGGGCGAGAGGGCCTGCGCGACGGCCGACCTCTGTGACAAGAGCCTGCCGGTGATCTCGAACGGAACCAACTACATCTACGACCTGCAAGACAGCACCGAGGCCACGTCCATCATCGGGCAGGTGCACGACGTCTGGCCTCACGCGGCCTAGCCCCATCCCGGCCCTGCGGGCCGGACTTCCCACGAGTGGGGAAGAGTTCTTGACCGGTTAGACCATCCCCAGTTCCCAGCGCGCCTCTTCGGACATGCGCTCGGGGGTCCAGACCGGCTCGTACACGATGTCGACGCCGGCGTCGGCGATTCCTGGGAGCGTGAGCAGGTGATCCCGGACGTCCGCCATCACGTCGGCGGCCATCGGGCAGCCCAGCGCGGTGAGCGTCATCTTCACGTCGACCCGCTCCGGCTTGATCGCGATGTCATAGACGAGGCCGAGGTCGATGATGTTGACCGGGATCTCGGGGTCGAAGCACTGGCGCAGGACCTCGATCACGTCCTCGGGCTTGACCGTCGCGTCAGGCGCCACCTCGGTCGTGACAGCCGGCTGCTCGCTCACGGTGTCTCCAGTGGCAGTCCCGCGTCACGCCAGGCTTTGGTGCCGCCCCGGAAGTTGACCACGTCCTTAATGCCCAGGGCGACGGCCATCTCCGACGCGACTGCGGAGCGCTCTCCAACTTGGCACACGAAGATTGTTCCGTCTTTGAACGTGTGCCCGGTCGGGTTGGCCAGGATCGAGCTCAGCACGACGTGCCGCGCCCCAGGCAGGTGGCCTTTGTTCCACTCCCAGTCTTCCCGCACGTCCACCACGTCGCGGCCCTCGTCGACCAGCTCCTTGATCGCGTCGACGGTCAGGTCCCGAAACGGAGCTTTCTGTTCGCTCATACCTATCTATTACTCCTCGTCGTCGTCCGCCAATCCATAGGCGCCGACCTTCAACACTTTGAGCGAGAGCAGAGCGCACTTGATGCGCGCCGGAGAGATCTCGATCCCCAGCTCGCCGAGCACGTCGTCCTTGTTGATCTTCTTGGCGTCCTCGAGGGCCAGACCCTTCAGCCGCTCGGTCAGGAGCGATGCTGAGGCTTGCGAGATCGCGCACCCGCGTCCGTGAAAGCGGATGTCCTCGATCAAGCCGTCCTTGACCCGGAAGTCCATCCCGACGACGTCGCCGCAGAGCGGGTTGTCCTCCTCGTGGCTGATGTCGGGGTGCTCGAGGCGGCCATAGTTCCGCGGATTCTTGTAGTGGTCGAGGATGTACTCGCGATAGAACTGGTCGTCGGCGGTGGCCATCACGCGAATATCCTCTGCGCTTCCTTGATCGAGCCGACGAGGCGGTCGACCTCCTCCTTCTGCGTGTACACATAGAAGGAAGCGCGTGCGGTGGCCGCGATGCCCAGCCGGGTCATGAGCGGCATCGCGCAGTGGTGACCCGCGCGCAGGCAGACCTGGTCGCGGTCAGCGATGGTCGCCAGGTCATGGGGGTGAATCCCCTCCAGCGAGAAGGAGATGACGCCAGCGCGGCGCGAGGGTGGCGGACCGTAGACGGTCAGCTGCTCGATCTCGCTCAAGGACTCGTACGCGTACTCGGTGATCTCGAGCTCGTGCGCCCTGACGGCGTCCATGCCCAGCTCGCCCAGATAGTCGACCGCGGCGCCAAGGCCGATGACCTCAGCGATCGCTTGCGTCCCCGCCTCGAACTTCCAGGGAAGGTCGTGGTAAGTGGTGCCTTCGACGCGAACGGTCTTGATCATGTCCCCGCCTGCCATGAAAGGGTCCATCGCCTCGAGCAGCTCGCGCCGGCCGTAGAGGATGCCCGCTCCGGTGGGTCCGAGCATCTTGTGCCCGCTGAAGGCGTAGAAGTCACAGTTCAGGGCGCGGACGTCGACGGGCTGGTGGGGCGTGCTCTGCGCGCCATCGACGAGGACGGTGGCGCCGGCCTTCTTGGCCGCCGCGACCATCTCTCGCGCGGGGTTGATCGTGCCCATCGCGTTGCTCACCAGATTGAAGGCCACCAGCTTTGGCCCGCGCTTCAGCAGGTCGTCGAACTGGTCCTGCCGCAGCTCACCCCTCTCGTCGATGTCGACGTACTCGATGTGCGCACCCTTTTCGGCGGCCAGGATCTGCCACGGCACGATGTTGGAGTGGTGATCGAGGATGGTGAGCACGATCAGGTCGCCTGACTTGATGTTCTTGCGACCCCATGCGTAGGCCACAAGGTTGATGGCCTCGGTCGTGCCGCGCGTGTAGACGATCTCCTTCGTCGAAGCCGCGTTGATGAACGCGCGCACCTTCTCGCGCGTCGCCTCGTAGCGGACTGTCGCCTCCTCCGCGATGCGGTAGGCGGCGCGATGGATGTTGGAGTTGAACTTCTCGAAGTACTCGAGCATCGCTCCCGTCACCTGGCGCGGCCGCTGCGAGGTGTTGGCCGAGTCGAGGTAGGCGATGCCGGTCTCGAAGATCGGGAAGTCCCTGCGGATCGCCGCCACGTCCAGGGTGCGGATGGCCATGCTCAGTCGGGCACCTCGACGTAGACGTCTGAGCCGTCGACCTTCACCTGGTAGGTCTTCGCGGCAATGACAGCGGGGAGACCTGTGACCTTTCCCGTCTGCAAGTTGAATCGCGAACCATGCTGCGGGCACTCGACGTCCATGCCCCAGAGCTCTCCGTCGCTCAAGGAAAACTCCTCGTGGGTGCAGACATCGTTCAGCGCGTAGAAGTTGCCGTCCTCGGCGTGGGCCAGACACACGGGCGTGGTGCCCGCGTCCACATGCTTCATAGAGTCGGCCGGCACCTCTTCGACCGAGGCGACGCGGTGGCTAGCCAATCCGGGACTCCAGCTCAGCCTCCACGAGCCTGCGCGCGTGCTCGAAGGGAATTCGATCCAGCACGTCACCGAAGAAGCCCTGGATGAGCATTCGCTTCGCGGTCGGCTCGGGGATGCCGCGGGAGCGCAGGTAGAAGAGGTGCTCGGGGTCGACGGGTCCGACGGTTGCGCCATGCGTGCAGCGGACGTCGTTGTTGTCGATCTCGAGCATCGGGATCGAGGTCGCCTTTGCCTTGTCTGAGAGGACAAGGTTGCGGTTTGCCTGGTAGGCATCCGAGCGCGCGGCGTGCTTTTCGATCTTGATGAGGCCCGCGTAGACGGTCCGCGAGACGTCCTGCAGCGCGCCCTTGAACAAAAGATCGGAGCGCGTGTTGCCGACGCGGTGGTCCTGCAGCGTGTGGAAGTCGAAGAACTGCTCGCCCGAGGCGAAGTAGATCGCCTTCAGCTCGGCGTTGGAGCCCTCGCCGGCGAGCGAGGCCTCGACCCGCGTCTTGGAGAAGCGGCCGCCGAGCGTGACGTTGAAGAGACGGAGGTTCGAGTCTTTCTGCAGCTCGGCCCGCTGGTCGGCGAAATGCCAGACATTGCGGCCCCACTTCTGCACGGCGACGTAACCGACCTGTGCGCCCTCGCCCAGAAAGATCTCGGTCGAGCCGCTGCGGTAGCCGGCCTCGTCGTCGTGCTCCGCGATGTATTCATCGAGGTAGTGGAAGCGCGTGTTGCGGCCGGCGACGATAAGCGTGTGGGGGAGGACGCTCGTGCCTCCTTCGTGAGAGAAGTGCTGGCCGATGATGGGCTGGTCGATGACGACTCCGTCAGGGACGTAGAGAAACGTCCCGCCCGTGAAGAAGGCCGCATGGAGCGCGGTGAAGCGATCGCGGCCGGCGTGCACAAGGGAGAACAGCCGCGGCTCGACCAGGTCGGGGTGCTCCTGCGCGGCCTGGCGGAGTGGCTTGAGGATCACCCCTTCGGGCAGGGCTGACGGCAAGAGGAGCTTCTGGCCGTCGAGGTGCTCGAGCTTGGAGAACTGGCTCGGGTCGAACCGGCTGACGTCGGTCCGCCGCCACTCTTCGTCGGTCTTGCTGGGCATCGGCAGGCGGTCGTAGCTGTCCAGCGCGTTGCGCCGGACGTCGCGCAGCCAGCCCGGCTCACCCTGGAGCTGGTCCAGGGTCTCCGCTGTGATTCCCATGGTCAGCCTACGGAGCCCTCCATCTCGAGCTGGATGAGCCGGTTCAGCTCCACCGCGTACTCGAGGGGAAGCTCCTTGGTGAAGGGCTCGATGAAGCCGTTGACGATCATCGTCTCGGCCTCGGCGCGCGGGATGCCTCGGCTCATCAGGTAGAAGAGCTGCTCATCGGAGACCTTGCTCACCGTGGCCTCATGGCCGAGGGTCACGTTCTCGGCGTCGACGTCGTTGTAGGGGTACGTGTCGCTGCGCGACTCATCGTCGAGCAACAGCGCGTCGCACTTCACGAACGACTTGCAGTTGTTGGCGCCCGGGTAGATCTTGATGTGGCCGCGATATGAGGTCCGGCCCCCACCCTTGGAAATCGACTTCGACGTGATGGTCGAGGTCGTGTTCGGCGCGACGTGGATCATCTTGCCGCCGGCGTCCTGGTGCTGGCCCTTGCCCGCGAACGCGACCGAGAGCACGTCGCCCTTGGCGCCGGGCTCCATCAGATAGACGGACGGATACTTCATGGTGATCTGCGAGCCGAGGTTGCCGTCGACCCACTCCATCGTCGCGTCGGCGTAAGCCATCGCGCGCTTGGTGACCAGGTTGAAAACGTTGGTCGACCAGTTCTGGATGGTGGTGTAGCGGCAGCGCGCGTTCTTCTTGACGATGATCTCGACCACCGCCGAGTGCAGCGAGTCGGTCGTGTAGATCGGCGCCGTGCAACCCTCGATGTAGTGCACAAAGGAGCCTTCGTCGCAGATGATCAGCGTGCGTTCGAACTGGCCCATGTTCTCCGCGTTGATGCGGAAGTACGCCTGCAGCGGGATGTCGACGCGAACTCCCTTCGGCACGTAGATGAAAGACCCGCCCGACCACACCGCGGTGTTCAGGGCCGAGAACTTGTTGTCGGCCGGCGGGATGACCGTGCCGAAGTATTCCTTGAACAGGTCGGGGTGATCGCGCAGCGCGGAATCGGTGTCCGTGAAGATGACCCCCTTGGCGGTCAGCTCCTTCTGTAGTGAGTGGTAGACGACCTCCGACTCGTACTGCGCTGACACGCCGGCGAGGAACTTGCGCTCTGCCTCTGGGACGCCCAGGCGGTCGTACGTCGCCTTGATGTCCGGCGGCAATTCCTCCCAGGTCTTGGACTGCTTGTCCGACGCCTTCAGGTAGTAAAAGATGTTCTCGAAGTCGATCACCGACAGGTCCGCGCCCCACCTGGGCATCGGCTTCTTGCGGAAGATCTCGAGTGAGCGGAGGCGCATCTTCGTCATCCACTCCGGCTCCTGCTTCATCCACGAGATTTCCTTGACGATCTCGGGGTTCAGGCCACGCTTGGCCTTGAAGACGTACTCCTCCGGGACGAAGAATCCGTACTTCTCCTTGTAGTCGGTCCCGACTTCGATCTTCGGTGCTGTGGCCATCAGGCAACCTCCTGTGGCGTCTCTTCGGCATGACCCCACTCCGCATAGCCGGTCTTCTCCAGCCGATCCGCAACTTCCGGACCGCCGGACAACACGAACTTTCCATCCACCAGCACATGCACGAAGTCCGGCTTGATGAACTCGAGCACCCGCGTGTAATGCGTGATGATCAGGATCCCGAGCTCTGGACCGCGCATCCGATTCACCGCCTCGGCGACGAACTTGATGGAGTCGATATCGAGACCCGAGTCGGTCTCGTCGAGGATCGCGATCTCGGGTTTCAGCATCGCCATCTGCAGGATCTCCGCGCGCTTCTTCTCCCCACCGGAGAAACCGTCGTTGATGTAGCGCGGGAGGAACGAGTCGTCCATGTGCAGCACCTCGAGCTCGCCCTTCAACATCGAGCGGAACTCTTTCGGTGTCACCTGCTTCGACTTGTCCTTTCCGTCGTATCCACGCTTGGAGTTCAAAGCGGTGCGGAGGAAGTTGGCCATCGAGATCCCGGGCACCACGACCGGATACTGGAAAGCGAGGAACATGCCCAGACGCGCGCGTTCGTCAGGTTCCAGCTCGAGGACGTTTTGGCCCTTGAACAGAACGGAGCCGCCATCGACCGTGTAGCCGGGATGACCCATCAGGGTGTGCGACAGCGTCGACTTGCCGGACCCGTTCGGGCCCATCACGGCGTGGACCTCGCCCTTGGAGATGGCGAGCGATACGCCCTTGAGGATCTGGCGGCCCTCCACACTGGCGCGCAGGTCTTTGATCTCGAAATCAGCCAACTTTCCTTCCGCTCTCCTTCATCACGTATGTACAGTCGCTTGCCGCTTCAGCCATCCATGTGGTGCGCGCAACCTCGGCATTGAGAAGTCGCTCGTACATCTGCTGCTCGTTGAGGCACGGAAGGCCCGTGCGGGCGGCCACGTCCTGGATTGGGCAATTGCAGTGGCGGATCGCGAGCCCGCCGTCGCCAAGCTCGACGACCTCGGCCATGTGACCATGCTCCGACGCGAGCCTCGCGAGCTCGCGCACTCGCGATGCAAAGTCTAGGCCCGCCAGTCGAGGCGCATATTCCGCCTCCAGCCGGGCGGCGCGCCGCTCGAAGAACCGCTTCAACTGCTCGGTCGACATGAACTCGACGAGCTCGCCGGTCAGCTCGCGGTGGCCGTCCGGGAAATGCTCTCCCGCCGCCGCCGTCAGCTTGTAGACGCTCTCCGGCCGGCCCGGGCGATGGGCCTCGGCCGGCGCCACGGTGGCCAGCCCGTCAGTCGCCAGAGCCTCGAGGTGGCGGAGGGCGCCTTGCTTCGAGACTTCGAGGTGCGCTGCAATCTCGCCTAGAGTGGCGTGGCCGCGCGTCTTGAGGAAGGCAAGGATGGTGTCCCGCTTGGAGTCCACGGATTCAATTCTAGGAGTTTTTCAACCAGGGTGTTGAAATACCGGGTGGCCGCCATGGCCGCGGCGATGAGCGCGGCCTGGATTGCGCTAACCCCCATGACGGCGGCGTCGGCAACGACCGCCTGGGAGCAGTGGACTCAGATCAAGGGAGTCTTCGATGTGGACGGTCCGCGGACCGACGGCAGCCTGATGGTCGCGGGATCGGCGGCCCTCTACCTGGTCGACGCCACAGGCAGCGCGACGCCGTTTGCGCGCGGACCGGGCGGTTACCACGAAGACGCGGGCGCCGAGGCGTACCTCGCCGTTTCGCGGGGCGGTGACGTGGCGGGAGCGCAATGCAGCTTCGCTCCCGATGAAACGTTCCTGCTCCGCCTTCATGTGCCGATCGGAATCACCCGGGTCAATGCGGCGGGCGACGAGACAGGATCTTTCGCCAATCTGACCGGAGTCTCGACTCTCAACGGCATCGCCTTCGACACGGTTGGTTCCTTCGACCACCGGCTGCTCGTGACAGGGCCGGCCGGCGGCAAGACCACCGTTTTCGCCGTCGACTGCAACGGCGCGGTGAAGGTCATCACCCGCTCGGCGCCTGCCCTCGAAGGCGGCTTGGCCGTCGCGCCTTCGACCTTCGGACCCTTCGGCGGTGACCTGATCGCGCCCGATGAATTGGGCGGGAAGATCTACGCGATCGCCCCCGATGGCAAGGTCACACTGGTCGCGCGGCCTGCTCTCCCGACGGGTGGAGACATCGGCGTGGAAAGCCTGGCTTTTGTCCCGGAGGGATTTGTGAGTCGGGGAGGGGCGGCCTATTACCCGGATCGGCTCACGCCGGACAACCCTCACCCTGGCACCGATCACCTGCTACGTCTGACATCCGACAGCCTTGGCGCGGCCGGCGTGCAGGAAGGAGACAGGCTGGTGGCGACGGAGGGAGGCGCATCACTGATCGCCATTCGCTGTGGGCCCAGCTGCAGCATCGTCCCGGTCGTCAGCACGGCGACCAAAGCGCATGGGGAAGGACATCTCGCGTTCACGGTCAACGCGCCTCCAGCGAGCGCGACACCGGCCCCGCCAGACGGGAAACAGTCCCCCGTCCCGGCCGCGGTGGTCGATTTCGTGGGCCAATGGGGAATCGCCGGCGTTGTGATCGTCCTGTTGCTCGGCGTCGTTGGGGGCCTCGCGGTGCAAGCATTCCGACATCGCGCCAAGTGACCGTCTAGCTCCGGCTCCGTCGATGGACCGCGCGCTGCTTCTCACCGGAAGAGGGCTGCGAGCGTTTGGTTTCGGATTCGCCGCGGTGCTGGTCGGGGTTCACCTCGAGCAAAGGGGTCTGTCCGCAACCTCGATCGGACTGACTCTGGGTATCGGCCTGGCGGCGGCGTCACTGTCCGGCCTTGCCACGACCTACCTCGCGGCGCGGGTTGGACGCCGGTTGTCCTTGGCCATCTGCGGTCTGCTGATGTCGCTGACCGGTCTCGACCTGGCCCTCGCGACGCAGGACGTTTGGCTCGTCGCATCCGGGCTTACGGGCATGCTCGGCGCCGCGAGCGTGGACCTTGGTCCTTTTGCCTCGGTCGAGCAGGCGGCGCTTGCCGAGTCGGTCTCGCCGCTTCGTCGCAATATCGCCTTCGCGCGCTATTCGCTGACCGCAGGGCTGTTCAACGCGGCCGGCGGGCTCGCGGCCGGGCTTGCGTCAGGTCCCAACGGCTCGCGAGTCTTCTTCCTTCTCTATGCGGCGATCGGTCTGATTACCGCGGGGCTGCCACTGTTCTTGACGCAGAGCGTCGAGTCCGAGCTACACGAGCCGGCCTTCGGCGCCCTCCGCCGTCCTGAGGTCCGCCGCGTGCTCGCCGGGCTGTCGGCGTTGTTCGTGCTCGATTCGTTCGCCGGTGGGTTTGTGACCAATGCGGTCATCAGCTACTGGCTGCACGTCCGCTTCGGCGCGGGGCCCGCTTTGCTGGGCCCGATCTTCGCGGGAGTCGCCTTGCTGCAGGCTCTGTCCTACGAGGTATCGGGACGGCTGTCAGGGAAATTCGGGCTGATCAACACGATGGTCTTCACACATCTGCCGAGCAACGTCCTTCTCCTGCTTGTCGCCTTCAGTCCGAGCCTGGGCTGGGCTGTCGGCTTCCTCTTTGCGCGTTTCCTCCTTTCCCAGATGGACGTGCCTGCGCGTCAGGCATACGTCGTTTCGATCGTGCCTCCGGCGGACAGGGCAGCTGCCGTCGCGCTCACAGGTGCAGCGCGGGGCGTCGCCCAGGCTTTTGGCCCGCCCATCGCCGGTATCGCAATCGGTGCCGCGGCATTTGGGCTGCCTTTTTACGCGGGCGGCGGGCTGAAGATCATCTACGACCTGGCGTTGTACGCCGCGTTCCGCAGCCGCCGCGCCGACCACGAGTCCTAACGTTCACGCAGTGCAAGAGGACCTGAGTTCGCTCGACGAAGTCGACCTCGAGCGTCGGGTGGCGGAGCTTCGCGAACACATGCGGCCTCTGGAGCAGGAGCTGGCGGGACTGCGCGGGCAGCGCGACGTTCTCCTCACTGAGCTCCGGCGGCGCCGGCGGCTGGCCGAACGGGTCAGCCGAGCAGACCTCAAGGCTTCGATGAAGGAGGGCCAGTTCCCCACCGTCACGGAACTGGTGGCCGGAACCGAGGTGGGCTCCCTGGAGGACTTCGTCTACAACCTGAAGACCGGGGGCAAGGTCCTTCTGGGATTTCCGGGCTCGCGGTCGCAAAGCGTGACGTTCACCGACGGCGTGAAGGTGGAGAACGCGTCCGACCTCGGCCAGGCGGCCAGGCTGTACGCAGCCGGCTGGGAGCTGGGCAGCCCGGGAAGGCCGGGCGTCCGGGTCCACTTCCCGGGAACGCGCCAAGAACGCCTGGTTGCGGCGGACGACGTGTACGCCCGGCCCCGCGACCAAACACACGTGGAAGGCGCTAGGCGATAACCGAAATTCAAGAGGCTGAGCTCGGCTGGCGGGTCTGGTGATGGGGGTGGTCGTCTACCCGCTGGCGAGGTTTTCGCTCTTTCTGAGCGCGCGGGTCGGCTTTGCCGCCTACCGGGTCGCCCTGTACCTGCTGCGCGCGATCGACCCCGAGGAGTGGCGCCCGGCGCGTTCTGGATTGTTCGCCCGAATTCGCCGCGGGAGCGCCGCGTAACCCTCGCTCCCTGCCCTCCGTTGGGGGGAATTGGAAAGCGTAGAATCCCTGCGCTCCCCAAGCATGGCTCGAAACGTACCTGAGCGGATCAAGACGAAGGGGGGACATAGTCCTCGAGCGCGGATTCACGCCGCGTGGTCTCCGATCGGGCAGAAGATGCGCCGGACCACCTTGCTCCGCGGGCTGGGGGCCGCTGTCGCGGTCATGCTCGTGATCGGGGTCGCGGCGGATGCGTATGCCCAGTCCTTCTTCGACAGCCTGCCCTCGATCCAGGGCCTGGACTCCGCCGCCTTCGCGGGCGACACGATCATCTACGACAGCACCGGCAAAGTCGTGCTGGCGGACGTCGGCAACCATGGCGACCACCGCCTTGCGGTCAAGCTCAAGGACGTCGCGCCGGTCGCGATCCAGGCGACTGTCGCCATCGAGGACAAGGGCTTCTACACGAACCCCGGCTTCGACCTCGTCGGCATCGTCCGCGCGGCGTTCGACAACATCCGCGCCGGCAGGATCGTCGGCGGCGGCAGCACCATCACTCAGCAGCTGGCCAAGCAGCAGTTCCTGACGCCCGAGCAGTCGGTTAGCCGCAAGATCAAGGAGCTGGCCCTCGCTTACGAGCTGAGCCAGACCTACAGCAAAGACCAGATCATGGAGCTCTACCTCAACAAGAGCTTCTACGGCTCGCAGTCCTACGGAATCGAAGCCGCGGCCGAAAGTTATTTCCACATCCCCGCCTCCAAGCTCAACCTGGCGCAGGCCTCGGTGCTCGCGGGACTACCGCAGGCGCCGACGGAGTGGAACCCGGTCCTACATCCCGAATCGGCCAAGCTGCGCCAGACCGAGGTCCTGCAGGCGATGGTGCGCTCGAACTTCATCTCACAAGAGGACATGGACAAAGCGCTCGCCGAAAAGCTCGTCTACCAGGCACCGGTCAACAGCTTCCTCGCGCCGCATTTCGTCGACTACGTGCTGGCGGAGCTGCGGCAGCTCGGCTTCCAGCCCGGGATCCAGCAACTGAACGTGACGACGACCCTCAACTGGAAGATGCAGCAGATCGGCCAGTCGGTGGTCAGCAGCAACCTGAAAAAAAACCTGTGGCGCGATCCCAAGGGAGTGCTCTCGTCAGGTCTGGTGGCGGTCCAGCCGACCACCGGCGACATCCTCGTGATGGTCGGATCGCCGAGCTACAACTCGAAAGGCGGTCAGATCAACTACACGACGATCCCGCGCAACATGGGCTCGTCGATGAAGCCGTACACGTACGGAGCGGTGATCAACGCGCGTGCCGCGACCGTGGACACGCCCGTCTACGACGGTCCGAGCCCGCTCGTCTACAAGGACGCGTACAGCACGACCAAGATCTACAACTACGACGGCCGCTCGCACGGCGTGCTGCCGCTCAAGAAGGCAATGGGCAACTCGCTGAACATCGCGGCGGTCAAAGTCGAGCTCTCGATCGGGGTCCCGGCGGTGCTGTCCTGGATGCGCAACCTGGGCGTCATCCCCCGCTACATCAGCCCCGACGGGTCGTACAACGCGACTGCGCCGGGCGATCAGTACGGCCCGTCATTGACGCTCGGCGGCTACCCCATCACGCTCCTCGAGCACGTCGAGGGCATCGCCACGTACGCCGACATGGGCGTGTACCACACGCCCCAGGCCGTCCTCAAAGTCACCGACTCACGCGGCGCCGTGCTCTATCAGGACCACCCCAACCAGCGCGCGCGGCTCGCCATCGATCCTGCGGTGGCCTTCATCATGGCCCAGATCATGGCCGACGACCAGAACCGCTGCATGATCTTCGGCTGCAACAGCCAGCTGCACTGGAAGGACCGCACAGTCGCCGCGAAGACCGGCACCACGGACAACTTCAAGGATGCGGCAACCATCGCGTTTACACCAGATCTCGCGACTGGCCTCTGGGTAGGTGACATCCTGGACAACCGCCACTTCATGAAGTACGGCTCGGACGGCGTGTTCGTCGCCTCGCCTGGCGTCCATACCTTCGTCTCGAGCGCGTTGGCCGGCGTCCCCGGCAATCGCTGGTATACCGCGCCGCCAGGAGTGGTGGCCGGTCCCAACAACAGCTGGTACCTGCTCGACGCGCGCAGCATCGCCAGGCTGCCGGGCGACAATCCGCCGAGCCCTACGCCCAGCACGCCGACGTACGTGGTACCCCCGGACTCGGGCGTAGGACCGATCGTCGCGAGCCCAGTCCCGACACCGTGTCCGTCGCCTGGCATCCCACCCTGCGTCTGATCTAGAGCCAGGCCTCCGTAGACTTGCGGCCTGATGGCCGCTGAATTGTCGGTGGTGACCGAGCGCCTGCCCAAAAGCCAGGTGGGGATGAACATCGAGGTGCCTGCCGCGGTCGTCGACGCCACCTACGACCGCGTCCTGAACCGACTCGCTTCTCGCGCGAAGATCGAAGGCTTTCGGCCCGGACATGCGCCGCGAGCGCTGGTCGAGGCGCGGCTTGGTCCCGCGGTCCTGCGCGAGGAAGTCGTCGAAACGATGGTGCCTGACGTGATCCGCCAGGCGCTCGACAAGGCATCCATCGATCCAATCGAGAACCCTGACGTTGAGGTCCTGGAGCTCGAGCGCGGAAAACCCGCGAAGCTGAAGGCGACGATCAGCGTGATGCCCGCGGTCGACCTGGCGGACCTGAGCAAGATCAAGGTCGAGCCGCCCGACCACTCACACGAGGTCACCGACGAGATGCTCGAGCGCCGCCTCGACGATCTTCGCGAGCCCCTGGCGGAAATCACGCCGGTGGAGCGCGAGGTGCGCCAAGGCGATATCGCGGTGATCGACATCGAGGTCGAGGCCGACGGCAACGTCATCGGATCGGAGAGCAGCAAGTCAACCGAGGCAGAGGTGAAGGAAGGTGTTCTGCTGCCGGAGCTGGTCGCCATCCTTCCGGGTACGTTTCTCGATGAGACGCGCGAAGCGAAGGTCACCTTCCCGGACACCTACAGCAACCCTGCCCTCGCGGGCAAAGACGCCACGATTCGCGTCACCGTCCGCGGCGTCAAGGAAAAGCTCCTGCCCGCGCTGGATGACGCACTGGCGAAGAGCCTCAGCAACGGCAAGCAGGAGACAGCCGAGGCCTACCGACAGGCGGTTCTGGAGGAGCTGGAAGAGTCGGCACACACGGTGGTGAAGATGGAGCGCGAGGAGGCGGTGGTGAAGGCCCTGGTCGACGCCTCGTCCGTCGAGGTGCCCGACTCGCTGGTCGACCGCGAGCTGACCAGCCAGCTCGAGGCGCTCGAGCGCACGCTCAGCCGGCAAGGGCTGAAGCTGGACCGTTACCTGCAATACCTCGACCGCTCGATCGACCAGTGGATGGCCGATCAGCGACCCGAGGCCGAGTCCCGCCTCAAGGTGGACCTCGTGCTCGCCGAGTTCGCCAAAAGGGAAGGTCTCGAGCCGTCGGACGAGGAAGTCATCCAGTTCCTGGAGGAGCAGGCGGAGCAGGACGAGGAGCTCAAAACGCAGGTCAAAGAGCTCAAGAAGAGCGCGTCGGCCCGGCGCTACTTCGGTTCGCGCCTCCGGCGCCGGAGGGTACTCGACCGTCTGCTACAGATCTCAGGTGCTTGACTGAACCGGGGCGACCCGTGTCTAGAATGACGTGATGCCCCAAGGAGACCCCATGAACCAGATCCAGCATCCATCGAGCTACCTCGTCCCAATGGTCGTCGAGAACACCGGGCGGGGCGAGCGGGCGTTCGACATCTACTCGCGACTCCTCAAGGAGCGCATCGTCTTCATCGGCACGCCGATCGACGACCAGGTCGCGAACCTCGTCGTCGCGCAGCTGCTTTTCCTACAGTCCGAGGATCCCGACAAAGAGATCGCGCTGTACATCAACAGCCCGGGCGGGCAGGTCACGGCGGGACTCGCGATCTACGACACGATGCAGTACATCCGCCCGCCGGTCTCGACGATCTGCATCGGCATGGCCTACTCGATGGCCGCGGTGCTGCTTGCCGGCGGCGCGCATGGTCAGCGATACGCGCTGCCCCACGCCAACATCCTTATCCACCAGCCGTGGGGTGGGATGCAGGGTCAGGCCACCGACATTCAGATCCACGCCAAAGAGATCCTGCGCACGCGGGAGCAGCTGAACCAGATACTCGCGCGCCACACCGGTCAGAAGATCGAGAAGGTCACGCTGGACACAGAGCGCGATTACTTCCTGACGGCCGAGGCCGCCAAGGAGTACGGCCTGATCGACGACATCATCCTCACGCCGAGCAAGCCCGGCGAAAAGACAAAGAAGGAAAGCCAGGACGAGGAGAAGGTCAAGGAGAAGGTCGCCGCAGGATGATCTTCCGACGCAGAACCAAGCGCGACGAGGTCCAACGGCATCGACCCAAGTGCTCGTTCTGCGAGAAGACCCAGGGCGAGCGTGGGATTCGTTTGATCGCGGGCCCGGGCGTATTTATCTGCAGCGAGTGCATAAGCCTTGCCAACGAGATCCTCTGGGGCCATAATCCCCCGGCGCCGGCCTCGCCGTAAAACATATGACTAAGAACCAATGAACGAACGAGAAGACCGCCGACGCTATACCCGCTGCAGCTTCTGCGGCAAGGGCCAGGACCAGGTGCGCAAGCTGGTCGCCGGCCCTGGCGTGTTCATCTGCGACCAGTGCATCGACCTCTGCCAGGAGGTCCTCGAGGACGACAACCGTTCCGCCGGCACAAAAAAGCAGAAGACAGGATTCATCCCCAACCCGAAGACGATCTGCGCCGCGCTTGACCAGTACGTGATCGGGCAAGAGCGCGCCAAGAAGGTGCTCTCCGTCCAGGTCTACAACCACTACAAGCGGATCAGCGCGTCGAAGTCGGTGGGCGACGTTGAGCTCACGAAGTCGAACGTGTTGCTTGTCGGCCCGACCGGGTGCGGCAAGACCTATCTCGCGCAGACGCTGGCGAAGATCCTCGACGTTCCATTCGCGATCGCGGACGCGACAAGCCTCACCGAGGCCGGTTATGTGGGCGAAGACGTGGAGAACATACTGCTCCGCCTCATCCAGGCCGCGGACTTCGACATCAGTCGCGCCGAGCGGGGAATCATCTACATCGACGAGATCGACAAGATCGCACGCAAGTCAGACAACCCTTCCATCACGCGCGACGTGAGCGGCGAGGGCGTGCAGCAGGCGCTGCTCAAGATCCTCGAGGGTACGGTCGCCAACGTGCCGCCGCAGGGTGGGCGCAAGCATCCGCACCAGGACTTCATCCAGATCAATACGACCAACATCCTGTTCGTCTGCGGCGGGGCGTTCGACGGGCTCGAGAAAGTCGTCGAGCAGCGCATCGGCCGCCGGGCGATCGGTTTCGGTGCGCCGCACACACGCAATGAGCGGAAGGCCGTGTCAGAGACGCTGAAGCATCTTCAGCCGCAAGACCTGCTGAAGTACGGCTTCATCCCTGAGTTCATCGGCCGCCTGCCGATCATCGTGACGCTGCATCACCTGGACCAGCAGGACATCGTGCGCATCCTGACCGAGCCGAAGAACGCGCTCGTCAAGCAGTACCAGAAGTTCTTCTCGTTGGACAACGTCGAGCTCGTCTTCCAGAAGGGATCGCTCGATGCCATCGCCGAGCTGGCGCTGCTGCGAGGCACGGGTGCTCGTGCGTTGAAGTCGATCATCGAAGAGGCCTTGCTCAATTCGATGTTCGAGATTCCCTCGCGGCCGGAGATCAAGCGCTGCATCATCTCGGAGCGCTCGATCCGCGACGCACTCGAGCCGGAGTTTGAGGTCGCCGAAGAGACCGAAGGCCCGGCCCGAGCGGTCGGAGAGAGCGCCTAACACTCACCGAATTCCCCGCATCCGCCGGCCCTCGCGGGTTTGGGCGCGGCGCGAATCCCGCATCACCCGGCACTCACGGATAATCCGTTGATGGAGCTGCGCGGGAAGACCGTTCTTCTCACCGGAGCCTCGACCGGCCTCGGTCCGCACATTGCCCGCCGCCTGCATCGTGGTGGCGCCAAGTTCGTTCTCTCGGCGCGAAATCAGGAAGCGCTGGAGAAGCTGGCGGACGAGCTTGGCGATTCACGCGTCATTGCGGCAGACCTTTCCCGCCCGGGTGAGCCCGAGAGACTGGCCGAGGAGGCAGGCCCCGTCGATGTCCTCGCTTCCAACGCCGGCATCCCGGCCACCGGCCGTCTGGCGACGTTCCGCATCGACCAGATCGACCGCGCGATCGCGGTCAACCTCCGTGCGGGCATTGTCCTGGCAACCAAGCTGTTGCCCGGGATGCTCGAGCGCAAATCCGGTCACATGGTTTTCATGTCTTCCATCGCGGCCAAGCTTCCCGCCGGTGGCGAGAGCATGTACAACGCGACCAAGTTCGGCATCCGCGGGTTTGGTCTGGCGCTTCGCGAAGAGCTTTGGGGAACGGGCGTCGGCGTGTCCGTGATCAGCCCGACGTTTGTGAGCGAGGCCGGGATGTGGGCGGTGACCGGGCTCAAGGCTCACCCGATCGCCGGTGAGGTGTCGCCCACCCAGGTGGCCGACGCCGTCTGGCGAGCGATCACCAGGAACCGTCGAGAGATCGACGTTGTGCCGATCCAGCTCAGGACCGTGCTCAAGCTGCAGGCTCTAACGCCCGGCATTTTCGCGACCACCGCGCGGTGGATGGGCGCCACTCGTTCCAACGAGGCTCTCGACAGGCGCCAGCGGGACAAACGTTAGAATTTCAAACACCATGAGCTTGGTCGAGAACGTATCTGTACCCTCGCCGGCTCAGTCGCGTTAGCAGCGACCATCCCGCCGGCGCCATCGAACCACCCCGAGCGATGAAACACGCCCCCATGACAGAACAGAACGGAATGCCGAAAGCGTTTGACCCTCAGGCCATAGAGGCCGGCTGGTACGCGCGCTGGGAGTCGGACGGCCTTTTCATCGCCGACGCACAGAGCTCCAAGCCCAGGTACTGCATCTGTCTGCCCCCGCCGAACATCACCGGCGAGCTGCATATGGGCCATGCCTTGAATCACACCCTGCAGGACATCTGCGCTCGCTACCGCCGGATGGCGGGGAGCGAGGTGCTCTTTCTGCCCGGCACTGACCACGCCGCGATCGCCACCCAAAACGTGATCGAGCGCCAGCTCGCGGCTGAAGGGATGACGAAGGAGCAGCTGGGCCGCGACGCTTTCACCGCCAGGGTCGACGAGTGGTATCGCGACGTCGGGGAGACGATTGTCAGCCAGGACCGCATCCTGGGCATCTCCCTCGACTGGACGCGGCTTCGGTTCACCATGGACCCGGCCTACGTGCGCGCGGTGATGACCGCTTTCGTCGAGTTTTTCGACCGCGGTTGGATCTATCGCGCACCGCGCATCGTCAACTGGTGCCCGCACGACCAATCCGCGATCTCGGACCTGGAGGTCGAATGGCAGCAGCATCAGGACACCCTGTACTTCATCAAGTACCTCGTGGAGGGCGGCGGCGACGTGACCATTGCCACCGTCCGGCCGGAAACGATGCTGGCTGACACCGGCGTGGCTGTGAACCCGGACGACGAGCGCTACAAGCATCTGATCGGCAAGACGGCCGTGCTTCCGCTCGTCGGCCGCAAGCTGCCCATCGTCGCCGACGAAGCCGTCGAGAAAGACTTCGGCACCGGTGCGCTGAAGGTCACCCCTGGCCATGACCCGATGGACTACGAGATCGGCCAACGGCACGGGCTCGAGATCGTCAACGGCATGCACCTGGACGGGAGCATGGACGTGCCGGGCCTGCCCTACGACGGGCTGCCGGCGCTCGAGGCGCGCAAGCGGATCGTCGCCGACCTCAATAAGCAAGGTTTGCTGGTCAAGGAGGAGCCGTACACGCACGAGGTGGGGCACTGCGACCGCTGCAAGTCGATCATCGAACCCCTGATCAGCGAGCAGTGGTGGCTGCGCATGGAGGAGATGCGGGACAAGGCCCTCGCCGCATCCGAGGCAGGCAAGGTGCGCTGGCACCCCGAGCGATATGAGCGGACCTACCTCGACTGGCTGCGCGGTCTGCGCGACTGGAACATCGGACGGCAGCTGTGGCTCGGCCACCGCGTGCCGGTCTACTACTGCGCCAACGGACACACCAGCGTCGCGGTCGACCGACCCGACAAGTGCGATGAATGTGGCGACGCGGATCTCACGCAAGACACAGACGTGCTGGACACCTGGTTCTCGTCCGCGCTGTGGCCGTTCGCGACTCTTGGGTGGCCCGAGGAGACCGATGACCTGAAAGCCTTCTACCCGAACAACCTCAACGTCACCGCCCGGGAGATCATCAACCTCTGGGTCAGCCGGATGATCATGACGGGCCTGGAGTTCATGGGCGAGGTGCCGTTCTCCGATGTCGCGATCACCTGCCAGGTTCAGGCCGCGGACGGGCGGAGGATGTCGAAATCCCTCGGCACGGGCGTCGACCCGCGCGACCTCATCCAGAAGTACGGCACCGACGCGCTGCGCGCCTGGGCTGCGTCGGTGGCAATGTCGAGCCAGGACGTGCGTTTCGATGAGAGTCGCGTCGAGGGCTACAGGCGCTTCTGCAACAAGCTGTGGAACGCCACCCGACTCGTCCTGAGCTCTCCGGGGACCCGTTCGGCGCAGGCTCCGGGAATGCTCGAGACGCGTGAGCACCTCGAAGACCGCTGGATACTTTCCCGTCTTTCCGTCGCGGCACAAGAGATAAGCGCCGGTATCGATAACTTCACCTTCCAGGACTCGATCAACGCGGCCTACGGATTCGCGTGGAATGAGCTCTGCGATTGGTATCTGGAATCTGTCAAAGACAGACTGCGCGACGGCGACCCGGTGGCGCAGGACGTGGCCTACTTCTGCCTCGACACGCTGTTCCGTCTTCTCCATCCCTTCATGCCGTTCGTGACGGAGGAGCTGTGGTCACGCTTGCCCGGGGATCGTGAGTACTTGATGCGCGCGGATTGGCCCGACCTACGCGATCGTTTCGTCGATGCCGGGGCGGAGGCCGAGTTCGAGAAGGTGATGTGGATCGTCGAGGAGGTGCGCGGCCATCGGCAAGCCGCGGGCGCGCCAGTTCGCGGCGGGCAACTGCAGCTCGACAGCTCCATCAATCGCACCATCGCGGGTCTTGCCGCGAAGCTTGCGCACGCCGACCTCGTCGACGACCTCGCCAGGGGGACGCCGCTCGCCGTCGCCGCCGGGCGCGTGAACTTTCCCGCGGGATCGGGCGACGCGCGCCGGCAAAAAGAGAGGAACCAGCTGGAAGCCGATCTGACGAAGATCGAAGCCAGGCTCGACAACCCGGACTTTCGGGAGAAGGCGCCGCCAGAGGTCGTCAAGAATCTCGAGGAGCGCGCCGAGGCCATCAGGGAGGCCCTCGACCGCCTGAAGGATCGGGACAGCTAACTTAGACGGCGCTCATGCCGTCACCCGCTGTACTCGCGCCGGTTGCTCTGCCGTTGGTGGTCGGTGGTGTGATCGCGGTCTTCGGCCTGGCCGGCATGAGCCTGGGACGTGTGGCGGCGGCAATCGGAGCATGGGGCGCGGTCGCCGCCTTGCTCGCGGTGTGGATCCCGGTTCGCTCGTCGCTCGAGCTCACGCTCGGCGCGCTGGGCTACGGTTCGTCATTCGACCTACGCA
>WNGD01001641.1_pt1 | contig 25144 bp, 20 predicted proteins | sample 5400671 | NCBI WGS metagenome assembly WNGD01 (sample SAMN13153369, study PRJNA577476) | soil metagenome | isolation source: 40 cm soil or saprolite under grassland replicate 2 | place: USA:California | collected 2016-06-15
GCAGCCGTTCGGGAAAACTAATGGGTCGGGCGGCCGAGATCCGGGTCGTCGGGGACCGGCAGGCCGTGCTGGCGCAGCCGGGCCGCGCGGATGTCGTCGGCATAAACCGCCACGGTGAACAGGCTTCCGGCGAGCGCGAGCGCGGGGACCATGAGCCGCAGCCATGTCGGCCCGGGCAGCAGCGCGAGCAGCAGGCAGGCCGGGATCATGACCGTGAGGTGCCGCATCACCACCCGGCCGCGCCAGCCGGCGTCGGTCAGCTCATGACGGACCCAGTCGCGATTTCGCTCACCAAGCCGCAGCCCGCAGGCGAACAGCAGGCGGCCGGCGAGGCTCGGATCGCCGGGCAGCCGGGTCAGGGCGCACCACCATGACAGCCAGCGACGTTCATGGCCTTTCCTTGGTCCTTGCCGTGGTCAGTCGTTGATCTGGAAGATGGTCTCGCCGCTCGACACGTTCTGCCCGACCTTGACAGCGATCTCGCTGACCGTGCCGTCTTTGTGCGCGGCCAGCGGCTGCTCCATCTTCATGGCCTCGAGCACGACGATGGTGTCACCCGCGGACACCCGCTGGCCTTGCTCAGCGACGATCTTCACGATGGTGCCCTGCATCGGGCTGACCAGCGCGGCATCCCCGCCGCCCGTGGGCCGCCTGCGGCGCCCCCGCGTCGGCGCGCGCGGCGCGCCACGGGGCGGGACCGCGCCGCTCTCCCTCGCTCCACCGGGCAGACCCCCGCCGGTTGCCAGCAGGCCCCGCGGCAGCACCACCTCGAGCCGCTTTCCGCTCACCTCGACAGTGATCCGCTCCCGCCCCGCGTCGCCACCGTCCGCATCCTCGCCAGCCGCGTCCACGCCATTTTCCTGGTAGGGCTCGATGTGGCCATCGAACTCGGATTCGATCCAGCGGGTATGCACGCGCAGTGGCTGCGAGGTGAACGCCGGGTCGGCGGCCACGGCGCGGTGGAACGGCAGCACCGTCGGCATCCCGCCGACATCGAACTCGGCCAGCGCCCGGCGTGCGCGGGCGAGCGCCTCCGGTCGGCTCGCCCCCGTCACGATGAGCTTGGCGATCAGTGAGTCGAACGATCGCGGCACCGTCATGCCTTCGCGGTAGCCGGCGTCGAGCCGCACGCCGGGGCCCGCCGGTGGCTGCCACCGTGTGATCTTTCCCGGCGCGGGCAGGAAGCCGCGCCCGGCGTCCTCCGCGTTGATGCGAAACTCGATCGAGTGAGCGCGCGGCTGCGGGTCGTCATAGCCGATCAGCTCACCGTCCGCGATCCGGAACATCTCCCGCACCAGGTCAATGCCGGTGACCTCCTCGGTGACCGGGTGTTCCACCTGGAGCCGCGCGTTCACCTCGAGGAAGCAGACCGTGCCATCCTGGTCGATGAGGAATTCGCACGTGCCGGCGCCCGTGTACCCGGCGCGGCGCAGTATCGCCTTGGACGACTCATAGAGGACCCTGGTTTGCGCGGCGGTAAGGAACGGCGCGGGCGCCTCCTCGACCAGCTTTTGGTGGCGGCGCTGCAGCGAGCAGTCGCGGGTCGACACCACCACCACGGTGCCGTGCGAATCCGCCAGGCATTGTGTCTCCACATGCCGTGGCCGGTCCAGATACCGCTCGACGAAGCACTCGCCACGGCCGAACGCGGCCGTGGCCTCGCGGACCGCCGATTCAAACTGATCGGGGATCTCCTCCAGCGTGCGCGCCACCTTCAGCCCGCGGCCTCCGCCGCCGAACGCGGCCTTGATGGCGACGGGCAGCCCGTGATCGCGAGCGAATTTGGTCACGTCATCCACGCCAGCCACCGGGCCCGGGGTGCCGGGCGCGAGTGGCGCCCCCGCCGCCGTCGCGATATGGCGCGCCTGCACCTTGTCACCGAGCGCCTGGATCGCCGCTGGCGGCGGACCGATCCAGGTGAGGCCGACGTCTAGCACAGCCTGCGCGAACTCGGCGTTCTCGGCGAGGAAGCCGTAGCCCGGATGCACCGCGTCCGCGTCGGCCTGGGCTGCTATCTTGATGATCTTTTCGATATCCAGGTATGTCTCGGCCGCGGTCTCGCCGCCCAGCGCGTATGCCTCGTCTGTCAACGTGACGTGCAGCGCGTCCACGTCGGGCTCGGCGTATACGGCCACGCTCGCCAGCCCCGCATCGCGGCACGCACGGGCGATCCGTACCGCGATCTCGCCACGGTTCGCTATGAGTACCTTGCGCACGAAACACCTCCTCTCGCCGCGCAAGGAGTCTAGGCGGTGCCGCGCCGCTTATCACAGCGCACCCTAGCTGGCCGGCCGGGGGTCAGCGCGGCAGCGCGCTCGCTCTCCAAGCCCACGGCCCGTGCGCATGCGGCGCCCGCAGCAGCCGCGAGCGGTCACACCAGCCACCTGGACCGGCCGGCTGCGTCAGCTGCGCTCCGGGTCGGCGGTCGGCGATGCCGTTGCCGCCCCTCACGCGCTGAGCGTCGCGGGCGGTGACGGCGGTCGCGCCCGCTTGTGCGGGGGTTCCACGCCGCGTGTGCGCTGTGCGCCCGGTGAGCGCAGTGGAGCGCCCGGGCGCAGCGCGTCGCGCAGCGGCTTGCGCGACGGCCAGCGCGGCGATCAGTGCCGCGGTTTCCTCTGCCGTGGCGTCACCGCGCACTACGCGAAGCAGCGGCCGTCTGCTCCTGTCCGGAGTTCCGGCGCCGGGTTCTGAGTCCACGTTTGGCCTTACTTGCGAAGCTTGCCCGTGCCGATGCCGAACTCGCGATGCACACGCTCCCAGAACGCGTCCCGCAGCCATTCCCTGGCTTCCTGGTAGGGGCGCAGCGACTGGCCGAGTTGCTTCTCCGCCTCGACGAGCAGCTCTTTGTCGATGACCGGCGGCAGGATCGGCCCGGGGAGCAGATCGCGGATGTTGTCCCTGCCGCGGGTGAGGATCCACTTCTGCGCCACGTGCTCACCTGCCTCCTCGACCCGGTCGCGGTCGGGGCCGAGCCGGGTGGCGGTCGCCATTGCGGTGCCCGGCGCGATGATCCGGCCACGTGGCGCATGCCGGTCGCCGAACAGTTGCGCCGGGGACGGCGTCGCGTGAGCGGCGACGGCGTCCGGCCGGACGTGCTCGGGCACCGCGAGCTCGTGCTTGGTGAAGTAGGGCTTGAGGAAGCCAGCGTCGAGCACGTCCACCGTGTCGGACTCCCAGACAAGGCGCTCTGCCTGGTTGGTGCCGTAAGGCGGCTCGACTCCCCACAGGTGGACCCGGACGCCGTACGCCTGTGCGGCTTCGACGGCCGGCACCATGTCCTCGTCGCCCGCCACAAGCACAGCGTCGGTGATCGCCCGGTGCCGGGCGAGCGCCTCCATGTCGGCGCGGATCTGCGCGTCCACCCCTTTTTGCTGGCCGCGTGCGTTGAGGTTGCCGAGGCGTAGTTTCACGCACGGCATCTGGGCAATGACGCGCTGGTCAATCGTCGGGACCCGGTCCTTGGCGGCGTCGTACCAGTACACCCGGAGAAGCTCGCCGCGGAGTTTGTCGGCGGCGTGCTCGGAAAGCGCCCTGATCAGCTTGTCCGCGTTGACCCGATACTCGCGCCGCGATCTCGCGTCGAACACCAGCTCTGCCGCCGCGGCGTAAATATAGCCAACGTCCACCATGATCGCATAGCGCGCGACGATAGCCAGCGGGCTCGCGAACTCTGTCATGGTGCCATCGACTCTAAGGCAGCCCGTCTTGTCCCGGCGCCGTCACAACGGGATGTTGCCGTGTTTCTTCGGCGGCAGCGTCTGCCGCTTGCTGCGCAAACTGCGGAGTGCGCGGATGACGTGACCGCGGGTTTCTGCCGGGCGGATGACCGCGTCGACGTACCCGCGTTCCGCGGCGATGTAGGGGTTGGCCAGTGCGTCCTCGTACTCGCTGATCCGCTCGGAGCGCAGTGCGTCCGGGCTGGGCGCGCCGGCGAATTCCCGCCTGAACAGGATGTTGACCGCGCCCTGGGCGCCCATCACCGCGATCTGCGCGGTCGGCCAGGCGAGGTTGACGTCGCCGCCCAGGTGTTTGGAGCCCATGACGTCGTAGGCGCCACCGTACGCCTTGCGCGTGATCACCGTGATCTTAGGCACGGTGGCCTCCGCATATGCGTAGATGAGCTTGGCGCCGCGGCGGATAATGCCGCCCCACTCCTGGCCGGTGCCTGGCAGAAAGCCGGGCACGTCCACAAAGGTGAGCACAGGGATGTTGAACGCGTCGCAGGTCCGCACGAACCTCGCGGCCTTCTCCGATGCGTCGATGTCGAGCGATCCTGCGAAGTGCATCGGCTGGTTGGCGACCACGCCAACGCTCGCGCCGTCGATCCGGCCGAACCCAACGACGATGTTGGTTGCAAACCCGGCGTGTACCTCGAGGAACTCGCCATAATCCAGCACGTGCTCGATCACGGTGTGCATGTCGTACGGCTGATTCGCCGAGTCAGGGATGAGCGTGTCGAGCTCGCGATCCTCGTCGGTGATCTCGACGTCGGCCTGCGACCCCGAGTTCGGCGGGTCCTCCATGTTGTTGGACGGCAGGTAGGAGAGCAGCGCCCGCGCGTAGTCGAGGCAGTCCGCCTCGTCGGTCGCCTGGTAGTGCGCCACGCCGGACTTGGTGTTATGCGCGTGCGCGCCGCCCAGGTCCTCGAAGCTCACCTCTTCGCCTGTCACGGTCTTGATCACGTCCGGCCCGGTGATGAACATGTTTGAGATGTGGTCCACCATGAGGGTGAAGTCGGTGATGGCGGGGGAGTAGACGGCGCCGCCTGCGCAGGGGCCCATGATCAGTGAGATCTGCGGTATCACGCCTGACGCGATCACATTGCGGTAGAAGATCTCGCCGAACAGGCCAAGCGCGACCACGCCCTCCTGGATGCGAGCGCCGCCACCGTCGTTGATGCCGACGATGGGGCAGCCAGTCTTGAGCGCGTGCTCCATGATCTTAACGATCTTGGAGCCATACACCTCGCCGAGCGAGCCCCCGAAGACCGTGAAGTCCTGGCTGAACACGCATACCGGCCGTCCGTCGACGGTGCCGAAACCGGTCACGACGCCGTCACCGTAAGGACGGTTGTGCTCCACGCCGAAGCCGATGGCCCGGTGCCTGGCCAGCTCGTCCAACTCGGTGAACGAGCCGGCGTCGAGAAACATGTCGATCCGCTCACGCGCGGTCATCTTTCCCTTGTCGTGCTGCCTGGCCACGGCGCGCTGCGACCCGGCGTGGATCGCTTCGTGCCGCTGGTGCTCGAGGTAAGCGATCTTCCCCGCGGTCGTGTGTGGCGCTGGCTCACCTTCCGGTGTGTGCTCGGCGGGATCGGCCGCCCGGCCGCCGACCCCGGCGGGCGCCGTTTCTCCGTGGGTCGTGGACACGTCGCGGGACGTGGGCATTTCGCTGGCCATGGCCACAGAGTAACCAGCAAGCGCGCCGGAGCGCGGACTCGCGCTTCCGGCGGCGGTGCCATATCTGCAATGAAATCTCATAAACGAGATACCATATGGCGTATGGACAGCGGCCGGGCGGGCATGGAGGGCGGCCGGGCGGGCATGGAGGGCGGCCGGGCGGGCATGGAGGGCGAGCTAGAGGACATGCCAGAACAGGCGCCGCGGCTGCCCCTGCTGCCTGGGTTTCGTGAGATCGCGATGCGCCGCATGTCCGAGCGCCGACGTGGGCTGATCGGCGAGCTGGTGTCCCAGCGGCAGGCCGCTCAGCTCTCGCAGACCGAGGTGGCCGCGCGGATGGGAACATCGCAGTCCGCTGTCGCGCGGCTCGAAGCGGGCCAAGCCGACGTGCGTGCCTCAACGCTGGAACGGTATGCGGCCGCGATCGGCTGCCAGATCAGCTGGCGGCTGCAGGACTGAGCGGGCAGTGGCAAGGACGGACGCCGACCAGAAGGGCAGGACATGACAGCACATGCGGAGTACCCGTTCCCGCCGAACGGGCCCGGCCAGCCGGGCCGGCGGGACTCGCCCGGCCAGCCGAACGAGCCCCGCTGGCCGGGCCGGCGGCCCGCGCCCACGGAGATCCCGCGGCCCGCCTGGCCGCCGGGCCACCCGCCGGACCCGCGGCAGCCGCCAATTTTCGTGCCAGCAGGCGGCCGGATCGACTCGGGGGACTGGCAAGGTCGGCTCCGTGAGCGGCTGCTCGAGCAGCGGGTGATTATGGCGCACGGCCACCTCGATGACGAGGCCGCGACGCTTCTGTGTGCCCAGTTGCTCACCCTCGACGCCGACAGCGCCGACCGCGCCGCGCCGATCCGGCTGCATTTGCAGAGCTTGACCGCCGAGCTGCAAGCGGCGTTGACCGTGATGGATGCCATCGACACGGTGGGCGTTCCGCTGCACGCGCTCGCGCGCGGCCACCTCAGCGGCCCAGCGCTCGGCGTGCTCGCCGCCGCCGGTCGCCGCCTCGCGTACCCCAACTCTGGCTTCCTGCTTTCCGAGCCCGAGTCCAGGCTCGAGGGCCGCGCCGTGGACATCGCGGCCCGTCAGCGACAGCTCGACACGATGCTGGACGCACTGTACTTCCGGCTTTCCGACGTCACAGGCCGTGAGGTCGACGAGATCAGGGATGACGCGCGCCGCGGCAGGTTCCTGACCGCCGCGCAGGCGGTGAGCTACGGCCTGGTCCATGAGGTGATCGCCCATTGACCCAGCCCTGGCGGTGCCCACCCCCTGCGGCGGGGCCGTCACCGGGCCCCAAGTCGATCCCGCCTCAACCGGGCATCGCGCCACACACCGGATAATGAGAGTTTGTGAGCAGTCCTCGAGCCACCGAGCGCGATGCGGCGCGGCTGGAGATGCCCGCGCTGATGCGCAGAGATGTCCGGTTGCTAGGCGACGTGCTCGGCGAGGTGCTCAGCGAGGCCAGCGGCCAGAACCTGCTCAACGACGTGGAGCGGCTTCGCCGCCTGACGATCGACGTGCGAGTCGGCCGCGCCGACGATGACCAGATCGCCGCCCTCGTCGCCAGCTGGCCGCTGCCGTGCGCCGAACTTGTCGCACGTGCCTTCACCGTCTATTTTCACCTCGTCAACCTTGCCGAGGAAGTCCAGCGCATCCGCACGCTGCGGGCGCGTGACGCCGACCGCGCGCCGATCCGCGAGTCGTTTGCCCTTGCGGTGGACGAGATCAGCCGGACCGAGGGTCCGGACCGGCTGCGCGAGTTCTTGCGGTCACTTGAGATCCACCCTGTCTTCACCGCGCACCCCACCGAGGCCCGCCGCCGCGCCGTGGTTACCGCGCTGCGGCGGATCGCGGACGCGCTCTTTGCGCTGGATGACGACCGGCTCGGGTCCCATGGCCGGGCGGAGTTGCGGCGGCGGCTGCGCGAGGAGGTGGATCTGCTCTGGCGGACCTCGCCCCTGCGGGTGAAGGCGATGGGGCCGCTGGATGAGGTTCGCACGGTCATGGCCGCCTTCGATGAGACGATCTTCCGCGTGGTGCCGGCGTTCTACCGCGATATCGACCGCACGCTGGCCGGTCACCAGTGCGGCAGCGCGCCGCCAGGCTTTCCCGCTTTCCTGCGGTTCGGCAGTTGGGTCGGTGGCGACAGAGACGGCAACCCGTTCGTTACGGCGCAGGTCACCAGGGAAACGGTGCTCATACAGGCCGACCACGTGCTGCGAGCGCTGCAGAACGCGACCACAAGGATCGGCCGTGCGCTCACGGCTCAGACATCGACCACCCCCGCCTGCGACGCGCTGCTGCGCGCGCTCGCGGTGGCCGAGGCAGCGCACCCTGACCTGCTCGGGGAGATCACCGCACGCGCGCCACAGGAGCCGCATCGCCAGTACCTGCTTTATGCGTCCGAACGGCTGCGCGCAACCCGGCTCAGGCACGCCGACCTCGCCTACCACGGGGTGGGTGAGCTTCTCGCCGATCTCCGCCTGGTTCAGGAGTCGCTCGCGCGAGCGGGCGCCCACCGTCAGGCGTTCGGTGAGCTGCAGCACCTGGTCTGGCAGGCGGAGACCTTCGGCTTTCACCTGGCGGAGCTGGAAATCCGCCAGCACAGCGAGGCACATGCGCGGGCGCTCGCCGAGGTGCGCGCCGGTGGAGCGCGCTCGGCGCAGACCGAGGAGGTGCTCGCCACGCTGCGGGTGATCCGCTGGATCCAGGACCGGTTCGGCGTCGAGGCGTGCCGCAGGTATGTGGTGAGCTTCACCCGTTCGGCGGCCGACATCGCCGCCGTCTACGAACTCGCCGCTGCGGCGATGCCTGACGGCAGGCGGCTGGTGCTCGACGTCGTGCCGCTGCTCGAGAGCGGGGACGACCTGCGCGGCGCGACCGAGGTCCTGGACGGGATGCTCGCGTTGCCTGAGGTCGCCGACCGCCTCGCCGCGACGGGCAGGCGGATGGAGGTGATGCTCGGTTACTCGGACTCCGCGAAGGAGCTTGGGCCGGTCTCGGCCACGCTGCTGCTGTATGAGACGCAGGCCGCGCTCGCGCGCTGGGCGGCCGCCAACGACGTGCGGCTGACGCTGTTCCACGGCCGGGGCGGCGCGCTCGGCCGTGGTGGCGGCCCGGCCGGCCGAGCGGTGCTCACCCAGGCGCCGGGTTCGGTGGCGGGCCGGTTCAAGGTCACCGAGCAAGGCGAGGTCGTGCTGGCGCGCTACGGCCATCTGGCCATCGCGGAGCGGCACCTGGAACAGGTGACCTCGGCTGTGCTGCTTGCCGAGACGTCGGCGGTGGCGACCCGGGTCGCGCAGGCGTCGGAGGCGTTCAAGGACGTGGAGGTTCGGCTCGGGTCCGCCGCGCTGCGCGCCTACCGTGAGCTGATCGACACCGACGGATTCGCCGAATGGTTCGCCAGGATCAGCCCGCTGCCCGAGCTCGGCGGGCTGCGGATCGGTTCGCGGCCCCCGCGCCGTGGCGCCGCGTCAGGTCTTGACGACCTGCGAGCCATCCCGTGGGTGTTCGCGTGGGCGCAGACGCGGGTGAACCTGCCCGGCTGGTTCGGGCTGGGCAGCGGCCTTGCGGCTGTGGCCGCTCAGCCAGGCGGCTTGGACCGGCTGCGGTCGGCGTACCGCGAATGGCCGCTGCTGCGCGTGCTCGTCGAGAACGCGGAGATGAGCCTGTCCAAGACCGACCGCGATATCGCCGCGCGATATCTCAGCCTCGGCAACCGCGACGACCTCACGGCGCGCGTGCTCGCTGAGTACGACCGCACGATCGCGGTGACGGCAGAGCTGACCGGGCACGATCGTCCGCTGGCCGACCGCCCGGTGCTCGCCAGGGCCGTGGCCCTGCGAAATCCGTATGTGGACGCGCTGTCGCACCTGCAGTTGCGCGCGCTCGGGGCATTGCGCTCGCCCGGCGGGCCCGGTGCCGACAGCGAGCTGCTTGAGCGGCTGCTGCTGCTCAGTGTGACCGGTGTCGCCGCGGGGCTGCAAAACACCGGCTAACTCGTTGAGCTAAGGACCGCGGCGGACGGCAGGCCATCGGTATCGGCGGCCTGTGCATCCTTGGCGAAGGCGAGCGCGGCGGCAAGGCACGCTACCGGCACCGACGGCACGACATAGCGAAGGTCGAAGTCAGCCGTGACCACGGGCACCAGCAGCAGACCGAACGCGGTGAGCCAGGGCAGCAGCGCGGGTCCGCCCCAGCGGTCGAGCCGCGTGACCCCGCCACGGCGCAAGGACCGCACGATGGCGGCCAAGCCGATGAGCATGATGATCCCGAGCAGCGTCCCGCGCAGGTAGACAAAGCGCTGATAGCCGCGCATGAATCCGGCGTAAGGCTCGTATGCCCTGGTCGCGCTGGATACCGAGTGGCTGTAGGCTCGCTGGTCACCGCTCAGGGTGCCACCGCCGGGCGTCCGGAGGCTGGGCGCCACCCAGGCCCTCTCGGCGAAGGCGAACTCGTACTTGTCCGCGGTGAACGTGCTCGGATGCTGTGGCCGGTTCCAGTAGAAGCTCAGCATGAAGTCGTGCAGCACCGCGCCGGCGTAGTCGGCCGGCTGCGCGGCGATCGCCCGCAGCGCGAAATCCATCGCCAGGTTGTTTTTCCTTGCCGAGAACCTCGGTCCAGGGATGCGCGCCAGCGGCGAGGCTGCCACCCAGATGTAGCTGGACGCGGCGAGGCGGCGCCCCGTGTCCGGCGGGCACAGGCCACGCTCGGCCGCGGGTGGCTTGATCACGGCGCAGTTGGCGAAGCTCATGGTTCGTGACCACAGGAAGACACCCTCGCTCCGGGTGAAGTTCACGCTCTGGAAGTTGGCGTTGAACCAAGCGAGGTACACGACAAGCGGCAGCGCGGACGCGACCATGGTGACGCCGAGCGCTCGCCAGCGAGCACGGCGGAACAGCAGATAGCAAATGTAGAGCGCGAGCAGCGGCAGGCCGATGGGCCGGACGACGGCGGCGAGGCTGAGCAGCACACCGGCCGTGACGTCTGCCCAGGCCGGCCGCTCGCGCTGCCACCACATCGCAGCCACGAGCGCGCCAACGATGAGGAACTGAAATGTCACGTCGGCGAGCACTTCGTGTTCGAGCTCTAGCTGGTATGCGTCGAAAAGGACCGGCAAGGCGGCGAGCGTGGCCCCCCAGCCGGGCAGAGCGAAGCGCCGGCGCAGCAGAAGGTAGATCGCGAGCCCGATGAGCAGGCCCATCACATGCTGAACCGCCACGACCGCGATCACGCTGTGCAGCGGGCGAAGCGCGAAAAGCATGATCCCATAGCCGGACGTCCTGCCGACGTCCGGCTGCAACCGCAGGGCTACAGCCACGTAACTAGCCGAGTCCCCGCCGAACCAGATGGCCGGCCGGAAGGCCACTATGGTGATGGCCCTGATCGCCACGGCGAGCAGCAGCGCGGCGGTAAAGGCGGGGTTGCGCCGAGGGAAGGACCGGATCGCCCGCACTCCGGTCACGAGGCGCTGTCCAGTGGTTTGCGGTCCAGGGTGGTATCCACTCCGGTCGCGGTGAGTTGCTCGTGCGCGGCGGGCGCCGCGTGCTGCTCAGCCCCGGCAGCATCGGCCGTCTCCCGCTCGCGGACCGGCTGCTGCTCACGTTCCCGGACCGGCTGCTGCTCCCGCTCCCGGACCGGCCGCTGCTCGCGACGGATCCGTGCCGAGATGTCCGCGAGACCGGCCGCGATGCATGCGCACGGCACCGCGGCGAGCACGTAGCGGTAGGTGAAGCCCGCCGTGGCAGGCGGCACGACGATGAGCATGACCGCGCAGCACCACGGCAGCAAACCCGGCGCGCCGCGCCGTCGGCCCGTCACGAAGAAGGTGGCGCCGATCAGCAGCGTCGCCAGCAGCAGCGGCCCGCGGAAATAGATCTCACGCTGGTATGCGACGAGCAGCGATGCGTACGGCCTGACGACGCGAGTGGTCAGGCCGTACGGCTGATACTTCCGCAGCCTCTCGGTCGGCGCCCAGCCCGGCACCGGAGAGTCTTTGGTGGCGAACTGGTACTGGGCGGCGGTGGCGGGATCAGGGAATTTCGTGGAGCGGCCCCACGTGAACGTGCGTGCCACGTCCTTGCCCATCACCCATAGGTAATCCACCGGCTGGCGACGCAGCGCGAGGAAAGCGAACTGGCCGCCCAGCTTGCTGCCCTGCGCATTCCAGGGATTGCCGACATAGCTCCGCAACGGGTTGGGGCGCCAGATGTAGTCCGCCGAAGGAAGGCGCTGCGATGGCGGCTGAGGGTCGCACAATGGCTGCAGGCTGGCTGGTGGGTTCATCTTTGCGCAGTCCGCGAAGGCCATCGCCCGGCTGTACAGGAACGCGCCATCACCTTCTGTGAGCGCGTACTTTCCGCGCGTCGCGTGGAACCAGCCCATGTAGGCCGCGATGGGCAGCAGCCCGGCCACCGCCAATGCTGTCACCTGGCGCCAGCCGGCCCGCCGGATGATCAGGCAAACGGCCGCGACAACCAGCAGCGGCCGCCCGTCGGTGCGTACGATGGCCGACGCTCCGAGCAGCAGGCCGGCCACCGCGGCGGTGATCCATCCTGGCTGGTTGCGCAGGCACAGCGCGACGATGGCGGCGGTGATGAGGAACATGAACAGGGTGTCGGCCATCACCAGGTGCTCGAGCTGGATCTCGTAGGCGTCGAACAGCACGGGCACCGCCGCGAGCGCGGCCAGCCAGGCCCGCACCCCGCGCACCCGCAGCACCGTATACACCAGCACACCGGTGGCGAGCCCAAGCACATGCTGAAGCAGCGTCACCGCGGCGAACCGGTGCAGCGGCTGCAGCGCCGCCAGAAACAACGCGTACCCGCTCGGCCGTATGGTCTCGGGCAGCAGGCGCACCGCGGCGGTGACATAGCTGTAGGAGTCGTTGAACCAGGCCACTGGCCGGTATCCGAGCACGGCGGCGGCGCGTAGCGTGGCGGCGGCAGCGAGCATGAGCGCAAATGCCCAGTGCCTTCCGGCGAAGGCGCGCGCACGCTGCCGCCCTCGAACGCGGATAGCCGGAGCGACCTCCTGCGCAGTTTCGTGCACGGGCTCCTCCGCAGCCGGCTTCGGCGTTAACCTTCAGATCGAGCCCACGCTACTAGAGCCGGGATTGGAACCGCGGCAAGAGCACCCGCACCAGGGATTGCCGCAGAGCGAACCGAGGTCATGCCACGATGGAGGTCGATCGGCCGTCGCTATCCGCGCCGGGTCTTGTCAGCGAGCTCGTCCGTCCCGGTGGGTTGTGGCGTGACATCACGGTCGTTGCCGAGACCGGTTCGACCAACACCGACCTGCTTCAGGCCGCCGCGGCAGGTGCGGCGGAGGGCGCCGTGCTCGCCGCCGAGGCGCAGACGGCCGGGCGTGGCCGGATGGGCCGGCCCTGGCTCAGCCCGCCGCGCGCGGCGGTGATCTTCTCGGTGTTACTCCGCCCGGCCGGGGTGCCGATCGGCGACTGGGGCTGGCTGCCGCTGCTTGCTGGCGTCGCCGCCGCGTCTGCGCTGCGCCGGGTAGCCGCAGTTGAGGCGGTGCTCAAATGGCCCAATGACGTGCTCGTCGGGCAACGGAAGCTGGCGGGCATCCTCGCCGAGCAGTCGGGGAACGCGATAGTCGTGGGCATGGGAATCAACGTGTCCGCGGTGCCGGCTGGCGACGCCGGCGCAGGCGCGACCTCCATCGAGGCTGAGGGCGCCGGGCGAGTGGCACGAGAAGAGCTGTTGGCTGGCGTTCTGCGCGAACTCGAAGATCGCTACCGGCGCTGGACGGCCGACCCAGACGGGTCCGGCGTTCGGCAGGAGTACGAGAGCTTGTGCGACACGACCGGCCGGACTGTGCGGGTGGAGTTGCCCGGCGGGCGCGTGATCACTGGCACTGCGGCCGAGATCGACAGCCACGGCAGGCTCGTGCTGCAGGCCGACGCGACGCTCACCGCGGTGAGCGCGGGCGACGTCGTGTACGTGCGCTGACGGTGCGGCGCACCGTGGTGGTTCATGCCACCATGAAGCCATGCCGCACGAAGGCTCGCTCATCGAGGGCGAACAGCCCGTTTTGATCCTGCACCCGCACTGGAAGACGATCCTGCGGCCGATCGGGGTGCTGCTGCTCCTGGCCGCGGCAGCCATCGTGGCAGCCGTCCTTATTCCGTTTGGTTCCGCTGCGACCATTGGGCGCAGCGCCATAGCCGGCGTCGCCGTCGTTCTCGCCCTCGTCTGGTGCGGCGTCCCCTTGCTGCGCTGGCGCACGACGACCTACGAGCTCACCACGCGGAGGTTCAGGATGCGGGAGGGGATCTTGTCCAGGCGGGGCAGGGACATCCCGCTCAACCGGGTGAACGACGTGTCCTTCTCGCACGGCCTGATCGACCGCATCCTCGGCTGCGGGAGGCTGGTGGTGGAATCCGCCGGCGAGCACGGCCAGCTCGTGCTCACCGAGATCCCGCAGGTAGAGCAGGTACAGAGCACGCTCTACCAGCTCGTCGAGGAGGAGCAGCAGCGCCAGGAGGACCCTCGCCTTGACGAACGGTGACAGCCAGCGCACCCCGGGATCCCCCGCAGGCCCGATTGTGGTTCGCGTGGCGGCAGCCGTTCGGGACAATGCTTGGCGAGGGCGTGCGGAGTCGAGGCTTACCGCGGGGCGGTCCGGGTCCGGGGCCCCGCGCGCAGCACTTGCGACGGTAGCTGGTGACCGACGATCCGCTCCGCCTGCGCGGCCACCTCGATGAGCCGCTCCAGGTCCACACCGGTGGCCACGCCCATGTCCGCCACCATGTACACGAGCTCCTCGGTGGCGATGTTGCCGCTCGCGCCTGGCGCGTAGGGACAGCCGCCGAGGCCGCCGACCGACGCGTCGAAGTCGTCGACGCCGAGTTCGAGCGCGGCAAGCACGTTGGCAAGACCGGTGCCGCGTGTGTTGTGGAAGTGCAGGTTGAGCGGTGTCTCAGGGTGTTTGGAACGAAACGCGCCGACCAGGTCGCACACCCGCCTGGGCGTCGCCATCCCAGTGGTGTCGCCGAACGACGCGCAGTCCGCGCCGTCCGCGATGGCCCGGCCGGCCACCGCCACCACCCGCTCTACCGGCACGTCGCCCTCGTATGGACAGCCCCATGCGGTCGAGACGATCACCTGGCAGGTCCCGCCTCGCTCGTGCGCCAGGTCGATGACCTGGGCGATCTCGTCGAGCGACTCGGCCGTGCTGCGGTTGACGTTCCTCCTGTTGTGCGTGTCGGACGCCGACACGACCGCCTCGAGTTCGACGAACCCGGCGTCGAGCGCGCGATGGGCGCCGCGCAGGTTCGGCACGAGCGCCGAGTAGCGCACCGTGCGCGACTTGCGGACCCGTTTCCACACCTCGTCCGCGTCGGCCATCTGCGGTATCGCCTTCGGGTGTACGAACGACACGGCTTCGATCCTGCCGATGCCGGTCTGCGGCAGCGCGTCGATCAGGGCCACCTTCGCCTCGATCGGCACCGGATCCTCGTTTTGCAGGCCGTCACGCGGCCCGACCTCACGCAGCGAGATCGCCGACGGAATGTCGCTCACCGGTGTCACTCTCCTGGCCAGTTGGGGCGCCTCTTCTCATTGAACGCCGCGATGCCCTCTTTTCTGTCCGCTGAGAACGCTGCGGCGCGCCAAGCGGCGTCCTCGATCTCCAGACCGGCCTCCAGCGCCGTGCCCCAGCCCTGCCGCAGGGCACCTTTAGCAGCCTTAACGGCTACCGCCGAGTTCACCGCGATCTGCCCGGCGAGGTCGAGCGCGGCGGAGCGCGCCTGCCCGGCCGGCGCCCGCCTGTCCACAAGGCCGATCCGGTATGCCTCGGCGACGTCCACCCGGCGGCCGGTCAGCACCAGGTCGGCGGCGCCGGCCGGTCCGAGCCTGCGCAGCGTCAGCTGGGTTCCTCCGCCGCCGGGCACGAGGCCCACCGTCGTCTCTGGCAGGCCGAACACCGCGGTCTCATCGGCCACGATCAGGTCGCAGGACAGCGCCAGCTCACAGCCGCCGCCGAGGGCGTACCCGTGCACGGCCGCCACCACGGGCTGTGGCATGCCGAGCACGGCGCCGAACGCACCGCGGAACACCGGCCGCTGCGCCATGATCTCCTGGTCGGTCATGGCGTTGCGCTCTTTGAGGTCAGCGCCGACGCAAAACGCCCGGTCCCCGGCCGCGCTCAGCACGACCGCCCGAGTGCCGCGGTCGGTCGCGAGCTGGCCGCATACCTCGCTGAGGCGGCGGGCCAGGGCGGTGCTTATCGCGTTGAGCGCTTCCGGCCGGTCGAGCACGATCTCGCTCACGCCCTCGTGACCCGCGGCGTCGCGGCAGACGCTGACAAGCCCCATGGGCGCAGGCTACAGCGGCAGCATCGTCGGGCACTCGGTACGCTCGCCATCGTGACCGACTCACACGATCCGGTGGGGCGCGATCTGCCGGGCCATCCGCATCTCGCGCAGCTGCGTGAGCGGATCGAGCGGGGCGGCGCGCCCAGATATCACCAAACGGCCGCGGCGCGGGGCAAGATGTTCGCCCGTGACCGTATCCGGCTGCTCGCCGACGAGGGCAGCTTCACCGAGGATGGCCGCTATGCCAACGCGGCGGCGATCGACCTGCCCGCCGACGGCGTGATCACAGGGACGGCGGCGGTTGGCGGCAGGCCCGTCGCGCTGATGGCCAACGACTCCACGGTCAAGGCGGGTTCCTGGGGCGCCCGCACGGTGGAGAAGATCATCCGGGTCATCGAGAAGGCCTACGCCGTCGGCATTCCGATGATCTACCTGGTGGACTCCGCTGGGGCGCGTATCACCGACCAGGTGGAGATGTTCCCAGGCCGGCGCGGCGCCGGGAAGATCTTCCACAGCCAGGTGCGCGCGTCTGGTTCGATACCGCAAGCGTGCGCGCTGTTCGGGCCGTCCGCCGCTGGCGGCGCGTATATCCCGGCGTTCTGCGATTTCGTCGCGATGGTGGACGGCAACGCGTCGATGTATCTGGGCAGCCCGCGGATGGTCGAGATGGTGGTCAAGGAAAAGACCACGCTTGAGGAGATGGGCGGCGCCAAGATGCATTGCTCGGTCTCCGGCTGCGGTCACTACCTGGCAAAAGATGAGCCCGACGCGATCGGGGCGGTCCGCGAGTTCTTGTCCTACCTGCCTGGCAACTGGCAAGACCCGCCGCCGCGGGCTGCAGCGCGCGAGCCAAAGCCTGCCGATCTGCGCGCGCTCGTTCCCGTCAGCGAGCGCCAGGCATTCGACATGCGCCGATACATCGCTGGCCTGGTGGACGAGGACTCGTTCTGCGAGATTCACGCGCTTTGGGCGAAGGAGCTTGTGGTCGGGTTCGCCAGGCTCGCCGGCGAGGTCGTCGGCGTCGTCGCGAACAATCCGATGTTCAAGGGCGGCGTGCTGTTCGTGGACTCGGCCGACAAGGCGACCCGGTTCATACAGCTCTGCGACGCGTTCAACGTGGCGCTGCTTTTCATCGCCGATGTCCCTGGGTTCATGGTGGGCACCGCGGTCGAGAGGCAGGGCATCATCAGGCACGGCGCGAAGATGATCAGCGCCGTGTCCGAGGCCACGGTGCCCAAGATCTGCGTGGTCGTGCGAAAGGCGTACGGCGCGGGCCTGTACGCGATGGCGGGGCCCGGCTTCGAGCCCGACGCGACCTTGGCCCTGCCCACCGCCAAGATCGCGGTCATGGGAGCTGAGGCGGCGATCAACGCCGTCTACTACAACAAGCTTGCCGCGCTCGACGACCCAGCGGAACGCGAGGCGCTGACCCAGAAGCTGCGCGCCGAGTACGACAACGACATCGATGTGGTGCGGCTCGCCGCAGAACTCGTGGTTGACGACATCGTCGAGCCTGAGGACCTGCGCGGCGAGCTCATCGCCAGGTTCGCGGCGGCCCGCGGCAAGCACAGGCACTTCTCGAGGCGCCGCCACGGCGTCACGCCGGTGTAGCCGGCCGCCTGCGACGCCGCTGCGATCGCGGCGGGCACGCCGCGGCTCGCCGCAATATGATCTGGGCCATGACATCCGTACTGCTCGCCGAGGATGACACCTCCATATCGGAGCCGCTCGCCCGCGCATTGCGGCGTGAGGGGTACTGCGTCGACGTTGCGCCGGACGGGCCGCATACGCTCGACCGGGCACTTGGCGGGGGAGTCGACCTGATCGTTCTCGACATCGGCCTGCCCGAGCTGGACGGCCTTGAAGTATGCAGGCGGATCCGGGCCGAGGGCCATGGCGTTCCGGTTCTCATCTTGACCGCGCGGGCCGATGAGGTGGACACCGTCGTTGGCCTGGACGCCGGCGCCGACGATTATGTGACCAAGCCCTTCCGGCTCGCCGAGCTGCTCGCGCGGGTGCGCGCGCTGCTGCGCCGCGGAACATCGGAGACGCCGATCGTGCAGGGCGTGCGCATCGACGCGGACTCACGCCGTGCCTGGCTCAACGGTGCGGAGCTTCAGCTCACCACCAAGGAGTTCGACCTGCTGCGAGTGCTGGTGCGCGACGCGGGCAAGGTGATCACCCGCGAGCAGATAATGCGCGAAGTGTGGGACACCAACTGGTGGGGGTCGACAAAGACATTGGACATGCACATCTCGTGGCTGCGTCGCAAGCTGGGCGACGACGCCAACAATCCGCATTTCATCACGACCGTTCGTGGCGTCGGTTTCCGTTTCGAGCGCGGCGACTGAAGACATGTCCGGGGGAGCGTAGGACGGCGGAGACGCTGAGCAATGCGGCAACGGCTGTTGTTCTCCACGCTGGCCGTGGCGGTCATCGCGGTGCTGCTGCTCGGCTTGCCGCTTGCGGTGGCGCTGAGCCGTCTTGAGCTGAACGAGGCCGGGCAACAGCTCTCACACGACGCGGCACTGGTCGCCAACGGCCTCCAGTACCGGCTTGAGGCGGGGAAACCGGCCGATCCGCAGGAGATCGCCAGGACGCTGCCCAACCGGTATGTCGTGATCATGCGCCACGGCGGGCAGACCATCACGCTCGGCACCAAGCCGCCGGCCGGAAACACGATCAAGGCGCACGCGGCCACAGAGAACTTCGACGTGACCGTGGAAGCGGACGGCGCCATCACGGGCAAAAGGCTCACCGGGGCGCTGGCCCTGATCGGCTCACTTGCGGTGCTGGCGATCGGGGTGGCGGTCGGCCTCGCCTTCATCCAGGCCCGCAAGCTCACCAAGCCGCTGGTGGAACTCTCCCAAGCGGCTGAGCGGCTCGGCTCGGGGGACGCTCGCCCCCTCGGCCGCAGATACGGTGTCGGTGAACTCGACCAGGTCGCCGAGGGTCTGGACCGCTCGGTGCGGCGGGTGGCAGACCTGCTCGCGGCCGAGCGAGAGTTCGCCATGGACGCCTCGCACCAGCTGCGCACACCGCTGACGGCACTGTCGATGCGGCTGGAGGAGATGATCGCGTCGGCGGAGGACCCCGCGGTGGTTCGTGAGGAGGGCGCGGCGGCACTGGCCCAGACCGAACGGCTGGCCAGCGTCGTGAGCCAACTGCTCGGCCGCGGCGCGGCCAATAAGCCGGCGACGGGGGAGCTGACCAGCATCGACGACATCGTCGCCCAGCAGGTCGCCGAGTGGGACCCGGCGTTTCGGCGGGCAAACCGCAAGCTTGAGGTCCTCGGGGCAAAAGGCCTGTATGCGCTGGCCACGCCCGGAGCGCTCGCTCAGGTGATCGCGACGCTGATCGATAACGCGTTGGTGCACGGCGCGGGCACCGTGGCGATCCGGACCTGGCAGACGCCGAAGTCGGTGGTCACCGAGATACGGGACGAGGGCCGCGGCGTTCCACCGGACCTCGTGCCGCGGATCTTCGAGCGGAACGTCAGCGGCCGCCCGGGTGGGACCGGCCTCGGGCTTGCGCTCGCGCGCGACATGGCGGCTGCCGACGGCGCGCACGTGGCGCTGCTGCGGCCGCGTCCCGCCGCCTTCGCGATCTTCTTGCCGCGCCCGCGCCCGCGCCAGGACGGCGAGGCGCCGACGCCCGCTGTCAGCGGGCCCGTCTGACAAGCGCCCGGTCGACCGGGCGGAGCAGCACGTACAAAGCAGCCGTGAGCACGAACCCGACCGCGAAGGTGATGTCCCCGACGGCGGGTACGTGCGTTGGCACCAGCCCGACGTACTCGGTCTGGTTGGAGAACAGCCAGATCGAGATCACGATGCCGGCCAGCATCGCTATCGGGCCGGCCAGGCTCACGTGCCGCTTGTCGAACAGCAACGGCTCCACGTCGGTGCCGCGCCGCAGCACCTGATCGGTGAAGACGACGGCCAGCCAGGGCGCGATCCAGTACGCGATGACAAGCAGGAAGTCCTCGTACTTGGTACCCGCGTTGTGCAGGCCGAACAGGGCCACGATGAAGCCGATCACCCCGAAGACCAGTGCCACGATCGCGCGGCGCAGCGCCAGCGGCAGCCTGATGCCCATGGCGACGAAGGACAGCGCGCCCGAGTAGATGTTGAGCACGTTCGCGGCGATCGCGCCGAGGGCGATGGCGAGCAAGGTGAGGTCGGCGATCGCGGTTGGCAGATGTCCGGTGAAGGCGCCGGTGGGCTGGCCCAGGGCATTGCCGCCCGCCGTGACGGAGGCGGCGCCGACGATCTCCAGGATGACGCAGGACAGGAAAAGCCCAAGACCGGACCACACGGCGATCGCCCGCTTGCTCGTCTGCGGCCGGAAGTACCTGGTGTAGTCCGACGCGTAGGGATTCCAGCCGACGGCGTAACCGTAGGCGGCGCTGGTGGTGAGCAGGAATCCGCCGACGCCGCCGCCGCCCGCCGCCGCGCCCGGGTGGGACTTGGTGAGAATGATCACCGAGGCGATGACGAAGATGATGGCGAGCAGCGGGAAAGCGTACCGCTCGAAGGCATGCACCAGGTTGTGCCCGAAGAAGGCCACCGCCACCTGGACGGCGACAATGATGGCCAGGCACGCAGGCTTGGGGAGATGGGTCAGCGTGTTGAGCGCGAACGCGCCGCTCACGCTGTTCACCGCGAACCAGCCGATGCCCGCGGTCACCGCGTTCAGCCCGGCGGGCAGCACGTTGCCCCAGTAGCCGAAACCCAGCCGGCTGACCACCATCTGCGGCACGCCGAGCGTCGGCCCCCGGGTGGAGAGCAACCCTTGGGTGACCGCCCCGAGCGCGGTGCCGATCACGATCGCCAGGCTCGCTTGCCAGAAGCCGAGGCCGAAGACGGCGACCGCGAGCACCCCGACGAAGATCGTGGCGAACTCGAGGTTCGGCGAGGTCCATGTCCAGAAGAGCTGCAGAGGGCGCCCGTGCCGTTCGTTCAGCGGGATGAACTCGGCCCCGCCCGGCTCGACGGCGACGACGCGCTCACCGTACTCGCCCTCGCGGACGACGACGCCCGCAGGTGTCTGCCCGCCTGTGCCTGGCTGCTGCTGCGTCACCATCGGGCTGGGCTCCTTCCGTGCGGCCGGTCCGCTGACGAAATCATCGCATTCCGCGTCATGCGAATGTAGAGGTCGCGGGCCGGGACACGTAGGCTTGCTCGCCGTGACAGCACGGCCCGCGTGTGCGCAGGTGGTCGGCATGGTGGGCGGCGGCCAGCTTGCCCGGATGACGCACCAGGCCGCGGTCAGTCTCGGCATCCGGCTGCGCGTCCTTTCCGCGGGGCCGGCCGACAGCGCGGCGCAGGTATGCCCCGACCTGCGCGTCGGCGACCATCGGTCGCTGGCGGACCTGAGGGAATTCGCCGAAGGCTGCGATGTGCTCACCTTCGATCATGAGCATGTTCCCGGCGAGCACGTGGCCGCGCTGCAGCACGCTGGCGTCACGGTCCGTCCGGGCGCGCAGGCGCTCCGCCACACACAGGACAAGCTGGTGATGCGCGAGCGACTGGTCGGCCTCGGCCTGCCCTGCCCTCGCTACCGTGCCGTCCGGACGCTGGCGGACGTGCGGAGCTTCGCCGCGCGGCACGGGTGGCCGGTCGTGCTCAAGGCGATCAGCGGCGGCTACGACGGACGGGGCGTGTGGGTATGCGGCTCGCCCGCACAGGCGGCGGACGTGCTCGCGCACGGCATCCCGCTGTTCGCGGAGGAGCATGTGCGGTTCCGGCGTGAGCTCGCCGCGCTCGTGGCGCGCTCGCCGCACGGGCAGGGCGCCGCCTTTCCCGTCGTGCAGACCGTGCAGCGCGACGGCGTCTGCCACGAGGTGCTCGCCCCCGCACCTGAGCTGGACCCGAACCGCGCGGCCCGCGTCGCCGGGCTGGCCCTGCGAATCGCCGCCGAGCTCGGGGTGACGGGGCTGCTCGCGGTCGAGCTGTTCGAGACCGGGGACGGGCTGCTGGTGAACGAGCTGGCGATGCGGCCGCACAACAGCGGTCATTGGACCATCGAGGGAGCGAGGACCTCGCAGTTCGAGCAGCACTTGCGCGCCGTGACGGACCTGCCGCTCGGCTCGCCGCGGCTCGCCGCGCCGAAGATCGCGCTGGCCAATGTGTTCGGCGGCGACGGGCGGGATCCGCGCGCGAGGCTCGCGCACGTGATGGCCGCCGATCCCGCCGCCAAGATCCACCTCTACGGCAAGGCGCCGCGGCCGGGTCGCAAGATCGGGCACGTCACCGTGCTCGGGGATGCCAGCGACGAGATGGCGGCGCTACGCGCGCGGGCCGTGCGCGCCGCCAGCTACCTGCGCTCCGGGCCCGACGAAGATCAATGAGACGCTGTCCCTACAAGACCCACCCGCCCTTGGGGGCGCTGCCCTACTGATGATCTTGCCAGGTTGTCAAGGGGTTCGGTAAGGGTGAATTCGGATTCTGTGGATAACTTCGGAGGCGATGACGTGAGCGCTGTTGTTGGCATCGTCATGGGCAGCGACTCTGACTGGCCGGTCATGCGCGCCGCGGCTGAGGCCCTCGACGAGTTCGAGGTTGGCTACGAGGCCGATGTGGTGTCGGCGCACCGGATGCCGCGCGAGATGCTGGCCTACGGCGCCGGCGCCGAGGAGCGCGGGCTGCGCGTGATTATCGCGGGCGCGGGCGGCGCGGCTCACCTGCCCGGGATGCTCGCCTCGGTCACGCCGCTGCCCGTCATCGGGGTTCCGGTGCCGCTCAAACATCTCGACGGGCTCGATTCGCTGCTCTCGATCGTGCAGATGCCTGCCGGGGTGCCGGTGGCGACGGTGGCGGTCGGCGGCGCCCGCAATGCCGGGCTGCTCGCTGTCCGCGTCCTTGCCACGGCCGATGCGGCGCTGCGTGAGCGGATGACCCGTTTCCAGGCCGGGCTGGCCAAGGCCGCGGCAGCGAAGGGCGCCGCGTTGCGCAGCGCTCAGGGGCGGCCGAGCGCTCGGTAGTGCCAGCTCGCCGCGCGCCAGCGCTCCGGGTCGAGCGCGTTACGGCCGTCGACAATGTTGCGCTCGGCGACGACCTTGCCGAGCACATCGGGATCGGCGTCGGCGAACTCCGGCCATTCGGTGAGCAGCAGCACGATGTGCGCGTCCTTGACGGCCTCAAGCGCCGACCTGGCGTACTCGAGCTCCGGGTGCGCCCGCCGCGCGCTGTCAAGCGCGGCGGGGTCGTAGACGGTGACCCGGGCGCCGAGCCCGTGGATGGTCTGCGCCACGTCGAGCGCGGGCGAGTCGCGGATGTCATCGGAGTTCGGTTTGAACGCCGCGCCGAGCACGCCGACGATCCGGCCCGCGAAGGAACCCCCCGCCAGCTCCCTCGCCAGGTCCACCATGCGGGCGCGGCGGCGCATGTTGATCGCGTCCACCTCGCGCAGGAAGGACAGCGCCGCCTCGACGCCGAGCTCGTCGGCGCGGGCCATGAACGCGCGGATGTCCTTGGGCAGGCATCCACCGCCGAACCCGAGGCCGGGGCCGAGGTACCGGCCGCCGATCCTGTCGTCGTGCGACAGCGCCTCGGACAGCATGGTCACGTCCGCGCCCGTCGCCTCGCAGACCTCGGCCATGGCGTTGATGAACGAGATCTTGGTCGCGAGGAACGCATTCGCCGCCACCTTGACAAGCTCGGCCGTGGCGAAGTCGGTGACGAGCAACGGAGTGCCGCGCGCGAGCGGCGCGGCGTAGATGTCGCGCAGAACGGTCACAGCGCGGTTGGAGTCCGTCCCAATCACGATCCGGTCTGGGCGCAGTGTGTCGGCGACCGCGTGCCCCTCGCGCAGGAATTCGGGGTTCCATGCCAGCTCTACCGCTGTTCCCGCTGGTGAAAGCCGCGCCAGCCGTTCGGAAATGAGCGTTGCCGTGCCGACAGGGACGGTGCACTTGCCTACCACGAGGCAGGGGGCGCCCAGCAGCGGGGCAAGCGCGGCGACGCACGCGTCGAGCTGTGAGAGGTCCGCGCCGTAGCCGTCGGTTCGCTGCGGGGTGCCGACGCAAAGGAAATGCACATCGGCGAAAGCGACGGCCTCCGGGTAGGAGGTGGTGAACCGGAGCCGACCAGAACGCAGCCCGCGGCGCAGCAGGTCCTCAAGCTCCGGCTCGAAGAACGGGAGCCGGCCTGCGGCGAGGCTGGCGATCTTGCGGGGGTCCACATCGAGGCCCAACACCTCGAATCCCAGGTCTGCGAGGCAAGCCGCGTGCGTGGTGCCCAGATAGCCAGTGCCGAACACGGTGAGGGGGCGGGCCACCGTGCCTCCCTTCTGATGGGCCTTGTGTGGTCACGTGCGGCGGACAAAAACTGACGCCCGGCCGGCGGGTGTCACCTACTCCGGCCGGCGGGTGCGAGGCCATGAGCCTGCAATGCCCACCTTTCGCCCTTGCCGACGAGCATTTGATGCTGCGCGAGTCCGCGCGCGCCCTCGCTGACGACAAGATCGCTCCCCGGGCCGCAGAGGTCGATGAGACCGGGGAGTTTCCCTGGGATGTGTATGACGCGCTTGTCCACGCTGACCTGCACGCCCCGCACATTCCGGAACAATACGGCGGCGCGGGTGCTGACGCGATCGCCACCGCGATAGTCATCGAGGAGGTCGCCCGGGCGTGCGCCGCCTCGTCGCTCATCCCAGCCGTCAACAAGCTCGGCACGGTGCCGTTGTTGCTGTCGGGGTCGGACGAGCTTAAACAACGGTACCTTTCCCGTGTCGCGCGGGGCGAGGCGATGTTCTGCTACGCCCTGTCGGAACCGGAGGCCGGGTCCGACGCAGCGGCGATGCGCACCCGCGCGACGGCCTCGGACGGCGGGTACGTGCTCAACGGCACCAAACGCTGGATAACCAACGCCGGTGTGTCCGCCTGTTACACGGTCATGGCCGTCACCACGCCCGGCGTAGGCGCCGACGGGATCTCGGCGTTCGTGGTGGAAAAGGGCGACGAGGGATTCTCGTTCGGTGCGCCGGAGCGAAAGCTTGGGATCAAGGGCTCACCGACCAGGGAGCTGTATTTCGACAATTGTGAGATTCCGGCTGACCGGTTGATCGGGGAGGAGGGCAGCGGGTTCAAGACCGCTCTGCGAACGCTGGACCACACCCGCATCACAATCGCCGCCCAGGCGATCGGGATCGCGCAGGGCGCGCTCGACTATGCGGCTTCATATGTGAAGGAGCGCAAGCAGTTCGGCCGCAAGGTCGCCGATTTCCAGGGCGTGCAGTTCATGCTGGCCGACATGGGGATGAAGCTCGAAGCGGCCAGGCAGCTCACCTACGCGGCGGCGGCGCGATCGGACCGTGCCATGGAGGGCGCGCAGGTCGCCGATCTCACCTTCTTCTCCTCGGCGTGCAAATGCTTCGCGTCCGATGCGGCGATGGAGATAACCACGGACGC
>WNGD01001516.1_pt1 | contig 25140 bp, 16 predicted proteins | sample 5400671 | NCBI WGS metagenome assembly WNGD01 (sample SAMN13153369, study PRJNA577476) | soil metagenome | isolation source: 40 cm soil or saprolite under grassland replicate 2 | place: USA:California | collected 2016-06-15
CAAATACGGTGCCGCTTATGTCGAAATGGGTCAAACAGCTTACGAACAAAAATATCAACAACGTCGCCTCAATAGTATTCAAAAACAAGCACTTGCCCTGGGTTACCAGTTGATCCCAGCGGCTTGAGTTTCTAAGGAGACGGCATAGCCGATTTCGATTGACCCTTCCACCGCGGTAGAGTTCAAAGGTCAGATCACTCGCAGTAGGAAGGGCGCTTCCGCCACCACGTGGCCGATAGCGACTGTGAAATAGATGTCGCGAGTGGTTGCGTAATCAAACGCGAATCCGAACCAGAACACTCCTACAAGAAACAGCGCCAGGGCCATGACTGCCATTATCAATCGCGGAACGCCGCGGGGATGCCGGGCCAGCGGAATTGTCTTGATTTCCCAGGGCGCGCTGCGCGCACGGCGTAATGGCCCAATCAGCGGCAGAGCAACGAGCCAGACAGCGTAGTGCAGCATCTCCAGGAAAACGTGCACCGAAACCAACAGGTGGCTGGAAATGTTCGGCAAAATCTGCGCGCCCGCGTGTTGCGTGATGCGCCAGGCAAGGCCGTTGTCATCCGTAAGCGACGGCGTGCGCGCAAGTTGCCAGATGATTGCGACCAATAACAATGGAAGCAGACAAAGGCAGCGATGGTAAGCCGGCAGCCAATCGGGGCGGGTGCGGCGCAGGTGCCGATCCAGAAACCACAGCGCCACCAGCGGATGGGTATATACAATCGCCAAACTAAACAGTTCCGGCCCGAGCCAGTTCAGCGAGCTCAACCCGAAAGCGATGGGAAATGCCCACGACCAGTCGCGCGCATGTCTCTGCCGTCCCCGCAGCCAGACAAGCGCCGCGACCCACAGCAACAACAAAGTGTTCCAAACCGCGATGGCTGTGGGCCAGTTCGCGCCCGACCAAAGTTTGGAATAATAAAGCGCCGGCAGCGATATGTACGTCACCGTAAGCAACGCAATACCAGCGAACGAGACGGCAAAGAAATTGCGGGAACGGCCAAAGCGCGCGGGCAGGCGCATTACAAAGTAGCGCAGCTCAAACCAGTTGTGCGGTCCGGCAAAGAGAAATACCGTCACCACCGAAAATTGTAGCGGCAGCCAACTTGCCATCAGCGCCGACAAAGAGGCACAGGACAGAACGACGACTACAAAAAGCCTGACGCCAGCTCGAGGCTTGTGGCCAACGCGCGGCGCGCGCCAGATCTTCAGCTCGAAATCGGCGGCACGTTCCATCTATTACTCGCCCGGCTTGCTATCGGTATTGGTGTTTAGCTTGTACAAGGGAACGATGAGCTTGATGCCGCTTCCTTCGGGCATGATCTCAACATTTACGCTACCCCTGGTTTCCGTGCCCCCATTAAAATTCTGCTGCAGGTTGCGCCAGGACCAACCGGGCGGCGGTCCCGCATTGCCCCGTGTGATCATGGCAGTCGCCCCCATCAACGCCGCCGCTATCACGACCGCAGCAGCAGCTTTCTGGTTGCGACTATGCCCTGACCGCGCCAGCCAGACGCCGGCGAATGACACTGCGAGAAACATAAAGAGCCCGGCCATAATGGTGCGCGTCGAGCTGTTGGAAATGCTTTGGGCCATCGAGTTGTCTGCCGGCACGTTGTCCAGGGCGGCCCGGAGCTGGCGCAAGCTTTCGGGCGAAATCTGCAGTCGCGCCTCCAAGGCGCCGGCCTCGGGTACCACGGCCAGGCTGGTGTGAAATGCCGACCTACCCCTGGCGACGGGCGAAGGCGTCTCTTTAGGACGGGCAACGTCACCGAATACAAGAACGGCGCCTGCCAGTATGGTGAAAACAGCAGCGCAGAAAAGCAGCGTTGACTTCATGGAAATACCTCCTGATTGCTAAACGAATCGACTGGGCCAGATTAGAACAAATTCGAGTCCGGGCGCCGCGCAGTATAACGCAAAAGCTGGGTACTGGTTCAGGATGGATTTCCGACTCTCATTCACACCGTGGCTTCAGCCCGGTGACCACGCAGATTCTTATCAAGAGGTAGAACCGTTTCAACGGTTTACGCTTTCATCATAAGCAGCCTTGAAACCGTTAAAACGGTTCCATGAAAGTGCGTAGCATCCCCCCACCTGGCTGAAGCCAGGTGTGAATGAGAAAGTGTCCTGTTTTCCAAGACCAAAGCTGCCCCCCGTGCCTGATTTGGAATGCCGGTGTTAGAATGTAGTTGCCCGTAACAAATAAGGAACTAAATCATTGGCGCGCGAACTTCGAGTCATCAGTAACAATCAACCGCCGCGACAACCGAAGCCTGATTGGCTAAGGATTCGTCTGGGCGATCCGACGAATCAGAACCACTTGCTGAAGCTGATCGAAGGGTTGAACCTTCATACCGTCTGTCAGGAGGCGCGCTGCCCGAACATCTTTGAGTGCTGGTCCGATCGCACGGCGACGTTCATGCTGGGCGGTGATATCTGCACACGGCATTGCGGCTTTTGCGCCGTTGGCAAGGGCGAGCCAGGCTCGCTTGACCGCGAAGAGCCGCGGCACGTTGCCGAAGCCGTACGACATCTTAACCTCGCGCATACAGTCATTACTTCGGTGAATCGCGACGATTTGGCCGACGGTGGCGCGGCGCACTGGGCGGAAACGATTCGCGAAGTGCGCGCCCTCAATCCCGATTGCAAGGTCGAAGTCCTGATTCCCGACTTCAATGGCGACGAAGCTGCGCTGAACACAGTAATGGATGCTCGGCCTGATGTCCTGAACCACAATACGGAGACGATCGCGCGACTCTATCGCCGGGTGCGGCCTGACGCTGACTACCGGCAATCTCTGACGCTGCTTAAGCGCGCAGGCGAGCGCCGTGATCGCGAACAAAGCGGCATGCTAACCAAGAGCGGGATCATGGTGGGACTCGGCGAGGCGTTTGAAGAAGTTGTCGAGTTAATGAAGGACCTGCGCTCAGTCTCTTGCGACATCATGACCATCGGACAATATCTGCAACCTCATGCGCGCCGCCTGCCGGTCGAACGCTACGTTACACCCGCGGAATTCGATCGTTGGCGCGACATCGGCATGGGCCTCGGTTTCAATCACATCCAATCAAGCCCGCTGACGCGCTCGTCCTACCACGCGCGCGAACAAGCCAACGGTTCAAACGGCCAGGCAGCTTGAAACCGGTAGGGCTGGAAGTGGGAACTTGCATCTTTGAAAACTTGCAGTCAGGAAGGGGGCATGCCCCCGCCGCTTTCGATGTTATCAACGACAAATCAAGAGCGGGGGCATGCCCCCTTCCTGACTGCAGGTTCGTCGTGATGCAGTTTACCGTTAATACAACGAGGCTATTAGCTAGGTCAAAATCGTGAGCGCGGTGTCGAGCACCTTGAGTTTAAATCTTAGCCAGTTCAAGGCCGCCAGACTTGCCTTGCATTGAACGCTCTCGGCATTTGCCATATCGGGAACCATTACGCGCTCGCGGAATTCATTGATAACCCGTGGGTCGGTAATAATGGCGACTGTCTCCTGATACATGCGGTAGCTCAAATAATCAAAATTCGACGAGCCGGCGATTAGGTACTGATCATCAATCAGCATCCCCTTAAGGTGGCTCATTCTGCCTTTGTAAAAACGCAGATCGATTTCCGACATCGTGGATTCCAAGCGAGCGTATTCAGCAAAGAAGCTCCAGTTGTTGTGCTGGGGCGTGACAATCGTAACCGAAACTCCGCGAGCGGCAGCGTTGCGCAAGCGCTCGTAGAAAGGAAACGTGATGTATGGGCTTTCCACGAAAATCGAATGCCGGGCGCTTTCAATCAAATCAAGCACCAGTCCGAACGCGTCTCCGTTAGCACGGCCATCGAGCGTGTAAAGTTCAAAACCTTCGAAGACAGCCTTTGCCTTGCGATCCCGTCCGCTCCACGTCGAGAGAAAATCTTCGCGCAGGAAGGCAACGGCCCGCTCGTCTTCAATGCGCAGCATCATGTCGTGCCAGGCGGCATTGTGCTCGCTGAAATTCATTCCCCCAAGATAAGCTGTGCGGTCGTCGACCAGGATTAGCTTCTTATGATTTCGGCTCAGAATGCTGCGCGGCGTGAACCGGTAAGGATTTGTAAATCTTATCTGGACCCCGTTTGTTCTTAGCTCCTGGAAAAGACAAGCGGTGTCGCGTGCTTCCTGCCGCAACTCCACGTTGATAAAGTTTCTCGGGGAAAAGCGAAATTTATCGCTCATCACCAGCCTGGTGAACGAGTCAGCCAGTATGCGCTTGTCAGGAACCGAAGAAGACAGCAAACTCGCGGCCAGTAGTTTCCCGATAGAATCGCCTTCAAATGCGAGCGTCTGGACAAGGATCGACTGTCGGGCCGAGCGCATGTCTTCGCTTAGCCGCGTCCAGAACTCGTCGAAGTCAATGAGGACTTCTATGGGCATAGTCTCGTGCTCCTGAACCAACCGGTCTGCGCGCATGTCCCGGTCCGGGGTCACCCTCCGTCAAAGGGTTGCTGATTGTATTCGATCCCGATGCTGGAATAAATTTTAAAAGCTGCTAGGATCGGTTAATCAAGCTGAATTTCCTTTCCGGGACCCGTTCCGAAAACCGATGCTGCACATTCACAACGGCGATTCTTCCGCTAATACTGCGAAGAAATCGAATATGCCGGGCGAACATCTCGCCTGGCGCGAGGCGTTGATCTGCGGTCCGGTCGTCAGCGGCCTGCCGGAAGCTGAGTGGCGCACCTTGCGCGCCAGACATCTGGCAGAGGCTTACGACCTGAAATTTGAGGACTGCGAGAAAGGCCTGCGCGAGCAGCAAGAGGCGCTATCAAGGTTCTCCGCTCACGAAGAAGTCGTGCTCTGGTTCGAGCACGATCTGTTTTGCCAGCTTCATCTCATTTACCTGCTCGACTGGTTCGCGCGTCATAGGCTCAGGAAAACCAGGCTGAGTTTGATCTGCGTCGGGAGCTTTCCCGGGATTGACGATTTTCGTGGACTGGGCCAATTGGACTCGGAGCAACTAGCTTCGTTATTTCCGGAACGTCACCCGGTGACGCCGGCGGAATTCAAGCTTGCCTCTAAAGCGTGGGCTGCTTTTTCGTCGCCCGATCCGCGTGGGATTGCCGCGTTGCTTGCGGACAACTCGTCAGGGCTTCCGTTCTTGCTGCCGGGACTGCGCAAACATTTAGAGCGATTTCCGTCAGCCTATAACGGCCTGGGCTTGATTGAAAACAAAGCTCTTGAATTGATCGCAAGCGGCGCTTCGCAATTCGGTGAAATGTTTCCAGCATTCGGAAAGATAGAGCCAATTTACGGGCTGGGCGATGCTCAGTTCTGGCTGTCGCTGCAACCGTTGGCGGCAGCAGCGCAACCGTTACTGACAACTTCGAACGGTGATGGCCACATGCCAACGTCAAGCGCTTATTTTATCAAGACCCAGTTTGCGCTGACAGAAAAAGGGCAATCTGTGCTGCGCGGCCAGGATGATTTCATCGCGCTCAATAGCATCGACACCTGGCTGGGTGGCGTTCATCTCAAAGGCAAAGAAGTTTGGCGCTGGGACGAGAAACAGAAAGAACTCATTCCAGCCTGAAAAGTGGGCGCTTAGAGTACCGACTTCAGTCGGGCTCCTAATAAGTCGAAAACTCAATGGATATCGAACAAGTCCGCGCCTACTGCCTTTCGTTTCCGCACGTCACTGAAGACATTCAGTGGGAAAACGATCTGTTGTTTCGCATCGGCAATAAGATGTTTGCCGTCGCCGGGCTGGATGCATCTTCAGATCACGTTCTTTCCTTCAAGTGCACTCCGGAAAAGTTTGCCGAGTTAGTCGAGCGAGACGGCATCGTCCCCGCGCCCTACGTGGCTCGTTATCATTGGGTGGCATTGGAAAGCTTCGACGCGTTGAAGCAAGCAGAGCTCAAAGCTCTGCTGCGCAACTCGTACGAGATGGTGCTCGTCAAGCTGCCCAAAAAGCTGAGGACCCAACTCGGCGGTTAGTTAACAAGTTTCGCAAGGCCTGAGCCCCAGGGAATACCCGCAGTCAGGAAGGGGGCCTGCCCCCGCTTTTGTTTAATTCTCATCAATATAAGAGAGCGGGGGCATGCCCCCTTCCTGACTGCGGTATTCATAGTTATAATTTGCCATTCTCGATGAATCCAAAGCCCTCAACTATGCGCGCCGGTGTCTACATCCACATTCCTTTCTGCCGCTCGCGCTGTTCGTATTGCGACTTTGCTACCGGCATGTATGAATCCTCTTTGGCCGAACGGTACGTGCAGGCCCTGGCCAAAGAGATCGGCAGCTTCACGAATGCGGCTGACAACAACGAGATCGATACGATTTACTTTGGTGGCGGCACACCTTCATTGCTGTTACCTGTTCAAGTGGAAACAATTTTGAAGGCTATCGCGAAGCAGTTCAAAATCGAATCCGAAGCGGAACTAACGATGGAGATGAATCCCGGCGAGTTAACGCTAGATGTTCTTCGGGAATTTCGCGGCCTGGGAATCAATCGCGCCAGTTTTGGCGCGCAGACTTTTGACGATCGAGAGTTGAAGCATCTCGGCCGCACGCACACGGCCGCGGACATACGCCAAACATTTCATCATCTGCGCCAGGCCGGCTTCGGAAATATCAGTTTTGATTTGATCGCCGGATTGCCGGCGCAAACGCTCGAGGCCTGGACACACAATCTTGATGAAGCATTGAGGCTAAGGCCTGAACATCTATCGCTCTATTTGCTCGAAGTGCATGAGGGCACGCCGCTCGCCGATCAGATCAAGCGTGGCGGGAGACCACAGCCGGATGATGATCTGGCGGCGGAGATGTACCGGCTGTTGGTCCGAAAGGTTTGTGCCGCCGGATATCGACACTACGAGATATCGAACTTCTGTCTGCCGGGATATGAATCGCGGCACAACACGAAATACTGGACCGGCGCACCCTATTTCGGTTTTGGCTGTTCTGCACATTCCTACGATGGCGAGACGCGGCGCTGGGCCAATGAGCGGGATGCGGCCCGGTACCTCAAGCTAATCGAGAGCGTCCAGTCACCGGTAGTAGAGACAATAGATCTAAGCGAGAACGATAAGCGGGCCGAGTCAGTTTTTCTCGGGATGCGGCTGCTAAGCGGGATCAGCCTTAACCAGTATCGTCAGCGTTTCGGCGCGGACCTGCGCGAGGATCATGCCGGGGAGATCGATCGGTTGAATGAAGCCGGGCTGATCGCACTTGATAATGATTTCTTACGGCTGACTTCAACCGGTGCGTTGATGTCCAACGAAGTGTTCGCGTCATTGGCATGACGCGTTGCGGCTGTGACAAAGAAAGCAGCGGGGGCAAGCCCGCCTTCCCCGCTGCAAGTGTTCCGAGTTGAACTTTGATACTCAGGTGCCTGGCGTCTGACTCGACTTTATTCAGTTGCAGTCAGGAAGGCGGGCTTGCCTCCGCTTTTTCCAGTGGCGGGTAAGACTTGAAACAGACCAGCGTGTAGTTTGATACCTGACCCATGATCGATCTCCGCAGCGACACTGTAACGAAGCCCACGCCGGCGATGCGGCGCGCGATGGCCGAAGCCGAAGTCGGCGACGATGTTTACGGCGAAGATCCGACCGTCAATCATTTGCAAGAGCGGGCGGCAGAAATCTTTGAAAAAGAGGCAGCGATCTTTGTGCCGACGGGGTCGATGGGAAATCAAACGGCCGTCAAGCTGCATACCCGCCCAGGTCAGGAAGTCATAATTGAAGAGCGTGGACACATCTTCAACTTTGAAATGGCTGCGATGGCCGCAGTCTCCGGCACGCTGGCGCGGCCTGTCCGCAGCCATGACGGCAGCGGCATTCTGACGTGGGATGAAATTGCCACGGCGATTCATGCAAACTCGGCTTATTACGTTGCGCCGACAGGTCTGATTGCTTTAGAGAATTCCCATAACCTGGCCGGGGGGACTCTGCTGAGCCGGGAACGCACGCAGGAGATTTGTCAGCGCGCGCATGCGCTAAAACTTCCCGTCCATCTCGATGGCGCCCGCATCTTCAATGCCGCCGTGGCCCTGGGCGAGTCGGTTGCCGATCTTGCGCGGCATGCGGACTCCGTGATGTTCTGCTTATCAAAGGGATTGGGCGCGCCGGTCGGCTCGATGTTGCTTGGTCCGCAAGCATTCATCGAGGAGGCTCGGGTAGTGCGCAAGATGCTTGGCGGCGGGATGCGTCAGGCAGGCGTATTGGCTGCGGCCGGATTGATAGCGCTGGAAGAGACGCCCAAGCGACTGCATGAAGACCATGATAACGCGCGCCTCCTTGCAGAAGGATTGGCAGGTCTTCCCGGAATGAAGATCGATCCGGAAAGGGTGGTAACGAACATCGTCATCGTCGAGGTTTCCGGGAGCCGGTTAACGGCAGATCAAATCTGCGCCAGTCTGCAGCAGCGCGGCGTGTCAGCTTCGGGCTTTGGCTCGTCAATTCGCATGGTGACGCATTACGACGTTTCGCGCGCGGATATTGAAACTGCCCTCAACGAAATTCGAAGTGTGGTCAGTAGTTAGTTGTCAGTGGTTAGTTGTCAGTAGTTAGTTGTCAGTGGTTAGTTGTCAGTAGTTAGTTATCAGTAGTTAGTTATCAGTAGTTAGTGGTCAGTGGTTAGTTGCGGACTGTTTGCCTGGTCATTGAACTATATGCGTCAACTTTGAAAACAAAAACAACAAACAACTGACCACTAACCCGTGACTGAAATGATCATCGCCATTGACGGTCCATCCGGTGCGGGGAAAACTACCCTCGGGCGGATGCTGGCGCATGAGCTGGGACTGCTCTACATCGACACCGGTTCGATGTACCGCGCCGTGGCGCTGGCGGTTATCCAATCGAGTATTAACGAACAGGATGATACAAGCGTAGGCGCCCTGGCTTCGCGCGTGGACATCAACCTTGAAGGTGACGTTGATTCCTTGCGAGTGATACTCGACGGACAGGACGTAACCGAACGTATCCGGGATGAAGATGTGACGCACACGTCTTCAGTGATTTCGGCGATTCCCCAGGTGCGACGGGCGATGGTCGAGCGGCAACGCGAGCTGGGGGCGCGCGGCGCGGTACTTAACGGCCGCGACATCGGTACAGTGGTCTTCCCTAATGCTGATGTGAAGTTCTTTCTGACTGCTTCGGCAGATGAACGGGCCCGGCGGCGCTTTGATGAAGAGCGAGCGCAGAATGCAAAGGTGTCGTTTGCGGAAACCTTCGCCGATATGACCGAGCGTGATCGGCGCGACACAACGCGCGCGGACTCGCCACTTCTAAAAGCCGACGATGCTGAGCTAATAGATTCCAGCGGGCTTTCAATCGACGAAGTCTTTGCCAAAATGATGGAAGCGGTCAGGAAGAAGAGCGGGGGCATGCCCCCTTCCTGACTGCAAGCGTTCTAAGAAGAGTCTTAGAAATTTACCTGGGGAAGTGCGGGCCCAGCCTCCAGTTTTCTAAAATTGAAAATTGCATCTGGGCATACTTGCAGTCAGGAAGGGGGCCTGCCCCCGCTCTTTCAACATCTCAAACATGTTCACCGGCATTATTGAAGAGCTCGGGCACATACGAGCAATTGAAAAGCGCGGCGAAGATGCCCGCATTATGATCGAAGCGCGCACCGTAACCGACGGCTCGCGCGATGGTGATTCAATCGCCGTGAACGGCGTTTGTCTAACCGCCCTTGAGCTGCAGCCCAGTTCTTTTGCTGCCGACGTGTCGCGCGAAACATTGCTGCGCTCCACGCTGGGAAATCTCAAGCCTGGTTCTCCGGTCAATCTCGAACGGGCCGTAACGCCGGCGACGCGTTTGGGTGGACACATTGTGCAGGGCCACGTCGATGCGCGCGGAAGCTTTCTTGGCCGCAAAGATCACGGCGAATCATGGACAGTGCGCATCGGTTATCCACAGGAGATCGCGCGCTACATAGTCTTCAAAGGTTCGATAGCGGTCGAGGGCATCAGCCTGACGGTAGCCAATCTTACCGACGAGTTTTTCGAGATTGCCGTCATTCCCAAGACCTGGGAAATGACTAACTTTTCCCAACTGGTGCCCGGTGATGAAGTGAATCTGGAGGTCGACATTATCGCCAAATACGTCGAGCGAATTCTGACGGTAAGCGCCCGCCAAAAGTCCGATTCGGCCTCGTCCTGAGTCGCAAATCCTCGCCTTTCGCGCTAACATACCCCCTCGCCAGCCGGCTTACGATTTACGACCAAAGAGCGCAGAAAATGCAATTTGCTGCCATTGAAGACGCCGCCGCCGACATCCGCGAAGGGCGCATGATCATTGTGGTTGATGACGAAGATCGCGAAAACGAAGGCGACCTGGTTTGCGCCGCGGAGAAGATTACTCCGGAAATCATCAACTTCATGGCCACGCATGCCCGGGGCTTGATTTGCATGCCGCTTACCGAGGAGCGCTGCGATGAATTGCATCTGACGATGCAGGTCGCCGACAACACCTCTTTTCTTGGCACGGCGTTCACGGTTTCCATTGAAGCGCGCAAGGGCGTCACCACTGGTATCTCGGCCAGCGATCGAGCCACAACGATCCTGACCGCGGTCGATGCGAAAACGCGGCCGCAGGATCTGGCGCGACCCGGCCATATCTTCCCGCTGCGCGCCAAGAAAGGCGGAGTGCTGGTCCGGCCCGGCCAGACTGAAGCCTCTGTAGACATGGCGCGCATTGCCGGACTTTATCCTGCCGGAGTTGTTTGCGAGATCATGAACGAAGATGGGACCATGGCGCGACTACCTCAGTTGCAAACATTTGCCCGCGCGCATGATATGAAAGTCATTACAGTCGCAGACCTGGTTCGCTATCGCATCAGCAAGGAAGTGCTGGTAAAGCGCGCCGTGGAAACCGATCTGCCGACAGTTTACGGAACGTTCCGCGCCGTGGCCTTCGAAAATGTCATCAACGGCGACGTGCATCTCGCCATGGTGATGGGCAACGTAGAAACCGAAGAGCCGGTGCTGGTGCGCGTGCATACGGAGAACGTTACCTGCGACATGTTCGGGTCGTTGATTGATGAGACCGGATTTCAGCTTCATACGGCACTGGAAAAAATTTCCGGCGCCGGCCGCGGCGTCGTTCTTTATTTGCGACAGCGCGAGCACGGCCTGGACCTAATTCATCAGTTGCATACTTATGCGATCATGCAGGAACGCGGCGTCAGCAAACGCGACGCCAGCATTGAAACCGGGTACGGCTTGAACCGTGACTACGGCGTGGGCGCTCAAATCCTGCATGAGCTGGGACTCAAGCGTATACTGCTACTGACGAACCATCCCCCCAAAGTAGCTGCTCTTGAAGGGTTCGAGTTGGAAGTTGTGGGCAGCATTCCCCTGGGTTCGCCCGCATCGGAAAGAGAAGAAGAAGCCCGCGAGCTGGTGTCCATGCTGCGAACAAATGGGCCGAGGCGCGCTTGAAGTTGGGTTCGGCGGTTCCCCCCTGAGATTCCCGCGCCTTGAATTCCAGCCGCTTTCAGTTGTACAAAGGCTACACGCCCAGACTTTCAGATCTGGAATTTCAATCTGAGATCTGAGGTCGAAGATATTTTCAGGCTCTCCCTCTAAATCTGAATTGAGAGCCGCATCCGCGGCTGCGCGCTATGCCTGTTGATAACAACGACGACGCTCCAGCCGAAGTGCCCGGGGAAACTAAGAAGTCTGTCTCCGAAGCACTCCAATCGAAAACCGACGAGCCCTTGCCGCCCGTCGCCGAGGCAATCGCCGAACGCGATGCCGCACGGAAACACCCCGTTACACCGCAGGGTAAGCGCCGCCGCTACCTGACCAAAAGAAACGCTGTCATAGCCGGCATCGCAATTGGTGTCGGTGCTATTGCGCTCGTCCTGCTCATCTTTTTTGCCTATAAGCTTGGCTTTGTGGACCGCTATGTGGCTGGACAGATCAAAGACACGCTCGCCAAGTACGGCATTCGCGCCGATATCAAAGAGTTTCACACTGCCATATCACCACAGACTGTGGAGATGCTCGGTATCGAGTTGTACGACGCGAAGAGCGGCGAGAAACTCGGCAAGATCGATCGCCTGCTGGCTACTGTGCGCATCGAGGATCTCTACGCCCTAAACCTGCGCCGCAACATCAACCTCAAGGACCTGAAAATCGAAGGCCTGGAAGCGTGGGTGACCTTTGATGACCAGGGCCGATCGAATTTTCGCAACATACATATTCCTCCACCGGAACCGAACCGTAGAATCCTGTTCGCCTATTCCACCGCACACGTTGATCTAAAGAACGGGGTAGTCCATTACGGCGACGCGCGTCACGAGATTTCGGGCGAAGCGCGCAACATTCTGGCGACCATCGAACCGGACGATCCCAACGCGCCCGCCGCCAGCGCTATGAATCGAATACTGCTGAGCTCGTCAAATTCGACCTTCGTTTACGACGGCAAGCCGGTAAATAACATCGACATTCAGGCGCGCGCCCGCGGCAACCAAACGCGCATCGAGATCCAGGAGTTGGTGCTGCGCTCTCCCATCGCGGAGGCGCACCTGCAAGGGACAATGGACGACTGGCGGGCGATGCGTTATCAGATGAACGTCACCTCGACCATAGATCTGACTCAGACCTCCGACATCTTTCAGACCGGCGCCACGCTGCGGGGGGTGGGGAACTTTGTGGGCACAGTGAACGGTGAAGGCGCCCGGTATCAGGCTGAAGGCAGTTTCAAATCCGACGCTCTGGCGGCCGATAACTTGCGACTTAAAGGCTTGAACGTTACGGCAAAAGGCTCGGGCCAGGGGAATAGCTACCAGGCAAATGGCCGCGCCGTTGCCGAACTATTGTCGGCCGGCGATTTTCAGCTTAACTCAGTGCAGCTTGCCGGCAACGTGACGGGAACCGGCAAGGATTTCAGCTGGGTGGGTGAACTCCGCGCGGCCGCGGAGAGAAGCTATGGCATGACGATCACGGGATTGATTCTGCGTGATGCGCGGGCTGAATTCCGCGATGGCGTTCTGACTGCCTCTTCCAGCGGAGCAAACGCCAATAGCTTTTCTGCTTCCGGCGCGAAGGCCGGCGGAGTGCAGATCAACGATGTGCGCGTCCGTTCGGGAAACGGTGTTAGCACAGCCACGGTCGCCGGCGTAAAAACGGGGACAGTGACGGGCCGCGACGTGCGTGTCGGCAGCGCAGCGGCAAACAACATTGAGGTCGTCAGCAAGGGTGGCGTTACCAACGTCAACGTCAAGGCCGTCCAACTCGGGAGCATTAACGCGCTGGGCGCGCAAACGGGCAGCATCAATATCGCCGGCGTGCGTCTGGCAATTCACAATGGTCGTGTCGAAGGATCAACCGCTGACATCAACGCCGGCACTGTGACGCTCGAAAATGGCCGCATCGAAGCGGTCAGGCTGGCGCGCCCGGTATTTACCGTCGAACCATCCGGCCGGTATCGGGCCAGTGCTGATCTCAGTATGGGCGGCGGCGTGTTGGCGGATATGAAGCTTGGCGCCGTTCGAGGGGGATTGGTAGCCACGAGCAATGAGATTCAACTGAACAACTTCACCGCCGAAGCCCTCGACGGGCGCGCTAACGGGAACGCGACCATCAGCACCGCGAAGAATGGCGCTTCGCGAGTTACCGCGAATTTTACTGATCTCGACATTGCCGGATTGATCGCTGTTTTTTCAAAACGCGTAGTTCCCCTGGCCGGTAAAGCCACCGGTAAAGTTGACCTGGCTTTCACGGGCACTGACCTGGGTACGGCTTCGGGAAACATAAACGCGCAATTGAAGGGCGAAGCCGGCGATCAAACGACGGGGCGAACGCCGATATCAGGAGACCTTGCGCTCACCGCGGACCGGGGTCTCTATCGAATTCAACAGGCGAACCTGCAAACGGGGGCCACGCAGCTCAGGGCTTCAGGAGAGTTTGGCCTCGAGCGAGATTCGAACCTGCAAGTTGATCTCACCTCGGCCGATGCGTCTGAGTTACAGCGGTTATTCATCTCGACGGGCCTCATTCCCCAGGTCGAGGACCAACTGAATAACTATGGCATCGAGCTTGGCGGCAAGCTCGCTTTCAACGGGACGGTGCGCGGGAAGCTGACTGATCCCTTCGTTGATGGTCGCGCCGAGCTTGGATCGTTGATCATAAATGGCAACGACGTTGGCTCACTGACTGCCAGCGTTGCTTCGACGCCAACTGAGCTGCGCGTTACCAACGGCCGGCTGAGCGAGCGCGATGGCGGCGGGGTGCAGTTTACCTTGAACGCACCACGAGGCGGCGGCAGTAATACTTCATTAGAAGCAACTCTGGATCGCGCGAACGCGGGAAATCTTTTGGCCGCCTTGCCACTTAGCAAAGACATGCGCGCCAAGTTGGGCGACACGCAATCGGACGTTTCCGGTACCGTAAAGATATCCGGCTTGCCGGACGCGATGACCGGCGACGCCGATTTGCGATTTGGACCGGGACGCATTGGCGGCGAACCGCTTCAGGGAATGACCGCTCGCGCTACTTTTAGGGGAACCGACGTGAATATTGAAACTGTCGATGCTTCCTTCGCTGCCGGCCATATTGTTGGCAGCGGCAAATTTAATACGGAGACCAAAATGTTCGACCTTCAAGCAAAGGGGGAGCACGTACAACTGGATCGCCTCATGGCCTTCACGAATAAGGCGGGCGCGCCGCGACTAACCGGCACCGCGGATATCAACGCACAGGCCTCAGGCATTTTCACCGACTTTTCAACTTACCAGATCACTTTTAGCGGCGAAGGACGCGATGTCAGCATTAATGGTCGCTCCGCGGGTACGCTTTCGCTGGTTGGACGTACAGAAAACAAGCAACTCAACATCACGTTCACTACCGGCCTGTTGGGCCAGCCACAGGTGATTGCCGCGCGAGTTGATCTCAGTAACGAGCGGCTTCCGACGACGATCGAAACAACCCTAACCGGCGCCGACCTGACCCCGATCTTCAGAATTCTGCTCCCGAATGCGAACGTAACTGTAACCGGCCGGGCAACCGGAACGTTACACGCCAGCGGCAACCTCATCACACAAAACGCCGATGAAGAGGATGTGTTTTCGCTTGCCGGACTGCGGGGCACCGCGACGTTCACCGATTTGGCTGTGAACGTAAAAGAAATTGAGCTGGTGGCCGTTTCGCCACTGATTGTTTCTTTCACCCCGAACGAGGTGACCTTTGATCGCACGCAGTTCACCGGACCGGGAACGAACGTCACCCTGGGAGGAACCATCGCCACCGGTCCGGGCGGCCGCGAGAGTTTGACCGTCGATGGCAAGGTCAATTTGCGCGTCTTCAATGACCTTTCACCGGACGTCTTCTCTTCCGGCACGGCCGATCTTTCGGTGCGCGTCGCCGGCTCTTACGAAGATCCGCGCGTCTCAGGCACCGCCGCTCTGACCGGAGCTTCGGTCTCCATCCTTTCGGGTGACGATCGCGTGACCGTTGCAAACGTAGTGGGCCGCGTCAGATTCAATAGCAATCAAGTGCAAATCGAATCGATGAGGGGCACGTTAGGCGGCGGAACGTTAACCGCATCGGGCGGCGCCCTGCTGGACGGTTTTTCCCTCTCCAAATTTGCTATCAGCGTACACGGCAATGACGTCACAGTGCCTTTGCCGCCGGACTTCCGTACCACCACCGACGGCGATCTCGAGGTCAAGGGAACGCTGCGCGATCCATGGATTACCGGGACTCTGAATTTGCGACATGTCGAATACACAAAGGACATCGAGCTGGCGGATCTGATAAATCGCCGCCACGACGCGACATTGTCCGAGAGCGGCACCGAATCGTTGCTGGCGCAGGCGCATATTGATATACGCGCCGAAGGACGCAACGCGCTATTCGTACGAAATAATATTGCCGATCTGGTGGCGTCTGTCTCGTTGCGTTTGAGCGGCGAATATGACGATCCGATTATTTCGGGCCGCATCACTGCCACCAGCGGAACGCTTACCTTCCGCAACGATCGCTACGAATTGTCACGGGGACTGATGGAATTGCCCTTCAGGCCGAACGCCGATCCAGTGGTTAATATTCAGGCTGAGTCGGAGATTAGAGGCTACCGGGTGATCGTAAATTTAAGTGGACCACTTTCCCAGCCGCTGGCCGTCGTACGTTCAGAGCCTTCGCTGCCGCAGGCTGACGTCGTGTCCCTGATAACGACCGGAGATTTATCATCCGGAGACACGGGTGGCTCCATCCTGTCGCAATCCGGTTTGGGAACTGCGGCAAGCTTGTTGACCGATACTTTGATAAACGCTCCCGCGTCGCGCGCAACTAGCAAACTGTTTGGATTGAGCCGGTTCGAAATCAATCCGCAGTTCACCGGCCGCAGCGGGTCAACCCCGACCGCGCGCCTGACCCTGGGCCGCCGAATCAGCAAGGAGTTGTCGGTAACTTATTCGACCAATGTAGGGTCCGATCCTAATCAGATACTGGCCCTGGAGTATCGTCTTTCGAACCGGATGTCTTTCATCGCCCAGTATGAGCAGGGCTCGCTCAGAAACTTGAGTACGCGAAATGACAATTTCAGTTTCGAGATCAGGTTTAGAAAACGGTTCTAGTTAATCGGGTGCTGGTAGTAATAGGTAGTCAATTGCGAGTAGCCAGTAAGTTGCAGGCAAGAGGTGAGCCCGCCCGCTGGCTTCTCATTTATCGGGTAAACGTTATTTATCTGCTAAACGTTATTTACCGGTGAAACTTTTCCGAATAACTTCACAGTCTCTTTTGCTCGCGGCGATTTTCTTCGCCGCGAATAGTTTCGTCGCGGCTGCTCCTCAGACGGGAGCCTACGAAGGACGTCCGGTGGCGTCCGTCGAAGTCGTGCTGGAGGGCTCGGCGCCGGATGGGGCTACCCAGGCTGAATTCCTGGCTCTCGTCAAAATCGTTCCCAACGCGGGATACTCCGCGGTGCTCGCGCGCGACTCGCTCCAGGCTTTGTTCGATTCGGGCCGCGTGGCTTCAGCCCGCATCGAGGTTTTCGATGTTGGTGCCGCAGCCGGCGCCGGCAATCCAGGGCCCATCCGAGTACGCTTTGTAGTGCAGCGACAGGTGGTGCTGGGGGAAATCAAACTCGACCTGGGGGTAACGGCAGGTACTCCGATTTCTCCGGACGAGTTGCGGGCGCGTCTGAATTTGCTCGAGCCGGGACGGCGCTTTTCCAAACAGACACTGATCCGTAACGCTGATGAAATTCAGACTTATCTACGCGACCGCGGCTACTTCAACGCTACTGTTGACTACACAGAGCAACGGGATGAAAGCGGGACGCGCACGACGGTCACATACCACATCACCCCCGGCGAGCAGGCGCGCGTTGCCGCCTTCAATATTAGAATTAAGGGATTCGATCCCTCCAGCGTGCTGCCCACTCTGACGCTGCAACCGGGGGCGCCGTTCACGCGCGACGCGCTGGGCGCGGATTTGAACCGGGTGCGCCAGGCAATCATTGATCTCGGTTATCTGTCGCCGCTACTGAATGACCCACAGGTGAGGCGCGATCCCCAAAGCGGCAGCATCACCATCGATCTTGAGGGCACTATCGGTCCCAGGGTCACGGTGGCAATCAAAAACTATCAGCTAAGCGAGAAGAATCAGCGCGAGCTGCTGCCCATTCGACGTGAAGGCAACATCGACTACTCAGCCATCGTCGAAGGCGAGCGCCGCATCCGCAATAAGCTGCAGGAAGAGGGTTACTTTTTCGCTGAGGTCACGGCCGTTTGCACGGTGACGCCGCCGTCATCAAACATCGTGGCGAATGGCACGGAAGAGACTTGCGAGAATTTGAATCCCGAAGACCTGAACGGCCACACGGTAAACATCTCTTACGGAGTCGATCTCAACCGGCGCTTCAAGCTAACCGATATCAGGATTACCGGCACGAACAAACTCGATATTCGCGAGCTGGAGAGCGAGCTCAAAACGCAAAAGGCCAATGCCCTTGGTTTCATTCCTTTCTTCGGTTATGGCCGCGGCTTTACCAGCCTGACTTTGCTCGAGCAGGACAAGCGAATCATCAGGGCGCACATGCGCGACCTGGGCTACCGGCACGCAAATGTGAACGTGCTGCAGGGCACTTCAATCAATGGAGAAGGCCTGATCATCACTTTCAACGTTGACGAGGGCCCCTTGACGCGGGTGGCAGGCATCCAGTTTCAGGGAAACAAGACTTATTCCGACGCCCGTCTGCGCGATGAAGTGAAGACGGTTGTGGGCGCTTCTTATTCCCGATCGCTGGTGCAGGAGGACGCCGATCGTATTCTGAACCTTTACGCGCGTGAAGGTTTTATCGATGCCACCCTGGCGCCTTCGATCGTCGACCTGCCTAAGAAAGACGGCGACGAGCAAGTGCAAGTCGTTTATGCGATCACAAACGAGGGCGACAAGTTTTTTGTCAACCAGATCATCGTCAATGGCGTCAGTGGCAGCGCCCATACCCAGCGCACCAAGAGAGATGCGATCGTGCGCGCGATTTCTCTTGCCGAAGGGGACGTGTTGCGCGCTGACCTGTTGTCGGAGAGCGAGCGCGATCTCTATGCGACCGACGCTTTCCAGCAAGTCATCATCAGTACGCAGCCCGCGGGAGAGACAGCATCCGGCGCCAAGAAGAAGGATGTCATTATCGACGTCGAAGAGAAAAAACCTCGCGTGCTCGAGTATGGCGGTGGCTATTCCACCGACACTGGCCCGCTTGGCCTCATGGAACTCAGCAACGTCAACCTGATGAACAAACTACGGACGGGAGCAATCCGGCTGCGCGCCAGCCCGCGCCAGCAGCTCCTTCGCTTTGAGTATTTCGATCCCCGCTTCGCGCATTATGGGAAAAGGCAATTTGCGCCGCTGGCCTTGTCTTTGCAGTACCAGCAAGATTCGACCATTACCCGCTTCTTTCGCTCCACGATCGATCGTGGGACGTCGGGAATCGTTCAACGTCTGGACGATAAGGGAAATCCGATCGATGTATTCGGCAACATGGTGAGCCAGCCGACAATCAATCGTCTCACCTTCAGCGCCGAAACCCAGCGCGTACTGGATTCGAAGACCCGCACCGTGGTGTTCGCACGTTACAGCTATGAGGACGTGCGGCTCTTCAATATTCAGAGCCTGCTGATTCAGCCGGTGCTGCAGCCGGATCGCGCCATTCGCATTTCGCGCTTTGCAACTTCGTTTGTGCGCGACACGCGGGAGCGATGCGAGCTGGGTCTGCTTGGCAGACGGCCTGAGGACGAAGCGTCCCTGGGGAAACCAACCGAAGTCTGCCGCTACAATCAACTCGATCCCACGCGTGGCGAATACCTGTCGGTTGATTACAGCCTGGCGCTGCGCCAGTTGGGCGGCAGTCTCTCTTTCAACAGATTTCAGTCAACCTATCATCGCTACTACAAAGTGGATCGCATCCGGGGCACAGTGCTGGCGGCGAACCTGACGTTAGGGTTGGCGAACCTTTTCAACCCGCGCGATCGCGACGGCGATGGCGTAATTAACGAAGCCGACCTGGCCCTACCGATCAGCGAGCGTTTCTTCTCCGGAGGCTCGACGACTTTGCGCGGCTTCAGCTATGAGGAAGCCGGTCCCCGTCAGGCAATCCTGCCGCAGGGCACATTCCACGATCGCCAGGGCAAGCCGGTGTTTTTGAATCCATTTACCGTACCGCTGGGCGGGAACGCGATGGTCGTGTTGAATCTCGAGGCGCGCGTGCCCCTGACCCGGGATTTTCAGGCCGTGCCCTTCTATGATGGCGGCAATGTGTTTCGCCGCGTGAGCGATATCTTTGGCCACTCGAAACCTGACCCCACCAGCGATCCGCTCGCAGCGGTAAATTTGCGAGCACACTGGACGCATACTGTTGGCCTCGGCTTCCGCATCAAGACGCCGCTTGGCAGCTCGCTGGCAGTTGATTATGGATTCCTGCTCAATCCCCCGGAGTTTCTGATTCCCCAACTGGGCCCTAACAACACACTGGGACCGCCGGCGATCATTCGCCTGCAGCGCGGACACATACATTTCCGGTTTACCCAAACGTTCTAAAGAAGGAAAAAGGCAAAAGGTAAAATGCAAAAGTTAGTATTCAAGACACGAACGACTGAGCTGTTGGGCAAACTAATTTCGCCCCTGGTTTTTTCCTTCTTTTTCCTTTTGCCTTTTTCCTTTTGCCTTTCACAGACGGTAGTCGACAAGATGGTTGCAAGTGTGAACGGCGGTGTCCGCCCTGAGTTAATCACTTACTCTGATCTGATTTGGCAGTTGGCTTTGCAGCCCTCAAGTTCCCTGGATAACCCCAAATCGGAGGAGTTGAACCAGGCGTTGCGCCTGCTTGAAGACCAGCACTTGATTTTGCAGGAAGCGGAGAAACTGCCGACTACAGCTCCTACGCTTGAAGAAGTGCAAAAGGCCCGCGACGAGCTGGCCCGCCACTTTCCTCCCGGCGACCTGGCAGCGCGCATGGCCCAGGTTGGACTAACCAGCACGCGCCTGGACGAGATCGTCAGCGATCGATTGGCTATGGAGAAATATCTCGATTTTCGTTTTCGTTCCTTCGTGCTTATCACGCAAAAAGATATTTCTGACTATTACACAGAAGTGTTTGTGCCTCAGGAAAAAAGTCATGGCCGAATTGTTCCCACCCTGAACGAGGCCCACGACCGTATCGAACGCACGCTCACCGAAAATAAGATTGAGGCCGAGACCGATGCCTTCCTCGACAGCTTGCGTGAGCGCGCTGAGATCGTAATCCTCAATCCCGTGTGATAAAAACACTTCAATTCAGCGCTGCTCATGTTAGCGAGCGGATCTTGGACTCAGCCTTTCGTGGTAAACGTGTCACCGTATTCCCGAGTGCGTGCCTGCACACCACTCGCTACCGGGCGCGGTTCTGCAAGCATATATGGCGCCTGTCTAAGCTGGGCTTGTCTTCAGGTCAGCGGCTAAAAGTCTGCGCGATCGGTTTCATATGGCCCCACAACGTTCTCGAAAAAAGGATGCTCGGCCGCGCATAGGCCTCGCGCTTTCTGGTGGGGCAGCGCGTGGGATGGCGCATGTAGGTGTGCTGCGGGCGTTTGAAGAACATGGTATTCCCATTGATGTCATCGCCGGCACTTCGGCGGGAGCGCTAGTGGGCGGCGTGTACGCTGCGGGGTTGTCCATTGACGAGATTGAAGAACTTGGCCGCAGCCTGCACTGGCGCGACGTGGGCCGCACGACAATTTCCCGGTTGGGAATTCAATCGAACGCGCGGATGGAAAAGCTGCTGCGTGCGCGCTTGCCGGTAACTCGCTTTGAAGAACTCCGCATTCCGTTTGCCGCAGTGGCGACGGATTTGAATTCGGGGGAGCCGGTAGTGCTGAGCGGCGAAGGCGATCTCGCGTTTGCGATTCGCGCCAGTTGCTGCGTCCCCGGCTGGTACATTCCGGTAACCGATGCCCAGGGCCGCCAACTGGTCGATGGCGGACTGGTGGCGAACATTCCCGTAAGCTATGCGCGGGATTTGGGGGCAGACCTGGTCATTGCTGTGGACGTCAATGCGGAAGGCGCCAAATTCCTGGGCGCGCCCCATTCAATCATTGGAATCCTGCTGCAGACAACCATGGTTGTCCAACGCACGGCTGCCATCTATCAATTGAGAGCCGCGAACATCGTCGTTCGTCCTCGAGTGGGCCACATACGTTGGGATGAAATGGCTCGGGCCGATGAATTGATAACCGCCGGCTACGACGCCGCAATCGAGACGGTGGATGACATAAGATCTCTTCTCGAGGACCAGAGTAAGCCCGCTTCACGTTGGTATCAGCTGCGAAGATATCGCCGGCGAGTCGATGCGCCCAAGCCCACAAGGGAATACCCTTCCCGGTAGCAGTAGGACAGACATTCTTGTCTGTTCTATGGATAAAAAGCGACAGGCAGGAATGCCTGTCCTACTCCGGCTGTAAGCTTTCCAAACAACTGCCCGATTTCCGCCCCAGAGCGTTGCACTTAACTCGGCAGCACTTTCAGTGACCGCTTGAGGATAGCGGAACGATGCTGCGGCCTGTTTACGGCCCTAATGAACTGTTCTTAGCTGTTTTTGTGGGCATTACCGAACCCAGGTCGCAGGACAGCAATGCGTCTGGTATAACGCTTGCCAACATCCCTTCACAGAAACGATCAAGGTGTGGGGGTGTTATATGAGGGAGCTAACTACCAACTTTCTACAACTGGCCCTAATTATTCTTGGATTGCTTACCGTCGCAGTTTCAACCGCAGCGCTCTCGCAGTGGCTTGGCCGGTAAAACCGCAAAAGACCCCATCCTCTCGGACCCCATTTTTGATACAGAATCCAAGACCTATTACGACTTTATAGTAGACATAGAATGAGTGGCGAAAGGGGGGCAAAGCTTCGTTCGAAGCTGCGAGCCGGAGTGTGGTCCGGTTAACGCATTTAAATGGCCATCGAAATCATATCCCTACGAGAACAGCACGACGTGCGATCGTTGTTCCGCCGCACAATTGCAGCCCTGCGCGCTGCCGGTCACACAGCCTGGCACAAGCGCCGCATGATTCTTCGTTCGACCATTGCCGTTCTACTTTTGGTAACTGCGATCGCAGTCTTGTTCCTTGTCTCTTCTTATCACTCCTATTCGAAAATTGTTGATGCGCGTCTGGCCCGCGGTTATCTAACCAGCCGCGCGGGAATCTATGCCGCGCCGCGAACCCTGCGCCCCGGACAGCGCCTGTCACAGGAGACGCTGGTGGCGCTGCTTCGCCGGGCCGGATACGTGGAGACTAATGCCAGTGAAGTTTGGAGTGGCAGCTTCACCGCCGAGTCCGGGACAGTCGAGATTCGACCCAGCAAAACCAGCTCCAGCTTCCCTGTCGCAGTCCGAGTGGGCTTTGACGCTACCGGCCGAATTGCCGAATTAGGCTCAGAAGGAATCGCGCTGGAATCTTTCACACTCGAGCCGGAAGCACTGACAAATGATTTCTCGATGAAGACGGGAAAACGGGCGGCGCTGAGTTACCACGATATTCCGCCCGTCCTCGTGCGCGCGATTCTCGCCATCGAAGACCGGCGCTTCTTTGAGCATTCCGGGGTGGACTTCTCCGGAGTGGCGCGGGCAATCCTGCGCAACGCGGGCGATGAGCGCATGGGTCAGGGCGGATCGACCATCACGCAACAACTGGTTAAGAACACCTACCTGACGCCCGAACGCACGCTGCGCCGCAAGTACGCGGAAGCCATGCTGGCTTTCACGCTCGAGCGCCGTTTCTCCAAAGAAGATATTCTTGCGCTTTACTGCAACGAGATCTACCTGGGCCATCGCGACGGTGTCGGCATCCTTGGTGTTAACCAGGCGGCGGAGGCCTACTTTGCAAAAGACTTGAAGGACATCTCGCTTAGTGAGGCAGCTACCATCGCCGGCTTGATTCAGAGCCCGACGCACTACTCTCCCATTCGCCACAGCGACGCCGCCCGTTCACGACGCAACACGGTGCTCGGCGCAATGGTGCGCGACGGCGCGATCACGCTTGAACAGGCAAAGGCCGCGGCAGAAGAGCCGCTGGTGTTGGCGCCGATCACGGATGTTGGCGAATCCATGGCGCCGTTCTTCGTTGACTATGTGAACCGCATCGCCGAAACGCGCGAACTGAATCCCAATGCCCAGGGTCCGCAAGCAGAGCCGATCTTCACGACCCTGGACATGGATTTACAACAGTTGGCGGAAACTGCCGTTAAGCGCCAGCTTGATGGGCTCGATAAGATCTATCAGGCGCGCGGTGTGTCACCACAGGCGGCCCTGGTGGCGATTGACCCCAGGACCGGCGACGTGTTGGCGATGGTGGGCGGACGAAACTATTCGGAGTCTCAGCTGAATCGTTCGACCGACGCGCAGCGCCAGCCCGGTTCTGTCTTCAAACCTTTTGTGTACGCGGCGGCGCTCGAAAGCGGGATTTCCCCCCTGATGCCTTTCCCGGATGCTCCGCGCGAGTTTTCTTACGATCATAAATCAGTCTATCGCCCCGCAAACTATGGCGGCTCATATTCGATGCGCGATGTGCCTATGCGTACGGGCTTGATTAAGTCGCTGAACGTCGTAACGGTTGATGTAGCCACGCATGTAGGGCTGTCGCGGGTAGCAGACATGGCTGCAACCTTTGGATTGCCACGACCAGCGGCTTATCCCGCGCTGGCGTTGGGGACCACTGAAGTCACCCCATTACAAGTTGCCGCGGCTTATGCGACGTTTGCTAATGGCGGCCATCGAATTCAACCGAACGTGATTGCTGGTGCACAGGAGGACCGCGTTACTGACTTGTCCGGCAACAAAACATCAACTGCTCATTCGCCAGCCGGCGAATCGGGTGATGGTCAAATAATTCAGCCGTCCACCGCGTACATGATTACGGACATGCTTACCGATGTAATGGATCACGGCACGGCGCGGGCTGCACGAGGACTAATAAAAGACACTGCCATTGCCGGAAAAACAGGCACGTCACGCGACGGTTGGTTCGTCGGCTATACGCCGAACCTGATCTGCGCGATTTGGATCGGGTTCGACGACAACCAGCAGCTCGGCCTGACCGGAGCGGCAGCGGCATTGCCCGTGTGGATGGAATTTATGAAAGGCGCGGTCGAGATGCGCCCGGAGCTGGGCGGAAAAGCGTTCGCCCGTCCGGAAGAAATCAGAATAGTCGACATCGATCCCGAGACTGGCTTGATTGCTTCCGCCGCCTGCCCACAGCGCGAGCGCATTGCCATCACCAGCGCCCTGATGCCTTCTGCTGAATGCTACCGGCATCATGGCTACTCTGGCTTTAACCAGTTGCCTGATCGCACCATCCAGCCCGCGGAGACAGAGGGGCTGATTACGAGAAAGACCAAGCCTCGGAAGCCGTCCCTGAGCGGCGCGGTCGAGTCAACTCACTTTCAAACAGGACGCACCACTCGCGTGGACATCAGCGCGCAGGGCCGTAGGACCTTGATTAACGACATGCGCTAGTTGGGGGGGTGGGCCTCAGCTTGTGGTCTCGCGGCTCTGCCGCCTCCTTAGAAACTCAAGCCGCTGGGATCAACTGGTAACCCAGGGCAAGTGCTTGTTTTTGAATACTATTGAGGCGACGTTGTTGATATTTTTGTTCGTAAGCTGTTTGACCCATTTCGACATAAGCGGCACCG
>WNGD01005064.1_pt1 | contig 25139 bp, 26 predicted proteins | sample 5400671 | NCBI WGS metagenome assembly WNGD01 (sample SAMN13153369, study PRJNA577476) | soil metagenome | isolation source: 40 cm soil or saprolite under grassland replicate 2 | place: USA:California | collected 2016-06-15
CGTCCTGAAATTCAAACTGACCCACTACCTAATTTTTTGTTGACTTACAACCACTACGAACGGATTATTGCGCGCACACTTGTGAGTTAGAAGTGTGAGTTAAAGGAAGTCGAAAACCAAACCCCGCGGGAGCAGGGGACGGAAAGCTACGGGTCTTTGATCCGAGCTCTTGTAGGAAGCAAAGACAGCCGAGTTGCCGCAGGTGGCCGCGTCAGCGCCATCGAGGCGGTGATTTCGGCTTTTTTGTTTCTTTTGTGGATGGGCGCAAGGAGTGTGTGATCGAGGTGCTGCCATGCCGGCGTGAAGGAACCTGTTATCATGACCTTAGTTGACCTCAGCACTCACGTTCCGCATGTCCGGCCGCACATTCGGCGACGTGATCGGAAACTCTTCTTCCTGATCTCGAACCGCCCCCTCCTGGAGCTCGCCCGCGAGGAAGTGCCCCTCTACGAGAGCATCGACGGGCGCAAGACTGTGGCCGAGCTGGAGCGGATGCACGCTGGCGCCAGGGACCGCCTGTCACGGTGGCATCAAGCCATGATTATCGAGCTGATGCCACTCATCACGTCGCCGGCGCGCCCGCACCTGGTGGTCATCGAGCCGCACATGGATGATGCCGCGCTCAGCGCTGCAGGTCGTCTGCTCCACCGCCGGGGCCGATGTCGAATCACCATCCTGACGGTCGTCAAGTGGAGTAACTTTACCAGCTACCTGCTCTTGAAGCGGAACTTCCTGGATGTTCGTGAGATTACGAACCTGAGATTGCAGGAGTCGGCGCTGGCGGCCAAGCTTCTTGGGGCGGAGCACCGTACTCTGGATTGGACGGACGCTCCGCTCCGTCTCGTGTCGGCCGAGAGTTGGTCTGCCACGACTGTGGAAGCTTTCAGCGCGAATCCGTGGGCTTTCACGCATTTGTTCCCGAGTCGAAAGGAGGTGTCGCTCATCGCCGAGCGGCTGGTGGACCATCTGGGCCTCCTTGCTCCGGACGAGCTGTGGATTCCCATGGGACTGGGCGAACACGTTGATCATCGCACCACTCGGAGTGCCTGCCTTCTGATGCTTGCGGAAGCCCGCGACCGTTTCGCTGTGCCCGTCGTCATGTACGAGGACCTACCCGCTGCTGCCCTGGCGGGTCATGCCGCGCAGATCCGCGGCGCCCTCAGCGGCTGTGGCACCCGGTCGGTTCGTGGCACCGAAGACATCACGGACGTCTTCGAGGAAAAGCTGCGGGTGCTTTCCATCTTTGCCTCGCAGTTCAAGCTCTCTTTTGTGGAACCGAGGATTCGCCAGCTCGCTGAGCGGGAGGGAAGCGCTCCGGGAAAGCTCGCCGAGGCCTATCACCGCCTGAAGGGAGAGCGTTGCCTGCCGCCGGAGTCGCAGCTCGCACTGGATGCAACGGGTCTCGTGGCGCTCGAGACAAAGATGCGTCCGCTCCTGGCGAGAAGAACGAGGTGCCGCCATCTGACGCTCATCACCCTCCCCTTAACCCATTTGAGGAGATGGAAAGCCGATTTGGTGACGGCCTTTCCTAACGCCGATTTCCGGGTCTATGCATCGGAAGACGAAGCTTGGCAGGCCGAGGGAGGCGGAAACGACAAGTTGAGACTCAAAGTCGTGCGGAAGTGGACTTGGTGCGGCGTTCTTTTGCGCGAGCTGTTCCATTTCCGGACCCCGACGCTCGTCCTGTGCCGGGATGCCTATCGCACCAGTTTCAAGCGAAGGGTCATCACGCGGTTGCTTCCCTTTCGATACGTGTTGTTCGCCAAGACGCTGTCCGATTTCTGCGCCGTATTGAACGGGCTGCTCGGCAACGATCCCTGGTCTTAGACCGGTCTTCAGGCGTCGGTTCTTTCCGGGAGAGGGCAAGCAAACCGCGTGAGGGGTCGGCCCCTGGCGAAGATTTCTGGCTGAAAAAAGACTACACCCGGTGGAGCGAAGAAGAAATTCGGAAACTCATGACGCTGGAGTTGTAGGAAAATCGAGTCATGATCCACGACGTAACTGTGCCCATAACAAACAGCATGCCGGTGTGGCCGGGAGACCCACAAGTTCGCCTATCGCCGAAGGCGCATCTGTCGAGAGACAAAAGCCACACCGTGAGACTGACCGCGATCGAGATGGGCTCGCATACCGGCACCCACGTTGATGCGCCGTACCATTTCGTTGAAGGCGGAAAACGGCTGCACGAAATTCCGCTGGAGCAATTGACTGGAAAGGCCACAGTCTTTGAAATCGCCGGTGTGCGATCGATTGGACTCGGAAACTTGGAATACCGGAAGTGGGATGGAATCGAAAGAGTTCTGTTCAAGACGGACAATTCACAGCATTGGCAGGACGAAAAATTCTACGAAGAGTTCATCTACCTGGAGCCGGATGGTGCGGAGTTCCTTGTCCAGCGCGGAATTCAGTTGGTGGGAATCGATTATCTCTCGATTGATGAGTTCAAATCGGAAAAACACCCCACGCATTTTGCGTTGCTGACCCGGGATATTGTCATTCTTGAGGGGCTCAATTTGAGCAAAGTGCCGGCAGGCGAATACACGCTCTTTGCCCTGCCGTTGAATCTGCAGGATGCGGATGGAGCACCGTCACGAGTAATACTCACGAATTAATCACACCAAGGCACAAGGACACAAAGGCATAACGAATGCGAATTCAAACAATCAAGGCAAGAGAGGTTTTGGATTCTCGTGGGAATCCGACCGTCGAAGTGGATGTTGTTTTGGAGACTGGAATCCGAGGACGATCGATCGTTCCTTCTGGCGCCTCCACAGGCGAACACGAGGCGTTGGAGTTGCGCGACGGCGACAAGAAACGCTACCTCGGTAAAGGTGTAACGAAAGCCGTCGCGAATGTCAACAACGTGATCGGGCCGGCACTCCGCGGACAGGATGCCACGCTGCAATCGCGCATCGACCAGATCATGATTGCGCTGGACGGCACGCGCAATAAAGGCAAACTCGGCGCTAACGCCATTCTCGGCGTCTCGATGGCAGTGGCTCGCGCCGCGGCAGAAGCGCACGACTTGTCACTCTATCGCTACATCGGTGGCGTGAAGGCCAGTGTTCTTCCGGTCCCAATGATGAACATAGTCAACGGTGGCGCCCACGCGGACAACAACGTCGATCTCCAGGAATTCATGATCATGCCGGTTGGCGCCCCAAGTCTGCCTGAAGCAGTGCGCATGGGCGCCGAGGTCTTTCATCACCTTAAAAAGATCCTGCATGACAGCGGGCATGGAACTGCCGTCGGCGATGAAGGTGGTTTTGCGCCGAACCTGAAATCCAACCAGGAAGCGATCGAGCTCATCCTGAAGGCCATTGAAACGGCGGGATACAAGCCGGGCGACCAGATCGCGTTGGCTCTGGACGCAGCATCCAGTGAGTTCTACGACAAGAAAGGCAAGTACGTCTTCAAAAAGTCCGATAGATCGGAAAAGACAGCCGAGGAAATGGTAAAACTCTATGCCGGCTGGGTGGAACGATATCCCATTGTCTCGATCGAAGACGGTCTCGCTGAAGATGACTGGGACGGCTGGCAGATCCTGACGCGCGAGTTGGGAAGAAAAGTTCAGCTCGTCGGCGACGATCTGTTTGTGACCAATACCGAGCGGCTTGCGCGCGGGATGGGAATGGGTGTTGGGAACGCCATTCTGATCAAGGTAAACCAGATCGGTACCCTGACCCAGACCCTGGACGCGATCAACATGGCGCGCAAGGCTACCTACGGCATTGTCATTTCACACCGCTCCGGCGAAAGCGAAGACACATTCATTGCCGACCTGGCGGTCGCAACAAACGCCGGCCAAATCAAAACGGGGTCCATGTCGAGAACGGATCGCGTGTCGAAGTACAACCAACTTCTCCGTATCAACGAAGAACTCGGCGACCAGGCGGTATACCCTGGGCGGGAGGTGCTGAAGAGAATTTAGTCCGCTAATACTGTCGTCGCGAAGAATGTATTCCTCTCCTTGCAAACCCTGCAAAGGAGGGAATACGTTTGGCGGGTCTCGAACGAAACCGGCGCCTACCGTTGCCCGTGATGATCGTTGTTCAGCAGACGGGAGCCATCGCTTTCCACACAGGCAGGCGACTCCTCAAGCGGCTCGTTGGAAGGCTTCACCACGCGAGGGGCCATCGTCCAGGGAGCGGTGAGTACCTTGGGATCCTCCACTGTCACCTGGTACACGAGGTTCTCGCCGGCACGCCAGAAGCGTTCGGTCACGTGCATGGCGTCAGTATGGAAATAGCCGTCTTCGCCAAACCAGGTATTCTCGACGAAATTGGTCACATCCACAACCAGCGTGTCGCCTTCCCAGCGGCCGACGGAGTCCCCGTAGTAGGACGGGTTCGCATCGGCGCGATGTGGGCGGCCATCGGTAGGAATGATACGGTACGGATCGCCGGAAATATCTTCATAAAGGAAGATCATCTCGTTTGGCAATTGAAGGATCCGGCGCGGAGGACCGATGCGTGGAACGCCGGGCTTTCCGCAGTAGAACACCTGATCGAGTTTGCTCTCGTTATCGGATAGATGCTTCACCCTGGCCTGAAACTCCGGCTTGTAGGAAGGAGCTGGGGTCGATGGCAGCGCGCCTGGAATCGGAGTCCGGGCCGGCGCGCTCGCGCTCCGATCGATGCCCTTGACCGAAACCGTCCCATTGATCTCTTTCTTCAGAGCCGTGGGAGGCAAATCGATGCCGTACGTCCATATGCCGCTCAGATCAGGATGGCCGGCCGTTTTTTGAGCAGCCGCGACGAGTGGAAGCACGACCACGGCAGCAATGATGCAGAAGAAACGGTAGTTCATGCTGGATTCTCCTTTTCAGCGCGTGTTCGCTTCGGATGGACTGACCAATTCCAAAGAATTCCCGCCCGCAAACGTGATCTTCTGCAGATATCCGTACGAGGACCCATCTTTAGCGCGCACGCCTTCGACCATGACGCTCTGGCCGATCGCCTTCGCGAAGTCGCTTCTGCTGACACCGACTCTCCTAAACCATGAAGGCGGATTGCTTTCAAAGACCCAGGTCTGAATTTTGCCCTCTTCACTCTTCACATCGATAGCGACCACGATGTGAGGATTGATCCAATCGATCTTCGTCAGCGTACCCGTCAGTGCAAAACGCTTGGACATATCGAATATCGCGGAAGGCGAGTGATGGGCCCATAACGAGGTCGTCGCAAGAAGCGCGGTGACTACGATCGCAACGCTGTAAATCTTATGTCTCACAGCTTTTCTCCATCGAAGATTGTAGGCAGTCTACCACACGGATTTATACGTCTGCTACGTTTCCCGTTTGCGGAAAGGCGCAGCGCGTCAGAACAGGCCAGCCTGGGGTGGACGGTATGGAATGCCGAGATGTTCATAGGCCAGCCTGGTAGCCAGGCGGCCGCGGGGCGTGCGTTGGAGAAAGCCGATTTGAAGGAGGTAGGGTTCGTAGATATCTTCGATGGCGTCGACCTCTTCGCTCAAGACCGCAGCAATCGTGTTCACGCCGACAGGGCCGCCTCCGAATTTCTCGATGACGGCGCGGAGGAGTTTACTTCGTCCACATCGAGCAGTCTTAAAGCGTCGCGTGCCATGGTGGCCGTGATTTCCCCGGTTCCTTTCACGTCAGCGTAATCTCGAATTCGCTTCAGAAAGCGATTGGCAACACGCGGCGTGCCCCGGCATCGTTTCGCGATTTCCTGGCAGCCCTCCTCGGTGATTGGCGCGTTCAAAATTTCGGCCGAACGTCTGATGATGAGTTCCAGCTCCGCAACCGAGTAGAAATCCAACCGGTGGACCATGCCGAAGCGCGATCGTAGCGGCGCCGTGATCAGGCCGGCGCGCGTGGTCGCACCGATCAAAGTGAAACGGCGCAGGTCCAGACGGTGCGTGCGGGCGCTCGGGCCTTGGCCAATAATGATGTCGAGCTTGAAGTCCTCCATCGCGGGGTAGAGGATTTCTTCGATAGTTGGCTGAAGCCGGTGAATCTCATCGATAAACAACACATCACCGAATTCCAGATTCGTCAGAATGGCGGTCAGGTCGCCTTTCATCTGGATCAGCGGCCCAGCCGTGGCGCGGAAGTGCGCTCTCATTTCGTTCGAGATCACGGACGCAAGAGTCGTCTTGCCCAGTCCCGGAGGGCCGTATAACAAGATGTGATCCAGGGGTTCACCACGCTTTCGCGCAGCCTGGATAGCGACGTCGAGGTTCTCTTTAACTGATCGCTGCCCGATGTACTCGGCCAGAACGCGCGGGCGAAGCGACAACTCGAATGACGCCTCCTCCTCGACGACGGAGCCCGCAATCACTCGATCAGCCATGCTACCCCTTTGTCAAAATCTGAAGCGCGCGCTTGAACAACACATCGAAGACCGCCTCGCGATCCCCGTCCCCCGCCCGCTGTAACGCGCTGTCGGCAAGGGCCCGGCTGTAGCCGAGATTTTCGAGCGCGGACACCACATCCATTTCGACCGCTGGTTTCTGCGGCTGCCCGGCAAAGTCCTGAAGCTTGTCTTTCAGTTCCAGAATAATTCGCTCCGCCGTCTTTTTCCCAACGCCTGGAATCGCGGTGAGCCGTGCCAGATCGCTCCGCTTGATCGCCCCGACAAGGTCTTCAACCGACCCGCCTGAAAGAATCATGACCGCCAGCCTTGGGCCGATGCCGGAAATCGTCATGAGCTTTTCGAAAATCATTCGTTCGCGCCGGGTTGAAAAACCGTAGAGCGCGATGATGTCTTCACGCACGTGGGTGTGGATGTCGATGGCAACTTCGGAACCTGTATCCGGAAGCGCGGTGAAGGTTGTGAGAGGAACGAAGACTTCGTATCCAACACCGTTCACATCGACGATGACGCGTGCGGGATCTTTTTGCATTAACTTCCCCCGCAAGTGAGCGATCACGGAAGCTCCTCCGTTAGCGTCACAGCATCAATGACCCCGATCACGGCTGCATCAATCGGCGATTCTGTGTGCCCGACGGAAGTCATCGCCGAGAAGCCTTCCTGAACCGCGAGTACGCGGTCGCCGACTCCGGCGTCCGCGGCATCGAGCGCGACAACAACATCGCCCATCGGCTGGTCATCGAGATCGATGGGTTGAAGAAGGAGGATCTTCTTCCCTTCATGACTCTCTTGCTTTTGTGTCGCGACGACGTTTCCGATGACTCTAGCGATGATCATCTGCCTTTTGTGACCTATTGCCTTTCTATCGCATCGACGATCGCCACGACGGTGGCTTCGGTCGGCACTTCCTCCGGCTTGAAAGCGAACGACGCTTCCCGGCCGCGGCAAACGTAAACGGTTTCGCCGGCGCCGGCGCCGACGGCGTCAATGGCCACGACCACAGGTCCATTCGGAAGCCGGCGAACCAGCAGCAGCTTCTTGCCCTCGAGCACTTCGTTCTTTACGCTCGAAACCACGCAGCCGATGACTTTGCCAAGATACATACTTAATTCGGGAACACCATAAAGCAGCTAATCCTGTGAGACCTGGTCCACGATTCCGACAATAGCCGCGTCCACCGGCGTGTCCTTGCAACCATATGCCATTCGAGCCGAGCTACCCTGTACGATGAGGACCTGCTCGCGAAAGCCGGCGTGGACGGTATCGACGGCCACGATATAGCCCTTCTCGTCCTTCCCATCGGGATCCACCAGCCGGCAAATCAAAAGTTTCTTGCCTTCCAGCCGCGGGTCCTTGCGGGTTGCGACAACTGTCCCGATGATGCGTGCCAGAACCATTTGCAAAATTTCGATTTGCGAATTTCGAATTTGACCTGGCCGCTGCCTCAAATTCGAAATGCGAAATTCGAAATCTCCTTTTACCTCGAACTCTTCCCGATCGGCAGAACGTCTTCCAGATTCGAATGCGGTCTCGGAATGACGTGTACGCTGATCAATTCTCCCACTCGCCGCGCGGCGGCCGCGCCGGCGTCGGTCGCGGCTTTGACAGCGGCGACGTCGCCGCGCACGATGGCCGTGACATAGCCGGAACCGATCTTTTCCCATCCGACGAGACTGACTTTCGCGGCTTTCACCATCGCGTCGGCAGCTTCGATCATCGTCACCAAGTGCGCCATCTCCCTCTCTTGCCATGCAAAACTCCCTTTCTAGGGGGGAGCTAACCGCGGATTGCTAGCTCCCATTCCGTCACTTCAAATTTGAAACAACTCTTTCGATCAAGTCGATCAGCTCACTGCGAGTGAGGGAGATCGTCTCTGATACTCCGTCTGTTACAGGACACATCGGGTCCTTCGTATTCGCTTCCGAACCTTCCAGCCCGTAGTATTTCTGCCGTTGAACCCACAATTTCTCGACGTCTTCCGATGAAAGCAGACGCTCGCGTCCAAGGATCTTCGTACAAATGGAAATTTTCGCGAAGTGCTCCACTGTATCCATCCGATTGAAAGCATCTTCCAGATTCGCGCCGTAAGTTACAACGCCGTGGTTGGCCATCAGCAACGCGTCATAGCTCTGAACGAACGGCCTCAATTGCTTCGTCAACTCGGGCGTGCCCGGCGTGCCATACTCGGCCAGAGGAATGCAGCCCAGCGCCAACACGACTTCCGATATGAGAGCTTTATTCAACGGAATACCCGCTGCCGCGTAAGCAGTAGCGCAGGGCGGATGCGCGTGAACAACGGCGTGGGTATCCGGCCGCATTTCGTATATCAGAAGATGCATGGCAATTTCGCTGGATGCCTTGCGCTCGCCTCGGACCCTCTCTCCCTTTGTGTCGATGATCACCATGTCTTCCGGCTTGACGAAGCCCTTATTGCAGATGGTCGGCGTGCACATGATGTGACCATCCGGAAGACGTACGCTGACGTTGCCATCCGTCGAAGCAACGTAGCCCTTCTCATAGACGAGATGACAGAATCGGGTGATCTCGGTGCGGAAGTTCTCTTCAGACACGGACGGCAATTCTATAACAACCTAGCGCTTCATATTCCGGCTACTTTCGGTGTTTTCCACCCGCGGGCCTCGGACTAAACCGCTCCTCCGAAATCCGTAGGAAAAGTACACAACCATTCCAGCAACCAGCCACAATCCAAACCGGACCCAAGTGATCCACGGCAGGCCAAGCATCAGATACAGGCAGGAAAACACTCCCAGGATCGGGATGAGAGGAACCCACGGTGTCTTGAACGCTCTAGGCCGTTCGGGTTCGCGCCTTCGCAGAATGAGAATCCCAATGCATACGAGGATGAACGCAAACAGCGTCCCAATGTTGGTCAGATTGACCATCTCATCGATGCTCGTAAGCATCGCGCATACTCCGACAGCGACGCCGGTCAGAATCGTGGTGACGTGCGGTGTGCGGAATCTAGGGTGCACCTTCGCGAAGGATCGTGGAAGTAGTCCATCCCGGGCCATCGAGAAAAAGATTCTGGGTTGGCCGAGTTGAAATACGAGCAGCACGGCAGTGTGTGCAACTACCGATCCGAACGCGACGATACCCACGAAAAGGTTGCCCCATTTCTGGATGTTCGCGTATTGCAGCGCCATCGTGAGCGGCTCGGCTTGTTCGGTGGCAAGCTTTTGCCTTAAAACGTTATACGGAACGATGCCGGTGAAGACTGCGGCAACGACAATGTAGATGATCGTTGAAATGACGAGTGATCCGATGATGCCGATCGGCATATTCCGCGCCGGGTCGCGCGTTTCCTCGGCAACGGTCGATACGGCGTCGAACCCGATGTACGCAAAAAATACGATCGCCGCGCCTGTGTGCACTCCTGCCCAGCCATTTGGCAAGAAAGGATGGAAGTTGTCGAGTTTCGTGTAACTCCATCCGACGAGCACGAAGAATCCAAGTACGACCAGCTTCAACAGCACCATCATGGTATTCGTCGTAGCGCTCTCCCGAATCCCGATCACGAGAACGATGGTGATCAGGGCGACGATCCCGAAGGCCAAAACGTTGAAGACGACGGGAACGCCGAAAATATGGGGCGCCGTATTGAACAGTCCTGGAATTCGCGCAGCGGTGCGGTAGTCGGTCGATAACCAATCGGGGATGATAATGCCGAAACCTGAAACGAGGGTCTTGAAGTAGTTACTCCAACTGATGGCGACGGCGACATTCCCCACGGCATATTCGATGATCAGGTCCCAGCCGATAATCCATGCGACCAGCTCACCCAGAGTCGCGTAGGCGTACGTGTAGGCGCTGCCCGAGACTGGAATCATCGCCGCGAACTCGGCATAGCACAGCGCAGCAAAACCGCATGCAATGCCGGTGACGATGAACGACAGGATCAGCCCGGGACCGGCGCCAGGTCTGGTCGGATCGCCAGCAGCCGCCGTGCCGATTGTCGCGAAGATACCCGCTCCGATGATTCCGCCAATTCCGATCGCGGTCACGTCCACGGGACCCAGAGTTTTCTTCAATCGATGCTCTGGCTCCTCCCGATCAGCAACGAACTGATCCATAGCTTTCCGGTGAAGGAGTTTTTTCAGCATAGTCGGCTAGGACGTCTTCTAGCGCGTAGGATCTCTTAACTCGACTTTATTGCTGCGATATGGCTGGTAGCCGCTTCCCCAATCCACACCGATGACTTCCATATCCATCCAATCTCCATCCACACGGACGATGATGAAGTGGAAAGGATTATCTCCGGTCGGCCCAGGCTTGACCAGATGATCGAGTTGCACTTTGCTGGCTGCGTTGCTTTGGAGATATTGCGTAAGATCGGGCTCCCCTTGGTAGCTATAAAGCGGCGCGCCTCCACCGCCCGTTACGACGAGATCCATCCGATGAGGGCCCGCATTATCAACATAGGATTCGACCCAATGTTCAAAAAGGTGGTCGTGCCCAGCAAACAGCAGCTTGACGTGGTGAGCACGAAACAAGGGCATGTAGCGGGTTCTCAGCGCCGCTGATGGCGCTTCGACCCTGGATCCGCCGTGCGGACCGGAAGAGAACACCGGATGGTGAAATATCGCAACAACATTCACGTACCGCTTGCGGTCCAGGCCCTCGAACTGACCTTTCACCCACTGATATTGGGTTGGATCATTGGCAATATTGGAATCGAGAGCCACAACAAAAGTGTTGCCGTACCCGAACGCATAGGTCGGATAGCCCCTCAACCGGCGATGCGCGCCGTCGGAAGGAATGAACTGGGACATCGCGGCGAGATAATTCCGCAGCCCTTGTTGTCGTCCAGGATCATCCAGTTCCTCAGCCACCGTGACGTCATGGTTGCCTGGAGCTAAAAAATACGGCACTCCGCCTTCCGTCGTGAGCCGGTTGATTAAGCCCACGAAACTCACATTCCACTGCCGTGGGTCGCCACCATCAAATACGGCGTCACCCGTCTGCATGATGAATCGCACCGGGTAGTCTGTGGCCTCAAGCCGCTTGATGGCCTCAAGGACTCCGCCTACCACCAGCGAGTGCTCATATTGCACCTCTATGCCGTCCCTCCGGCCGCGGGTATCACCGTACACAATGTAGGAAAACCGGGTGACCGATGCCGATGCTTCCTCCGGAGGAAGCGGCCGCTTCGCCGGCGCGATCGGCCTCACAGTTTCCTGCGCTTGAGCGGCTGGTAACAGCAACAGGCAGATCAAAGACAGAATGGCAACGAAGCGCTGCTTCATTCAATTCTCCAAACCCGAATTGTGTCAGTACCGGGCCATTCCAGCAAGTCTTCCCTGGTTGCGGCCGGCAGCGCCCCGGCAGCGTCGGATAGCCGCTTAAAGTCGCCACCACTCGGGGGCTTGAGCACTTTTGCGCGGTTGACACTACGGCCGGTTGCCCTGAAGATCGGGCATCGATGGAGGAGTGTGACTTGAAAGGAGTCCGAATGAGCGCAAAGTTCTTGTCGCGCGCAGTCCTGATCTGTTGGATTTCATCGCTTTCCGTAGCTGTTGCACAGGTCCGAGGTCCAGCCGACGTCGTTGTCCTGGAGCAACATGAGACTTCCGAACCGCTTCGCAACATCCCGCCCTTGCCGCCGCAAGCCGGTCAGCACATGAAACCGGTCTATCACATACCCCATTCGCTGGGCCCGGCTCAGCCGGATCCTGCCTTGCAGACCCAGGCGGGCGCCTCTGCGGCACCGGCGACTATGCAGAATTTTGACGGCGTGGGCAACGGTTTCTCGGGGCCCGGCGGCACCTTCAGCCCGGACGCGGCGCCGCCGGACACCAATGGCGCGGTGGGCGACACCCAGTATGTGCAGTGGGTAAACGAGTCGTTCGCCGTCTTCGACAAGGCGACTGGTGCGGTCCTCTATGGCCCAGCCGCGGGCAATACATTGTTTCAGAACATGGGCGGCCACAAATGCCAAACCACCAACGATGGCGATCCCATCGTGCAGTACGACAAGGCTGCCAAGCGCTGGATCATGACGCAGTTCGCCGTCAGTGGCGGCGCCCCCTATTACCAGTGCATCGCGATTTCCACGACCCCCGATGCGACGGGACCCTATTACCGGTATGTCGCAGACCAGCCAAGGAGCAAGAGTCTGTGCATTAGACCGATCGCAGATGCTGGCGGGTCAAAGCGCCAATATGCAGTGTTTTCAATTCAGCAGCAGCATTGGCGGTCTCTTGCCGGCCGATCTGGACGGTTCCACTCCGCCGCCTGCGGGCGCGCCCAACTACCTGGTGAACTTCGGGTCAAGCAGCCTGAGGCTTTGGAAATTTCACGTCGATTTCACAAACTCCGTAAACTCGTCGGTGACAGGACCCGCCACGGTCCCAGTGGCAGCGTTTTCGCAAGCCTGTAACGGTGGCACCTGCATCCCGCAGCTCGGCACATCGCAACTTCTGGACTCGCTCGGCGACCGGCTCATGTACCGCTTGGCCTATCGCAATTTCGGCGACCACGAAGCGCTTGTCGTCAACCATTCGATCGCTACGCCGAATGGTGTCGGCGTCCGGTGGTATGAGGTACGCAATCCCAATGGAACGCCGACCTTATACCAGCAGGGCACCTACGCACCCGATGCCAACTATCGCTGGATGGGCAGTATCGCGATGGACCACGTGGGCAACGCAGCGCTAGGTTACAGCGTCTCGAGCACCACGATGAAACCGTCCATCGCCTACGCCGGCAGGACGCCAGCTGACCCGCTGGGAACTCTGGGCGCCGAAACGACCATCATCAACGGTTCAGGCTCACAGTTAATGAATTTGAACCGCTGGGGCGACTACAGCGCCATGAGTATCGATCCCGTCGACGACTGCACGTTCTGGTATACAACGGAGTACCTGCAGAGCGATGGCACTTTTAACTGGAATACACGCATCGCCAACTTCAAATTCTCGTCCTGCAGCTCGACGCCGCCTCCAGCGGATTTCGCAATCAGCGCAACGCCGTCTTCAAACACCGTCCCAGTGGGATCGGGGACCAGCTATACCGTTACGGCAACCTCGCTGCAGGGATTTACAGGCGCGGTCACTTTCGGCATCAGTGGCCTGCCCGCCGGCGCTAGCGGCAGTTTTAGTCCGGCGTCGGTCACCCCAACTGGAAACTCGACCCTGACGATCACCACGAGCAGCTCGACGCCAGCTGGAACTTACCCTCTGACAATCACGGGAACCAGTGGAAGCCTCGTTCATTCAACGTTAGTCACCCTGGTGGTCACAGCACCAACCGGCAACTTTGGGATCAGTGCATCGCCAAGCAGCCAGACCATTTCACGAGGAAACACGGCGGCCTATACCGTCACGCTCACGCGGCAGAACGGGTTCAGCGGCACAGTGAATTTGAGCGTCACCGGGCTGCCCAATGGCTCCTCTGCCGCTTTCAGTTCGGCGTCTGTCTCGGGCACCACTTCCACTTTGACAATCAAAACCTCGCGAGGGACGAAGACGGGACCATCCACGCTGACGATCACAGGAACCAGCGGGTCCCTGTCACACTCAACGCCCGTGACACTGATCTTGCAGTAACCGCGCAGAAAATGACTGGCGAGCAGTTTCCTATCCCGGGAAATTGCTCGCCGTTTCCGCGTCTGATCGCGCGCGTCCTACACCTCAGACGCCCAACAGTACCCGCGTAAGCTCTTCCGGCAGATCCAACAGCACGGCAAGGTCACGTCTAACCGGCAAATGCCGTGGTAGTTATCGCGGGTGACGCGGATGAGGTCGCACTCACGCCGTGGAGAACCATGCCTAAAGCCAGGGACGACCCATCGGCGTCAGCGCAATCCGCGGCTAACCTCTTTGGTTGTGCCTTCGCCGCCCTCGTGGAGCACGCGTGACGCGATCTTCATACCGTCCCAAGTTGCGGGGAATCCAGCATACGGAGCTGTGTGCAGGATGACCTCGAGAATTTCCTCTTTTGTGGCTCCATTCCCGAGCGCCATCCGAACATTCAGTTCGAGTCCGCTCGTTCTTCCCAGCGCAGTCAACACAGCAATCGTACACAGGCTGCGGGTCTTCAAATCCAGAGTGGACCTGGTCCAAATCTGTCCTGCAACAAACCCGAGGATGAAACGTTCCAAGTCTGGCGAAAGCTCCCTCCAGCCTTGCCGGGTCTGTTCCGCTTCCGTCTGGCCGACCATGCTTTTCAGCATGGCTAGACCATTTTCGAAATGTTGTTCGTCGGTCATGGTGCGAGATTACTACGTTTGCAACTGATTCCCGATCCTAAACCCATACCCGGCGCTAATGTCGATGGCCTGCCCCGTGATGGCATTGGATTCCGGCGAACACAGAAATAGTACGAGGTCCGCGACCTCCTCGGGGAGAACCATCCTTTTTAAGGCCGTGGCCCGTACGTACTCTTGAAACATGACATCCACGTCCACACCGGCCGCTTGAGCGCGGGCGCGGATAACCGAATCGATCATCTCGGTGTGCGTGGGCCCGGGACAGATTGCATTCACGTGAATATTGTATGGGCCGAGTTCCTGGGCGAGTGTCAGAGTCAGGCCGATTAGACCCCATTTTGAAGCCGCATACGGTGAGCGCAGTGGATAGGCCATCTTTCCGGCGATGGAAGAAACATTGATGATGTTTCCAGTCTTTCTTTCGATCATGGAAGGAATAACGGCTCGGCTCAAAAGAAACGGAGTTCGAAGGTTGATGTACAGCGTCCTGTCCCAATCGGCAATTGGGACCTCATGTACGGGGAGAGTCGGCCCGGTAATTCCAGCATTATTGATAAGAATATCCACAGGTCCGAAATCTCGGATCACCGATCTTACGAGCGAATCGACCTGAACTTCCTCGGAGAGATCCGCTCCGTATGATTTGAATCTGAACCCTAGAGACTGGAACTCCGCCGAGGCGCTTTTCAGGGCTTGATCATCGAGGGCGGCAATGGCGACTACGACGCCGGCGCCAAGTAGCTTGTCCGAGATCGCCTTCCCGATGCCTTCACTCCCACCAGTTACCAGCGCAATTTTGTCTTTCAGCATGATGTCGGAATCATCCCACAACTATCGGTTCGGGCAACCTCGTCTTTAAAGCGATTTTTGGAAAGGCCTGAAGTATTTCTTCCCTGCAGAACGGAACAGGCTCTGTGGACCGGCTCTGCAGTCGCGCGAAGGCGTAAATACTGGCCTGTCAGACGCGACGGGGCCTGGGGATACTACATCTACAGCGTCATCAAACAGGGATCCATCAACCTCGCCTACGAATCACGCCGTATGGCGATTCCGGCCGCCCGCTTCCTCGGCCTGCGCAGCATTGACTCCGAGCGCTGCCAGCTCAGTCCGAGCGTGCAAATCAAATTGAACGAGCAGGACATCAAACGAGCCCGCCAGATCGCTCAGTACCCATGGTTCGCGAACAAGAAGCCGGGGCAGAAGGAACTCGATTTGATGCTCAAGAACGGATTCAAACTCGAAGTCGAAGCCCTCATCAGCAAAGACATTAGTTACGTTACCGAGCAATACGTGCCGGCGCGCCTTGCCGAAGGGAATTTTCCGGACTAAATTGGGCCACTCCCGGGGCGCGGGCTAAAGCCGGCTAAAGCCCGCGACTACGAGTTTGCCTATACGGGATCTCGCGCTCGTAGTCGCGGGCTTTAGCCCGCGTTCGGTACCGCTACCTAAAGAACGCGTCCGAATGCGCCTCGGCAACGATCACCTCACCCGTTTGTAGCCCCAAGGGGTTATTTGGCGCGGTGACACCCAGACGAATCGCACGCACTGTTAGACCAGCGTGGCCGAGGATGGAACCATCCGAGCAGTTGCTGACAAGCGTTCCCTGGTTATCACAGAACTGCTCGTTGAGGATCACGAAGCCGACGCCCGGCAACTCGATGACGGTGTTGGGCGGCGGCGTGCCACTCACTGGCGTACCCAGCACGACCAGGCCCACCAGTTGGGTTCCGTTGGCATTGGACGAAGCGCCCAATGCATTTGCAGCGCTGTTGGACTGCGACTTCACCACGGTGGCGCTGATCCCACACCCGGATGGCGACGACAAGAGGCAGACTCCGGCTGCCTGAGCGAAACTCGACGCCGTACTCGAGGTCGGGGCCAACGAGCCGCTGCTCTCGCTCGACGAAGCTCCGACACTCACCGCACCTGGGATGTTCGCACTGTCCAGATCCTGGTGATCGAATCCTCCGTTGGGCGGGATGTCGACGAAACCCACGGTGGTGGGAACCAGCGACGGGACTGTGTCAGCGCTGGCAACGAAGGCATGACCACTGACCCTTTGATTGGGAGGGACGTTGCACAGCTCGGTCTGCGGGAAGTCGCTCGCCGCAACCGCGTCCGCAACGATGATCTCCGCCGACTGCTTGCCCCCAACTCGGGGCTGAATGTCGGTCGCGAACACATGGATCATATTTACTCTCAGGTTCGCAGCGTACGTGCCGCCTGAAGTCTGCCCGGGCGCCGGTGTGACCGTTGAACCCTCGCGCTCGTACAGGATCACGAAACTGCCGCTCCCGAACAGACTCGACGGCAAATCGATTCGCGTGTTAGGGATAACGTTGTTCACCGGGACACCGTTGACCTTCAGATTCTTGAACGTCGATCCGGTGGACGAGAACGATGATGCAGCGCCGCTGGCCAAGGTTGTCGCCTCGGCGCGGACCGCATCAGCAGTGATGGTTCCGTTGAGCAAGTTCAGGTTGGCAACTTCGGAAACGCCGGTATCCATCGCCTGAGCCGGCGCGTTGGTGATCGTGCTGTCGCTGGAGACAAAGAGCACGTCGCCCCGGGCAATACTTCCATCGGTGGGCGGAACCGCGACCGATAGCAAACGGTCTTCGTTCCGGTTTGAGCCAACGCCGTGTTGACTGCTGGAGACACTCGCGATGGTTTGGCTGGTCCCAAGCGCCGAGACGAAAATCCCGAAGGCGCTTCCGGTGGCGTTTGCAAGTTCCGGATGATCCCGGAATGAAACGGTTTGTACCGCCGTGCGGTCCTTGAGATCCGAGGTGATCGCGGTCGATGACCGGGTCTTCATGTAGGCAAATTCGGGGCACTGCAGGTTAATCGGGGAATCCGTCAGGTTGATAACGGCTTCTCCAAACGCGCCGTCGCCCACGCCCGGAATGGCGTTCGGGATATTGACCGCGGCGTCCCAGAGGAGGCCTTTACTTCCGAGCGCCAACTCCGTGAACGTTCCGGAAGTCGCGTTGCCCACCCAGCTAAAGGCTCGAACCTGGATCACTTTACCCCCGGTGTCTGTATCGAAAGTGATCACGACATCTCCCTGGGTCCGCTTCGGAACGTCGGGACACGCCGGATTAGGCTCCCTGGATTGGCTGAATTCGTAATCCATGTGAGCATCGCCACCCGTCCCACTCCGAAAGAAGTCCACGTACATGAACCGCTTTGAGCCGATGGAGCGGAACGCGACCGAGCCTTTGAGGATGTCCGTTTTTGGCGGAGTACTTCCCGTTACACATGCCCAGCCTCCGGGCTCGAGTTCCTTGCTGCCTAGCCCGAAGATGGTGTCCCCCTGTCCGGAACCGTCCACATAATCCGTCCGGTTTGGCAGAGCGGGATTCGGTATGTTGCCTGCTGCATCTAAGCTCCAGTCAATGGGTTCGCCCGATGGAGAATCCACCACATTTCCATCGATTTCGAAGCTTCCGACGGTAGACTGCGTCAGGACTAGCGGCGAGAAAGCGATCAGGAATGCCAGTGCGATCATGAGCACCGGGAGGTAAGACACACTCCACTTAGATACACTTTTCATGGTTGTAATCTCCTTATTTGCAGTCAATTAACGGTGTGATTCGGATTGAGGGCCAGCCCGACTGCCCCAATTTGCAAGTTATCGGCCACTACCTTTTTTCAACGATTTGTCCTCGACGGGGCGGAAGTTTTGAAGGAAAATCCTGCAATTTCTCTAATCTAGTGGTCAGAAATTCCACGGTGGAACTTCGGTATCACTTGCCTCCGGACTCTAACTTATCCCTCCGACGCGTTTGATAGGCCAATATTTATGCCTTGGCGTCTTGAGAGTCCGCAACCAACAGAGCCGGTTCCTTTGTGCGTGGAAGAAATACTTCAAGTACAGAAATTCCCCGATACGGTCAGGTGCGCCGAAGGGAGCGCGCATCGAGGCGATGTCCGTACCAAGTGTTTTAAATACGTCATCTTAGCTGAGTTTTTCGTGTGTGGGATTGCGGTTGTATTCCTCGGACTTTCCTAAAGGAATACTCAGCGTCTTCCATTCGCTTCCGCGAAATGATTTCGCCAGATAGACGATCTGTCCGACGTGATAGCTGGTGTGCGCCAGCAATCGATGAAGCGCTTCATGAACCCTGAAATCGACTCCGCGAATGGTGACCGTTCGCGAGAGATCGTGGTCGCTTAACGAGTCGAGCGCATTGAGGAGGACAGCCCATCCCTCGTTCCATCGTTCAAACAGCTCGCTGGCTGTCACTCCCGTACGAGAATCGAACTCGGCGTCCCGGTTACGCCACGGTTTTTCGCCGTCGGAATTCAGGAAATCTGTGAATCGTGATCTCAGGTTTCCCGAAATGTGCCAGACAAGAACCGCGATCGAATTGCCATGATTGTCGCCGGCTCTCGACAACTCGTCTTCGCGCGTTTGCCGAATGGCGCCTTCACCGAGAATTTTGTAGCGGCGATATTCGGCCTCGATAGAGGAAATGATTTCTCTCATTGGTTCTCGATTCACGACTTCACTAAGAGCTTTTTAATGGAAGTGTCTCCTCTGATCAAGCAGCGAATACAGGCGCAGTCCAATCGGGCCATTGAAACGGAATTCAATCGCCAGAAGGAGAGTGACATCGCCCGTGATTGGACAGGAACAACTGGTACCCTGCGTCCACGGCGCGCTGCAGTTGTTCCGTGCCGTATGCGGTCAACGCCGCTGCTGGAACTGTGCGGGCTTCCGAATCCATGGCTCGGATCCGTGCGGGGGTATGGAGCAATCCGTATCCCTACCGCGCTTCGGAGAAAACCTGGTTTGTTTCCCGACAAATGGCTTTCGTCCCGAAACGAATTGCGTTCAGGGCGAAGCAAGTGGGATCGGAAGCCGGACAAGCCAGCCGCGTCCCGAAGCACGTTGTTTCCGCGCCAGAGCAAAGTGCGCTGCTCACCAAGCAAGTTTGCCTGGCGGTAAAACAAACTCGCTTCGGCGCAAAGCAAGTAGGTTTTGCCGGAACACACACCGTCTTCGTGATCAAACAAACCTGCAAAGTCGCAAAGCAAACTTGGGTTGGCGCGGGGGACGCTAATATTTTGATTTGAAAGGATTTGCTTGCCACGAAAACAAACCTGATTGGGGACGAAGCAAACTCGATTGGCGCCAAAGCAGACTTGTTGTGTGACCAAGCAAACCGTCTTCGGGATCCAACTCACTACCTCCCTCGCCCAATACAATGTCTTACTTGTGAAGCAAACTCTCCGGGCCGCGAAATGAAGTTGCTCCGTCACGACATCACTTGTGTCGGTCACGAAACAAACCATGAACGGCGCGACGCTTGTTGTCTTTGCAACAAAGCGATCTTCAGAGCGTTGAATTGAAACGATATCAATCCCGCAATAACCCTCGTCCTACTTCGCTGATGACCTGTAGCGATCAAATACACATCCGATTTCCGCACAAAAGACAAAAAATCGTGCCGGCGTAATAGAGCCACACAATCAGAAAAACGAGTGCACTGAGCGCACCATAAATCGCGGTTGTGCTTTGAGCATATTGCAGGTATAGGCCGAACGCCCATTGCACCGGGTACTTCCAGGGATTCAATACCAAGACAGACCAGACCGTCACCGTCCCCAATAACCCGCTTTTTGATAAGGGCAATTGCGATACGGACCGGCGGCATATCGTCAACCTCTCGGCGGTAGCCCTGATGCCGCGTTTCAGCAATAACATGATACGGGCGGTCGTGACCGGCTGGCAGTCTAGCAGGAATCTACAGATTCTCGTCGGGAACGCCGCTCGCGAATCAGAATGGCACGGACAGAGAGCTGACTGGCATCAATCACCAGCGGCCGAACCTGGTACTTCCGGATCAGTCGTATCCAGTCCAACCGTGGTGGGCGTACAGAAGACCGGTTCCGAGGAAAAGAATCGTCAATACGCTTGACAGTTTTTTCATCGAGACCTCCATCGGCAATTGTAACGAGCTTTATATCCGAAATCCTCTCTAGTCCTCGGCCTCGTGCTCGAGCCGGCGGGCACGAACTGCTGATGCGAGTTCGTCCAGTAACGGGACGCTGTCTTCCCAGCCGATGCATGCATCGGTGATGCTCTGGCCGTAGACCAGCTCCTTACCCGGCAGCAGGTCCTGCCGGCCGGCCTTCAGATGGCTTTCGATCATCACGCCCATGATGCGGAGATCTCCGCGCGCGATTTGGGTTGCGACGTCACGCCCCACATCGAGCTGGCGGAGGTAGTGCTTTTGGCTATTCGAGTGGCTCAAGTCGATCATCACACGCTGGGCGAGTCCGGCCACAGCAAGTTCCTTGCATGCGGCATCCACGCTTGCCGCGTCATAGTTTGGTTGTTTTCCACCGCGCAGGATCACGTGGCAATCCTCGTTACCGAGCGTGGATACGATTGCCGAATGGCCTGCCTTCGTCACCGATAGAAAGTGATGGGGATGGTGCGATGTGCGGATCGCATCAACCGCGATTCTCATATTACCGTCCGTGCCATTCTTGAACCCCACCGGGCAGGAGAGCCCGGACGCCAGTTCGCGGTGCACCTGACTCTCCGTTGTGCGAGCGCCAATCGCGCCCCAACTCACCAGGTCGGCAATGTACTGGGGTGAGATCATGTCGAGATATTCGACTCCGGCCGGCAGGCCGATATCATTCAGCTCGAGAAGCAGCTTGCGCGCGATGCGCAATCCGTCATTGATGCTGAAGCTGCCGTCAAGGTATGGGTCGTTGATGAGGCCTTTCCAGCCGACTGTCGTACGCGGCTTTTCGAAGTAAACCCGCATCACGATGAGCAGGTCCGGTTCCCGGCGGTCCCTTTCGATTTTCAGTTTGCGGGCGTATTCGAGAGCAGCCTTCGGATCATGGATCGAGCACGGTCCGATGATAACCAGCAGACGGTCATCAGCTCCGTGCAAAATGCGATGCACCGCCTGACGCGCTTCATAGGTCGTGCTCGCAGCCACGCTGGTAATCGGAAACTCGCGCAGCACATGAGCTGGAGGCAGTAGCTCCTTTATTTCCTTAATGCGCAGGTCATCCGTTCGATGATGTGTCTCAGCCATTCTTGCTTCCATAGCCGACCGATATTATAGCTGACAAGGCGTCAGGGGCCAGGGCTGGGAGGGAACGCGTCCTGATCCCTGACGCCTAGTGCACTGTAACGGTAGATCCGGTAGTACCGAATTTGAAGACGCAGGCATAAAGCCTGCGGCTACGAGTCCGCTGCAGTGGGCTCGTAGCCGCGGGCTTTATGCCCGCGCCGTACGCTACCGAATCTACCGTTACAGTGCACTAGTTAAGTTAGTCCCACCCGAAGGCGTATTCAGAATTTGCGGCTCCCCCATATCGAGAACGTGATACTATTCGCGGCCAGAATATCTAGCATAACTAAAACTTAAGGAGTGACACCTATGGAACGAAAAAAAGCGAGTGAGTTCCCACAGGAACTTCTCAATCTATTTGACAAGTACGTTCATGGCGATATCGGCCGGCGCGAGTTCCTGGATGGCTCGAAAAAGTTTGCCGTCGGTGGGCTAACTGCTGCGGCGATATTCGAGAGCCTGCGGCCGAACTATGCCTGGGCGGAACAAGTCCCGAAAGATGACAAACGGATCAAGGCCGAATACGCGAATTACCAATCACCACAGGGCAATGGAACCATGAAAGGCTACCTGGCTCGGCCGTCGAACGCTCGCGGGAAGTTACCCGGAATCGTCGTGGTGCACGAGAACCGCGGTCTGAATCCTTATATCGAGGATGTCGCGCGGCGTCTGGCCGTCGCGAATTTCCTGGCCTTCGCGCCGGATGCTCTCACGCCTCTTGGCGGATATCCCGGCGATGACGAGAAGGGCGGGGAGCTTTTCGCCAAGCTTGATGGCATGAAGCGAGTCGAAGACTTCGTCGCTGCCGCCAGATTTGTGAAGTCCCATGCGGAGTGCACTGGCAAAATTGGTTCAGTCGGCTTCTGCTTCGGCGGCGGTATCGTGAATACGCTGGCCGTGCGGCTTGGTGCGGATCTTGCTGCCGGAGCTCCTTTCTACGGCGCCCAGCCCATGGCTGCGGATGTGGCGAAGATCAAAGCGCCACTGTTGATTCACTATGCCGGCCTGGATGATCGCATCAACGCTGGATGGGCTGCTTACGAGACTGCGCTCAAAGCGAACAAAGTGAACTATGAAGCGTTCATCTATCCGAACGTGAATCACGGCTTCCATAACGACACGACTCCGCGTTATGACAAGGCCGCAGCCGAACTCGCCTGGCAACGAACGGTCGCGTTCTTCAACAAGAACCTGCGGACGACCTAATTGGGTTAGCAAGGTCGCGCCGGGCGTCATACTCATTGGGCTGTTGACGACTCCACATCTGGCGCCACGCGCTTCCGTACGGCACTGGTGATGACACACCCTCTTCACCGGCCGTCCGAATCATGAGGAAGCAGCCGCCTGGAATTCGATCCGGTGGTAGACGCGCGAGAGCGGCAAAAGGCACGCGATGGACGCCACTTCGATGCTTCCGTTCGGATCGGCGCTCTCCGTGTAGAGCCACTGGCCGCCGGTTTGCCGAACGAACTGCTCAATGCGGCATTCCGACTGGGCGACGAGAACATATTCGCGAAGTGAATCAATGGACCGGTAATGCGAGAACTTCCGCCCGCGATCGTAGGTCTCGGTCGATTCGGATAACACCTCAAAAATAAGGTCGGGGTTGAGCAGGGTGTCCACGTGCGGATCTTCAAAGCGGGGTTCGCCACAGACCACGGTCACGTCGGGATACGTGTACAGTCCGCTTGAAGACACTTTCACGCGCATGTCGGGAGGGTAGGCCTCGCATGGCCTGTCGAACAGTTGATTGGCGAGCACCGCCAGGATGTTCGTCACGATCAGATTGTGCTCGCGGCTAGTGCCTGGCATAGGCAACATTTCACCATCGAGGTACTCGCTCTTGGTTTCGGCTACGCGTTCAAGCCGAAGGTACTCCTCCGGCGTGAGTCGGACCTTGAGTTGCGATGACACTTCTTTCTCCATGATGGCGGCCGCTCGCGGAACTATACCACACGGTCCGTACCTGCTTCTGGCACTGACGTCATCACGTCGCGTATGTGCTCAGGCAAGTTTCAAGCCACTGGCTCGCTGCCGAAACGTATTCGCTCGCAACAGAAGCCAAGTGGCCTCGTCCGCAAAGTCGTGCTTTCAGCGATCGTTGATGTCGCGCTTTTCCAGACATTCAACGCTGACGGATGTTTCGGACTGATTGACCACCCCGGCCGCGCCAACTTTGGTGACCTTCGGCATCATCTTCTTGAGGGCGGCTGAAGCCCTGACAGGTACTGCCAGAATGTCCCAATCGGTGCGCTGCTAACCCTGGGAAGTATACGCATTTGATTGCGTCGAATGATCTAAACTCCCCTTGGCAAAGGCTTGCCATGTCCCACATCTTTTGCTGGACACGGGAGCAATGAAAACAACTGAAGGGACAACCGAAGTCCCCTCCTTGGACAAGGAGGGGTGGCTGCGCCCATTAAGAAAATGCCGCGAAGCCTCCTTAGCGGGCGCAGACGGGGGTGGTTGGTTCAAGCCACCGATTATCGGAAGTTGAACCAACCACCCCGGCCGCGCCTCCAAAGGAACGGGACCATTTACTTGATGGCGCGGCCACCCCTCCTTTGCCAAGGAGTATCCAGAGCTGTCCTGCTGGCCAGCGCCAAAACACACAAGAAACTGCGCCCTCGAAAACAAAGGACTTATCGGCGCAGTTCCTTGAGAAGGGACTTCGCCTTTCCCGCCGGTTGTCCCAATGAGGGGAATTCGCTTCAAAACGCTCAACTTCGGCAACAATCAAATCGTATACTCCCAGCCTTCTAGCCAGGAGGGAATCGGACTCACGTTTCGCTTTCACGACACGCCTGCGGGCGAAGCGCGAAGTTGAAGAGATCGATGCTATTGCTATTGACCAAGAGTTCGAAAAAATGTCCAAACTCCAGACCCGACGCTCACGCGTGGGGCTATGCTTTAGTGCCGCTCCGCGGCTCTAAATTTCCTCTCGAGAGTAGACGCACTCCCCCTGCCGCGTTCTGCTACAACGCCGCTTTCACGCGCTCGGGCGTGAAAGGCACGTGACGCAATCGGAGGCCGGTTGCGTCGAAGACTGCGTTTGCCAGTGCGGCGGCTACGGGCGCCGTAGCCGCCTCGCCGGCGCCGAGCGGCGGCAGCTCGGGCCTGTCGATCAGTGCGACCTCAACAGACGGTACATCCGGAAATGTAAGAACGGGATACGTTGCCCAGTCGACACTCGTCACCCTGGACCGGTTGAACTTCACTTCCTCATGCAACGTCCGGCCGAGTGTCTGCAGGATGCACCCTTCAACCTGGTTTCGCAGTCCGTCCGGATTCACGACGAGCCCGCAGTCATGCGCGCAGGTGACACGCCGAACGTTGATCTTGCCGCTCGCACGATCCACGGCCACGTCCATCGCGATCGCGACGTAATTCTCGGCTTGCTTGTAGCGCATATACGCCACACCACGGCCCACCGACAAGTTTCCTTGCGCACGCGCGGGATTGGGCGAGGGC
>WNGD01002650.1_pt1 | contig 25122 bp, 29 predicted proteins | sample 5400671 | NCBI WGS metagenome assembly WNGD01 (sample SAMN13153369, study PRJNA577476) | soil metagenome | isolation source: 40 cm soil or saprolite under grassland replicate 2 | place: USA:California | collected 2016-06-15
ACATCGTCGGAGACGAGCGCCCCGTGGGCCCCCATCGCGCCCAGTGCGCAGTCAAGCTCGAAACGCAGATTACGCTCAGTGTGAATGCTGTCGTGGACAAAGAGGTCTATCTCGTCGAGGTCGGCGAGCAGCCGTGGTAGCCGCCGTCTGCTCGAGCCCTCGACGTACTGCCAATGCCTGCGGCATCGTTCAGGTATCGCGGCAGCCGTCTGGCTTCGGAGGTTCCGCTCGAGCAACGGCGGAAGGTCGATGCTCCAGAGCCGGCCGCTGCCGTTTCGCTCGAGCGCCTCGAGCAGGAAGCGCGTCGTAATGCCACGGGCCACTCCGGTTTCGACGACTCTCCGGGGGCGCAGGTGACGCGCCAGGCACCAAACCGCGCGGGCGAGCGCGGGGTCGGCGTCGTCCCACCCGCCGTAGGCGCCGCGGCCAAAGGAGAGATTCTGCTCCGTGAGTAACCGGCGTACGTCGCGCCAAAGTGGATCGAACTCAGCTCGCGCGGCACAGGGCCATTCGACCCCTAGGAGGGCGTGTAACTTCGCCTCCCACTCTGGCTCGGTCTCGTAAAGTGACGGACCCGCACGTCGCTCCCTTCGCTCAGCGATCCGCTCACGGATCCGCTCTACCGCCTCCCGGGGCCCGCGTGCCAGAGCTGGGGCGACGCGTACGAGATAAGGCAGCCTATGCCCGAGCAGCGTTCCCACCCCGCGCGATCCCCACGGCTCCTCGATGGGACGACTTTCGTGGAGGAAGAAGAGCGTACAAAGCCAGGGCCTGGAACAGTCGGTTTCGAACGTCCGGGAGCGGCGTTTGCACGCTGCAAACGCTATCGGAGCATCGTGTCCGCGGACGGGCCGTGACGAACGATCTCTCCAAAGACGTCGGCGATCAGCGGATCGAAGGAACGCGGTAGTGAGCCGTCGGGAGATGCGTGCGCGCGGAGAAAGTAGAGGTAGGTCTTCCACGTCTCGGACTGTTCCGGTGTGGCGCCCGTCTGTGCTTCCACGGCCTTCTCTAGCACGTAGAGACTCCAGGTTCCTGCCTGGGTGGGCAGGGCCGGCTCGGCCTCCGCTTGGGGTACGGGCTCGGGCGGCGGTGGAGGCGGAGGCGGTTCGGCGGCGAGCGCCTCCAGCTCGCGTTTGCTCGCGTCGAGCTCGGTCGCACGATCTGCGAGCTTCCGCTCGGTGGACGCCATCTCTCTTGCACGCGCGCCCACCTCGCGCTCGGCGGCAGCGACCTCAGAGGCACGCGCTTCGAGCTTTCGCTCGCGGGCCGCGAGCTTCCCTGCTCGGTCTGCAAGTGCCCGCTCCCGAGCGGTGACGCCCTTCAGGCGCTGCTCGAGAAGACTCTCCCGCTTCCGCAAATCGTCGTCTTCTCCGCCCGCGGCAACGGGTTGCCGCGCGCCGCTCGCCAGCACGAACATCGCGGCCGAGCCGAGTAGCAGCCCGACGAGCGCGCCGACGAGCCCGTTGCGAATGAGATGGCGATCGGGCCTGCCCGGCACGTGCGCCGAATCCAGCACCGCTGCATGTAGCGTCGGCTTGGCCGCGCCGAAGCGCGCGTCGACCAGCTGCGCAAAGACGACGGCCGCCTCCTGCGCGATCTGGCGCGCATGGTCGGCAAGGTTGTCGGTTGCGGAGATCGCGATCACCTGGGACTGCGGCCGCACGGTCGCACGAAGATGCCTACGCAGCTCCTGAGTCGATCTCGTCAGTCGCAGCGTGCTCTTCACGTTTCCGGCCACCACGCTGCTCGTCGCGAGCTCGCGGAGGTTCGGCAGCATCGGGGTCACCGCCGCGGGCCCTTCCGGCGAGGAGATCAGCACAGACGCCTCGGCGCGACGCACGCCCGACCCGAGCAGCGACACGAGCAAGCCGACGAGCACGCCGAGCAGGACTCCGAGCGCGAGCGGCCACCAGCGACGAGCGGCGACCAGGCTCAGAGCCCTCACCCGCGCTCGCGCAGCGCCGGAAAGAGGATGACGTCGCGGATCGTGTCGCTGCCGGTCAGCACCATGGCCAGCCGGTCCATCCCGATGCCGCAGCCACCGGTCGGTGGCATGCCGTACGACAAGGCCTCGACGTAATCCGGATCGCCTTCCTCTGCAGTGGCGTCGCCCGCCGCCTTCTCCGCGGCTTGCATCGCGAACCGCTCGGCCTGCTCAGCGCTGTCATTCAGCTCGCTGAAGGCGTTCGCGAACTCCATCCCGGCAACGACAGCCTCGAAACGCTCGACCAGTGCAGGGTCGTCGTCCGTGCTCCGCGCGAACGGTGACATCTCGATCGGCCAGTCGATCACGAAGGTCGGCTGGATCAGCTCGGGCTCGACGAAGTGCGAATAGGCGTGATCCACCAGCTGCGCCCACGTCTTGTCGTGAGTCGTGTCGACACCCGCGGCGTCGAGCTTTGCGCGCAACTCGGCGGGATCGCGCGACCACGCTCCTTTCTGCTCCAGCGCCTCGACGAACTTCACCCTCTTCCACGGTCGAGCCAGATCGATCTCGTGCCCTCGAAACGTGACCTTCGTCGTCCCGATCGCCTCCTGCGCCCCGCGCTCCACCACTGCCTCGGTGCGCTCCATCGTGTCGTTGTAGTCGGCATAGGCTTCGTACCACTCGAGCTGCGTGAACTCGGGCGAATGCTTGTAGGACACGCTCTCGTTCCGAAAGTCCTTCGAGATCTCGTACACCTTCTCGAGCCCACCGACGATCAGTCGCTTCAGGTAGAGCTCGTCCGCGATGCGGAGGTAGACGTCGCGGTCGAGATAGTTCGAATGCGTGACGAAGGGCTCGGCGAACGCACCGCCGTACTGCGGCTGCAGGATCGGCGTCTCGACCTCGATGAAGCCCTCGCTGTCGAAGTACGCGCGAACCGCCGCGATCATCCTCGACCGGACCAGCGCGTCGCTGCGCGCGTCCTCGTTCATCAGGAGGTCGAGATAGCGCTTGCGGTAGCGGGCCTCGGTGTCGGTCAGGCCGTGGAAGGTGTCCGGTAGCGACGTGCGGATCTTGCCCAGCAGCGTCAGCTCTCGGACCGCGAGCGACGGCTCACCGCGCTTCGTCTTCGTCGCGACACCGCTGACGCCGACGATGTCGCCGAGATCGACGGTGACGCCGCCGAGCTCATCCGGGCGAATGAGGAGCTGGATCCGCCCGCTGCGGTCGACGAGATCGAGAAACATCAGCTTCCCCATGTCGCGCCGGGCGAGAACGCGACCCGCAAGACGGTGTTCCCGGTCGTCTTCGACGCCGGGCTCGAGCTCGGCCGCCTCGGCCCGGACCGTGGCGATCTCTTCCCGGTCGGGGAAACGTTTCGGTAGCACGCGCGAGAGCCTAACCGCCGAGCAGGCGCCCCAAGCGACCCGGCCGCCTTATGGGCGCGGGCCTTGGAGGCAGCGGCTCGTCACGCACAATCGCCTCCGGAACCGACTCTGTCAGCCACCGCGCGAGCGGCTCATCGCCGATCGCCTTGCGGGCTGCGGATAGGCCGACCTCGCGGATCCCCGCGGCGTGCGCGTCGCTGCCGACCAAGTGCACGAGCCCGGCATCCACCAGCTTGCGCGCACTGGCACGCGTGCGCGAGCCGAGCCGGCCGTCGAGTGAGGCTGCCGTTACCTGAATCAGACCGCCCGCATCGACGAGGGTCGCCACCTTCCGGAGATCGGCCTGCACTGCCGGGTTCCTTTCCGGATGTGCGATGACCGGGTTCATGCCGAACGAGCGGACCCGGGCGACGATCTCGCCGAACGGCAACGGCAAATCCCAGTAAGGGGTTTCGACCAAGAGGAAGTTCGGATTTCCTCCGAGCCCGAAGCGGCGCAGCTCGTCGTGTGAGAGGCGGTCGAGTTGCTCGACCGAGACCTCGCCGCCCGGCAGGAGCTCGATCTCGATGCCCTCGCGCTCGAGCGCAGTGCGGAGCTGTCGCACGCCGCTCTCCATCGCATCTGCCGTTGTCGGGTAGTCCTCGCGGACGTGCGGCGTCGCGGCAATGGCGGTGATTCCGTCCATCACGGCTCCGCGGGCGATCTCCAGCGCGTCGGAGAGATCGGTGGCCCCGTCGTCTAGCCCCGGGAGGATGTGGGAGTGCAGATCGATCACGTCATCAGAGCGCGAATCAGTGTCCTGGGGACTGTATGCCTGCGATAGAGATCGGCCCTGGGAAGGGCGTAAGCATCGCCCTTTGAGCCTCGGAGCGCGTACGCCCGGTCGTAGCCGGCGGCCTGCGTAGCGGCGCGCACACGCTCGTCGTGCTCCCCGTATGGATAGGCGAGCTCGGGGCACCGCCTGCCGAGCTCGGCTTCGATCTCCGCTTTCGAGTCCTCGAGCTCCCGGCGTAGCTCGTCGTCCGAGAGGCGAGTCAGATGCGGGTGTGACACGGCATGCGAGCCAATCCGGACCCCACGATCGGCGTGCTCCCGCAACTCGTCCCAGCTCATCGTCGCGAGCTGAGCAGGATCGTCGCCGGCAAGCTCGGGGATGCTCAGCGGAGCACCCGCGCGTGCGTACCTCGTGCAGACGAAGATCTGGAGAGTCACGCCGAGCCGTTCGAGCGCCGGAAAGACACTCGCCGCGCTTCGGAACGCGTCGTCGAAGGTGGCGTGCACCGTCCAGAGGCGCGACAGCGCGCGAACCTGCCGCAGCAGGAGATCGGGCTTGATCGAGAGCCGGTGCTCCCAGGTCGGCGAGACGGCGTGGTAGCAGAGCACGAGCGACCGACGAGGCGGCACTAGCCCCAGATCGCCCAGCCGATCAGTACACCGACGCCGAGGGCGACTCCGAACAGCGTCCAGCCGACAAGTAACGTCGAGACCATTGTGCGCGGGCCGTAGGTTGAGGATCCTTTCGGGATTCTGCTGAAGCGAGAAGCCCGGTGGTACGTGCCCTCGGCGCTCGACGGGAAGGTTGCGCGCGGACCCAAGGAAAGTCTTTGCACCGGCGGCGGTTTCTCGTCTGCCCAGGCCCGCTGCAGTCCCCGGGCGGCGCTCGAGAGGCGGAACTCACGGTCCCGCAACTCGGCTGCACGCTCCCAGTCCTGGCGCTCGAGCGCGTTCTCCTTCTCGCCTCGCACGCGGTCGATCTCTTCGATCACCTCGGGCGCGAGCGGCGGCGATTCGGGTTTGAACTCTCGTTCCTCGCCTGCGTCGAGCGCAGCGAGACGAATGTTCCCGAGCGGGGCGAAGTCCAAGAGGATGCGCGCAGCAACGCCTTCCCCCTCGGCGACCAGACCAAGAAGGATGTGATCGGGTCGGATGTTGTTATCGCCGTTTGCCAGCGCCTCCCGCAACGACAACTCGAGCACCTTCTTCGCTCGGGGAGTGAACGGGATCTGTCCCGTAGCGACTTCGTCGCCCTGGCCGACGATGCGTGCGACTTGCGCCTGCACCTCCTCGAGGGTCACGTCGAACGCATCGAGTGTCCTAGCCGCCACACCGCCCTCCCGAAGGAGGCCGAGAAGAAGGTGCTCGGTCCCGATGTAGTTGTGTCGTAGCGTCCGAGCTTCGTCCTGCGCCAGGACGACGGCCTGCCTCGCAGCGTCGGTGAAGCGCTCGAACATCCCGAGAGGCTAACCATTCGCCGCGGAGGCGGGCTCTGCCCGACTCCGTACACCGACATGTCGGTCGAAGGCTCAGCGTGAAGTCATCATGGCGCGCGGAGCGCGCCGGACTTCACGCTGCTTTGATCTCCATGATCTTGAACTTCATCTTTCCGCGCGGAGCGGCGACTTCGACGGTCTCGCCTTTCTTCTTCCCGATGATGGCCTTGCCGACCGGCGATTCGTTGGAGAGCCTGTTCTCCGCCGGGTTGGCCTCGGCAGAGCCGACGATGTGGTACTCGATCGTCTCCTTCGCGGCGACGTCTCGAAGCTTGACCTTCGAGCCGACCGAGACGACGTCCTTGGCGATGTCCTTCTTCGAGATGACGCGCGCGTCGCGCATGCGCTCCTCGAGCGTCGCGATGCGGTGCTCGAGCAGCATCTGCTCGTTCTTGGCGTCGTCGTACTCCGCGTTCTCCGCGATGTCGCCGAACTCCCGTGCGATGCGAATCCGCTCGGCAACTTCCCGGCGTCTTGTTGTCGAGAGCTCCTCGATCTCGCGCTTGAGCCTCTCGTAACCCTCGGCTGTGAGGATGACTTCCTTCACTGCTGATGCACCCCTTCTTATGAAAAAGCGCGGCGCAAGGGCGCCGTCGCGGGCGGGAATGGTAGCTACACACGCGAGGGTCGTCAACAGGGGCTGGGGTACTATTTTCCGCTCTGTGCAGGTAGATCTTCGGGAGTCCTGGTGGATCGGCGGGGTCGAGATCCCGACCCGGCTCGTCCTGGCCCCCATGGCCGGTGTCTCTGTGCAGGCCTTTCGCCGCCAGGGACGGCGTTATGGGGCCGGGCTGGTCTGTTCGGAGATGGTCAGCTGCGCCGGCCTGGAGCATCGGAACGAGCGCACTTTGGGCTATTTGCGGGTGGGACGGGACGAGCATCCTCTGGCGATCCAGATCTTCGGCTCGGAGCCGGGCGTGATGGCGGAGGCGGCGCGGATGGTGGTCGCGGCCGGCGCCGACATCGTGGACATCAACTTCGGGTGCCCAGTGCGGAAGGTGACCAAGACCGGGGCCGGAGCGACGCTACTCGAGGATCCGGCTCGCGCGTGCGCGATCGTCGACGCGGTGGCGTCGGCCGTTGACGTCCCTGTCGGTGAAGATGCGGCGCGGCTTGGAGGACGGATCGCGTGCCTGTCTCGTCGTCGGACCGCTGCTGGTCGAGGCTGGCGCGGCGACACTGACGTTGCATCCCCGTTCTGCCAAACAGATGTACACAGGCGCGGCCGATCACGCGCTGACGGCGGAGCTGGTCGAGCTCGCAGATGTCCCGGTGATCGCATCCGGGGACGTGACGTCGCGGGCGCGTGCGCAGGCCGTCCTTGCGACGACCGGAGCCGCAGCCGTCATGGTGGGACGAGGCGCGCAAGGCAATCCGTGGGCGCTCCGCGAGATCCTCGACGGCGACGCGGCAGAGCCGTCGCGTGAGGAGGTCGCGGCGGAGTTGATCCTGTTCATCCGCGAGACGGTGCGCGAGCTCGGGGAGCATCGCGCGGGCGGGTTCCTGAAGAAGTTCTACGCGTGGTATTTGGGCCGAGGCCGGTTCCCGAAGCCTTTCAAGCAGGAAGTGGTGCAGCTCGAGACGACGGACGAAGTCGTGACGCGCCTGTTCGCAGCTGCACCGCGCGCGGCCGAGATCGTCGAGCAGCTCGAGGCCGACGCGCCGGACACGGCCGACGAGATCCTGCTCGACTCGATGCCGATCTCGATCTACGGCGGCGGCTAGTCCTACTCGAAGCGCGACTGTCCCTTGGGGCCGCGACTGTTTCCCACAGGCATGGTGTCAGACACCGTCGCCGTTCTGTGACGTAAGTGCGACGAGAGTGTGCCGCGCGCCAAGTGACCGACGTTGTGCGGCTACGGTCGATCCGTGGCTCGCAAGCTCCGCTTCGAAGAGCCGAACGGCATCTATCACATCGGTTCCCGCGGCAACAACGGGGAGACGATGTTTCGGGACGACGTCGACCATATGGAGTGGCTGCGCATCTTCGCCAAGGTCGCCGTCAAGTACCGCTGGGTTGGCTGGACGTACGTCCTCATGGGCAATCACTTTCACTTCCTGGTGCAGATCCCGCACGGTGGCCTCTCGCGTGGAATGCAAGAGCTCAACACCGGTTACACCGTGCGAACGAACAAGCGTTACGGCCGAACCGGACACCTCGTGAGGAACCGCTTCTACTCCGGCCCCATAGAGGATGACGCGCACCTGATGGAAGCAATCCGGTACATCGTCCTGAACCCCGTACGCGCCGGCCTTTGCCAGTCGCCGGCGGAGTGGCCGTGGAGCAGCTACCACGCTTGCGCTGGCACGGAGCTTGCGCATCCGTTCCTCTCGGTTGACCGCGTGCTCGGCCTCTTCGGGACGCGTCCGGCGGCAGCGCGAGCCGCGTTCCGCGCCTTCGTCCGCGAGGGCCACGTCCAGGTGTCAGACACCGGCCGGTAGGGATCTCGTTGCGACGCCGCTAGCGGTTCCGCTCCCACACGAGCCGCAATCCCTCCAGGGTCAGGAAGGGGTCGACTCGCTCGATCGTGCTCGCATGCGGATAGATCAGCTCGGCGAGGCCACCCGTCGCGATTGCCCGCGCGTCGCTGCCGAGCTCCCCGCGAATCGCAGTGACGATCCCGTCCACCTGACCCGCGAAGCCGTAGACGACGCCCGACTGGAGGGCCGCGACCGTCGTCTTGCCGATCACGCTCGGCGGCTCGACGAAGTCGACCTTGCGCAGGCGCGCCGCGCGCTCGAAGAGCGCATCCATCGAGATCTCGATCCCGGGCGCCAGCACGCCGCCGATGTACTCCCCATCCGCGGACACGACGTCGAAATTCGTCGACGTCCCGAAGTCGACGACGATGCACGGCGCGCCGTACCGGTCGGCGGCGGCGGCGGCGTTTGCGACGCGATCGGGGCCGACCTCGCGAGGGTCGTCGTAGCGCACGCCGATCCCGGTCTTGACGCCCGGTCCGAGCTCGAGCAACTCGGCGTCGGTGTAGCGCTCGGCGAACTCCTGGTACGAACGGCTTAGCTGCGGCACCGTGGACGCCAGCGAGATCCCGGCCACCCGCCCCAGGTCGAGGAAGCCTTTGTACTGCGCTCCCAGCTCGTCCCCACTCCGATGCCGTTCGGTGGCAATGCGCCAGTGCTCGGTCAGCTCGGCGCCGTCGAACAACCCGAACACCGTCTGGGTGTTCCCCACGTCGACCGCCAGCAGCACGGTTTCCTAGAGGTCGTCGTCCGTGGAGAGCGACTCGCCGATCTTCTCGGCCAGCGCTTCTGCGGTGAGGCTCGGCTCGTCACCCTCGGTCCTGAGCTCCTCGACGGTGACGTCGCTCGAGGTCCAGACCTCGGCACGCGGGATGATCCGGGTCGGCCTGTTCTTGTCCCAGACCCACACGTCCTCCATCTTCAGATGGAAGAACGGGTAGTTCGGCTGCGAGATCTGTGCGAGGTCGAGCTTGTTGCAGAGATATGTAGCGTCCTGCGTGAGGACGCAGTACCGGAAGAGGCCGAAGACGGCCGTGTATTCCTTCTTCAGCTGTAGCTCGAGCTCGGCCTCGAACTCGTCGAGCTCGTCGAGGTGACTCATCCCGATGAGTCTAGCCTCGACAGCAGGGTCTGAACGGGCCCCTGGCCGGGCACCTCGAGGTCGGGATCAAGCTCGGCGAGCGGCTCGAGCACGAAGCGTCGCTCGTGCAGGCGAGGGTGCGGCACCTTGAGGAGCGGCTCGTCGATGATCGCGTCGCCGTAGAGAAGGAGGTCGAGGTCGAGCGTGCGCGGGCCCTGCGACGGCGCCGCGCTCCGGTCTCGCCCGAAGGCCCGCTCCAGCTCGAGCAGGCTGCCCAGAAGCGTTCGCGCAGACAGCTCCGTCTCGAGCTCCACCGCCCCGTTGAGAAAGCGGGGCTGGTCGACATACCCGACCGGCTCGGTGTCGCGGAAGCTCGAGACTCCCTTGACCTCGACCTCCGGGAGCCCTCGCAGCCGGCCGACCGCGGCCCGTAGCGTCTCCGTTCTTTCACCGAGATTGGATCCCAGGCCGACGAAGGCACGGACCATGCCCGTCCCATCGTAATCGCGACTACTCTGGGTGCACGTGGCGCCCAGGCTTCTGATCGCCCTCGCCGTGTTCTTCGTGGCGGCCGCTCCGGCCCGGGCGGACCTCGTTGAGCTGAAATGGGCGCACGCCGACAGGGGAGCCCAGCTGGCCCGCGCCGCCGGCGGAACGGAGCTCGCGCACGAACTGCGGATCTGGCGGGTGCCCTCGTATGCAGTCTCGGATCTCCGCCGGGCCGGAGTCGTCCGCGTCAGTCGGCCCGAGCGCCTCTTTCCCACGCTCGCCACAGCACAGCTCCAAGCGACAGACCCGCTCGTCCCGCTGCAGTGGTGGCGCGCGGCCGTCGGGGCCGACAAGCTCGAGTCGCCCGGCGCCGGGAAGCCCATCACTGTCGTCGACTCCGGCGTCGATCTGACCCATCCCGAGTTCGCCACCCGGCCGAATACGACAGCGCTCAACGCACAGACGACGACCGACGTGGACGAGGAGCACGGAACTGAGGTCAGCTCCGTCATCGGCGCGCCTAACAACGGCGTCGGCATCGTGGGGATCTACCCCGACGCCGTCCTTCGCGTGTGGGACGCGAGCCCGTTCGGCTCCCTCAACGAGGGGGCTGCGATCGCTGGGATCTATGAGGCGGCGCGGCGCGGGCCCGGCGTGATCAACCTCAGCTTCGGCGGTGAGGAGGACGACCCGCTGCTCGACGACGCGATCCGGTTCGCGTTCGGCTCTGGCTCGCTGGTCGTGGCCGCAGCCGGCAACGACGCCCTCAGCGGCAACCCCCCGAATTTCCCAGCGTTCTATCCGCACGTGCTCACGGTCGGCGCGACGAACGAGGCGGGACACGTGGCGTCCTTCTCGACGGTCTCGCCGACGCTCGACCTGGCCGCCCCCGGCGTCCGCATCCCGGTCGCGGAGCCCACGTCCCGAATCCCTTCCGGTTACAGCACCGACGCTTCGGGGACGAGCTTCGCGTCGCCGCTCGTAGCGGGTGCGGCCGCCTGGGTCTGGACGGTGCGACCGGAGCTCGACAACACACAGCTCTTCGAGGTGATGCGCCGGTCGGCAATAGACATCGGCGCACCGGGGTTCGACAACGCGTCGGGCTACGGGCTGCTGAACCTTCCGGCCGCGCTCAACTTCAAGGCGCCCCCGCGTGACCCGCAGGAGCCGAACGAGAAACCACGTCAGATCGAGCCGCACGGACTGTTCGCGTCTGGAACACCGCCGCTGACGTCGCCAGGACGTACGACCGGGTCGATCTCGGCGCGCGTCGACCGCAGCGAAGATCCAATCGATCTCTATCGCGTGTGGGCGCCGGCCGGACGCACGCTACGCGCGCAGGTGACCGGCTCGGTCCTCGTCCGCCTGCTGGAGCGCACCACGCGCGAGCGCACGCTCGCCGTCGGGAAGCACGGCGTCGCGACATACCTGAACAACGGCAAGGGCTTGTACGTCTACGCGGAGGTTCGCCCGGCTGTCCGCCTTGCCCAGTACAAGCTGCAGCTTACGGCCGTTCGCAAGTAACGCCCGTCCATTCGGCCCACGCGATCCCAGGCTTACGGACGTTCACGCGAACTCTTTTGACTCGTAGCTCGGTGTTCAGTGCGTCGGCGATCGCCGCGGCGAAGGTCTCGAGCAGCTGGTAGCTCTCCGCATCGTTGATGCCGCGGACGATGTCGCGCACAGAGCGGTAGTCGATGGTCGCATCGATGTCATCCTTCTTCGGTTCCGCGATCTCGAGCGTTACATCGACGAGGAACGTCTGGCCGTCGCGACGCTCGTCGTCGTTGACTCCGTGGCGGCCGAAGAGCTCGAGACCATGCACCTCGACGATCATCCGACCACCGCGGCCGCGACTGTCAGTGCTTCGACGTGCTCGCGCACGTCGTGAGCGCGGAGGATCGTCGCGCCCCTCTCGTAGGCCGTGACTCCCGCAGCGAGGCTGGCGGCGAGCGAGCCGGTGGTGGCCGTCGGGTCGCCGAGGATCCGGCCGAGCGAGCTCTTCCTCGAGAACCCCACGAGCACGGGGCGGCCGAGTGCGGTGAGGACGTCGAGTCGTCTGACGAGCTCGAAGTTCTGCTGGACGGTCTTGCCAAAGCCGATGCCGGGGTCGAGTGCGATTCGATCCTCATTGACTCCCGCGTCGACTGCGAATCGGAGCCTCCCCTCGAGGAAGGCGGCGACCTCGGACGCCACGTCCTCATAGGTCGGACTCTGCTGCATGGTGCGTGGCTCGCCCTGCATGTGCATCAGACAGAGGTAGGCGCCGGACTCGGCGACGACTTCCGCGAGATCTGGATCCCCTCTGAGCGCAGTGATGTCGTTGACGAGCTCTGCATCGAGCTCGAGCGCGCGGCGGGCGACCTCGGCCTTCGAAGTGTCGATCGAGATCGGCGCGCCGTGCAGCGATTCGAGCACAGGGACGACGCGGCGGAGCTCCTCTTCGGCGGAGACTCCCTGGGAGCCAGGCCGCGTCGATTCACCGCCCACGTCCACGATCGCAGCGCCGTCGTCGAGCATCAGCCATCCCGCCGCGGCGGCGGCTGCAGATTGCAGATGGACGCCGCCGTCCGAGAAGGAGTCGGGCGTGACGTTGACGACGCCCATCACGGATGGACGCGCGAATCGTTCCTCGATTGGAGGGCGCTCTTCTGACACCAGTAGATACTTTCACGGGTAACGGTTCGGTTAGTGGTGGTACTCGTGCACGACTGCGTGACCCTTCCCGCGGGCGATCAGCCAGCGGTTCGCCGCCCACGCCGGGCCAAACGCGATCGCAAACCCGAGGATGATGCTCCACCAGAACTTCGCGTCGCCCAGGCCCGCGTTCAACGCGCCTGGCACGACCGCGACAAAACCGTTGTCGACCGCCTCCATGATCGCGATCGACACGGTGTCGGCTGCGAGCGCCACGCCTGTTGCCTGCTGCAGCGAGAGGCCTGCACGCAGGACCGGCCAGAGGGTCAGCAGATAGCCGAAGAAGAACGCGAGCACGATCGAGAGCACGAGAGCAGCGAGATTCCCCCAGCCGGCGCCCGTCGAGATCACCATGCCGAGGATCTCGCCGATCGCGCAGCCCGTCAGGCAGTGCGTCGTCGCCGAGAAAGCGGCGTGGTTCAGATCCTGCTCAGCGAGTGCGTGCAAAGCGCTGGACGGCCTCCATTAGCTCCTTGCTCTTCGCGGCAGCCTCCTTCGGATCGCCCGCTGCGAGCGCGTCTGTCACACAGTGATTCACGTGATCGTCGAGGACTTTGAAGGCCAGGCTCTCGAGCGCCGTGTTCACGGCTGCGACCTGCGTGAGGATGTCGATGCAGTAACGGTCGTCCTCGACCATCCGCTCGATTCCGCGCACCTGACCTTCGATCCGATGCAGACGCTTGACCAACACCTCTTTGTCGTAGCCGTGTTTCATCGTGCTTCCCGGGGGCTGTGGAACCGCCGCAGCCGCAGCGAGTTCGTCACGACGAACACGCTCGAGAACGCCATCGCTGCGGCAGCGACGATCGGATTGAGATAACCCGCGACCGCAAGCGGGATCGCGGCGACGTTGTAGGCGAAGGCCCAGAAAAGATTTCCTTTGATGGTGCGCAGCGTACGGCGCGCCAGCCGGATCGCATCTGCCGCGCCACGCAGATCGCCGGAGAGGAGCGTCAGATCGGATGCCTCGATCGAGACGTCGGTGCCGGTGGTGATCGCAATTCCGAGGTCGGCCTGCGCGAGCGCAGGCGCGTCGTTCACGCCGTCGCCGACCATGGCGACGACCTCGCCCGCAGCCTGCAGCCGGCGTACCTCGGCCGCTTTCTCCTGCGGCAGCACCTCGGCGATCACGCGCTCGATCCCGACCTCGTCCGCAATACGGCGCGCGGTGGTCTCGTCGTCTCCGGTAAGAAGCACCGGCTTGAGCCCAAGCTCCTCCAACTGGCGCACGGCCTCGCGGCTCGTCGGCTTGAGCGTGTCGCGGACGACAAGTCTTGCACGCGCGTCGCCGCCCCACGAAACCGTGATCGCTCCGCTCCGGCGCGCCACCTCGACGTTCTGTCCCTCGACCACGCCGTTCACGCCGACGCCGGGAACGTTCCGGAAACCGGTCACAGCCGGCAATGTCCCCACCTCGGCGCGCGCGGCGTCAGCGATCGCGCGCGCAATCGGGTGCTCGCTCGCCGCTTCGACGGCGCCCGCAAGACGAAGGACGTCCATTCGCGTCGTGCCGTTGAGCGGCGCGACTTCGACGAGCACCATCTTCCCGGCTGTGACGGTGCCCGTCTTGTCGAGGACGACAGTCCCGACACGCCGCGTTTGCTCGAGGATTTCAGGTCCCTTGATCAGGAGCCCAAGCTGCGCCCCGCGCCCGGTCCCCACCATCAGAGCGGTCGGCGTCGCCAGGCCGAGCGCGCACGGGCAGGCGATGATCAGCACGGCGACCGACGCGGTGAAGGCATCGCCGACGTTTCCGGCGAGCGCGAGCCAGCCGCCGAGCGTGCCGAGGGCGATGATCAGCACGACCGGCACGAAGATGCCCGAGATTCGATCGACCAGCCGCTGGATCGGCGCCTTACCGGCCTGCGCCTCCGCTACGAGGCGGGCGATCTGCGCGAGCGCCGTCTCTGCGCCGACCTTGGACGCACGGACGACGAGCCGGCCGTATGTGTTGATTGTCGCGCCGGCAACCTCTGCGCCGACCTCGACTTCGACCGGGACCGACTCACCGGTGAGCATCGACTGGTCGACAGCGGAATCACCTTCGACGACGATGCCGTCGGTCGCGATCTTCTCACCTGGCCGGACGACGAACGCGTCGCCGATCTGCAGTTGATCGACGGGCACGAGGACCTCGGCGCCGTCTCGCAGAACGCGCGCCTCCTTGGCGCCGAGCTCGAGCAGCGCGCGGATCGCGGCGCCGGAACGTCTGCGAGCCCGTGCCTCGAGAAAGCGTCCGAGCAGGATCAGCGTCGTGGTGACCCCGGCGACTTCGAAGTAGACGTCGGCGTTCAAGCCCGCCACGAGGACGACCGCCGACCAGCCCCATGCGGCCAGCGTCCCCAGCGAGACGAGCGTGTCCATCGTTGCTGTGTAGTGACGCGCGTTCGACACCGTGGTGCGATGGAATGGCAGCCCAGCCCACAGCACGATCGGCGTCGCGAGCGCGAGCGCAACCCACTCCCAGCCTCCGAACTGCAGCGGCGACGCCATCGCCAGCAGAAGCAGCGGGAAAGTCAGGGCCAGCGACACGAGCAGGCGGTTCCGCAGCGGCCGGACGAGATCCGTCTTCGCGTCGGTGTCAGACGGAAGCGCGGCGGTGTACCCCACAGTCTCCACCGTGCGCACGAGATCTGGCACGCGCACGTGACCGGGGTCGTACGCAACCGACGCAATCTCCGTCGCGTAATTGACGTTCGCCAGAACGACTCCGTCGAGCTTGCTGAGCTTCTTCTCCACGCGCGCCGCGCACGAGGCGCACGTCATGCCACCGATCTCGAGCTCGATGCGGTTGGGGGTCGCGACCGCCATCAGGCTGCCTCGTACCCTGCCTCTTCGATCGCGGCTCGGAGGGCCGTGTCGTCGAGTGAATCTCCGTGGATGGTCACGACCTTCGTGTCCACGTCGACCTTGACGGACTCGACGCCCGCCACTTCGGAAACCTCTTCCTTGATCGATGCACCGCAATGGGCGCAGTGGATCTTGGGGACGCTGTAGGTCACTGTCTCGGTCATACGCGGAGTATACCCCAGGGGGGTACACGGGAGGTACACGGGAAAGGAAGGTTTAGGGAGCAGTCACTCGCCGCGGCGGGCTTTGCCCGTCGCGGCCGAAACAGTTCCAGTTCGACTCGCGCGAAAGTCATCATGGCTCGCGAAGCGAGCCGGACTTTCGCGCGTTGTCAGCCTTTGGCGCCTTCGGGCGGAGGCTGCATGGTCGCCCCGGGGATCGGGAACGGCCGGGTCTTCGGCTCGGGCTTGCGCTTCTTCTCGCCCTCGGGCTCGGGCTCCGGCTTGGTCGCCGGGGCCTTCTCCGCGAAGACCGTCTCCTCTTCCTCGCCGGCGAGCAGCCGCTCGAACTGATCCTTGTCGATCGTCTCGCGCTCGATGAGGATCAGCGAGATCTTGTGCAGCTCGTCGCTGTGCTCCTTGAGCACCTCCGTCGCGGTCATGTGCGCTTCCTCGATCACGCGGCGAATCTCGTCGTCGATCTCGCGCGCGATCTCCTCGGAGTAGTCGGGCTCGTTGCCCATCTCGCGACCAAGGAACGGCATGTCGTGGTTGCGGCCAAGGACGCGCGGGCCGAGCTTCTCGCTCATCCCGAAGCGCATGATCATCTGCTTCGCGGTATGCGTGACCTTCTCGAGATCGTTCGCTGCTCCGGTGGTGACCTCGTTGAACACGATCTCCTCCGCCGCGCGACCGCCGAGGGTCATGGCCAGCTGGTTCATGAGAGTCTGCTTCGTCGTCAGATACCGGTCCTCGCGTGGCAACGTGATCGTGTACCCGAGCGCCTGCCCGCGGCCGATGATCGAGATCTTGTGCACCTCGGACTCCTGGTCGAGGTAGTGGCCGACGATCGCGTGACCGAGCTCGTGGTACGCGGTGATCTTCCGCTCCTCCTCCGAGAAGAGACGCGTCTTCTTCTCCGGGCCGGCGATCACGCGCATGATCCCTTCCTCGAGCTCCTCCTGCTCGATGACCTTCTTGCCGCGGCGGGCAGCGAGCAGCGCAGCCTCGTTGACGAGGTTCGCCAGGTCAGCGCCGGTGAACCCGGGCGTTCCTGCGGCCAGCGTGTCGAGCTCGATCTCAGATGCGAGCGGCTTGCCCTTCGAATGCACTTCCAGGATCTTCTTGCGACCGTTCCGGTCGGGCCGGTCGACCACGATCTGCCGGTCGAAGCGACCCGGGCGCAGCAGCGCCGGGTCGAGGATGTCAGGCCTGTTGGTGGCCGCGATCAGAATGATGTTGTCCTTCAGCTCGAACCCGTCCATCTCGACGAGGAGCTGGTTCAAGGTCTGCTCGCGCTCGTCGTGACCGCCGCCGAGGCCGGCGCCACGGTGGCGACCGACAGCGTCGATCTCGTCCATGAACACGATGCACGGAGAAGCCTGCTTGGCCTGTTCGAAGAGGTCTCGCACGCGCGAGGCGCCGACGCCGACGAACATCTCGACGAAGTCGGAGCCCGAGATCGAGAAGAACGGCACACCGGCCTCGCCCGCAACCGCGCGCGCCAGCAGCGTCTTGCCGGTACCGGGCGGCCCGTACAGCAGCACACCCTTGGGGATGCGCGCTCCGAGCGCCTGGAACTTCTTCGGGTTCTCGAGGAACTCCTTGATCTCCTGCAGCTCTTCGACTGCCTCCTCGACGCCGGCGACGTCCTTGAAGCCGATCTTCGGCGAGTCCGGCGTCATGCGCTTCGCGCGCGACTTCCCGAACGACATCACTTTCGAGCCGCCGCCCTGAACCTGGTTCATCAAGAAGATCCAGAAACCGAAGAGCAAGACGAACGGGAGCAGCGACGTGAGGATCGACCACCATGGCGACCCGCCCGTTCCCTTCGAGTCGAACTGCACGCCGTGCGTGGACATCTCCGTCTGAAGATTTGCTGCCGACTGGTCGCCTGGGTAATGCACCGAGCCCTTCTTGCCGTTGGTGAGCGTGTAGTTCAACGCTTGCTTGTTCGGGTTGAAGACGATTTCGCGGAATGTGCAGGAGCCCGGGTCCTTCGGGGTGCACGCCTCGATCGCCGCCTGGACATCGGAGAGCGTCAGCTTGGAGCTCGGCTGGCTGTGGCCGCCAAGCGTCTGGAGAGCCAGCCAGACGAGCGCCGCGATAATCACGAGCGGGAAGAGCGCGCTGCGGAAGAATCGATTCACTAAGCCTCTTTCGGCAGGGTACCAGCCTCGGTTTGAGCTACTGCGCCCCCAAATGGGGGTGGTGCTGCTATTTCAGGCGCCTTCCGGCACCAACTCCGAATCCAATACGCCCACGTAGGGCAGGTTCCTGTATCGCTCCGCGAAATCCAGCCCGTAGCCCACGACGAACCGATTGGGGATCTCGAAGCCGATGTAGCGGACGGGCACGTCGATTTCGCGCCGGTCCGGCTTGGTCAGGAGGGCGCAGACCTCCAGGCTCGCCGGCTCGCGGGCCTCGAGGTTCCGCATCAGGTACGAGAGAGTCAACCCGGAATCGATGATGTCCTCGACGACGAGGACGTTGCGGCCCTCGATGTTGATGTCCAGGTCCTTGAGGATCCGAACGACGCCTGACGAGTCGGTCTGGGCCCCATAGCTCGAAATCGCCATGAAGTCGATCTCGCACGGGATCGGGAGCGTGCGCATGAGATCGGCCATGAAGAAAACGGCGCCCTTGAGGACGCCAATGAGAAGCAGGTCCCGGCCGGTGTAGTCGGCCGAGATCTCCTCCCCCAGCTCGACGACGCGCGACCGCAGCCGGTCCTCGTCGATGAGGACCTCCGACACGCCTCGTTCGAGCTCAGTCTGCGACACGTTCGACGCGCACTCCTTCCGCCTCGACGACACCCGGGACTGCGACCACGTCGTCTCCGCGCACGACGAGAGGCCACGACTCGCGTGCGGACCGTGGGATCTTCGCGTCGACGAACACGTCCTGGATCTTCTTCGATCTCCCGGCGAGCCGATCCCCGGCACGCCAGGCCCTTACCTTAAGGCCTGGGAGGTTCGAGGCGATCCGCCACTCCCCCCAGCGCACCTCGCCGTCGAGCGCGACAGGCGTGCGTTCAAGCCAGACCCGGTCGTACTCGCGCACTGCTGTCAGGCCGGCGCCGAGATCGAGCCGCCTCGACCCGGCGGTCGACCGGAGCAGCTCGTCGAGCGCAGTGGGCTCTGCGTCAGCGAGGCGAAGCAGGTTGCGCTCGGCGGCGGGGTGCAGCTCGCGCAGGCGCGGGAGGATCTTGTCACGGATCAGGCCGCGCTTCGTGTCGCTGTTGGACTCGTCGATTCGGAACTCGAGCCCTTCGGCCCGGCAGTACTCCTCCGTCTCCTCGCGCCAGAGCGAGAGCAGCGGGCGCACGACGCCGTCCTCGCGCCGCAGCTTGATCCCCTTCGCTACGCCGCTCGAGACCAGCCTGTACAGGATCGTCTCGACCTGGTCCGAGGCGGTGTGCCCCGTAGCACGCAAGCGCTCGGTCGCGAACGAGTAGCGGACAATGCGCCAGTCGTCCTCGGTGAGCCCGCCGCTGCCGTCGACGACCTCGGCGCCGAAGCGTTCCGCGCAGAAGCGAGCATCCTCGTCTGAGGCGACACCTCGAAGCTTGTGGTTCACGTGCAGCGCGGAGACGCCGTAGCCGAGCTCCTTGAGGACGTGCCAGAGGCAGGTCGAGTCGGCGCCGCCGGAGACGAGGCAGGTCACCCCCGCACCTGGCGCGATCAGGTCCTGCGTGCGGATCAGCTCCTCAACCCGTGCGCGCAGCCTTTCGGTGTCCACGAGAACAGGGTAGACCGGCGAGGGATTGCCGGCCACGGCTCGATCGCCGATGCTCCCGAGATGGCGAGCGAAAGCTGCGCTTTCGCTCGGGGGTTGGGTACGCCGCTTTCGCGGGGAACGTGCGTGGGCAAAGCCCACGCACTCTCGCCGCGTCTTCGGCCGACGGTTGCACTCAACCGTGTGGGCACGGGCGCTTACGCGTCCGCGCCCACATGAGTACGCCTGCAGCTAGTGCGGCTTCGCCAGCACTAGCTTCCGGCATTTGGGCCGACGCAGGACGCAGGCTTTAAGGCTCACAACCCGCACGTCGACCCAAGGGCCGGAGGCTAAAACCAGGCGGAGCCGGGCTTAGCCGCAGGCGCACTGATGCGGGCGCGGCCGCGCAAGCGCCCGTGCCCGCACGGTTGAGCGCAATCGCCGGCGGTAAACGCGGCAGGAGTGCGCGGGCTCCGCCCGCGCACGTTCAGCGCGAAGCGCCGTCCCCAATACCGGACGAAAGCGCAGCTTTCGTCCGGTTAAAGAAGCGGGGAGACGTCGCAGCCGCGCTTGGCGAGTGCCGGCTCCGCCTGGGCCAGGACGTCGTGCGCGAAGTTCGCAAGGCCGTAGGACCGGTAGATGTACTTGCCCGGATCCTTGTGGTGCTTGTCGGCTCGGATAGCGCGGCCGTACTCGATGAACATCGCGCGCAGGATCGTCCGCGTCTTGGAGAGCGAGGGATCGCTCGGATCCGTGTTGAGCAGGCTGGTGACCGCGGAGTCCGTCTGCATGATCACATCGTCGGCCTTGGCTTCCCCCTGCAGGTAGTCCTGCGAGAGCGTGCCCAGCGCGGCCATGTTCAGCTGCGCGGCACTGAGGAACTGGCGGTCCGTCGCCGAGCAGGTGTGGCTGACGGCAGCCTTGCCGTTTCCGCTAGTGAGGACGGCGAGAGAGGCCACGGCGAAGATCGCCACAGCAAGTCCCGCGGCCGCAGTGATGCGGGGCTTCACGATCCCTACTTCGGCCCCTGCGCGGGCGAGGCTTCATCACCCGTTTGGGGGAGGTGGCCGATGCCATGTGACATAGGACGCGAACCGCTGCGCGAACCAGCGAAGGACCCAGGCGGCGAACGCGAGTCGCAGCAGACGAATCAAAAGATCAGCGACCTGTAGAAGCCGTGGGGCCGCATCCCGATCGCTTCGTAGACGCGGATCGCGGGTAGGTTCTCCGGCCGGACGAAGAGGCAGACGGTCGGCACGCGCTCGAGCAGCAGGCGACAGAGATCCCGCATTCCCCGCTGCGCGTACCCTTTGCGCCGCGCCGGCGGATCTACCCAGACCTGCTGCACCTGGACCGCCTCAGGCGTCCATGCGGACGCCTCCGCCTTGAAGAGAATCGTGCCGCGCTCGACCCAGAGCCACGAGCGTCCCTCCTCGATCTGAGAGCGCGTGCGCCAGCGGAACCCGTCCGGGTCCCGCGCCATCGGGTCGACTCCGATCTCCTGCGCGTGCGCGGCCGCGCACGCGGGCAGCAACAGCGGGAAGTCTTTGTCGGTCGCCGGGCGGAGCCCGGTGTCGCCGGCAGGCGGCGGCTCGGTGAGCGCGTACACCGGCTGCCCGGGCAGGTCGTTTCGCGGCGTGGGCATCAGCCCAGCGAGATCGTCCCAGAGGTCGTCGACGGCGCGCTCGTCGCCGATGATCATGCGCGCACGACCCCGGGAGGCCGCCTGCGCGAATCGGCCGCAGCCGGAGCCCGAGGGAACCACATTGGCGCCCACGTGACAGAGGGCGGTCAAGCGTCCGTTGTCGGCGAACGCGCTGAACCGCCCCAGTCGGCGCCGGGCGACGTCCTCGAGGAAGACGCGCTCCACGGGGTCCTCGGCGCAGAACTCGAGGATCTGCACGAGCCGGGGCTCGATCGCACCTTTCACTGTCCCAATAGTGGCACGGGTTAGGGTTGCGCTCTCATGCCGATCCACATTCGAGCCGAACCGGGGGAGTACGCCGAGGCCTGCCTTCTTCCCGGCGATCCGCTGCGGGCGAAGTACATCGCAGAGACATACTTCGACGACCCGGTCGAGAAGAACTCCGAGCGCGGCCTACTCGGCTACACCGGCACCTACGAGGGCAAGCCGGTGTCGGTCCAGGGCACCGGCATGGGCTGTCCGGGCGCGACGATCGTCTTCGAGGAGCTGATCCAGCTGGGCGTGAAGAAGCTGCTACGGGTCGGCACGTGCGGAGGGCTGCAGGCCCACCACGCTCTTGGCGACCTGATCGTCGCGCTGTCCGCAGTCGCGGACGACCGCACCGCCGATCACCTCGTGGGCCACGAGCCGCATTGTCCGACCGCGAGCTGGGAGCTGATCCACGGCGCTGTGCACACGGCCAAGCAGATGGGCCAGTCGATGCACGTGGGGCCCATCGTCTCGAGCGACGTCTTCTACAACCCCGACGAGAACCAGTACGAGCGGTGGTCGAAGCGCGGCGTGCTGGCAGTGGAGATGGAGGCCTCGGCGCTCTTCACGGTCGGTGCGCTCCGGGGCGTCCAGTCGGGGTGTCTCCTCACCGTCAGCGACATCGTCGTCGAGGGTGAGTTCAAGCGCATCACCGACGAGGAGCTGCGCGCGGCTGTCGACCGGATGACGCGCGTCGCGCTCGCGACGGTCACGGCCGACGAGAAGCACTGAAGACCGTCTTCCTCGTCAACCCGGCGTCGGCGAACGGGTCGACCGGACGGCGGTGGCCGGAGATCGCCCGCAGGGCAGCAGCGGCGGGGCTCACCGGAGATGCGCTCTTCTCGCGCTCGGCCGGGGAGTTGACCGAGCTGGCCCGCCGCGCCGTGGACGAGGGCGCCGAGCTGCTGGTCGTCGTCGGCGGCGACGGATCGGTGCACGAGGTCGTCAACGGGATCGCCGCACGTGACGACGTCGAGATCGCGGTAATCCCACGCGGGACCGGCTGGGACTTCGCCCGCTCGCTCGGCCTGCCGCGCAACATCGACCGAGCCATCGACGTCGCGCTATCGGGCAAGACCCGCACGATCGATCTGGGTCGCGCGACGTACCGGCTCTGGGCCGGCGGCGAAGGGCAGTCCTTCTTTGCGAACGTCGCGAGCGCGGGGATGAGCGGCGCGATCGCCCAGCGCGCCAACGACAGCTCCAAGGCACTCGGGGGCAAGGTCTCCTACGTCTGGTCGACGTTCGCGGTCTTCGCACGCTGGACGAGCCACGAGGTCCAGGTCTCGGTAGACGGCGAGACGCGTCAGGGCCGGATGCACGACGTCATCGTGGCCAACGGCCTCTCCGTCGGCGGCGGCATGAAGATCTGTCCGGACGCAGAGCCCGACGACGGGATCTTCGACGTGCTGGTGATCGGCGACCTCACCAAACGGGATCTGGTGCTGACGATGCCGAAGATCTTCCGCGGCACGCATCTGCCGCACCCGAAGGCCGAGCTCCTCCGTGGCGCGCAGGTAAGTGTGGATGCCGCCGATCCCCTGCCAATCCAGCTCGACGGGGAGCAGCCCGGAACGACGCCGGCGCGCTTCGAGATCGTGCCGCAGGCGCTGCGGGTGCGGGTCCCGTGAGAGACGCGTTACGGGTCCGTACCCGTGCCTGGCACGGGTACGAGCCGTAAAGCGACACGTCCCCTCTAGCTGCTGCTGCTGGGCTTGCTGGCTGCGGTCTTGCGCTTCGCCGCCGAGGTCTTCCGCGAGCTCGACGTTCCTTTGCGCTCGAGCTTGTCGAGCCGCTTCTCGATCGCGGTGAGTCGCTTCTCGAGCTTGTCGATCGTGCGGACGCTCTTCTGCAACTCGTCGACGCGGTCTCGGAGCGTCCCGAGCGCGGCGACCACTTTGTCCGCTCCCGGTGCGCTGCCGATCCGCTGGATCGCCTCCTCGCCTGCTCCGGCGAGCCGTTCCACGATGTTCTTCTGTCTGGGCTTGGCCATGGCCTTATCGTGCCAGTTGCGATGGCGGCGCGTCGTGCCTACGCTCCTCGCGTGAAAGGAGCCGCCGCTCTGCTTGCGCTCCTCGCATGTGTGACGGCCACGGCAGGAGAGGCCAAGCGCTCGCCGGTCACGATCAGGGTGATGACCCGGAACCTGTATCTCGGGACGAACCTCGACGCGATCGTCCAGGCGAAGTCGGCCCCCGAGGCGTTTGGCGCAGTAGAAAAAGGCTGGATGGAAGTGCAGCTGAACGATTTTCCGACGCGCGCGCGCGCCATCGCGAAGGAGATCGCGAGCGCACGGCCGGACTTCGTCGGGTTCCAGGAGCTGTCGCTCTACCGGACGCAGACTCCCGCCGACTTCACGGTGACGCGCGCGACAACCGTCGCGCTGGACTACGCGAAAGAGCTACGCAAGGCGCTCGCCGCGCGGAAGCTGCACTACCGCTTCCTCGCGATCGAAAACGAGACGGATGCGGAACTGCCGAGCGGCGATCCGCCGAACATGGACATCAGGCTCACAGTGCGCGATGGACTGCTCGTGCGGATCGACAAGAAGATCAAGATCAGGCGGGTCCGGAGCGGTCTCTACTCGACTACGACGCCTCTCTTCGGCGGGTTCGTGATCGCGAAGCGCGGCTGGGTGCTCGCGGACGCGACCGTTGCCGGGCGCACCTTCCGGGTGGTCACGACGCACCTCGAGTCGTTCAACGACACGTCTCAGGTCGCGCAAGGAAAGGAGCTCATCGGTCCCGGCGGCCCCGCTGCGACGAGCCTGCCGACAATTCTCCTCGGCGACCTCAACTCTCGTGCCGACGGGACAGGCACACCGACCCATGCAGACCTGCTCGCCGGGGGATTCAAGGATGCGTGGGCGCAGGCGCACCCGGGCGACATCGGTCTCACGTGCTGCCACGGCGATGACCTGCGGGCCGTCGGCGGGCCTTTCTACAGCCGCGTCGACTACGTGCTGATGCGAAACGGCTTCAGGGCCGTCGCGGCGGGGATCGTCGGCGAGTCCCCGGGCGACCAGCTCGATGGGCTCTGGCCCTCGGACCACGCCGGCGTCTGGGCGCGGTTGCTTCTTCCCTAGGTGCGGATGAGGACGGGCGTGCCGTTCAGCGCCTGGGCGAAGAGCTTCTTCAGCGCCGCGTTCGGAATGCGAATGCAACCGTTCGAGACGGCCTTGCCGATCGACCAGGGTGCGTTGGTCCCGTGGATCGCGATCGGCCCTCCCTGGGTCCAGCCGGTCAGAACGTCCGAGAATGCCGAGACCCCGACCGCACCGGGGCCGAACGGGCCGGCCTTGTCCGTGGGAATGAGTCGCTGGTTGACATAGAAGCGGCCGGTCGGCGTGGGCGTCGCGGGCGCGCCGATCGCCGCTTTGGAGCTCAAGACGAGCTTGCCCCCCTTGTAGAGCCTGACCCGTTTCTCCGAGAGATCGACGACGATCCGGGTCGAGATCTTCGCAACGTCCACCTGCCGGGCGGGCACCCACGCAGTCGCGCCGTTCGGCCGCTTGGGGATCTGGACGAGGTACGACCTCGGCGTGCACGTGGCATCGACCTGCGCGCCCCGGATCGAGAAGATCGTCGGGACGCCGTTGACGTTCAGCTTGTGAAAGCTCGCAAAGGCGCGGGCTCCCGGCCGCCGAGAGACGTCGGCCCGCGAGCGCACGATTGCAGCGTACGACAGCCGAGAAGAGCCCAGCCTTCGGATCGAGCCGTCGGCGCAGGTGTGGGATTTGGCGGTGACGTCCGCTGCAACATGGGGCCGCTTCTCGCTGCCGCCGCAGCCCCCCAGGAGGGTGAGGCCGACCGCCGGGATGACGGCGAGGGCGCGCACGCGGCAGAGGCTATCGACGCTAAAGGGGTGTGAAGGTTCGGTGAACATTTGCCGACAACATTCTTCGACGACCGAACGTCTGATTACTCTGAGAGGAAGTAATGACGCTTCGCAGGCACAAGCACACCGCGATCACCATTCATGCGATCCGGCAGCGCGCCGGCGTCCCGTATCACGTGGAGCGGAAGGTCTGCTCGAACTGCCGCCGGCGCCTCGAAGAGACGACGATCAAGCGCGCGGCAGCCTAGAGGCTCTCGGCCACGGCCGAGA
>WNGD01001520.1_pt1 | contig 25119 bp, 24 predicted proteins | sample 5400671 | NCBI WGS metagenome assembly WNGD01 (sample SAMN13153369, study PRJNA577476) | soil metagenome | isolation source: 40 cm soil or saprolite under grassland replicate 2 | place: USA:California | collected 2016-06-15
GAGTAATCGACGTTATGCGTCAAGCGAGCCAAGGCATGCATCCGAGTGCGGGAACCGCTTCGCTGACGCTCGTGTAGACTGGCGTTCGATCCACGAGTGCGGCCGATCAAGCCGACAACACGCAGGCGCTTCGTCTGACGCTCGCAAGACCCGGCACACCGGGGAAGCGTGTGGCGATATCGACAGCCGGGGACAGCAGCATCGCGCTGCAAGGGAAAGGGACGCGCCATGGAAACGATCATCAATCTGATCATTCAACTCGTCGCGGGAGTCGCCGGCGGGAACGCCGCCGGCGCTGCGCTGAAGGACTACAATCTGGGCAATCTCGGTAACACCATCGCCGGCGCCATCGGCGGCGTCGGCGGAGGTCAAATTCTGCAAGCCCTCCTTCCGGCAATCGCAAGTACGGCCGGCGGCGATCTCGATCTCGGGGCCATCGTGGGTCAAATCGTCGGCGGCGGCGCCGGAGGCGCGATCCTCACCGTCGTCGCCGGGCTGGTGAAGAACATGACGGCCAGCCAGCAGACGCGGTGAACGGTTGCGGATCGTAGATCGATGCGGGTGACGATCCTTCATCGAGCAATTCTTCAGAGGAGAAAAAGCCGTGGCTCATGACTGGGCCGCGGACCTAGGGGTGTAGGAGAGCGGAAAATGCGTCTCGATCAATTGCCGCGCAGCGACAACGTTGAGGATCGGCGGGGCGAGGATGGGGGTGCCGGCTTTCGCATCCCCGGGGGCCGAGGCGGCCTCGGGATCGGCACCATCATCGTGCTCGGCCTTGTCGGCTATTGGCTGGGTATCGACCCTAGCGTGCTGATCGGCGGCGCCGAGATCTTGTCGGGCGGAGGGACTTCGCAACAGCAGTCTAATCCGGGACCGCGTGATAGCGCCGGCGCGCCGGACACGGGAGCGCCGTCGGACCAGATGGGACAGTTCGTGTCGGCCGTGCTCGGAGGCACGGAGACACAGTGGCAGAAGATTTTTGCGCAATACGGCAAGGCCTACGAGCCGCCGACGCTCGTGATGTTCTCCGGCGTCACGCGCTCGGCCTGCGGGTTCGCGCAATCCGCGATGGGCCCGTTCTACTGCCCGAACGACCACAAGGTTTATCTCGACACTTCGTTCTTTCAGGATCTCGAGCGACGCTTCCGCGCCTGCGACGCCGGCAGCAAGTCCTGCCAATTCTCGCAGGCCTACGTGATCTCCCATGAGGTCGGCCATCACGTGCAGAACCTGCTGGGCATCCTGCCCAAGGTGCAGCAAGCGCAGCAAAGCCGCGACAAGGCCGAAGCCAACCAACTCCAGGTGCGGGTCGAATTGCAGGCCGATTGCCTTGCCGGCGTGTGGGCGCATCACTCGCAGGAAACGTGGAACTTCATCGAGCCTGGCGACGTGGAGGCAGCGATGCAGACCGCGTCGGCCATCGGCGACGACAGGTTGCAACGGCAGGCGCAGGGCTATGTGGTGCCCGACGCTTTCACCCACGGCACCTCGCAACAGCGCACTCGCTGGTTCACGACCGGGCTGAAGTCGGGGAAGGTCGAGAGCTGCGACACGTTCAACGCGGCTCAGCTTTAAGCGCCCAACGTCTGATCAAAGGTCGATCGTCGACTTGTAATGGTGGGAGATCGTTGTGTGGAACATCATCTGGATCATCATAATCGGCTTCATTGCCGGCCTGATTGCGCGCGTGATTTCGCCGGGCCCGAACGAACCTAAAGGCTTCATCCTTACCACTGCGCTGGGAATCGCCGGCGCCTTCGTCGCCACCTTCATCGGCCAGACCATCGGCTGGTACCGGCTCGATCAGGGCGCCGGTCTCATCGGCGCGACGCTCGGCGCGCTCATCGCGTTGTTTATCTGGAACAGGCTCGTGGTTCATCACGTTATTCGCGACCCGGGCAACCCCGGCGGGCCATAACTCGCTGCTGGCCGTGGGCGCTAAATTCGAAGTCGCGGCATCAGACATCAACACAAGGAGGCAGACATGGGACTGGCGGATATCCTTACCGGTATGATGAATGGCCCGCGCGGCCAGCGCCAACCCAGCAGCGGTGGTGGCGGCGGCGGCATGTCGCCGATCATGATGGCGCTGCTGGGGCTCCTCGCCTACAAGGCGCTCAAGGGCCGGGGTGGTCAGACCGCCCCTTCGGGCGGCGTGGGCCAGACGGGCCGACTACCGCCCGGCGGCACTATGAGTGCCGGCGGCTCGGGCGGAGACCTCGGCGATATCCTCGGCGGATTGCTCGGCGGCAAGCCGGGCGGCATGCCGAGTGGCACAGCCACCGGCGCCAAGCCCGGTGGCAGCCTGAGTGACCTCTTCCCCGGCGGATTGGGCAGTGTGCTCGGCGGCGCCGCGGCGGGCAGCGTGCTGAGCGGCGGCCTCGGGAACATCATAAAAGAACTGCAGGACAGCGGACATGGCCGCGCCGCCCAATCCTGGGTCCGCACCGGCCCGAACGAGGAGATCGCGCCCAAGGATCTGGCGCATGCGCTCGGCAGCGATACGCTCAACACGCTGAGCAAGCAGACCGGCCTGAGCGTGGACGATCTGCTCGCTGGCCTGAGTCAGAATCTGCCAGACTTGGTTGATCAGCTCACGCCAAACGGGCGGCTACCGACCGAGCAGGAGGCGGCGCGGATGGTATAGGTCGGTATCCGCGTAGCCAGCGCCTTCCGCCGGAGCGGCTGTGCCTGTTCGATCGGCACTCGCTCAGTGACATAGCCTTCAAGGCGGTTGGAGTCGCAGCGGCGACGACGGGGACAGAGTTCTGAGGTTATAATGACGAATCGGTACGCGTGCGACGCTCCGCCATGAACTGATCAAACTCAGCTTTGTCCTTCGCCATCCGCAGGCGAGCGAGAAAGTCCTGAAACTCTCGCTGTTCCTCTTCGAGGCGCCGCAGGGTTTCTTCGCGATATTCGTCAAAGGCCCGGTTGCCGCTCGACCGTGACGCCTGCCACCAGGTCCCGGCCGGACGCATTTGGTCCGCGGCTCCGTGCCAACGAGTAAGGCTGCCGCCTTGCCAACAACTCATCCGTCCGCTCCCGATGATGAATGCCAGGGTGGCAAGACCAACCGGCCACCACACCATGAAGCCGAGGATCGTGAGTACGATCCAGGCCGGTTTTCCCAACTCGTCGAGTTTTGCAACGATAGGCATGCAGGCCTCGCCCAGTGAATGTTAATTACATTTACATCGTAATGGGCCTTGATCTGTGTGTCAAGTGGAGCCAGCCCCCGCCTATGCGGACGCAGAACGATCGCCGGTCGGAGGCACGGTCAGGCCCAAACCGTTGAGATAGATCAGCACCGCCGCCTCCAACAAATCCTCAGGCGACATTGGGAATGACCGCCGCGCGGCGTCGCCTCGCCCGAACAATGATGCGATACCATGTGACATGGCCCAGATATGCAGCGCCATCATCAGGACCGGCGGACGATTCTGCGCTGGGATGGTGGCGACGAGCCGCTCGGTCGCGGTTCGCAATACGGCGAAGGCCCGCTCGCCTGCGTCCCGCAATTCCGGGCTCGCCTCGGGTGGGATGCCCGCCTCGAACATCGCGGAATAGTAGGCCGGCTCGCTCTTGGCGAATTGGAGATAGGCTTTGCCGACGCGGTCGAAAGCCGCGAAGGCGTCTGGACGGCCGCCGTCCCAAGCGCGTGCCAGCGTAACCTCGAATCGATCGAAGCCGCGCCGCGCCACATCGACCAACAGTTCGTCGCGGTCGCGAAAATGCCGGTAGGGCGCGGCCGGACTCACCCCCGCCCATCGTGCAGCTTCCGCGAAGGTAAACCCGGCGGGTCCCTTCTTGCGCGATCAACTCGAGCGCCGCGCGGATCAAGGCCTCTTTCAAATTGCCATGGTGATAGCCGCGGGGGCCTGAACGTCCGCCTTGCCTGGACCAGCTCATGTGAAGAGTCTTTACATGACTCGGGAGAAGGCGTCGACACCGCCTTGTTGGCGCCCGGCGGCCGCCACCCGTCTTCTGGCGGCGCGGCGCGCCTGGGGCGCTGGCGCGGCGAGGTGCTCTTGGTTGATTGCCGCCGTGATTACATCGATTGCCGCCTGAACATTCACTATCCGCTCGATGCGATCTTCCGTCCGTCCTTATCTTGCCAAAGACCGACGCTGGGCGAGCAATTGGTCTCGCGCTTTCTCAAAGGTCTTCAGATTGGGTTATGCCGTGGGCATTAAGGCCGGGGGTTGGCGCGCTCTCAATCCGTTTCGATAAAGTCCGCTGAGGAAGCTCGACGATAGCAATCCGGATACGCTTCCCCTGCTCGTCGACAAGCCGAGGACGACGCGTTGGCCGAAATTGAGTTTTTGGCACACATAGGGTCAGATCGTTTAGTTTGCTCGTCAGGATCCGATTACAGCTGAACTCTTGCTTCTAAATTGGCGATCACCGCGGAAGCATCTCGGCGACTCATCGGAGGCAAGGATGCGAAACATTCGAGGGACACGTCATAGTCTCGCCAATTCGCGCACTCTTACCGTCATCGCACAGGACCCATCCGTCAAATTCCGAGGGCAGGTGCTAACTACGGAGTTGACGGTGCCCGCTGAAGAACTTCTGGCCGGCCCTTGCGGGTACCGTGTCAACGTCATCGACTACGACGCATCGACGGACACGCTTTACAAACCAATGATCTATGGGCGCTCGTTGGACGGGAAGTATGAAGATCCGTTCGCGTTCAAACAAAGCGGACGCAGCTCCGTGAAGGCGAGACGGCTTCACCACCAAAGACGTCTGGAGGATCCTCGGTTTCACGCCCAGAATGTGTATGCGATTGTCATGCGCACGCTGGCGCAATTCGAATTTGCACTTGGGCGCCGGTGCGCCTGGGGCTTCGATGGGCATCAGATTCACATCGTCCCGCACGCATTTGCCGATGCGAATGCGTTTTATTCGCGGGATGATCGAGCCATTTTTTTTGGATATTTCATGGGAAGTAATGGGAAGCTTGTCTTCACCTGCCTCTCGCATGACGTCGTGGCACACGAAACGACCCACGCCCTGCTTGATGGCTTGCGTAAACGATACATGGAGCGCTCTACGCCTGACCAGGCTGCTTTCCACGAAGGCTTCGCAGATGTCGTGGCAGTACTCTCGATGTTCTCGCTGCCTGACGTGGTAGACGCCGGCTTGGATCTAGCCTCGGGCGGGCGAAGCAACCTGATCTCATCCAAATTGCTGGAGCGAGATGTCCTAAAGAGGTCGGTTCTCTTCGGATTGGCCGAGCAGATGGGCAGGGAACTCGCCGTAGTTCGCGGCGATGCGCTCCGCCGCTCCGTGTCTTTGCTGCCCGGTAAACCATACATGTCCACTCTGTTATATCCGGAGTTCGGCGAGCCGCACCGAAGAGGCGAACTGCTGGTGGCCGCGGTCTTGAATGCGGCTCTCGATATCTGGCTGGCACGGCTTGCAAAGATTGGTCCCGTTACAGCTGGAAAAAAGGATCGAAGCATCGTGAGGGATGAGGGCGCTCGGGTCGCCGGTCACCTCCTGACGATGGCAATTCGCGCCCTCGATTATTGTCCACCGACTGACTTGACCTTCTCCGATTACCTGTCTGCGCTTCTAACCATCGACCGCGAAGTCGTTCCGGACGATTATCAGTACGGCTATCGCAAGTGGCTGCTCAAAAATTTCAATGATTACGGCATTCGGCAGGCCGGCGAGACCGACGTCGACGGCACATGGAAGCGGTGCGACCAGGAGCTGATCTACAGCCGAAGCCACTACGATTCGATGCTGCACGAGCCGCAAGAGGTGTTTCGCTTCATATGGGAAAACCGCAATGCGCTTAAAATCGATACGGATAGCTATATCGAAGTCGACTCGGTTCGCCCCTCAGTCCGCGTTGGTCCCGACGGTTTTGTGCTGCATGAAACCGTGGCTGAATACATTCAAATTCTGACGCTGCAGGCCAACGAATTGAAGAAGAGGCTTGGCATTATTCCGCCGAAGGGGATCGATCCGACGCGTCGCATCAGGATCTTTGGTGGAGGAGCTCTCATTTTTGATGAGTACGGGCAGCTGAAATATCAGATCGCGAACCGAATTGAGAATACCAAACATCAGCAGGCGCGACTCGATTATTTGGGCGAATCCGGTTTCTTCGATGAACCACCTCCGCCAACATCACCCCCAGGCCCCCAGTCACAACTCGCCCAACTGCATCGTATGCGTCTGATGGGATAGGAGGTTGCGATGGCGAAGGAACCCACAAGCGCGACGATTCGAACCTATCACGTCGGATTCGGCGATTGCTTTCTGATCAGTTTTGAGTACAGCCGAAAATCTGAACGGCACGTGTTAGTCGATTTTGGATCGACTGGTTTTCCCAAAGGGGTGCCAAAGTCGCGCATGATGGACATCGCCAAAAACATCAAGCAAAGGACCGGGGGCAAGCTTCATGCCGTCGTCGCCACCCACAGGCACCGTGACCACATTTCTGGATTTGCTACGGAGAAAGCTGGCAAAGGAACAGGCGATGTCATCAAATCGCTCAAGCCGGACCTCATAGTACAACCTTGGACCGAAGATCCGAAGCTTGGACCAGAGGCGACGGGGCCGAGCGGCAGCAATGCAAAGATTAAGAAGTTCGGCGCTGGCACGAGCCAGCAGATTGCGGCGCTATCGCTCATGCATGAGGTCGCCGACCAGTCGCTGGCAGCCCGTAACCTGCCGAAAGATTTGAAGCACGAAGTCGGATTTCTCGGCGAGAGCAACATCGCTAATCCGAGTGCCGTCAAGAACCTCATGAAGATGGCGAAGAATTCTTACGTCTATTGCGGGAGCAAATCCGGGCTGGAGAAGGTACTTCCGGGAGTAAAGGTCGAGGTCCTCGGGCCACCAACACTCAAGCAGACCGACACGATCAAGAAGCAGCGCTCGCGCGATCCCGACGAGTTCTGGCATTTTCAGGTGGGCGCCACGGCATTGGCCGCAGGCGGCGATAAAAAGCGGACTATCTTGTTCCCACGTTACGTGGAAAGCCGCAGTTACTCACATCGCATCAACGCGCGCTGGCTGGTCCATCATGCACGCACGGTGCGTGGCGAGCAGCTGCTCCAAATCGTGCGCACGCTTGATCAAGAAATGAACAACACCAGCGTAATTTTGCTTTTCCAGGTTGGCAAGAAGAAGCTTCTCTTCCCGGGCGATGCGCAAAACGAGAACTGGCAATACGCACTCGGCCAGAAGAGGTATCAATCGGTTCTGACGGGCGTAAATCTGTATAAGGTTGGCCATCACGGCAGTCTCAATGCGACCCCTAAATCCTTGTGGAAGCTGTTCAAGAATAAATCCGAGAGGAAGACGGCAAAGCGCCTGCTGTCCCTGATGTCGACCATGGAAGGCAAGCACGGCAGTGTGTACAGCCACACCGAGGTGCCTCGCGCCAAGCTTGTGCGCGAACTTCATCGCAAATCGGACCTGTTCACGACGCAACAGCTTAAGGGCAAGGACTTCTTTCACGATACTGTCGTGAAGTTTTAGGTCAGACGATAGGCCTGACGCCATGGTCACCTCGTAGCGGCATTGGCGAACCATGTCGTTTTCGGAGGACGGAAGAACATTAGCCGTCGGTTAGCCTTCACGGTATTGGGCTTGAAATAGCTGTCAGTCCATCCGTCAGTCTCATCAAGGAAGATCGCTGCCGCCCCGTCGCCTTTGGCGGCCAACTCATTGGCGATGTCACGGAAATAGAAATGACGGAAGACGCGATCGAACTCAGTCATATAGATGTCGGCCACGCGGGTGTCGCCGCGAATGAGCAGCATGTTCTCGTCATTCTGCAACAGAGAGTCGGGTGAGAAGTTCGCTGAGCCGCTGCACACCAACGGGTCGTCGGATAACGGATCGATCAGCAGGAACTTGGTATGGACGAAGAATACGAAGCCATCATTCTTCGGACGGTAGAGTTCCTCCTTGAAGAACCACTTGTCGAGCGCGAACTCCTGAATTGGTTTGCGCGCGGTCGGCTTGCCGTTCTTCATCGCGTAGAGCTCGCCGAGGGGGATGCCGTAGGAAAGGATGACGTGAGTGAGTTCCTCGGTGAGCTTGGTCTTCACCGCAGCCGTCGCCGGCTTCTCCATCAACACGAAGCGCATCTGGTCGCGCCGCTCGGCAATCGGGTCAACCAATTCTGCCGTCACTCCGAAGGCCGCGGTGAACCACACCGAATTCGCGCTGTCGAGCATCCGTCGGCCATACCAACCGAGCAATTCCGCCGTCTTGCGCGGCGAGAACAGCCGAACAATCGATTTCTCTGAAATGACTTCGGCGGGATTGGGCGTGAGCGCCATGGCCCCATCCCTCGCAACAGCGCGCTCTGGGTCGGTCGTCACCAGCTTCCAATATTCGAAATACTGCTTTGCCGTTGCCGAGTCGGCGACCCGATGACCAACATTGGTCTGGCCGAGAAAGCCGGAGGCGGTGAAATTGGTCGAGCCTGTCCACACCTCGACCGGATCGGTGCCGCCCCCGAGGCGGACGATGAACTTGTTGTGCGGGATCTTGGTTCGGGAGCGGCGAAAGGTGGTCTTCTGGTCATTGATCGGAAGACCGGCCGCCTGCATGGCGGTTTCGTTGGGCTGTCCGGGTGCGTCGCTCGTGTCGTGATAGACGATCTGCACGTCGACGCCACGGTCGATGGCTCGTTTGAGCTCGTTGAGGATCGGCGCGTATGTGAACTCGTAGGCCGCAACACGGAGACCGTCGCCGGCAGGCGTTCCCTTGATGTAGTTCAAGCAGGCTTCGAGCAGGCCGCGCGAGAGCCAAACGACCTCCGGGTCCGTGGGATCGTCGAGGTTCTTCGGTGCGGCGTTTCCGAACTCCTCGGCGAACTTTTGGCTCGCGATGGCGCCGCGATTGAACCATACGCCATGGCCTGCGCCTTCCTCCCATTCCTTCTCGGTCTCAATCTCGAGCTTGAGCTCGTCCTCCGGCTCGCTGGTGAGTGCGCCGGGCTTGCCATACATCGGCACGATTCGAAATCGATAGGCTGTGCCGGGCGCCGCGGTGTAGTCGCCCCACAGGAAGCTTTGGATCGGAAAGTCCTTGGTATCGAAGCGCCGTGACTTGCCCGGATCGTGCGGATCGAGCGCGCGCTTCGGATCGGGAACGATTGATTTGAAAACCTTTTGTGAGCGCAGCCATTTCGGGCCGGTGCCGCCCGGGCCAATCATCTCCCGCTCGAACGCGAATCCCATAAGGCCCTTGCGGCGCTCTTCGGTGCAGTTCAGCGCGACCAGTATGGTGTGAGTGCCACTGTAGGATTTTGCCTCAAAGCCTCGTGCCGGGATCGCCGTCACGCGCATTTCTGGGCCTCCGATGGAGCGGACAACACATAGGGATTTTTGTCAGAGTCTGTGGAGACCTTGCCCCGCGAGCCACCTTGAAGAAAACCGTTTGGCTTAGCTCAATACCAACTCAAGGTCCTGCAGTCCAGGTTTCACGTCAACCATGCGGGCGATCTCTAAATCCTTCCCGCCCTTTTTCGCATGCGCAGAAATTTTTCTCAGTCCGGGCACCACGCGGTCAACTGCGATCGTCTTCCCGCTACTCCGAGCCACTTCAACGCCGTCTACCGAGATGAGCACTTGATCGTCGAAGTCACCCGACAACGCGAGATTGAGAGCGCCTGGCTTGCCGGCCTCCTCTGCGGTCTTGGCGGCCGCCCTCGCATCGGCTGCAGCCTTCTCAGCGCTGGCCTTTGCATCAGTCGCAGCCTTCTCAGCCGTTTTGAGCACCTCCTGAATTTGTGTCGTGACGTCTTCGCTCCCTTTCTTTGCCGCCGCCTCGAGCTCAGATAGGGAGGCGAGAAACTCCGTCCGCCAGTCAGCGAGTTCGCCGGTTGCGACTTTGTCCAGATCGTTGCAGAACGCCTCCGCAAGCGCACGGATGCGCTCGCGCGCAACAGCCTCTCCAGCCTTCGGGTCGGCAGCGCTTTTGAGCACCATCAATTCTTTGAGGAACTCGAATTGAACTTTGGTCCAAAGATCTCGAATGGCAAGGATGATCCCGAGCTCACGGAAGTAGGCCGTCGTTTTGTCAGTCCCCTTCTCATAGAAACTTATTGCTCCCATGACAGCATAGATCGCCAGAACGGTGAGCAGTACGCCTTTGTCAAATCCGTCCAAATCCCATTTCTGAAGGAATGCCTCCGGCGCGAAGCGCAACGCCGCTGCCAGGCCGGTCAATAGGAACGCGATTGATCCAAGCAAGGCCAGGACCCATCGAGAGCCGTTTGCCCATTTCGTATTTTCCTTGCGCAGATTCTCATAATAGAGAAACCGTTCTTCTTTCAGCAGTCCGAGTTTTTGGAGGAGCGCCTCGACGAATTTGGAGAATTCCAGCTCGGCGGTGGCTTGAGGCTCAAGCTCGATCGCGCGGAATGTATTTCCGACCGCATTGGCGGGCATGGCAGTCGAGGCTCCTGTTAAGGATAGTCCTCTCCATTTCGCCTGTCTTACTTTCGCACAGCGCCTGGCAAATACAATGCCGGTTTGAGCGCAGCCGGACTTGCCGCCGCCGGGCGCGACGACGGCCTCAGGGGTCAAAAAGCGACTCTCGGCAGCCGGTCACAAACGATATAGAAAGCCCTAATACCTTCCGCTCCCCGGAGCGACGGAAGAACGGCGCCGGCCGGGTTTTTAGGTCAATCCGCCGAGCCACGACTTTTCGAGCGGTCGCAGCGAGTTGAAAAGCGATGAGGGGATGCTACGGTCCCTAAGCGCACCAATCAGGCCATATCCCCGCCCGCGCCGAATATGCGCAAGCACATCTTCTTGCATGCCACGGCGAAGCGACGGCTCAGTGTCCCTGCGGTGCTATGGTCGTCGTGTCTGGCGATGCTGGCGGTCGGCGCCAACAGCACGGCCATCATGGCGGCCCTGCCGACCATGCGGAGCGAGCTTTCGCTGAGCCCGGCCGGCTTGCAATGGGCGGTCAATGCTTATCTGGTCGCCTCCGCGGCCTGCATCGTGCTCGGCGGCCAGGCGGCGGACCGGTTTGGCGGACGGCTGGCATCGCTGGCTGGATTGGCGCTGTTCGCGCTGGCGTCCTGCATCATTGCCACAGCGGCCACGGAGACCGCACTGCTTGCTGGACGCAGCCTCCAGGGCCTCGCGGCAGCTTTCGCGGTGCCCAGCACGCTGGCTGCCGTCGACGCCAGCGCGGCGCCAGAACGCAGGGGAGCAGCGATCGGCGCCTGGACCGGGTTCCTGATGCTAGGCTTCAGCATCGGGCCGCTGCTCGGCGGCGCGCTCACCCACGTCACAAGCTGGCGCGTCATCTTCTGGCTCAACGTCCTGCTTATGTTGGCCGCCTCTGCCGGTCTGGCGTCTGCTCGCTCGGTGACCGCGCGTGCTGAGGGCGCGCAGGGCAGGCGCGCGGACTGGATCGGGTTCGTCTTGCTTGCCACGTTCATGGTGTCGCTGGTCTACGGGCTCCAGGCGGTGCCGGAGGCGAGGGCGGCACCGCTCGCCGTCATCGGTCCGCTTGTACTGGCCGCGGCCGCGTTCGTCCTGCTGCTCACCGTGGAGTCGCGTGCCGAGGCGCCGCTGCTCGACCTGAGCTTCTTCCGGCGTCGCGGATTCGTGCTGGGCGTGGCCATCGGCTCGCTCTCGATGTTCAGCATTATGAGCTTGCTGCTCTACTTCAACCTCGATGCGCAGAGCCGGGACGGACTCGGTCTCACCGCGCTGGAGGCGGGCGCCTTGCTTCTGCCGCTCAGCGTCGCGCTGCTCGCGCTCGCACTGTCAGCGTCCGCCGTGGCGGCCCGAGTCGGGCTGCGCAATGCCATAACGGCTGGCATGGCGCTGATCGTGATCGCCAGCGCCGTCATCGCGGCGGCCGTCGCGATGGGCGATATTGTCCTGCTGGTGGTCGGGCTTTTGGCGATGGGCGCCGGTCTGGCTCTGCCCTACGCCTCGGCACCGCGGCTCGCGCTTTCGGTTCTGGCACCCGCGCAAGCGGGGCAGGGTTCAGGCATCGTCAACGCCTGCACCTTTCTTGGCGGCAGCGGTGGCGTTGCCATCGGCGCGATCGCTTTCGCGTCGGGCGGTTTCATCGCCGTGCTCACGATGATTGCGCTCGCCGGTGTTGTCGGCGCCGTTCTCGCCCGCGGGATCGCGGAGCCGCAATAACGGCCAAGTGGCCATGTCTGCTGGAAGCCACCCGCGCCCGCTGCAGGGCGTTAGTCGTCGCCGTTGCCCTCGGGCGGATTGACATGGGCCGGGATGGTGCCCGAGGCGGTGCGGATCACCGCGCCTGGATCGCGCTGCGACCTCACGGCCGCCAGGAACGTCGGATTCATGCCGCCGTCGCGGGCAGTCGCAACCGGCACGGTCGGGATGCCGCGGTTGATCAGCTCCACGCTCTCAATCTCGTCACGGCGCTGCTTCTCGCGCACTGCGACCGCGATGTCCTCCGGTGCCTTGTAGGCAGGGCAACGCTCGGCGGGGCTGAAGCGGTCCGGGGATTCTGCATCGAAAATGTAGCGCTTCTCGCACACGTCGACTTTGGGCTCGAGACGCGTGACCTCGAAATGGTCATAACCCTCTTTGATCATTTTCCAGAACGCCATGTGCGGCGAGTTGCGGTGGCGGGCCATGTTGAGCGGCGTCATCCGGAACGGATAGGCCTGCAGCTGGAACGACCTCTGGCCGCCGAAGAATGCTTCGCGGGCGAGCGCGTAGATTTCCGCGATCTGCTCGTCGGTCATGGCGTAGCAGCCGGACGACGAGCAGCCGCCGTGGATCATCAGGAACGCGCCGGTGCGGCTGTTCGCCCGGTCGTATGCATTCGGGAAGCCGGTATTGATCGCGAGATACTGGCTTGAATCGGGATTCATCAAGCCGGGGGTGATGGCGTAAAAGCCCTCGGGCGCCTGGCGGTCGCCGGTCTTGATCTTGGGGCCGAGCTCCCCCGACCAGCGGCAGATCGGATAAGTGCGCAGGAGTGCAAAGCGCCCGCTGTCGTTCTGCTTCCAGACCTCGAGCTCGGCCTCCTCCTTGAAGACGCGCATCAGGATCGGAGATTCCTTCTCCATGTTCTTTGCTTTCAGCGTCGCCAGCATGCGTTCCGACAGGGGTTGCATGTGGCGGCCGCTGGTCACCGGTGCGCCGCCGCCGCACCCGGCGAGTGTCATCTGCGCGGCGATCGCGGCCGCCGCCGCAACCGCACGCAGGAGAGATCGTGAAAGAGTAAATTGGTAGTGCACGCCAGCCCCAATCCCGAACATGACGGACGCTAGGTCGGGACTTGGGTTAGATCAGGGCAAAGGCCGATTGACCATCAATTCAGCTTCAGTTGGCAAACAAAAGCTTACCCCACGATTCCTCAAGTGCGACGAAGGCGACCGCGACCGTTCATCACCGCCCGGTTCGGCCGAGACGAAATCCGCCGCAGCCGTCGATAAAGGGGCGGTTAGGCGCGCCCCGTGCCCCTAGATGATCGAGGAATGGCAGGCCAATGGCGGCTTTTGACACTGAACGGACAGATCGAGGCAAGCTGACGATGTTCGCTTTGAGACGCTAGGCGGACGTGATGTGCTCGTTTTGAGCCGTTCAGCTTTTTGACCCCAAGCGGACATTGGAATATCTCAGCGCCGATGTGTACGGTCGCGTCGCTGAGTTGCCCGCACGCCGCTGCACCGGTCGCGCACCGACCGCGAGTGCGATATACCGCAATCGCTGACCGCGGACGCGATGCACCTGCGGGTCTGCCTCGATATAGGCGGGAGACGATCCATGCAATTCGTGCTCATAGTAGTGGCCATCGCAGCGGCAATCTTGTTCGACATTCGCCCGAGCGGAGCCTACCAAGGACCGTGGTGCGCGGGTACGAGTAGGGGGAGCGGGTCATTTGTGTACAACTGCAGCATGCGAACCTTCGAACAGTGCGTCTCAGAGGTGATCGCCGGCAACCGCGGGTTTTGCAGCCCGAACCCATATTACCGCGGGCCCGAGGCCGCTCCGCCCAGGGGCAAGCGAAAGCGATATTATTATTGACCATCACAGCCTGCCGACGCCGGCATAAACGAGAGCACGCTTGACGCTGCAGGGGGTTGCAGGCCCTCGATTCAGAACAATTCAGGTTTCCCCCAAGGACCAGCCGATCGGCCGGTGCCAGGCTATGCATGTAGCAGGACCGGCCATCTGAGCTTCGGCGCGATGGTCGGGGGCGGTTGCACTCCTCGGCGAACGGGAGGCGATAACCATGCAAATGCAGCAGGTCCGTTACTTCCTGGCGCTGTGCGAGGAGCTCAATTTCACCCGCGCAGCCCGACGCTGCGGCGTCTCGCAACCCTCGCTGACCACCGCCATCAGCGTGCTGGAGCGGGAGCTGGGCGGAGCGCTGTTTGACCGAAAGCCCTCGATCGCCTTGACAGGGCTCGGGCGCGTGGTGCGGCCCTACCTGGACGAAATCGCGCGCAACGCGGATCACGCCCGCGAGGTTGCACGGACATTGACGCCGCGTCCGGTCGCCGACCGATCCGCCCGTCAAGCAGTGGACAGTTCGGAGCACCTTTCGAATTGATTGCAAACGGCTGGCGCTAGGCAGCAATTTTCATAGGGGTTGTGGCGGCTGCGTGTGCTGCGCGACGGTAAGCATGGAAAATAGCGCATCGCGCCGACGGCGATCCGTGTTTTCATGACATCTGCCCAGCCCAAGGTCGCGACGACATCGCCGTCAAAACAACGCCCAAAACAATGACAACGCGGACTTCGCGCCTCAAAGAGCGGCCACGCGAGAGACCGCGGCGCCGTCCAGCTAGCATTTATTATCGCGGCGTGAACTTGTAGCGGAACGTGCAGCTCGGTGCGCCTTGCATGATGGTCTGGTCGCGGGTGAAAGTGACTTCGCCGCCACCAGCCGCGGCAATGTCGAAATCGGTCTCGCATATCAGCAGCGCGCCGAGTTCAGGTTCGCCGAGTGCGCGAAAGAACTCTGCGTATCGGCAACGCGTTACATCGAATTCCAGCGCTTGCTTGTCATGGCGGCGCATCTCGACCGTAATGTCCTGCTCGGTAATTTCCGCCATGGCGGTGTGCATGGCCGCCCATTTGCGGCGCGGGCTGCCATCAACGCCCTCGCCGATGGCTGCAAACAGCTGTTTCGACCAGCCGCGCAAGGCTTGTTTGACGATAGCGTCAGCCTTTGCTTTCCCCAGTTCTGAGCGCAGGGCTCGCAGCACCGGCACCAGGACCTGGGCCTGAATGCGCGTCTTGTCCAGAAGCGACAGCTTGGGATCAACCAAATAATCGTCGAGTGCGCTCATCTCTCTGCTTCCTTCCGACGAGACTAAAATTCTACTCATGTCGGCGGTGCCAAGGCAACGCGACGAGCGACCAGCTCGTCCCCTTATGGCACTTAACGGACATGCCTTGACGGCTCACGCATGCGCATTACGGCCAACCCTACGCGGAGTATCGCCGTCGCGTTCGAAGATATCTCTGAACATGTGGCGCGTTCGGCTGTACCGGACCGGGCTCTAGACGCGAACAGCGCAGTCTCGGCCCTTCGGGTGACGATCCCTGCTGTAATCCGATGCACGGGGTCAAGCCCCTTCTTCGCCGTGGCCTAGTCGAAAGTCGTATGGGCACCAGGCACTGATTTCGCTTTTCGAACGCCTCACGCATCCCACATTTCTGCTGTCGCACACGTGCACAGCGCGTGGTTAGTGACGCGGATGACCTAAATCGATAATGTCATGGACAAGCACTTTTGCGGGCAACGCGGACCTACCGAATTGAGCAACGCCGCTGGACCTGAGATGAAAGAGTCCGCTCCGAGCGATGCAACGCCGCGCGAGCCCCTGCAGGTGAAAAAACAACCAAAGGACACCCGGCCCCCAACCGCCCGTACTCCGTCCATCATCGTCGGCCTGGTGGTCGCTGCCGTGGCCGCGCTGTCGATTTGGTACCTGGTGCGGCCCCAACCGCTGCTGGTGCAGGGCGAAGTGGACGCGACGCGATTCGACATCGCGGCACGGGTCGATGGGCGGGTCGCCGACATCCCGGTCGAGCGCGGTCAGGACGTGGCGGCCGGCGCGGTGTTGGTGCGCATCGACAACCCCGAAACGATCGCAAAGAACGAGCAGGCGCTGGCCGCCAAGATCGTCGCGGAAGCGCAGCTCGCCAACATCAATGCCGGCACACGCGCGGAGGTCATCGCGGCGCGCAAGGCCGCGCTCGAGCGGGCGCAGGCGAGCGTGGTTTTGGCGCAAAAGACCTATGACCGCGTCAGCCAACTGGCTGAACATGGCAACGCGCCGATTGCGCGCCTCGACCAGGCGACCGATTCCCTGCACGAAAGCCAACGCGGCGTGGATCAGGCCAAATCGGCCTACGAGCAGGCCGTCAACGGCTATACGAAAGAGGAGCATGAGATCGCCGAGGCGAATGTCGGCAAGGCCATCGCCGACATCAAGGCCGTGCAATCGATCATCGACCAGATGGTGGTCTACGCGCCGGTAGCCTCGCAGGTTTACAAGCGCAACGTGGAGCCGGGCGAATACGTCTCGCCGGGCGTGCCGCTGGTGACGCTGATCGATCTCAACGACCTGTGGGTCCACTTCGACCTGCGCGAGGATCTGGTCAAGGCGCTGAAGGTCGGCGACCGCTTCGTCCTGCGAATTCCAGCGCTATCGGACCGCCGTATTACCGTCGAGGTCAGACTGATCGCCACCAAGGGCGAATATGCGAGTTGGCGCGCCACCCGCGCCACCGGCGACTTCGACCTGCGCACGTTTTCGATCCGCGCTTACCCGGTCGAGAAGGTACCGGAGCTGCGGCCGGGCATGAGCGCCTACCTGGACTGGCGGTAGCATCGATGCGGCCGGCGGCGAAGCCCGGATTCCTCCTCGTCGCCAAGCGCGAATGCCGATGGCTGCTGAACGACCGCGTGGCGCTCGCCTTGATCTTCGGCGTACCGCTATTCGCCTTCGTGGTCCTGACCGCGGTCTTCAGTCATCCGGTGATCCGCGGACTCGGCGTGGTCGTCGTCGACGCCGACCGATCGGACACCTCGCGCGCCTTCGTGGAGCAAGTGGCCGCGTCTCCCAGTCTCGGCATCGTCGAGCGCGCCGGCGACCTCGCGTCCGCGGCCCGGGCGATACGGTCCGGCGAGGCGATTGCCGCAGTCTATATCCCGGCCAATTTCGAGCGCGACCTGAAGGCCGAGCGACGTCCGCAGGTCGTCGCTTTCTATAACCAGCAATTCCTTACGGCGGCGGGAGTCGCGTCGTCGGGTCTGAGCGACAGCCTCGCGGCCGCCGCGGACAGCGCGGCCGCTGCGGTCCGCGGCGCGCCAAAAGCTGCCCGCATCGGATCGCTCGTCGCCGAGACGATCGTGCTGGTCAACCCGGAGAAGAACTACGCGCAGTTCCTCCTGCGCGCGCTGCTGCCGATGGTCCTCCATGTGGTCATCGCGATCGCCGCCGGCTACGCGGTGGGCTCCGAATTCCACCGGCGCAGCATGCGCACCTGGCTCGCCTGCGCGGGCGGCAACCCGATCGTCGCACTGGCGGGCAAGCTCGCGCCCCTGTTCGGGATTTTCCTCGTCATCATGCTGTCGGTAGCACTCATTTTGGAGGGATTGCTGGGGATCTCGTTCAAAGGCGACGTGCCGATGGTGCTCGCGGCGGGTTCGCTGCTGATCGTCGGATATCTGGCGCTGGGAGCGCTGATGCAGCTTCTGGTGCGCGATCTCGTGACCGGTCTCGGCCTTACCGGTCTCGTCGTCTCACCCGCGTTCGGCTATGCCGGCGTGGGATTTCCGGTTCTCGGCATGAACGCGTTCGCGCTGTTCTGGGGCGCGATCCTGCCGCTGCGCTGGTACATGGCCGTGCTGCTGGGCCAGGCGGCGCGTGGCTTGCCGCTCTCCGCCTCCGCGCGCCCCTTCGCCGCGCTGGCTGCGCTCGCCATGCTCTACATGCTGTTCGCGTTCCTGAGGCTGCGCGCGATTGCGAGAGGCACGCCCCGCACCGTACCGACGCCGGAGCCGGCAGCAGCCGCGGTCGCGCCGCCCGGCATCGGTGCAGCCTTTGTTGGCGAGTGGCGGCGCGTGCTTGCGATCCGCGGCGCCTTCATCCTGCTGGTCCTGGCTCCGCTGGTTTACGGCGTCTATTACCCGCAACCGTATCTCAACCAGATCCTGCGCAAGATTCCGATCGCGGTCGTCGACAACGACCTGAGCGAGTTGAGCCGCGGCATCGTGCAGACCTTGGATGCCAGCGACGCGGTCAAGGTGGCGCTGCGCGCCCAGACGCTCGCCGAAGCACGCGCGGCACTCGACCGCGGCGAGGCCTTCGCCGTCGTCGGCATTCCGCCCGAGACGGAGCGCGACGTCCTCAAAGGCAACACCGCCCACATTCCGATCTATGCCGATGCCACCTATCTGTTCCTCTTCAGGACCATGGGCAACGGCATCGCGCTCGCGATCGGTACGCTGTCGGCGGAACTCGCCGCAGGCGGCGCGCGCACGGATGGCAGCCTCGCCAAGGCGACGCTCGCGGCCACTAGCCCGGCCGACATCCTGCTGCAGCCGATCTTCAACCCGGTCGGCGGCTACGCCAGCTACATCGTGCCGGCCGCCTTCGTACTGATTTTGCAGCAGATGTTGCTGATCGGCGCGGCGATGCTGACCCGGGCGGCGCTGGTGCAGGACGCTGGCGGGGCGTTTGCAAGCGTGTTCGGCCGCGGCATCGCGCACCTGACCATCTATTTGCCCGCGCTTGCGCTCTACTTCATCGTGTTGCCGCGCATCTACGGCTTTTCCACCCTCGGCCAGCCGCTGCAATTGCTCGCGCTCGCATCGTTGTTTACCTTGGCCACCAGCTTCATGGGCCAGGCGATGGGCGCCTGGTTCAGGTATCCGGAGACCCCGACGCTCATCGTCCTCGGCACCAGCCTTCCGCAGCTTTTCGTGACTGGATTTTCCTGGCCGCGCGAAGCAATCCCCAAGCCGGTCCTTGTCGCGGGTTACATATTTCCTTCGGATTTCGCCATCGACGGCATCGTCCGCATCGGCCAGCTGGGTGCGAGCCTGTGGGAGGTGGCGCACGACTGGCTGGGCATCTGGTGCCTGGCCATCATCTATTTCACGCTCGCGGCGATTTCGGCGTTTCTCGTCAAGCGGAGGCCGGTGCATGGCTAGCCGCGGGCCTACACGCATCATCGCGCTTGGCGTCATCCTGGTTGCGGCCGGGATCGGCGGGTATCTTTTGTGGCGCCCTGGGCCGACGCCGCCGGTCGTCGGCGTCGTGCGCACGACCGAGATCCGCGTCGCGCCGGAGGTCGGCGGCCAGCTCGCCGCCATCAACGTGCAGAAGGGTGCCCGCGTCCGCGCCGGCGACGTGGTCGCCGAGTTGTTCGCGCTCGAGCTGATCGCGTCGGTGGCGCAGGCGCGCGCGGCCCTTGCCGCGGCGACGGCCAATCGCGACAACGTCTATGCGGGCGTCCGCGCGGAGGAGGTCGCAGCCCTCGCGTCCGAGATCGACAAGGCAAAATCTCGGCTTGCCTATGTACAATCGCAGCTCGATCGTGCCGTCTACCTCGCGCGTAGCGACACCGCCACGCAGCAGACGGTCGATCAAGCCACGAACGATGTCGCGAGCGCGCGCGCCGATGTCGCTGAGGCAGAAGCCAATCATGCTGCGGCCAAGGCAGGTCCGACCAAGGAGGAGCGCGCCATCGCGGACGCGCAGGTAAAGGCCGCTGCAGCCGCACTCGCCATTCTCGAGCGCCGCCTGGAGAAAACCGTTCTGCGCGCGCCTGCTGACGGCGTCGTCAGCGTGATTGTCGCCGAGGTTGGCGAGAACGTCCTCGCCGGCCAGCCGGTGCTGGCCATCGAGGAAACGGGAAAGCAATGGCTGTCCTTCAACGTGCGGGAAGATTTTCTGCACGGTATCAGGGTGGGAATGACGGTCGACGTGGGAAGGATGGGGACGAGCGAAATGACCCCGGCGCTTGTCACGGAGCTCGTGCCGCTAGGGCCATTCGCAACTTGGCAAGCCGAGCGCGCGGTCGGTGATCACGACCTCAATACGCTGCGGCTGCGCCTCGATCCGCAACGCGATGCGGCCGCGTTCGAGCCTGGCATGACAGTGTGGTTCAGTCGCTGAGCGGGGCACGGCCATGCCTCGCGATTCCCGTGAGCAACGGCGCGTCGAGGTAGTTGTTGATTGTTTAAGGTCGCTGGTCTTTTGACGACCCCGGTGTAGAATGCAACATCGCAAAGGTTAGCTGCTGCCCGATGTGGGGGCACGCCGATGACTGCCGCTAATCAAGCTTCCGCCGCTGAAGCTTCATCTGACGTCGCCGATCAAGTCGATGAAGCCGCGCTCACCCAGGTCATGCGCGTCGTGCCTCTCGGAGCCGGTGTCGTAGCCGGGCTCGCCGTGGCCTTGCTGGTGATCGGCTATTTGGCGATCTATCTCCTCGTCTTCCTTCCGCGGGGTGGGGTGGGCTAACCCGTGACCGAGCAACCGGCTGAAGGACACGAGTGGCGAGTTCTCGGCACCGAATTGCTGTGGGCGTTCGGCGTCGGCGTGCTCATTGCCGCGATTCTCGGCGTGATCGTGTTCACCGCACTGACCAGAGACATAAACCCGCCCAGCAACGTGGAGTTTATCGACCCCAAGACATTGCATCTGTCGGGCGAGTTCGCCGAACAAAATCTCGGAACTACGGTCACGGCGGACGGCGGCGTCACTGTGCGGGTCATCGCCACGCAATTCATGTTCGTTCCGCATTGCATCGCGGTCCCGCGGGGACGGCGCGTGACCCTGCGCTTCGCCGCGCCGGACGTCGTTCACGGTCTGCTCATTACCGGGACCAATGTGAATACCATGGTGGTGCCTGGCTTTGTCGCGCAGGTGTACACCGAATTCACCCAAGCCGGAGACCTGCTCATGCCCTGTCATGAGTATTGCGGTCTGGGCCACAGCGACATGTGGGCCACCGTTCAAGTGATGTCGGAAAGCGAATTCAAGCCGGATCGGGACGGGAGGGTATCCTGTGCGCAACGTTGAGCGGCTTTGCCTTGCGCATTTTTGGGTTGCGTTCGGGGCGTTTCTGATCGCCGCCTTCCTTGGAACTTGGCAGATGTGGGTTCGCAGCCCATTGGGCGCCAACGTCGGCACGCCGGGACAGTATTTCATTTCAGTGACGGCGCATGGCGTCTCGATGGCCTACGTCATGACCACCTTCTTCATCATGGGCTTCGGCTATTTCGTCGCCGTGACTGCGCTCGACCGTCGTCTGCCGGGGAAACCTTGGGCGTGGATCGGCTTCTGGATCGGGCTCATCGGCGTGTTGATGGCGCTCGTTCCAATCCTCACGGGTCAGGCCTCGGTCCTCTATACGTTTTATCCTCCGCTCACCGGCAGCCCCTGGTTCTATATCGGGCTCGTGCTTGTGGTGGGCGGTTCGTGGGTATGGTGCGTTCTCATGCTCGTCGCGATGCGCGAGTGGAAGCGCGAAAATCCAAGCCGGCCTGTGCCGCTGGCCATGTTCGCGACGGTGGCCAACGCGGTGTTGTGGCTTTGGACCACTGTCGGCGTGGCGGCCGAACTGCTGTTTCAAGTCATCCCGGCGGCGTTGGGGTTCGTGCAGACCGTTGATGCCGGCCTCGCACGGACGCTGTTCTCGTGGACGCTGCATGCCATCGTCTATTTCTGGCTCCTCCCGGCTTACATCGCCTTTTACACCATCGTGCCCCGCGCGGCGGGCGGGCGCCTCTACAGCGATACGATGGGCCGCCTCACCTTCATTCTGTTTTTGCTCTACAGCCTGCCCGTCGGAATGCATCACCTGTTGATGGACCCCGAGCATGGCAATGGCTGGAAGTTCATCCAGGTCCTGCTCACGGCCTTTGTCTCCGTACCTACGCTGCTGACGATCTTCACCATCACGGCGTCGCTGGAAATCGCGGGGCGATTGCGCGGCGGCCGCGGTGTTTTCGGCTGGATCGCGGCACTGCCATGGGACCGGCCGATCGTCCTCGCGACCGGCCTTTCGTTCGTGATGCTCGGCTTTGGAGGGTTTGGCGGGCTCGTCAACATGGCCTACGGCATGAACGCGATGGTGCACAATACCTCGTGGATAACCGCGCACTTTCATCTGATCTTCGGCGGCTCCGTCGTCATCATGTATTTCGCGATCGCCTACGAAATTTGGCCGCGCCTGACCGGGCGCGGGCACGCGTCGACCGTGCCGCTGCGGCTGCAGCTGTGGCTATGGTTTATCGGCATGATGGTGATGACGCTGCCATGGCACTGGTTGGGCTTGCAGGGCCAGTGGCGGCGCGTCGCCAATTTCAACTATGCCGATCCGATCATTGCCGGCTGGGGGCCGCTGGTCATCGTCTCCTTCGCCGGCGGTCTGGTGCTGCTCGCCTCCGCGCTGCTGTTCGTGCGCAACCTCGCCGCCCTTCGCCGCAGCCCATTGCCTGTGCTGCAACGGCCGCTGTACGCGCTGGCCGTGGATCCACCGCGGCGCGTTCCCGCCGCACTCAACGGCTTCGGGCTCTGGAACGTCTTGGTTCTTGTCCTGATGCTGCTGGCATATGGGTACCCGATTGCACAATTTGCGATCGCGCCGCCGCCCACGGCAATGGTGCATCGGATGTATTAGGAGCGCGCGATGACGCAATCCTCGAATTCCGACGCTCACACTCTCGATCGGCCATGGCGGACGTGGGCCAGCATCGCCGTTTTGGCTATTGCGGTCGGCGGCGCTCTTCTGGGCGTGCTGATCATTCCCGTGGTTCAGGGAAGGAGCGACGGAATCGATGCCTATACCGCCATCTGCCGGGCACTCGGCATTTTGCCCGGATCGCCGGCGAGGCAGCAGGTTCCTGACCGCACCCCGCCCACGCCGGTTTCAAAGGTGGTCTGGACGCCGGACCTCTTGCAAATTCTCGCCGCGGCCAAACCGGAACGGGGCTTCGCCAAGGCGCAGGAGGTCTGCGTCGCTTGCCACGGCGAGCAGGGCGTCTCGCGAGCTCCTGAATTTCCAAATCTTGCCGGCCAATCGGGTGCGGCAATTTACAAGCAGCTGAATGACTACAGAACCGGCAGTCGAACACATCCGCTGATGACGGACATCGCGAAGGCGCTCGATGAGGCCACGCTCGCTGATATTGCTGCATATTACGCGGCTCAGCCGAAGCGCAACGCAGATCCGGCGACACTTGCGGAATCGCCTCCAGCCATTGTGCGCCTGGTCGAACTGGGGGATCCCAGCCGCAATATCCCGCCCTGCGCTTCATGCCATAGGCCAGGCTCGGGTGGTCCGATTGAGACCCCCATTCTTTCCGAGCAAGGGAAGGAATACCTCGTCCTGCAACTAAAGATGTATGCCGCGGGTGATCGACGCAACGATGTGTACGGGCGCATGCGGGCAATCGCCGCAAAACTTACGCCGACCGAGATCGATGGACTGGCGGCCTACTATCGCGCCGGTTTCAGATAGCCGAACTGGAAAAATACGAAGGCGATCGGTCGCTGTTGTCCTCTCAAGCTGCGCCGATCCAATTGCCACACGCACTTGCCGAAAGTGATCCTGGGTGTACCGTTCACCATGGCGTCTAGGTGGTCACATCACGGCCTCAAACCCCGCAGGAGAAAAGTCATGATAAAGTTTGTCGGTGTTGTTGCAGCATTGATATTCGCACTCGATGCGGTCCCGGCAGCTCGCGCGCAGGTCATGCTGGACGTTTCGAAGATTACATGTGACCAATTCGCCGGATACAAAATCACCACTCCGCAAAACGTCGCGATCTGGTTAAGCGGCTATTATCACGGCAAGCGAGGCGACACAGTCGTCGATATGCAAAAGCTTCTCGCAGATACGAAGACCATGGAACGATATTGTATTCAAAATCCTCAAGCACTGGTCATGAACGCGGTTGAAACGGTGCTTGGCGTGGGTAAATAGGGATGAGCATCGGCGACGCCCCTCATCCTAATCGATTTTGCTCGGCGGCCTTATTTTTTGCTCTCAACTGGGCGGTTGTGCCGGCGTAAGCTATTGTGTAGGCTGGCGTAATCGGCCCTGGTGCAACTTGCGATTAGAGACGTAACACAATGGGTATCTTCCGAAGAAGCGTGCCAATCCACTACGTCCCGGTCCATCCAGACAACATCGCAAAAAAGGACTGGATCATTCTGCTGGAGGCTGGAACGATCGTCGGCCCGTCAGCCGAAAAGCTTCGCGTTGCATTAGCCACCATGGAAAAGAAAATCGTCACGAAGTACAATATTTTTCTTAAACGCGAACACTTCCTCGTCCTGGAAGGATATGACCCTAGGATTCATGCTTTGTATTATTGTCCCCAGCTTTACAAGTATGACGGCGATAAGAAGCTGGTGCCTTTGGAGGGTGAAGAGATCGGAAAATTGGTCGCAAAAGCGGTCCAGAATGGCGTCGTGGAGAAGCAGCCGTGGTATCCGCCTTCGGAAATGTTGCCACACAAGCCTATCGTCGATGGAAAGATGGACATCGATTTTGACAGTATGGTCGTTGACGCCCAAACATCATTGTCGCCCACTGCTAGATAAATACACGCCCCAATCAGAACGCTTTCGCGGGGGCGAGCGGACGTCGTGCGGCCGGGATCACACCAGCTCCGGCCAGGGAACGATGGTCGACTTCACGGTCTTCATCGCCATCGCGTCCGTGACGGCGCGGGAAACGCCGTCCGCGTCGAAGGGGTAGAGCGTCTGCATGGCGAGCCAGGGATACTTGTCGCGGGCGCGGTCGAGCATGGCGACGCCGAGCGGCAAGTCGTTGGCGGTGAAGCCCCACGAACCCAGCACGTTGAGATCCTTGGCGCAGATGCGGTGCCAGGACGTGGCGATCGAGCCGGCATCGGTGAACTGGCCCATCTCCACATAGGTGCCGCCGTCGCGCAGCATCTCGATGCCCTCGGGACCGGCGCTCGGATGGCCGGAACAGTCCATCACGAGGTCGGCGCCGAAGCCGCCGACGATGTCGCGCACGCGCTTGATCCGCTGCCGCGGGTCAGTGGTCTCCTCGATGTCGACGGTCGCTTCGGCGCCGAACCTGCGCGCGAGCACAAGCCGCGGCTGCTCGG
>WNGD01007654.1_pt1 | contig 25108 bp, 25 predicted proteins | sample 5400671 | NCBI WGS metagenome assembly WNGD01 (sample SAMN13153369, study PRJNA577476) | soil metagenome | isolation source: 40 cm soil or saprolite under grassland replicate 2 | place: USA:California | collected 2016-06-15
CGGACCAGAGGGGCTCGCCACGGCGCGTCAGATGCTCGCGCAGCGAGGCCTGCGCTTGATCCTGGATTTTGTGCCCAACCATGTTGCGCTGGATCACCCCTGGGTCTTCGAGCATCCCGAATACTTTGTGCAAGGGACAAGCGAGGACCTGGCGCAGGCACCCAGCGCATTTTTTGAGGCGAGCGGAACAGTGATTGCCGACGGACACGACCCGTACTTTCCCCCATGGCAGGATGTTGCACAGCTCAACGCGTTCAGTCCGGGCTTGCTTCAGGCAGCCGGTGAAACATTGAATTCGATTGCCGAGCAATGCGACGGAATACGCTGCGATATGGCGATGCTGCTGCTCAACCATATCTTTGAGCACACATGGCATGGGCGCGTCGATGGGCGCCCGGAAGAAGAGTACTGGCGCGAGGTGATCGCCGCCGTGCGGCTCCAGCACCCCGCCGTGCTTTTTCTGGCGGAAGTCTACTGGGACCTGGAATGGGAGCTGATGCAGCTCGGTTTCGACTATTGCTACGACAAGCGGCTCTACGACCGGCTGGAACACGACAGCGCGGAAAGCATTCGGCTGCATCTCACCGCTGGTCTCGATTACCAGGACAAACTGGTGCGTTTCATTGAGAATCATGACGAGGCGCGCGTGGCGGCAAGGTTCTCGCAGGAAAAAGAACGCGCGGCCGCGGTGACGATGATGACACTGCCTGGAGCGAAACTCCTGTACGAGGGCCAATGCGAAGGACGGCGGGTGAGGCCTCCGGTTTTCCTAAGGCGTCGTCCGGTCGAACCGATTGATGCGGATTTGCGCGCGTTCTACCACACCCTGCTGGCAGCGGTCAAGGGATCGGGACTGCGTGAGGGCGAGTGGCAACTGTGCGAGAGCACGGGTTGGCCCGACAATAGCAGCTACTTCAACCTGGGAGCCTGGTGTTGGGACCAGGGCCGGGAGCGATACGTAGTCATCGTGAACCTCTCGGAGTACCGATCGCAAGGTCGCATTCAGATGCCCTGGAACGAACTGGCCGGAAGAACGTGGTATCTGACGGATGTACTCAGCGGCGATATCTTCGAGCGGGATGGCGGCGAAATGCAGTCAGTTGGCCTGTATGTGGATTTGCCTGCATGGGGGTTTCATTTCCTGCGCTTCCAATCCGATCAAGACGGTAGGAGAAGGGATCCCCAATAGTCAGCGCCTTTTTGCCATTTACCACGGAAGTCCCTCATGTCCAAAAACTGCAGCTTGGGAAATGTGATTTGCTCTTCAGCATACCGAGAAGATGACCCCCAAAAAGTTTGGCCCCGCAGCGTCTATCTATCGGCACAGATTTCACCGTAGAGTTAACGGCATTCGAAAAAGGGAAGAACTATGGCAACAAGCAGTACTCCTCAAGTCACCGATTTCACAAGCGACGTCATCGGGCGCTATGTTTGTAATGGATTGGACGAGGCGCTCCACAGTGCAGACGTACATGCGCTGCGCCCAGACGGTAGCTCTCAAGAAGACGCTCGCCCCTTCGATGTCATCGTGGTTGGTGGTGGCAGCTTTGGCCCAATTCTGGCGCAACACTTGTTCAACAACGACCTGACGCTTAGCCATCGCATCCTCGTGCTGGAGGCCGGGCGCTCCGTGCTGACCGAGCATGTTCAGAATTTGCCGATGCTGGGTCTCAACGTTCCGGGGCCCACTCTCGTCGATCCCGGCGCGCCTCGCAATGAAGTGTGGGGGGTGCCCTGGCGCACTGACGTGCCAGGCGGATTTCCAGGCCTCGCGTACTGTATTGGCGGCCGCTCGCTGTTCTTTGGTGGCTGGTCACCTCAGCTCCTGGATGCCGAAATGTCGGGTCGCTGGCCAGCTGCTGTCGTGACCGACTTGAACAATGGGTACTTCAATGAAGCTAGCCAGCAGATCGGTACCGATGTGACCAACGATTTCATGGATGGGCCGCTGCATCGAGCGCTCCGCCAGCAGCTCTTCCAGGGGATCAATAACGGGAAAGTATCGGAAGCGATTCCGTTGAAGGAGTTACCGCTTCATCTGAATGGTGTACCGGCCAACGAGAAGAATGTGGCCAAATTGGAGGCTCCATTAGCTGTCCAGGGGCGTCCACCACGAGCAGGCTTCTTTCCACTCAATAAGTTTAGCTCCGCGCCATTATTGATAGCAGCAGCACGAGCCGCGGAGTTCGAGTCGGGCGGCGACGATGTGAAGAAGCGCTTCATGATCGTGCCGGATTGCCATGTCACGCGATTGGTGACAACGACAGACCAGGGCATGACACGAGTGACCGAAGTGCTCACGAATCGGGGCAGCGTGCCTGTCCCCGATCATGGCGTGGTCATTCTTGCCCTGGGAACGATTGAGAGCGCGCGCCTGGCCTTGATTTCCTTCCCGGCTCTGCCAAACACCAACCTGATCGGACGCAACTTGATGGCGCACCTGCGCTCTAACCTGACCATCCGCATCCCACGTGAGGCCGTGGCGACCCTCAATCCTGCAGTCAGGAACCTGCAGGCATCGGCGCTCTTTGTCAAGGGCCGGCACACCTACACTGATGGAACAAGCGGGCATTTCCATCTCCAGATCACGGCAGCCGGCTTAGACAAGCCGGGCACGGATTCCGAAGCCGAACTGTTCAAGAAAATACCGGATATCGACACGGTCGACCGCTTCCGCAGGGCCAACGACACAACGGTCGTGATCACGGTTCGCGGCATCGGGGAGATGCAAGCACAGAACCCCAATAGCCGGGTCACGCTCGGCGAGACGGACGAGTATGGCTTACCTCGCGCCTTCGTCAGCATTGCCAACCCCAGACAGCCACAACAGGGGGAAAGTCAGCAAACGGCAAAGGACCGCGAGATGTGGGACGCGATGGACAAGGCAGCCGATGACGTGGCCAGGGTCTTCGCAGGCTCTCGGCCATATGAGGTGCTGACACCCGGTGGCTTTCGACCCGTCCAAGCGAACCAGGCAGCCTCGGATGTAGCACCTTTTGGATCATTTGGCGGCGCAACCGTTGCCTACTCCTGACGATGGCTTCACGCTGCTCTTCGATGGGAGCAACTCGGACAAGTGGCGCATGTCGACCATCAAAAACCAGCCGGGAAGGGACAATCCCGGACGCTTTCTCATTGTGTATGGCGCGCTGGAAGCTGTCCCTGGGACTGACATTGGGCTCTACTGGTATACCGAGCCGACACCGGCTGACTTCATTTTGAAACTCGAATGGTTGAGCAGGCGGGAAGATGATAACTCGGGCGTCTTCATTCGCTTTCCACATCCCGACAGCAAAGGCTACAACAACACAGCCTTTGTGGGGGTCGACTTCGGCTTCGAGGTGCAGATCGATCAGCGGGCGGCACCTGACGGCGCTTCCATTCACAAAACGGGCGCAATCTATAACTTCGCCGGGCCGATGAATCCTGACGCATTACCAATACGACCGCTCGGCCAGTGGAACGAATACGAAATTCGCGTGCAGGGACAAACCTACACGGTTCTCTTGAACGGGAAGCAAATCACCCAGTTCACCTTCACGGTTGGTTCAGATGGCCAGCACCCTGATCGAGGTTTGCCTGCCACAGTGGATGCTCCAAGATACATTGGCCTGCAAACACACACAGGGCGTGTGGCCTTTCGCAACATTTCAGCTCAAGAAGCTGTAAGGAGAGAAGGCAGGTCAAGGATGCGGATTCTCCATCTGACAACAGAATTTCCTCCGGTGATCTATGGTGGTCTCGGAACAGCGGTCGGCGGATTGGTGACCGCCTCCGAGGGCGCCGGAATGGCCGTGAAGGTGCTGCTCGTCGGAGAGACGGGCCTTGGAGGATATGGCCAACCTGTCCCGGCAGAACAGGTGACGACCGATCAGGAGGAGGGAGTGACCAATCCTGGAGGAGCGACCATCGTTCTTGCTTCCTGGTATGACGCGCCGGAAATCGCTATCCGCCTGGTAGAGCAATGGCAACCGGATGTCGTGCATTTACATGCTTTTTGGCTCTGGCCGGTCGCCCGGGCCATTCAAGAACAGACGCATACACCACTGGTCTACACGGTCCACTCGCTAGATCGCGCCGAGTACGAACTCGGCCAGGGGCCTCCCGAGTGCCTGACGCAGTGGGAAATCCAGGAAGCGGCTATTACGACGGCCGATCGCGTAATTGCGCTCTCGCGAAGTGAGAAGGAGCTGCTCATGCAGTACTGCCCGGGGGTGGGAGATAGAGTGAGGATTGTGGGCAATGGCATTGCTGACAATTGCAGGGCTCACGGGGCGAGGCCAGAAAAGAGGCGAAGTGAGCCCTTGCAGGTGCTCTACATCGGTCGATTTGTGGAGCGAAAGGGCATTGGAGATCTGTTCTCCGCAATCCCCTCAGTGCTGGCAAGAGCTCCAGCCTCTCGCTTCATCTTGATTGGCGGCCACCGGCATTGTAGTGGAGCAGAGATGGAACACAGGTGGCTTCCTCCTGCTCTCTCCCCGTATCGCAGCCAGATTTCCTTCATGGGCTGGCTTGCTCCCGATGAAGCCGAGGAGTGGTATGATACTGCTGATATCCTGGTTGTGCCAAGCTGGTACGAGCCCTTTGGAATGGTGATTCTCGAGGGTATGCTTCACGGCTTGCCGATCGTCGCATCCGCCATTGGTGGGCCGGCAGAAATCCTGGAGCATGAGCGCACAGGGCTCCTTTTCCCACCGAGAGATGTGGAGGCGCTGGCACGTGCCGTGCTCCAGTTCGTGGAGAATCCAGCCCAGCGCCGGGATATAGGCGCTGCGGCAGTGGAAGAGGTGCACCGGGAATGGCTGTGGCGACGCATCGTGGAGAAGATGCGCTGCGTCTATCAGGAGATAATGTCATCCAAGCACTCTCGAGCGATATCCGGTCTCAGAACCTCTTAAGAGTCAAACGAACTGGCTGCTAAATGCTTCCAAAAGGATCATGCTGCACGAGTTTGTGACCGGGTAAGAGGCTTGTTTCGTCGACCCTTGCATTTTTGTGGAAACTCAAGTAAAATATAACCATGGTTACTCGTTTCTATAACGGTTGTATTTATCGGGGAAAGTGAGCACTTCGGGAGACGAGGAGGAGATGGACACACCACAGATAGTAGAAGTGCCTGTGGAACAAGCACCAGAGCGTGTCCCCTATTCGCTCTGGCAGTTGGTGCGCTATTTCTTACGCCTGGGGACGCTTGGCTTTGGTGGTCCCGTGGCCCTGGTGGGTTATATGCAGCGTGACCTTGTCGAGCAGCGTGGCTGGATTGCAGAAGCTGACTACAAGGAGGGCCTGGCTCTCGCCCAGCTCTGTCCGGGTCCGCTCGCTGCACAGTTGGCCATGTACCTGGGCTACGTTCGCTATAGGATACTGGGAGCGACGCTGGTCGGACTGGCCTTTATCTGGCCGTCGTTTCTGATGGTGGTCGCTCTCGGCTGGCTCTATACGCTCTACGGCGGTCTTACGTGGATGCAGGCGGTCTTCTATGGTGTGGGTGCCAGCGTGATCGGCATCATCGCGCAGAGCGCCTACAAACTCACTACCAAAACCATCGGTCGCGATTGGCTGCTCTGGGCGATCTACCTCGTCACCGCTATGGTGACCATCATTACCCAGTCCGAACAGGTGCTCCTCTTCCTCGCTGCTGGCGTCCTGGTCTGGCTGGTCAAAGCCCCTCCCAGGGCGTTCTGGAAATTCTGGGGAAAAGGGAAGACAGGGGCAACGAGCCTCTCACCTGTTCCCCTGGCAGTCTTGTTTGGCATGGGAGCAACTGCGGGGGGCAGCCTGTGGGCCATCTTCACCTTTTTTGTCTTTGCCGGGGCCTTCGTCTTTGGCAGTGGGCTGGCTATCATCCCCTTTCTCTATGGAGGCGTGGTGCAGGGGCACCACTGGCTCACCGACCGTCAGTTCGTGGACGCGGTGGCCGTCGCCATGATTACGCCGGGGCCTGTGGTGATTACGTCCGGCTTCATCGGCTTCCTGGTGGCCGGCTTCGCCGGAGTGTGTGTCGCGGCCCTGGGAACGTTCCTGCCCTGCTATGCGTTTGTGGTCATCGCCGCGCCAGCCTTCCGCAAGTACGGAAAGCGCCCGGCCATCGCGGCCTTCGTTCAAGGGGTCACCGCTGCCGCCATCGGCGCGATCACCGGGGCGGTCGTCGTGCTGGGACGGCGCACGATTACGGACATCCCCACGCTGGTGCTGGCGCTCGTCACGCTGGTCCTCCTGTGGCGCTGGAAAAAGATCCCGGAGCCGTTCATCGTGTTGGGAGCCGCTGTCATCGGCCTGGCCGTGTACTGGGCGCTCCATCGCTAGGAGGGATGCCGCGTGGAACAGCCGCAGGAAACATCGTGGGTGCTGCTCGTCTACAAAATCCCGCGCGAACCCACGTCCAGCCGCGCTGCAGTCTGGCGCAAACTCAAACGGCTGGGGGCGTTGCTGTTGCATGATGCCGTCTGGGTGCTGCCTGCTACGCCCTGGACGCGCGAGCAGTTCCAGTGGTTGGCCGTGGAGATTGGCGAACTTGAGGGAGAAGCGTACTTGTGGGAATCCCGCTTGCTCTTAAATGGGCAAGCAGAGGCGCTGGTCCAGCAGTTTCAGGCTCGTGTGGAGAGCGCCTACCAAGAAATTCTGGACGAGGTGGAGCGGGAGGACGCTGACCTCGTCGCGCTCTTCCGCAAGTATCAGCAGGTGCGGGCGCAGGACTACTTTCACTCGGAGGTAGGTATCCACGTCAGGAAGCGACTGATGAGTGCGAGAGGAGGATTGACATCATGAAATGGGTCACCTGGGAGCAGGTGGGCGTGGACCGCATGGCCTGCGCCTGGCTGATCACCAAATACCTTGATCCAGAAGCTGAATTTCTGTTTATTCCTGCCGGGCAGAAACCACTCCCTGAAGGAGCAGAACCGTTCGACATCCCCGGAGTGCGGATGTCCCATCACCGGGGCCACTGTACCTTCCACACCATGTTGGGTGAGTACGATCTGCGCGATCCAGTCTTGCAACGCATTGCTCGCGTCGTGGACGAGGCCGATACCGTGCAGGATGTCATGCTGGAACCGGCGGCGACTGGTCTGGACGTCATCTGTCAGGGTCTCCGCCTGATCAGTCCCACTGATCAGGTTGCGCTGGAACGGGGTCGGCTGCTGTACGACGCCCTGTATGCGCAGTTCGCCAGTGAGCCAGATCGCGAGTGAATCGTTGGCACGTGTAAGAGGAGGGAAGTATGTCGACGAGCCCATCGGTCTTTCCGTTTGCGCACATGGCGCTCACCTCTGCCATCACCGCTGGCGCGGCACTGCTGGTGCTGGTTGCCCTGCGCACACGCTTCAAGGTGTATTCGCTGGTCGGTTGCTTACTGGTCGCAGTGGTCGTGGGCCTCTCGGTCCTGGTGTGGAGATCGGCAGGCAATACCGGGGCGACTCCACACCGACCCCATCCCAAAGGTCGCGTCCCAATGATATGCTGTGTCCCCTGGTGACCTATCTCTTTGTCGGTTGGTATGCTGCCTTCCGGCGTCCTGCCGATGCCATCCGTTTCGAGCAGGCGCGGGTGCTGCTCACCCTGGTATCCTTTATGATCAATGTCGTCACGATCTAGCAAGAAAGAGCACAACGATGACTCACACGCTGCTTCTGCACCAGCACATCGATCTCCCATTTCACCCGCAGGGAGACTTCGATCATGGCGATGTGTCCCTCCAGAGTGGTCGTGTCTTCATCGCCAATACCGCGGCGGGCACCGTCGAGGTCGTCGATGGAGAGCACCTGTGCCACCTCGCGACGATTCCTGGCTGCCCAGAAGCCAGCGGTGTGCTGGCGGCACAGGAGGAGAAGCTTGCCTTTGCGGCTGCGCGCGGAGCGGGCAAGCTCCTGGTGATTGATGCCGTGTTCACAACCGTCCTGCGCGAAGTCGCGGTTGGCTCTCGCCCAAATGGCTGAGCCTGGGACCCGCGTCGCAAGCACCTGCTGGTGGCCGATGTGCAGGACAACACGGCGCGCCTGGTTGATCCGCAGGCAGGCCAGGTCATCGCGACGGCGGCCCTTCCCGGTCGGCCACGCTGGGCCGTGTATCACTCAGCTGGGGAGCGTTTTCTCGTGAATATCCGCGAACCGGCTGTGGTAGCGGTACTCTCTGCCTCGACCTTCGATCTGCTCGGCCAGTTCCCGGTTTCAGGTGTCGGGCCGCACGGATTGGATCTGGATCAGGAGGGCCATCGGGCGTTCATCGCCTGCGATGGAGGCAGCGTTGTGACGCTGGAGACCTCGACCGGGAGCGAACTGGCAAAGCTCCCGATTGCGGGTGCCCCAGATGCCATCTGGCACAACCACCCAGATGTCACATCTCTACGTGGCTATTGAGGGATGCCAAGCGAGAGCGCCTCTACGTCTTCCTACTGAGTTGCCGTGTCGCTGTGTATGAAGAACGCGAGGGAGCCTAAGCCATCCCGTTGTGCGTCTCTTTTCGTTCGTTTCGCTGTCCTGTCGATGCATGTCGACGCAACTAGAAGGAGAACATTTCAATGAAGTGGATTACTCGTGAACACGTCAAAGTTGACCGCGTGGCCTGCCCCTGGCTCATCAAAAAGTTTGTGGACAACGATGCGGAGTTTCTCTTTGTGCCGACCGACCAGGTGCTGGAAGTGGCCGAGCGCGAAGGGGCCACGCCCTATGACGTGAAACATGTGGAACTGGGCCATCACGGCAAGGAGTGTTCGTTCGAGGCCATCCTCAAGAAGTACCACTTGACGAATGATCCAGCGCTCGTCTTGCTCGGCAAGATCGTCAACGGCGCGGATACCGACAATACCCTCTGGAACCAGCCCGAGGGACCCGGACTGGAGGCCATCGCCGAGGGCTTCCGTCACCTGGGGTTCAAAGACGACCACGAACAGAATGAAGCCTCGTGGATTGTCTATGATGCGCTCTACGCCTATTGTCAGGAAATGGTGCGCCAGGGCAAGCCCAACGGCGACTTTGTCGCGTAAGCTGAGGCGCACCTGATGTCAAACGAGGGAGATGAGGCCGTGAGTCCGACCGCGAGAGCAGACGCGCTTCCCGTTGAGAGGCGCGAGCACCCTGGTGATGCGCAACTCATCCTGCTGATGCGCGGGTTGCGGCAACTTTCCTATGGACTCCTGGCCGTCATCTTGGGCGTGGTGCTGGCGGGCGAGGGCTTCTCACCCGCGGCCATTGGTGTCCTGATCACCGTCTCGCTGGTTGGCGATATGGTCGGCACCTATGTGATCGGCCTGGTGGCCGACAGCTGGGGACGGCGGCGCACCTTGACACTGCTCTCGCTACTCATGGCTGCAACGGGCGTGGTCTTTGGGCTGGTGACGAGCTATCCGGTGCTGCTGGTGGCAGCGTTCTTCGGCACGCTCGGTACGTCGGCTTCGGAGACCGCGCCCTTTCTGCCCATCGACCAGGCGATGATCGCGCAGGTCACGATCCCGGAACACCGAACGGCCCTCTTCGCCCGCTACAACCTGGTCGCCTCACTCAGCGCGGCAGTGGGAGCACTGGCGGCAGGACTGCCCGCTCTGCTGATGGGCATCGGTCTCCCTCTTGCCTCCGGCATTCGCCTCCTCTTCGGAGCGTACGCGGTGCTGGGCCTCGTGGTGGCTGGACTCTCCCTGCGCCTGTCTGCATCAGTGGAAGCGCCTGGGCGTCCTCCCATCCAGGGGCAAAGCTTGAGGCGGCGTCTTGTCCCTCCACTGCATCGTTCGCGCGGGATCGTGTGGGTGCTTTCGGCGCTCTTCAGTGTGGACGCGCTGGCTGGAGGGTTGGTGGTGCAGAGCCTGATGGCGCTCTTCTTCCACCTGCGCTTCGGCGTTTCGCTCACGACGCTCTCCGCGCTGTTCTTTGGGGCCAATCTCCTCTCGGCGCTCTCGTTCCTGGCGGCGGTGCCGCTCGCCCGGCGCTTCGGCTTGCTCAACACGATGGTGTTCACCCATCTCCCATCGAATGTCCTGCTGGCCCTGGTGGCCTTCGCACCCACCTTTCCTGTTGCGGCAACACTGCTGCTCGTGCGCCAGGCGCTCTCGCAGATGGACGTGCCGACTCGTCAAGCCTACACGATGGCCCTGGTGGAGCCAGAGGAGCGCACCGCTGCTGCCAGCGTGACCTCTCTGGCACGCAGCGTTGGCTCCTCCACCAGCCCGGTGTTCTCGGGGCTGCTCTTGCAGGGATCGTGGCTTGTGCTCGGGTTACCGTTCATCCTGGCCGGGGCGCTCAAAGCTGCCTATGACCTCACCCTCTGGTCCATGTTCCGGCACGTGCACGTGCCGGAGGAGGAAGTGGGTCGCTCCAGCCAGGCAGTAGGGCAGGGCGAACCTGGTGTGCATCCAGCATCGCAAGAGGCAGGAGCACCCCCTGCGGATGGAAGGAGGGCGACCCCATGAATCCGCTCCTGGCAATGTTCGGCGACCCCATCTGGCAGATCCTGACAGTGATCCTGGTGCTGGCGCTCCCAGTGGGGATCATGGCGGTGCGAACGCGCGACATGCACGCCTCGGCTGACCAGAAGCGCCGAGAGACACGTCGTGTGCTCCTGCTGTGCCTGATCGTCTTTGTCCTGCTGAGTGGAGGCGAGATCCTGTTCCACGCCCGGCAGACCTCACCTCCGCAGGTGGCGAGCCACGCCTTTTCCTCCATCCCGACAAGAGGGCCAACGGCTGCGCCACCGCCCACCTCGGACCCGTCACCGGATCCGACGCCGACGCCTCGGCTCGCCCGTTCCATGACGCAGGTGCTGACGACGTTTTGTGATGCCATCACCACCCAGGATTATCAGACGGCCTGGAAGCAGTACGCGCGTTCCTTGCAACAGGCGCATCCGGAACCGGAGACATTTGCAGCCTGGAGGAAGTTTACCCGCTGCAGCATTCCTGATCAGAGCGGTGATCCCTCGGCCCTGACTGTCCTGACGCTGACGTTTGCAGCTGGCTCTACCGACCGTTTTAGACGTAGTGGGGATGTGGACTATCGCTTGACGATGGGGGTGGAGGACCATGCCTGGAAGATTACAGGTGTCTGCGATATCCTCTCGGAAGGCTGCTTTGCCGTCAGTTGGGGCGAGAAAGAAGTGGCGCTGATCCTGATCATTACTTTGCGCAGCCCCGACCTTCACCTCGCAGCGCGGCACCAGGGGTTCTTGACCCGGCTCACCCTGCTGGTCTGCCTCACGCTTTTCCTCGTGCTCAGTGCGGGCGTGGTGCTCTTCCACAAAGTCCGCGCCGCTTCCACTGTCGGGTCTGAAGTGATGCGACCCCGAGCGGCAACCGCTTCGCCTCACAGCGATTCCCTGCCAACGACCCCTTCGTCCTCGCCTCAGCCTCCGCCGTTTCCATCGCTCACCCCCTCACCCGCTCAGGTGCTCACGACGTTCTGCGAGGCCATCGAACGGCAGGATCTGAATACGGCTTGGGAACAGTACGCGAAGGCGCTGCAAAAGGAGCGGGCAGCACCCCCACCTTTCCTGGTGCGCATCACGATTGTCCGCTGTCGGGTGGATGTTGTAAGCGATACGTCGGCGACCGTGCTGCTGCTGCTCAAGACCATTGGACCCAACGGGTATCGTGACGACTATGAGCGGGACTTTCAGTTCACGCTGTCTGTGGAGCATGGCGCCTGGAAGATTACCCAGATCGCCCGCTGTCTCGCTGATGGCTGCCTGCCAGATACCACCTCGATCATGCCATAGCAGGTGGCCGGTGGAAGCCGAGAGGTGGTGTGCTGGCTCCTTGAGACATCCGTTCAGAGAAAACGACGGATTTCGAGAACGGATGTTTCGAGGAGCCAGCACAGAGCTTCCAGTTGGGCTATGCGTTCTTCCTCTCTCATGACCTTATTCTAGCAGATCTTGTAACCTCCTCCTGTGTCGTTACGTCATCTTGACATCGTCTGGCTTGAGCACGACAGCGACACTTCCCAACGACATGCGGTCGGCTTCGCTCAGGAGAGGAAGTCCTACCCACACAGAGAGCACAGAGAAAGAGCAATCCCACCTGGAGATGGCCAAGGCTCATCGAGTGTTGAGTATGTCGATCAGAGGTTGCACCGCTTGGAAAGCGAAAGCCACCATGATGAGGACCAGTCCGATGGCTCCCAGGGTCCGATGAGGTAATTGATTGGCCTTCCACAACGTGTACTGGGCGATACTCCCCGCTGCTGCATTCGCTAACGCATAGGACCCTCCCACCAAGAGTGCTACACATATCCCTAGCATCCCCTCGAACCCTTTGATAGCTCCGGTAACGTTCGGGAAATAAGGGTAATCCTGTGCAAGTGCAAAAAGGAGCCAGGGCACAAATCCGGCGACCAGCCCAGTCCAAAACCCTTTGCGCGAAAAGAGGTGGGGCTTAGGATGAGGCGGTTCCCAGTTGATGTACCGCCAGGTCCCGCAGATGACTCCACCGAGCAACGCCAGGGGGAGACTCTCGAGCAGAGAAGCGATGACTGATTTGTTCGCGATGAAGAAGAAGGCGAACCAGATGAGGAGTCCGAGCAGCAGTCCAAACACCCATCCTTTGCGTGAAAAAACGTGAGGCTGGGGATGCGCTGGCTTCCACACCTCGAATGGCACGGTGCTTGATGGCATGGGAGGGAAGATAAAGAGCTCTTCTCCGGCCACATCCTGCCCAATCTCAGGTGGAGTGGCTACGGCCTGAATTGGTTCCCAGATAAGGCGTTGCCAGATACTCGTGAGAATGGCGCATGCAAGGCTCAAGGTCAGGGCAGGAAGAGCGTATTGGGGGCCCGCGAGAACACCCACGAACCAGAACAGGGGGGCCAGTGCCAGCCCAAGCAGCCCCCCTTTCCAGGAAAAGATGGGAGGTTTGATGGTAGATGGGGGTAATTCGACTAAGATGACCGTGTAAAATCCCATGAATCCGCCGGCCAGTGTCAGTGGCAAGGTATGAGCCAGATTGACCCATTGATGACTGAGGAGAAAGGAGTCTACCATGCTTACTGGGACGAAAATCAGGGCACTGACGAGTCCACAAGTCAGGACTAAGGTGAACCAGCGCAAAGGGCCATTCTCCCGCCCGAGCAGGTCATAGGCCAGGAAGAGGGCCCCGATTGTTGCCAAGAACACACCGCTGAGGGTCAAACTCTCGAGTACGAGCGGCGGAAGAACAATGCCTGCCAATGCCATCATTGTCTCTTTCTCCCAATGCTTGCCCTGGAAACCATGCGAGTCCTTCAAACGCTTTGCATGCATGCGTCTGCCATAAGTATACAGGAAAAAGGCAGGAAAGCTATACTCCTCGAGGAGTATTTTAAGAACCATTCCGTTGCACCTTGGGTCGTTGGCGTGATGTTCACGTAAGGAGATGAGCATCCTCTAAGAGAGAGAAGGAATACCTGTTGCTTGCCATGAAGCGAGGAAAAATCGCCAAGTGTCGCTAGGGTACGAGAGGCACTTGAGAAGAATACCTGAGGAGTTACCCAGAGAAGACGTTTCTCCGTCCCCTGAGATGGTCGTCGTGAGAGCCTGAGAAGATCTTGACGACTCCCCATTTTCCCACGCGATGCGCAACGAGCTGCTAACTTGTAGCGAGCCAGGATAAAAATGTGCCTCTTTGAGAGGGAAAAACAATCTCATTCCCTCAAGGAGGCACCTATGACCAGTATCGCCGATGGATCGGTAATCATCCAGACCTCTGCCGAGTTCGTTCCCTCGCCCCCCTCCTGGTTTGGCGAAGTGGTGCTGATGGCTGCGCATCTTCGCCAGCACGGAGTCCTGTCCGAGATCAGCGAGGGCGTGCGCTTTGCACGACGGCGAGGCGTTTGCTACGAAGTGATCGATTTTCTCGTGGTCCTCTTCGGCTATGCCGGAAGTTCCGAACGCACCCTGGAAGCCTTCTACGAGAGGCTCCAGCCCTTCGCGGTCCCCTTCATGGCCCTGTTTGAGCGTGACCAGCTGCCAGCCCGCTCGACCCTCTCACGCTTTGTGGCAAGACATGGGTGGTCTTTGACATCGATGGCACGCGTGAGGCAGCCCGCCAACGTGCCTTGCCCCAGAGTGAAGAACTGCCCCCAGCTTTTCGCCGGTTAGATGACGTCTGTGCGCCTGGCTACCGGGGACGCAAGCGCGGGCAAGTAGTACGGACTCGAACCGTCATTAGCCAGGCCCACAGTTTCCAATGGCTCGGCTCGTTCGGGAATCGGGGGAACGGTCGCTACCGGGAGGAACTGCGTCAGGGTCTCGCGGCGATTACGCGCTACCTCACTGCGTCCCAACTTCCGCAGGCACGCACTAGGCTCGCGGCTCGACGGCCAATATGGCACGGGGGCTGTGCTCTCCGATCTCGCTGGCTTCGCATTTGTGACACGCGGCAAAGACTACACGGTGCTCGATCACCCTCTCGTCCAGGCGCGTCTGCACCTGCCCCCCGATCAACTCCAGCAGCGTCCAGAAAGTCAGATCGTGCGCAGCCTCTACGATTGCCCTGAGGTTCCGGTAGGGCCCGAGGGAGTGCGGTGTCGCGTGGTTGTGGCCACCCATCCTGCCGACAAGAAAAAGAGTCCTGTTGGCGTCACGCGTGCGGGTGTCGTCTCCGAACTGTTCTTCACCGCACTGCCACGAGCCTCGGTTTACCGCCTCCGATGTCGTCGAGCTGTATCTGCATCGCGGCGCCTTTGAGCCTGCTCTGGCAGATGAAGACGACGAACAGGACCCCGATCGTTGGTGCTCTCACTCGGCCTGGGGGCAGGAGTGCTGGCAGCTCGTGTCGCAATGGGTGTGGAACCTCCGCGCTGTCCGTTGGGACATCAGTTGGAGCCAACTCCCATGCGTATCACCGAGTTTACTCCTGCCACTCCGCCGCAGAACGAGCAGGCCGCCGCCTCATCCGCTCCCGCCTCCGGGTATGGTCCACCCACCACTGCCACCCGCCTCGGAAAGCTGGCCGCTTCTCTGGCTCAGACTTTCCTCTCCAACCCGATGGGACGCTCCGGTGCCCAGCAGGGCAGCCGCTTCACCCCCATGAGCAGCGTCGAGAAGCCGATGGCAGCCTGCGCGTGGTCTAGGCGGCCAGCATTCGCAGTTGTCGCCCCTGCCCGCTGCGCGAGCAGTGTCAATGGAATGGCCCCGCCACCCTCTGCCACTCCCGTCGTTTCTCCTTCGCCTCTTTCTCGCGCCGAGCGGGCGCATACTCGTCTCTCGTGGCAAGAGCGGCTGGCTCGCAATGCTCGCGTTTCAACATCTGAGCAGGTGACGATCAAACTGTTCGGCGTTCCAGAAGCCTTTGCCACCTCGCTCGGTTTGGCCTCAGCTTGACCTTTGATCCCGGCTGCCGCCATCAGCTTTCTCCTCGGACAAATATACTTCTCCGAGTGGAGCCTCGTGGCCTCTCTTCGGCCAGCACTTCCTCTGCGAAGGTCTCAGTGCAGTGACACGACGCTCCCCATGCACGTTTGAGTATACAAGAGGTTCCTGTCCAGCAGAACCTGACTACTTCGAGATACCCACGGGTTGCGCAACGAGATGCACATCGGCAGCAGAAGTGGCTCGGGAACGTGCTTTGTTGCATTCAGAGGATGTGCAGAGTGGCGGAACTTCTCTCACATTGAAAGCCGAGGAAACAAGGTGAGCGAGATTGCTCATGGAGCCGTTCCGTGCTCTACAGCTTGCTTGCTCTCATCTCGTTGCGCAACCCGTGGGATTTTCCCCCCGCCTTACTTGGTGTGCAAGAGGTATAAGGAAGGGTCTATCGTCCTCGACGTGTCTCTTTCCCGAACCGATGACCCAAGGAGCCAGGACAGCCGAGCAATCCCTGCTCGCATGCCGTCTGCTGGAATGGTGAGGAGTGGTCGCCAACGCAAGCGAAACATGAGGCGGGACACCATACCGGCTATGATAAGCATTCGGGAGAGATTTCTTTTCATGTGCTTCTCCTTTTCGGAGACGCGGTTCTTGCAGCCGCGCCTCCACTTTGCACTGTCAGACGTTCGCGGAAGACGCCTCTGCCGGTCGCGGCGCCGCTACTGGCTGCCCGACATGGTCCGGCCTGTACGAGAGCCGGCCCTTCGTGAAGATGAGCAGCACTCCCATTGCGACGAGCGGGAAGAGCAGATTTGCCCCAAGGCCGTAGCCTCCGAGTTGAGATGCGGGCACGAGATGCTTGATGAACGCATTCCCACTATTGCTGGCATCCAACGCCGCGTGCAGGAGGATCGCGATGAGGATGCTGGCCTTCGTGTTGTTGAAGACCCAGGTTATGATGATCCTGGTCGGGATGGCGACAATGATCATGAGCACCAGCTGCACCATCATGGTGATGGCACCTTCTTTCTGATCAAAAATCTGACCGGGCACAAAGAAGAAAGGCAGGTGCCACAAGGCCCACAGGGGCCCGATCACCAGACAAGCGCGCCATGCCCCGAAGCGCTGCTGCAAGGCGGGGACGGCGAAGCCCGACCAGCCGCCTTCTTCCCAGATCTGCACTGCCACGACAATGATCAGGGTGTCTGGCAGGAATGCGGTGAAGTACAGCGGCCACTGCTGGATGAACGCCGTCAGCGGTGGGATCCCCAGGAAGACGCTCGAGAACGCCAGTTGGATCAGTGGCACGCCAACCAGCACGAGCAGGTACCAGCGGAGACCAACCCGCCAGCGCACATAGCGCCGCAGCAACTGCCGCACCCCTGCTTGACCAGTGGTGATGGCGGTGACCGTCAAGGAGGCCAGGGTCGGCCCTGCGATCGCAGCCAGGACAGAGAACCAGTAGGCCGGCGAAATGGGCCCAAGCGCCGGGACCGTGTAGGGCAACAGGCCCAGGCCATTCTGGGCCAGGACCAGGGGCAATGTGACAATCCAGGTCCCTGCAAAGGCGATGACAAAGAAGGCGAGCAACGGATATCGGGTGATCAGACGCTTCAGCGGTGAAGACATCGCAGGCTGCGGCGTCGTTGTGATGGTTGACATGCTGTGTTTCCTTTCTATGCAAGAATCTCCTGCGCTCTGCTGGTCGAGACAAGGCCGATGCCTGTCTTGAGAACGTGCTGGAGTCCCTTTCTCCAGCACACGTCATTGCTTCTTTCTGCTGCGGAGCCACCGCTGCGCACCCTCCATGGAGACTATTCCGAAACGGGTGCCGGTGAGACATCCCTGTCCTGGCATGGGTTCCTTCCGTTATCCATGCCAGAGCCAGTCGCTTTCCCTATGCTGCCTGTACCATAGGTTCGTTCAGCCATCTCGTGTGCTCTTGCCGTTGAAGCTCTGTGGCTGACAGAGGCGAGCAGCCAGCGGAGCGGCGTCAGCATGCGGTACAGGACCGTGCGGATGGCCGCATTCTGCCAGATATTCCAGAACTGCGACCACTGCACCCGTGGATCGATGCAGACGCACGTCGTCTGCACCGGTTCTCCCACCCCGAAGTGCGCTGCCAACGAGGCAAGCGTGTACTGCCAGAACTTATTCTCCGAGCGCGAGGCAAAGAGGCGAAAGCCCAGTTCATAGGCCAGATCGTTGGGACGGATGAGCATCTGAATCTGGGCCACCGTGTAGCCCTCCTCTTCGTAGGCGCTAAAGGTGATCCAGCCGGCAAACATGTGCCCTTGCGGGTTCATGAACGTGAAGGACTCCTCGTCGGCATACAGCACCAGCACGCCAGTGGAGAGCGGCAGACCGTGAGGGAGATCTCCAGGGATCACCATGTTGATGAGGGCCACCTCGCCAGGAGCAAGGCCTGTCAGCGGTAGGTAGAAGCGGTCCCACTTCGGCCAGAAGGTCGGGAAGCGCTCCTTCCAGGTAGTGATGACCTCGGCTGGCGTGACCTGCGCACCGTGCAGACGAATGCGAAAGGTTTTCTGCCACAGCTGGCCGAAGCCCTGCAGGGGACTCATGGCCCGGCGTCCTTGCACATTCAGATTGAGCGCTCCCGTCGGCGCTCTCACCACCTGCAAGGTGGCCGCATCCTGCGCCCAGTAGGCCGCATCGCGTGGCTGGTGCTCGTCCGATGGGGTAGATTGAGAGGTCAAGGTCGTGTTCCTCCTGTGAGGGAACGGGCCGTGCTTTGCTGCTCTGCGCCGCCGCAAGTGGGCTCTGCCTCGGTGTCAGCGTTCATGGGCCACCTCGGAGAAGCGCAGGCGCTTGCTATGGTTTGGGAGCACCTGGCCCATCCCCTTCGTGTTTGCTGGTTCATTCCGTTAGGTCAACTGGCCCGATTCTGAGGCCATTGGTGCCACCTCGGCTGGGGTCTCCGCTCCTGAGTCAGACGATCCGGCTGCTTCGCGCACGGGGTGGTGGTGCCGGGTCCCCACGCTCAGGACGACAGCCAACGCCAGGAGCCCTGCACTTACCGCAAAGACCGCCTGCGGGCTCACGGTTTGGAACATATAGGTTCCCCACAGCATACTCAGGATCAAGGCCAGGCTGTTCACCGACTGCAACACGCGAGCATCCGGCCCGCCATCTGTTGGGGTCCCAGGCGCGTCATGAGCGATTGCAGGCTGGGCCAGCTGACCCCGTAGCCGAAGCCGAAAGCAATCATGAAGGCGATGACGGCCCCGACCGCAGGGAAGACGAAGAGGCCCATCGCGCTCACCAGCGGCTTGAGCACGGCAACCTGCGTGAGCACCATCACCAGGCCGAGCAGCGCCTGGATCAGGCCGACGTTGCGCACCACCGCGGCGGCAGGCTGCCCGGCAAACAGCACCCGGTCGCCGTAGAGCGAGAATGTGCCTGCCAGGACGGCCATATACGATCCGATCAGCAGGGCGCGTGCCAGCACCAGCAGCACCGGGTGGCGCCGCAGCACCTGAGCGAGCGGCACTGCCCCAGCTGGTGCGCCCATAGCCTTGCCGTCTGCGCGGCGGAGCGGCTCACGCAGCCACAGCAGGGTGAGGAGCAGCGTCACCCCACTCGCCAGAGCTGCACCCAGCAGTGGAGCCACTAGCAGGGTGGGAGCCAGCAGCGCCAGCAGACCGACCAGGGCCGGACCCAGGATAAACCCGAGCCCGAAGGCACCGCCGATCAACCCGAGCGCACGCGTGCGTTGCTCCGGTGTGCTGATGTCACTGGCATAGGCCTGCGCGACCGTGACGTTGCCACCGGTCACGCCGTCCAGGATGCGTGCCAGGAAGATCACCAGGAGCCCTGCGGCTATCCCAGGCCGCAGGCCAGCGCGATCGAGCAGCGCGCCCAAGGGAACCGCCAGGACAATCAGGAGGTAGGACACGATGGTCCCAGTTTGACTCAGCAGCAGGATGGGCCGCCGGCCAAAGCTGTCCGACAGCTTGCCCAGCCATGGCGCCGACAGCATCTGTGCCGCATAGTACGCTGCAAGCAGCTGGCCCGCCTGAAAAGGCGTGGCATGAAATTGCGCGAGGACGTAGACGGGGATGAGGGGAACAATCGTAGCTGCCCCTGCCGTGTCCATGAGCACAATCAGGAAGAGCGTGACAATGCGTTTCTTGTCCATAGCATTCACCTTTCGGAAAGCGGAATCGGTGATGATTCCTAGAACATCAGTTGTCAAATGGCTTTGCCAGGCTTCCCCCGTGTTCCTATGCTAACCGTACACTTTTCAGATTTGGATGTGCTCACTCCTTGAGGTGCTGTTCCCCTTGGAGGGGTCACGACACCATGTCATGATCCCTCCAAGGGTTCGACTCCCTCTGGGAGGATGGCTTGCTGAGAAAGCTCAGCTCGAAAACGGGGTGGGATCTAGCCGCTTCGATAAAGTCATTGAGCGAGGCGTCTGCCGTCAATCCAAAGTTTTGTCGCAGGGCCGTTCCACGCACGCCTTCAGAGGCCAGAAGAGGTCCCAAGACCTCCTTGATTACCGGCCCGCCTCCCTCTGGAGGCAGTTCCACCGCACGAAACGCCTGGCGGCTCCACCCCAGGCTCAGGATGCCTTCGCCCGTCGTGCGGAGATTGTAGACCCAGCTGCCCATGCCGTGGGTAGCAATCAAAAAGCGACGACCATCGTGTTCATGCAGATCCACAGGGGTCGTACGAGCCTTTCCCGTCTTGCGACCGGGCACCGTGAGCAACATCATCGGACCGAAGATCGTCAGACGCACACCCAGGCGCAGCAGCATCGCGATGCCCCAACTGAGGACGGACATGGGAATAAACCTAGTGATAAATGACATAACTGTTCTCCTTTTCTCGACACATGCTCTCTTCTGGGTGTCCTTTCTCCAGGAGAGCGCCACAGACCGCTCTTCCCCGATCATGGTGCTGGTTGTTCGGCTTGACTGGTCGTTGTACAAGCGCTTTGGATCAGGGAGGCGACGCGCGACTGCAGACGCCTCCCAAGCTATGCAACCAGCTCTAGGAAGTGCATCTGATGTGGCTTGAGTCGCTTCCAGGAAGGACGCGATAGCTAGAGTTGCAGTTCGCCACTGCTGACCAGCAACCGGAGAAATTCCAGGTGCCGCACCATCGTGGCGCGATCACTCCCGCCCGTCTGGTACCACTGCCGTAGGAAGACGCAGTGAGGCGATCTCCTGCGGGTCGAAGCCCCACCTGGCGAGCAGGTCTGTTTCGCTCACAGCGATGTCCGCATACGTTGACCGTTCACGTTGTGCTTTCTTCTGCATCTGTGGCTTCATGGACTTGTCCTTTGTTTTCTCACTTCTCTGCGTTAGGCGCCTGACGTTCTTGCTCTTCTCCGAGGGCCTCAACTCTCTGTACTGCCAGCAGCGGCAAGGCCAGGTCACGTACCTTGATCAACACCCCGTGCAGCGCCGCCTCATCAACGAGGGGACCGCAAAGCCTCGTGTTGTCCTCGGCGTCGTAGCTGATGGCCAGTCCGTCGAACCACTCCGACCAGCGCTGGTCAAGGCGCCCCTGGACGCGAATTTCATACCAGTTCATCGTGCTTCCTGGCTTTCCGTGTGTCTCGTGCTTCTTCAGCTCTACCCTCAGTATGCCACTCAACCAGGCAGGGCCACATCTACCGAAGGGTAGATTGTGGGGTTGATTTTCACGGAAGCAGCGACATCAACATGGATGGAGGGGGACGATTGATCGTGAGGGAGCAAAGCGGGAAAGCGCGGCCCGTGGAGAGGAGCGTCGTGGTGCGCCCTCCTAGAGCAGGTGCAAGGTGTGGGCGCGAGCTATCGCCTGGGAGCGACTCTGGACGCCCAGTTTGCCATAGATGTGGTTGACATGGCTTTTCACCGTGCCGACGGTGATGACCAGCTCCCGCGCCATCGCGGCATTGGACAGGCCCGCCACCAGCAGCTGTAAGATCTCGAGTTCGCGCTCGGTGAGCGGTTCGAGGAGCGAGCCAGCAGGAGCGCGGGCAGCTAGTGCCGGCGCCCCTGCGGCCGAGAGGAGGGTGGCGACATAGTCAGGAGTGATACCATGGGCATACGCCTGCCGCAGTAACGCCACTAGCGGTTCCCCCTCGTCCACAAACAGGCGGATGTAGCCCTGAGGTTCGGCCTGTGTGAGGGCGCGCTCGAGGACAGCAAGCGCTTCGGTTCCCTTGCCAAGAGCGGAGAGCGCCAGCGCCTGCAGGAGGAGAATTTCCAGGGTGCTGCCCAGGCGTGCTTTCTCCTCGGCATCCGCTCGCAGGCGCGCCAGCAGGCGCAGGGCCTCCGAGAGAAACGGCCCCGCTGGCTCCTGGCGTCCCTGGGCGATGCGCACGCGGGCGAAGGTCAGGTATTCCCGCTCGCGTGGGTAGCAAGGCTCGTCCGAGACCGAGAGACCGCTGGCTTCCGCCCAGTGCACGGCCGCCGCAAGATGGCCTCCCATCAGCTCGAGCTGCGCGCGGACGGCCTCGACAAAGGCCAGCGGCGCGGGGGCAAACTGGCGGGCAAAGGCCAGATTCGCGAACGCCTCCACAATCGCCAGGGCGCCGGTGTTGTCATTGCGCGCCTGGTACAGGCGTGCCAGGGTCGCGTAGCCCTGCGCAATGGCATCGGCCGCCAGCGTCAGGGGTCCACCCAGCACCTCTCTCCCCTGTTGCAGGAGGCGTTCGGCCGCCTCGAGGTCGTTCCACTCGTAGCGGAGTTCTCCCAGGCCAAAGCAGTAGCCGGGGTGGAGGAGCGCTCCCTCGTGCTCGCCCTGGAACTGCGTCATCTGCCCATAGGTCGCCGCTGCCTGTCGTAAGCGACCCTGGAGTCGAAGCAGGCGCGCCTGCAGCAGGATGCCGGTTAGGTGCACAAACACCTCCATCGCAAAGACATCGCGTCCGACGGAGAGCGGCGAGGGAAGCCGAGCCACGCGCTGCTCCCCGACACGCCTGACATCGCCACTGAGAAGCCCGCTATGGGCGGCAATCAAGCCGGTAGCCTCTCGCACGTGCACCGGCCGCTCGACGAGTTGATCCGACGCCTGTTGTGCCAGTGCCACGCTGCGGGCAAGATCTCCCTGGAAGAAGTGGATATATGCCTGCACGGTGGCGACCTGGTTCAGGAAGACCGGTTCCTCGTCGGCCGGGGTGAGGTGCGAGGCCAACTGCTCGGCCTCCTGCAAACACCGCAGGGCCTCTCCCAGGTGGCCGCTGAACAGCAGCAGCAGGGCCTGGGAAAGACACAGGCGGGGATGTGTCCGGACGAGCCCCTCTGGCAGGGAAGCGAGCCAGTTCAGCACGGTGTGCGCCTGGCCACGGAAGACCAGGTCCTGCTGCTCGTACCAGGTACTGGCGCGACGATGCAGCTCGGGAACGAGGGCAGGCATGGCCTGGTGCAGGCGGCTGCGCAACAGATCGGCGAACAGGTGGTGGTAGCGGTACCACCCTCGCTCGTCGTCGAGGGCGGCCACAAAGAGGTTGGCCCGCTCAAGCGCCTCCAGCATGGCCTGGCTCTCCCCCTGTCCGGTGACCGCGTCACACAGCGAGCCAGAAAGGCGCTCCAAAATCGAGGTGGAGAGCAGGAACGTCTGCACCGCGGTGGGTTGGCGGGAGAGCACCTCCTCGGAGAGGTAGTCCAGCACGAAGCGATGACTGCCGCTGAAGGCGGAGAGCACGTCGGACGCATTGGCACGACCCTGCAGCGAGAGCGCGGCCAGTTGCAGCCCGGCAATCCAGCCCTCGGTGTGGGCCTGTAAGGTGGCCACGTCTTCTTGCGCAAGGTGGAGCCCCATCACCTCCTCGAGAAAGATGCCGGCCTCGGCGGCGCGAAAGCGTAACTCGGCCGCACGCAGTTCGCTCAGCTGTCCCCGGGCCCGCAAGCGAGCCAGTGGCAGCGGAGGGTCGGCGCGCGTCACAATGATGAGGTGCATCTGGGGCGGCAGATGCTCCACGAGAGACGTCAGGGCCTGATGAATGGCCGGAGCCTCGACCACGTGGTAGTCATCGAGCACGAGCGCGAAGTCCTCCCCCTGCCAGCGCAGGAGGTCGTTGGCGAGCACGGTCAGCACGGTCTCTCGTTCCGTCGGCTGTGGGGGGCGAAGCAAAGCGAGTGCGGGAGCGCCAAGGTGGGGATCAAGCGTTTGCAGGGCGGCAATGAGGTAGGTGAGAAAACGGGTGAGTTCATTGTCCTCCGGCTCGAGCGAGAGCCAGGCGACGGGTGCGCGCGTGGAAGCCCGCCATTGGGCCAGCAGCGTCGTTTTGCCAAAACCGGCGGGGGCCGAGAGGAGCGTGAGCGCGCCTCCCACTCCCTGTTGGAGCCGCTCGACGAGCTGGGAGCGGGGCACGAGCCGCGCGCGGGGACGAGGCGGATGCAGTTTGGTCGTGAGCAGTGGATTGGACGGAGCAGAATGCGTACTCCCTGCACCTGATGAGGCGGTGGGGGGAGCAGCGGGAGTAGCTCTGCCATGGGAGGCCTCGACGGGAAGAGCGGCCAGTGCCTGGGCGGCGGCCTGCAAGCGCTCAAGCGTGAGCGTCTCAGACTTGCCCAGATAGCGAGAAGAGAGCTTGCCGTGCTGCTTGCGATAGGCTTTCCAGTACCGGCCCCCGCGCTGATGGCCTGACCGCTCATGGCGGGCGGTAAAGCTGCCAAGAGGGCTGACAAATGAAAATGTGGCAGCGTTCTCCAACCAGGCAAACCAGGCGGCTGTCCCGACGGTGAGTATATGCTCCTGCTCTCCCTGGCGGTACACTAGGGTATCACCCTCGACGGTGGAAGTCATCTCAGACTCCTCTCAGCTGTCAAACAGCCTCGCTCAGAGATCTGGTTACCGGACACGCTCACGGTTACCCATGAGGAGAGCGACTCCTCTTACAGGAATTGCTAACGAACTGAACGGCGCAATCGGACACGCTCACGGTTACCCACTAGTATAGCACAGGTGGGGAGATGTCCGGTAACTCCCCTCCATCGGCTGGCCATGGCATCCCTTCCCATTCGGAGACTAGGAGGGTAGACTCTTGATACGTGCAACACCTCGTGAGTACCTGCCTTCATCAGCAAGTGACAACTTTTACCGGCAGGCGCGAAAAAGGCAGGTGACAACTTTGCTCACACGTGCGTGAAAACGAGGGTGTACTGCTCAATCAGCTTGTGAAGGCTGATCGTGCCAAGAAAACGGTGTTCTTGCAACCACCCGCCTTCCAAGCAGGCTGTCACGGGTTGGCAACCGGAGCACTGGCTCCTCGCATTCTCCTTTGCAGGGAGAACCAAGTCACTGGTGCTTCGTCACTACAACCGCACTTTTAAAGCTGAACAAAACAAGAGTTTGAAAGAGAAAAAACTTCACGATATTCTTCTCACAGTTGTGACATGCTGAAGGGGTAAAACGACTCCTCGAACGTGTCAAAAGCAAGGAGAAAACCGTGAAGCAGAAGCACCAGAGCATATCTGTCGGGTCAAAGACAACCATCCACGACGTGATCCATTGGGGAGCCGAGTGACGATCTCTCCACGCCCGCATGGCTCCCTCTTTTGCTCGCCCCGAACCACGCCATCGTTGCCTCTTGTACCCGGCATCGGCATCTTGAGTGATGTGGCGCGCAAAAATGGCTGGCAACTGGCCGAACAGGCCGGAGAAAGCCGCCCCGATGGCATGCAACGCCTCCTCAGCAATGCCGTCTGGGATGAGAACGGCGTCCGTGACGAATTGCGCAGCTCTGTCCTGGCTCAGCTGGGAGATCCGTATGCCGTGGTGGCTATTGACGAGACCAGCTTTCCCAAGCGGGGCAACCAGTCAGCAGGCGTGGCGCATCAATATTGTGGCAGCACCAAACAGGTCGAGAATTGGAAGGCGCGGG
>WNGD01001524.1_pt1 | contig 25082 bp, 30 predicted proteins | sample 5400671 | NCBI WGS metagenome assembly WNGD01 (sample SAMN13153369, study PRJNA577476) | soil metagenome | isolation source: 40 cm soil or saprolite under grassland replicate 2 | place: USA:California | collected 2016-06-15
CCGGCACGACGCGCAGGTAGCGCTCCTGCGGGAGATCGCATGCGGCGGCCTTCTCTGGTGGCAGGCACCACTCTATCACCTCGCCATCCTGGCCGACCCCTCCAGGTAGCGTCGATGAGAGCAGGACGTACTCCCAGGGAACCCCGTGGTCCTTGACCAGGTGCTCTTGAAGCACGAAGAGGTTTGGAAGGTATCCGGAGGCGACCAGGCGCTCACCCGGCTGCTGACATAGCAGGCATGTGTACTGTTTGTCCATTCTATAGCTCCTTTTGAACGTGTGGCTTCTCAGGTGATGAAGCATTGCCGGGCACAACTATGCCGGTGACGGTTCTAGGGCTTGTTCATCCTCTGGCGAGTAGATGTCAATCGTCGTGTGTCCAGGCGCACTGTCATCTACCCGAACGTAGACTTCATTTCCTTCGGCCATTACGCACGTGTACGTCTGCATGTCCGTTGCCTCCACAGCGCGCGCGGGACCGTAGAGCCAGGCGCAGACCGAGGCTACGGCAGCCTGCCAGCCAGGTACGCCTGGCCGCGAAAGTGTTGTCAGGGCCACTGCTCTTCCTCCTTTCGTCGAAATGTGCGGTGAAAATGAGTGAAAGGGGCCGAAATGGTCAGGGTGACGTCTTCGTCCTCCACCGCGATGGCGAAGCTGACTCCATTCTGCCCTTCGCGGATGTCCACAAGCGGCCCTTGAAACCATGTTCCGAAGCAGGTCACGCGCCAGGTCTCCTCGCCCCAGGCTTGAAAGAGATATCTGACAGCTTCTCGGTCGCATGAGGTGGCCGCCTTCTCGTACTGCTGCACATGTTCGGGTTGTTGTTTCATCCCTCCTCCTTTTGCCATGCCAGGTACAGCGAGGATGGAGTGTATCCCGGCAAGGGGGGAATAGCGAGCAGCAGGAGCGCGCTGGCGTAGCTCAGGTAGAGGGCGGCCTCGCGGAACAGCCACTCGCAGTCCTCAGAGAGCTCATGTGCCACCCCCTGCGAGATGGCGCGGCAGGCCTCGAGCAGGAGCCAGGACAGGCAGTGCGAAGGCGTCATGCGCTCGCGATCTGAGGTGATCGGTACCCGGTCGCGGTCGTTTTCATGCACCAGCGCATACAGCCCGAATGCCTGGTCTGCCCGCGTCAGGATGCCCCATGCGCTCGCCTCTGCAGCGCTGCGCGCATCCTCTGGCTGTTCCAGGCGCTGGATCCAGGACTGCCCGAGATCAAGAGCCTCGTTCGACGTGCAGTACAGGCAGCGCTCGCCACCGAGTTCCACGCAGATGCACCGATCCAGGTCAAGGTGCATCTGGAGCTGCTCAGTGAGGTTCTTCAGGGCTGCCAGCAGACCCTGAGTCCCGTAGGCGCGCTCACGCTCGCTGTAGTGCAGGAGCGCCTCGTGGAGCTGGAGGCCTTTCGCTTTCAAGTGCTGCACCGTTTGCTCGGCCTGGGCCTGGGTGGCTGCGCCAGGGTCAACGACGCGGGCAAGGAGCGCGAGGGCCTCTTTGAGGGCAGCCTCAAGCTGCCCCACTTGCTCTGACCCCCATGCCTCGTCCTCTTCTTCGTCGGGGAGAAGCGCCTGCTCAAGACGCCGCACTACTCCGAGGGCGCGCGCTTGCGTGCTGCGCAAAAGGCGGAAGAGCCGCTCGTTCTCGCCCTCTAACTCTTTGTTCCGTTGTTCGAGTGCTGATTTCTTCATCTCACGATCTCGCTTTCGATGTTGGATGGAGGGGGCAATTCGCCGCGGGCATCTCCGCTGCGGCGAGGGAGCAAACTATCAGCGTCCCGCGCAACGAGTATGGGACGGCGTGTGGGCTTCAAAGGGGACCCCACCAGGGTGCGGTTCTTTCTTTGACGCAACCCATACTCGGTCGAGCGGATGATCACCGATGTCAGAGTGTCTGAGAGACGGAAGAGAATGCCTGGAATGACTTGAGCGTTAGGATTCTGTGGCGATTTCAGCAGAGATCCCAACCCGAAGTATCCCGGGCATATCCGTTCGCGTCCCATCGCCCCCACCGCTCGTTGAATCTCGCCGTCGTAGTCGTAGGCAATGCTGCCAAGGTAGTCGTCGGTTACCAGCAAGCCGAGCGCATCAAGCTCTTCCCTTCGGTGGCCATAACCGATCAGGGTATACAGCTGATCGAAGTTGCAGGAGCGCGTCGAGCCGTCGGCCTGGGTGAACACCAGGGTTTTTGTGCCGTTTTCCCTGGTGATCGTCCAGTGGGTGACCTCGGGAACGATCTCTTCACAGTCGGGATAGCGGCTGTCGCGGGCCTGCGTGAAGGCCCGCTCGATCTCCGCCAGGTCACCGGCCAGCCTGGTAAGCTGAGGCAGCCTCGTATCCCTGTAGAGGTGGTAGAGCTTTTCTTTCCAGGCGACGGTCGTGTCTGGCTGCTCGAGGGCGACTTTGGGGTAGTGGGTAAGAACCTTGTAACGGATATGCAGGCCGAGTTGTTGGTTGTACCTCTGGATCTGCACCAGCATCTCCGCAGTGGAGTTCCCCAGGCCGGTGAATATGAGCAGCTTGCCATCCAGGGCGCGGGCCTGCCGCTCGTCGAGAATCTGCTGCCAGCGGATACCAGCCTCGTATGCCGGCATGTCGGTAGTCATCACCCCGACCCGCGACGGGGCAAGGGGTTTGCCGAGTCCCAGTGCGTTGATGACGATCGGGGCTTCCAGGATGTGCTGACCGGTCTCGTCGCTGTAGGTGATGCGGCTTGCCAGATCGCCGGGCTCAACGCCCAGCACCTTCGCCTTCTTCACAGCGGGGAGCGGCAGCGAGAAGTGGGAGTGGTCGGGATCCACCACTCGTTCCAAAAAGCGCGTGATGGTTTCTCCGGGTCCGGGCGCCTCGCTCACGTACAGCCCCTCGAAGCTGAAGTTAAAGGGGTTGTTCTTCGAGCCTCCCCGGACGTTGGGCTGGTTCCAGATACCGCCGTACCTGCCGGTCTGGTCCAGAACCGATATGGAGAGAAAACCCGCATTGACCAGGACACGCGCCGTCATCGTGCCAGCGGCCCCCGCGCCCAGGATCGCGATCGGCGTGTGCTTGAGCATGCGGTCGTACCTGGGAAGCCGGAAACCCTGGCTGGAGAAGAAGCGGGCGGACCCTCGCCCGATGCTGCGCCGGAAGCCATCCCGTGCGGGGCTCGTCGCGATGCTGGCATCAATGGCTGTATTCTCCTGAGGCGTTCCGGTATAGGGGTGAACTTCGCGTGGCGGGCCGTAGAACGGGTTGAATAAGGCGTCTGCGGTCTGCTGCAGGATGATATAGTACCCGGTATCGGGCGTCCGCATGAGAAAGTGGCCGAGCAGGAAACCGAGAAAATTGCTCGTCGTTGCGTTTCGCGCTGCGAGGTAGGCAATGGCTTCCTCGGCGTAGCCCTTATCGGCAAACGCGCTATGCAGGAGGGAGCGAAGCCTGCTTGTCGAGAGTGAGGTTTCGTGATACCGAATATCGGCGACGGCGGAAAAAGCGGAAGTAGCCATAGAGATTCCTTTCTGTCGTGTGACTGATCGTCGTTATTGCGGGGATTACGTGTTCGTGCGAAGTCGAAAGGGAAGATGGGGAAAGCCGCACGTGGGCCGCTTTCCCCAGGTGAATGTGCCCTCTCCTTGCAAGCCTTCGGCTGCAAGGAGAGGGCCACGAAAAGAGCGTCCAACAAGTGGCGACATGAGGACGAGGATGCCTCGCCCCCAAACCTCGCCGTCACCATCTTTACCAGAGATTTTGCTGGGAGGAAGGCAGCTCCGCTGAATCTATGGAGCGGACGGGGGCCTCAAAGGAGATGCCTGACAGGGCGGTTGCCAGCGCCACCAAGTGCGCTTTTTCCTCACCCCATTGCTCGGTGGTGCAGTCCCAGGCGGACTTGTCCGTTCGCACCCACTCTCGGTTTGTGCGTCCCTCCACGAGGGTAATGCCGACGGTGCGCTTCGGCAGGTAGCGGATCTTCATCACCGGGCGGATTCCCTGGGCGAGCTGCTCGGCAAGCGCGAGCATGTCGTCTTTCGAGAGGCCTGCCCGTACTCGACCGCTGGCAATGGCGGCGTTGTCAGATGGCCTCCGCAAAGCCGTCTCCAGGCTCCCTCCGCCGGCTCCCTGCTTGATCCCGATGACCACGACATCGATGTCGGCCAACAGTTTGTACTTGAGCAGGGTCCGGGGGCCCAGGTAGCCTCCCTCGTGCAGCAATCGAAGCACGAACCCCTCGCCACCCTGCTCCTGCACTACCGACATGAGGCAGGTGATCTCTTCCAGCCCGCTCACCGGAGTGAGCAGCGCCAGGCCGGAAATGGTGCTGTTCTCGAAGGCCTCATGCAGAGTTGGTGTTGCACGCGGCGCCTTGAGCAGACCTGCTTCGAGCATGGCCTGCTGCAGCGTCGCGATGCGCCGCCCGGCAGGCCAGGATCGGGTGTCACTTCCCTGCCATTCCAGCAGGTCGAAGATTACGTACTGTCCTGCCTGATCGCCGACCATGCGCTCTCCATCGACCACAAACGAGGCCCTGAGCTGGCCCAGGGCGGATGCTGCATCCGGCACTACGCGGATCTGTATACCGTTGCGGTTGTAAGCGCTCAGCCGCTCGCTCTCCGAGGCGACCAGGCAGCGCTCGCCGTCCACCTTTTCGGTGGCGCCGTACCGTGGGCTGGCGATGCACTGCTCAAACGCCTCCCGGGTGATGAGGACAGCCTCGCTGGCCTCGTAGCGAGGCGTCTGCTCCGTGGGAGGTGGCAGCACCTCTTCAGGTGAGGCGGAACCGGCGTCCTGGTCGGGCAGCGCCAGCGGCACCGGGAAGTACCTGGCGTAGGGGGCGAAGGGGAGACCGGGCAGCGGGGTATAGTGGTGCGGCCCTGCTTTCTCATCCCGTTTCTTTTTATAGATCTTCTCCGCCGCTGCTCGCGTTGTCGGCGGAGTGGGATCACCCCCGCGCAGCGCGCCAGGCTTGCCGTTCGCGTAGAGTACGGTCCACACCGGTTCGAGGTCTGAACCTGGCGCGTCGAGGTCGGCCTCGGCCCCCTCGACAACCCGCGCCAGACAAATGGCGTAATCTTTATTGCTCCCACCCCAATTGGAATGGCCAGCATAGGAATCGACGACAATGTAGCGTTTTGTAGTTGTTGATGTCATAAAATGGGGATCTCCTGGATCTGCGATGCTGGCACTCCGGCCAGCAAGCCGAAAAACAAAGGGCGGCCAGTCGGCCACCCGAAGAATGAATGAGTGGTGTCGGGTAGACCCGCAGCGAATGTGGCTCGCCGGCTGGAGGCCCCGACAGGCATGGTATCGCCTGGTGGCCCGCGCGCGAGGGGCGCGTTCCATTCGGAAAACTGCATGGGGAACTCCTGTTGGTTGTGAGGCACCGCATCATCTCTCGAGCGCGGTTGAAGTGGACAGTCGGGCAGCCTCCGCCAGAAGGGCCGGGTAGTCCTCGTCGCCGAAGGCGCGGCAGGAGATGCCTTCTGAGCCATCGAGCAGGCTGAGAATGCCGTGGTACTGCGGCGCGGTGACCTCTTTCTCAGTCGGGCGAGGGCACCAGATTGCGCGCCTGTAATGTCCTGCGCGGTGAACCGTAGCCAGCGTTCCACTTGGCTTTTCTGCCTCAATGGGGATCGTGATCAAAGCGAGCGCTGCGATGATGCGGGAGCGCCCGATGAACCGGGAACTGCTCGCCTGGCCAGAGGCGTATTCGGTGATGAGCAGCCCGCCAGCCGCCACGATCCTCTCTGCGAGAGCGGCATTTTGGTGCGGATAACACACCTCGCGCGCGAGCCCTGTGCCAAGGACGGCGATTGTCTTCCCGCTTGTGGACAGGGCCCCCTCGTGTGCGGCGCTATCGATGCCGGTTGCCAGGCCAGAGACGATGGTGTAGCCGGAGGCTCCGAGTCTGGCTGCGAGACGTGTAGCCCGTTCTATCCCCGTCAATGTGGCTTTCCGACTCCCCACGATGGCGATGCAGGGTGTCGCCAAGAGAGCCACATCTCCCTGGCAGTACAGCGATCGAGGCTGCACTCGCGCCGATATGGTACGCAGTAGGGCGGGATAACGCTCGTCACCGAGGCTGACGACGACAGGTGACTCGGACGCTTTGAGCGCGGCCAGTTCAGCGGCGATGGCATCGGCGTCGAAGAGCGGCATACCGGGTTCAGGTGGAATACCGCCTTGCGCGAACGAGAGCAGGGCATAGGTTTCCACCAGGGCGAGACAAACCTGCTTCCTGCCTTCGGGCCCGCCTTCCCCGTAGGCGAGCTCGTCGATCCGAGAAAGAACCTCCTCAGCGGACGCTGCGGTGCGCTGCCGATCGTCCTGCGTCGGTACCCCTGCGGGACTTTCGAGTATGCTGAGGAGGCGGCGAAGCACCGGCTCGTGCAGAAACCGGGCCAACCGGTTGTGTGGCGCTGGCGGATCGCGCTGCAGGAGCGTGGCGAGCAAGCGCTCCGCGGATTTAGAGAGCGGCAGCCTGGTGACCTTGTCGCTGTCCGCCTCGCGGCGCGTCCTCCTCCTCTTCTGGGTGGTCTGGTGTGATGGGTTTGTTGTCATTGGTGACCTCGTGTGACGTTACATGACTGGGATGGCGGCCCCTAGCCGCGCGTTCGAGGGGGAGCAGGCGGGATTCGGGGGATGTGGTGTCTCTACACCATCCTCCTAATCACTCCTGCATGTGGCCCTCCTGCCAGAGCATGCTGTCGGCTCTACGTTCGATGGTGGCGCTGTCTACGCAGTCTTCCGGGCGACTCCCGGGCTCCCAGGGGCGCTGCTGGGCGGCGCTGCGGTAGGGGCCTTCAGCGACGAGCCGCTCGCGAAATCCGATAGGGAACCGAAAAATCGGCGAATCAAACACCCACAGGTGGAACTGGTTGGCGCTATCGACGAGCCGCTCCTCGGCGGGATAGATCTCCAGGCCTTCGCGACTTCGGGCAAACCAGTTCGTTTTTGATGCGGCTTGTGGTCTCTCCAATCGTGAATTGCAGACCGGTCGGCGCGCCGTATCGACAGATGCACCAGCGGTGGGAAGGTCGAGTCGGTAGGAAAGGTGGTCGATTTGATGACGACGTAGCGGTTGTTGGCATAGACCTCGACCGTGCCCCCGTTGGGCTCTTTGATGTCTTGCATGCGGGCGAAAGCGGTCCAAGGGGGCTGGCCCCGAGCTTGCCTGGGGTGGCGTTGGTGTTTCTTCCCCACAGGGGATACTCCTTCATGTATAAGCTACGCCCAGGCGGTTCTATGACCACCTGGGCGTACAGCAACGTGCTGATAGACTGGAATGGTGAAAGTCTGGCGCGCGGCGGCGCGTTACCCTCCCTCCGAAAGTGGTAAGTACTGTTGCGGGTCAAAGAGGAGGCGCTGCGAAAGCCTGGTGCGCGGGTCGCACGCCTCATCCCAGGGGAAGCGGCCAACCGGATCAGACCATGTGTACTGGAGAACCGAGAAATCCGCATGCTCATGGTAAGCACGGGCATGCCAGAGAAACTCCTCGTAGTAGTGTGGCTCCACCATGCCAAAGCAGCCGGGTAACTCTCCTTCTGCGAATCGGTACACTCGACCCGTCTCAAAGACCTTCCCGCCGCGATGGTAGCCGAGTTCTGCTATGGGAATGCCAAGCGCCCGCGACTCCTCAAGGAGGGCCCTGGAAGAGGGCGGCCCTTGCATCTGAAACCCCAGATCGAGCAGCCATGCTACCCGGAGTTGTAGGGTGAGACCCCAGATGAAGAGTTCCGGCCTCTGGTAGTGCGGATCGTAGAGGCCGATCGTATGGGACCACCCCCTGGCCCCCCCGCCGTGGAAGAGCGCAAAACCCTGGTAGTCTACCATGCTCTGGATAGCCTGTTGATCGTGGTGATGAAAATGGTGATCACGGTGTGTCATATCACCTATCCTTTCCTATGGAATCATTCTGTACGGAGGCGAGCGCCTATGGGAACGAAGACGCCCGCTCTCCGCGTCCCTCACCTCGCGAGAGGGAAAGACAGGCACAACGCTGCAGGTCGTCCGCGTGTTATTCGTCCCTCACACCTGGTGGAGGTGATGTGTGCGCGGAGCCCTCAACCTGAGCGAATAAGGAGCCTGGCGGGAAATCGAGCGCGGGTGATTGAGGATGCCGTCCAGCGCTCGCTTTCCGAGCCTCGATGTGTTCATGCAGGATGAAGCGCATCTTTTTCGTCTCGTGGCGAACCATGACTGGCCGCCGCTGCCTGTCGTCAATGCGGTACTTCATCGCGTAACAGAACTTCGGTTTAGGTGCGTGGATCTGGATTGCGGTGGAGCCATTCAGGCAGATGAGAAAGTCCTGGCAATACTGCCTCGCGGTCGTGGCGCCGGCTTTGAAGGCGTAGGTATTGCGCCAGCGGCGTTCACCATCCCCGCAGCTCGCTCCTGCGCCAGAAGTTTTATGTGGGCTTCTCTGTCAACTCCAGAGAAGTAGATGACAGGTCGTCGCATAACACTACTCCTGACACTTCCGCAACTGCGCCAGCATCGAGCGTGTGAGACAGGTCAAGGAATCCAGCGTGTGCCACCATCCAGGCCTTGCCACTCTCGCAAGAGACGAAGACATCTCCCACGGAGGAGGACCGAAGTCGCGCACTCCTGCACCAGACGACTTCCTCGTTCTCCGTCCATAGGCTGTCAATAGAATTGGTTCGTTCAAAAAGTTGGTCAAGGGGGGCTCGCACGAGGGCCACCAGGCGAAACGACTTTCGCTCTCGATGCCAGAGGTCGGAGGCCTGGCGAAACCGGGCTTGCGGACCAATAGCGTGATAGATCTCGTAGACGGTGGATAGATCGGTGATATCTGGTGGAGGAAGCCCCTCCTCATCTTCCTCGTCCTCCTCGGCAGGACGGATATTAACCAGGTCAAAGGGCGAATCCCGAAACTGGGCATTCAAGAACACGCGCATGCGCAGGAACACGCGCAGCCTCTCCAGGAGAGACGGGTCCTCGTCGAGGGCCGGCACAGGAAATGACGGGAGAGATTGGAGCCGCTTCCACGCCTCCATAAGTCGGGCTTCGTAGGATGGAAGAGCCATGCAATAGGCATACGCCAGTTGTGTCAGGCCGCTCTCCTGCCACGCCTTCTTCCCAGGAGTTTTGCCCCGCACCCTTTGCCCATTCCATTGGCTTGAGTCGGAGGAAAGCCCCGCGATGCATTTTGGGAAGGCCGCCGGCATCTCCTGGAGTGCTCGGAGCTTCCACCCAAAGAGGTGAAAGGTGGATCCTGGCAAGACCGCTGCAATGGCGGCCACAATCTCCAGCACAGCCGAAGCCGACTTTCCGACCAATCCACCGATACCCACACGGAAAGGGCTCTCCGGCCCATAATAGGCTGCCATCTCCTCAATGAGCGGCTGCATCAACCTCGCGTGCCAGACGTAATCTGTTGCCGTTTTGCCTCCTTGCAGCACGGGAACCCAACACGGGACGGCGGAGCGAAAGTGATCCCAGACGGCATACGCCATGAGCGCGGTACGGATCTGCTGGACGTGCGTTATCTCTAATCGCTGAAACTTCGCTGAGTAGAGTGCCGCGAGGAAATGGAAGTGAGACGAAACCCTCTGCCAGGTCGGCTCAGGCGCAGTCCGCCCGCCGGACCAGTCCGGGATGGCAACCCAGATTGGTGCGGGGTCGAGTGTTTGACACCAGGCCAGATAGTCGGAAAAGTCGAAAGGGTAGTGTCCGGAGGAACGCGTGTAGCGATACGCCCCAGAGTCCACGGCATAGCGCAATCCTTCGGGGAGAGTCGGAACGATCAAGTACCGGGAGGGACCGGCCACGTACCAGGACGAGATAGGCAACAGGTAAACACCAGGCGGCGGCGGAAGACGTTTACGCCAAGAGCCACGCCAGAGTGTGCGGTAGAAGGAATAGTCCATGACCATCCTTTCAACAGACAGAGGAAGGCCAACAGCACTACGCTGTTGGCCTTCCTCTTACTATGCGGGGAATTCGACCTGAAAGGGAAAATGCAGGCACAGGTGCCACCCCTCGGCGTGTTCGCCTGCTCCGGAGCCGGTCGATCTACTGCTCCGTCGTTTTCTCTTCGGGCAGCTTCCGCGTGAACAGTCGCTTCGCTGTTCTCGGAAGTATGGTGGAGGACAGGTATTCGTCGAGTGCGCCCCGCGCGGCCCGCAGCGTGTCGCCCATGACGATATGCGCCGGGTTGGTTCGCTCGTCCCAGAGGTAGGCCGCGTAGACCTTCTCACCCTCTTCCCTGGTGTGCGCGACGTACCAGGTGAAATCGGCTTCCCCGGCGGTCTGCACTCGGCTCACCACACAGTAGGGCAAACCGACGCGGAGGATCAGCCATTCCGATCCGGGAGCAACGAAGTACGGACCGTCCGTATCTTCATCCAGCTCCTCATCGAACGCTCCACTGCTTGCCACCTTGACGCGCGAGATGCCAGGCATCGACTGAATCCACTTGCGATAGGTAGCTTCATCTGAGAAGAAGGAAAGTTTTGTTGACATAACAATATCCTTTCGGAGACACATGCTGAAGCGTAGCCTTGCCGTATTGCGACCAGCGGCGGCTTCAGGTACACCGGTACTGAAATGGTTTGCGCGCGAGGAGACGAGGGCGCATTGCCTTACCACGAGAGCGCGACTCCCCGCGCTACCGTCTTACTTGCTGACCCGAGCGAACGCTGCTGCGTTCGGGGAGACGGGCGCGACGGCTCGGTATACGCCGGGTGTGATCTGCTGGATATAGCGCTGCCGCGCCATGTTGCGCAGGTCATTGGAGAAGGAGTCGCTATCGGCAAGCGTCGGCCCCAGAGGAGGTCTCCCCGTTCGGGCGTACTCCATCAGGGAGGGGGCATCGTGATTCATCTTATGGGGCGAGACGATCTCCGGGTCGCGGGCCAACTGGTCTGCTGTCGCCCGCTCATGGCGGTAGCAGAGGGCCCGGAGCAGCACCGCGTAAGTGCCGGTCGGGGCGCGTCCGAGGACGTGGTACCCACCCTGCCTCACCAGCGCGCCCCAGGTGAGCAGAGGCTGAGAGAGGCGAGCAGCCGCTCGGCTCCAGGCTCCAGGATCATGGCAGCGTGCCAGGCAAAAGGCCGGGTGAGGCCAGCGGTCTCGGATCACCTGGACGACCGCTTCTGCCTCTGCGGAGGATACCAGGTCTTTGGTAGCGTCGAGATCAAGCGTGACGGCGAAGATGGTGGGAGGCATTTCGTCCAGCGCTGCCTGCACAACATCCGTCGCCCTTGCCTCTGCTCCTTCGAGCAGAGCTTTGAGGTTGAGATACGCGTTCACACACTCTTTCCTTGTCTTTGGATGATACGAGGAAGCCAGGGAGGCTCTCTCGCCTTCCTTCTTGCGTCATAGATTCTACTCCGCTGCGTCTCTCTCTTTCCTCGTCCTTATGAGGAGAGCGCGACCCGATCCGCGGGCGGGGGTGTAAGGAAGCCGCATGCCTCCCACATCCCGTTGGCGGTTCGGTAAGCGAAAAGGTCGGTGGGGCGTGTCTGAAAATGCTCGAATACTCCAGCCGCCGCCTCATCGGAGAAGCGGAGGTGGTGGCCAGCATAAAGGGGAAGACCGGCTCCATCGTAGGCGGCACGCTCTGGCTGCGCGTGATGGAGGACTGGTCGACGAGTACGCCCAGGCCCACGACGGGCTCGGGCGTTCGGGTGAGGTCGCTGGGTGAGATGGGCAGCACGTAGAGGGTCGCCGACTCTATTTCAAGGAAGAACGACATTTTTAAGCTCCTTTCAAACTGACACAGATGCGCCGGGGTACCCATCCAGCCGGTGGTCAGCGCCGTCGTTTCCGCCCGACGGATGGTCGCGGGGACGAACCGGCTTGCCACTCGCGCTGCAGGTGCAGATGATGGCAGATAGCGATGGCCGCCGCGTCTGCTGCATCGTCGGGCCACAGCGGCTTGCGCAGGTGGAGCAGGATGCGTACCGCAGCTCCCACTTCTGCTTTTGTGGCCAGCCGGTTGTCGGTGAGTTCCTGCTTGACCCGCTGAGGGGCGTACTCAGCAATGGGCAGTTCCACCAGCGCCAGCGCCAGCAGGATCACTCCCCGTGCCTGCCCCACCTTTAAGGCCGTGAGCGGATTTTTGATGAAGAAGAATTGCTCCACTGCTGCCACATCCGGCCGATACGTCGAGATGATTTCCTGCAAGGCGTGAAAAATGTCGAGCAGGCGTGTCTCTGTAGGTATGCTGGCAGGGGTGGTGATGACATCGCACGCGATCTTGCGCAGGCTTGCACCGCGTGCGTCCACGAGGGCGTATCCGACTCTGGCGAGGCCAGGGTCGAGGCCCAGGATGCGAGTGGTGGAAGCTTTCACGGCGTTTCCCTCCTTTCGATCAGCGCTGAGCGGTGTGAAAACCAGTAGCGGTAGAAAAGGTCCAGGCCTCGGCGAGGGAAGGGACCCACGCTGGAAGCCAGGCGGGACGCTCGCCTCGTGTGATCTCGACGTTCAGACTGGGATGGTGTAGCCAATCGGTGCCGACATGGCTGCGGGCAAGCGAACGGTGGAGGTGAATCGCCTGCACGGTGATGGCGATCTGCTGGTGGAGTGCCTCGTCGCCGCCTTGAAGCACGACAGCATCGACGTAGGCCAGATCGCGCGGATCTTGCGAATCTGGCCGAGGCTGGATCAGGTAGATCGCAGCTCGCAAACCGGACGCACCGTAGAGGCGCTCCAAGGTCTCTTGCATGGCCCTGGCCCCGTCGGACCGGAATGGAAAGGGATAGCGTATCCAGAGGATTGTGCGCATAAGATGCTCCTTATCTATCTGATGGTGATGATATTTCTGGCCACATTTCGGCAAAGAGGGCTCCAAGAGCGATTGCTGTGACGATATTGGTGTATTTCGCCAGTTGCCTCTCGGTGTAGTAGCCCTCGGCATCACTGATGCCCTCCCAGACCCACCAGTGGCGACCGTTTTTCTTCCAGCAGAACGCAATGCGTTTGCTGCTTCTGACCCCACCTCGCAGCAGCAGCACGACGTCGATTGCCTCATCACCGCCTGCGAGTTCCCTGAGATGTTCTACAGACGCGACTTTCTTCCAGCGCACCTGCTTTGTTTCACTCATGCGCTCCCTCCCGTCGGGCCACTTCCGGCGGTCTTTGACAGCAGACGCTCGTAGTCCGCTGGCCGCACAAGCGGAATCGTCTCCTTACCATGCTTATCCTCCTGGAGCTTCGAGATCCGAGCCTGCCCGCCTATAAAATGTTCTAAGAACGTCCTCTACAGCCCTCTCGTGTTGTAGTTCGAGGAGAGCTGCATCCAGCAGGGCGAACTCGTGTACAGAAAGTCCGGCCTGGGCGCGCAGCATCTCGAAGGCCTGTCCGCGCAGCTGCTGCTCGTGCCACAAGGGAGCGAGGTGGCCGCCCGTGAGGTAAGGGCCGAGGTAATAACAACGAACTGGGTTGTAGCCCTGCGTCATGAAGGCTTGCTCATCGCGGGTGAGCAGGTGGATCAGGTCTCGGCCCTGCAGGAGGTCGAGCCGCTTCGAGATGCGCTTGCCCACTCGAAGCACCGAAAGGGTATGCTCCCGGTCGATCCCTCCCTCCATCGGACCTGTTGCTGCTGGACGGAGAGGGGGCTGCGAGCGCAGCCACTCCTCAGCAGATCCGGGGGCTGCACGCCAGAACTGGTTGCCCGTGAGCCAGCGGGTTTCCACAGTGTGCAGTCGCGGGTGGAAAAACCGGAGGCGGATCAGGGGTTCCGCCTCGTCAGCGCTCGTGAAGATAACGAGCGCCTCGCAGGAGAGTGGTGGCGCGCGCCTGGTCCCCACGCGGAACAGGTAGGGGACGAGCTGGCCGGGAGCGAAGGTATAGGCTCGCCCATTGACGCAGAAGGTCGTGGAAATCTGTTTCATCGTGTGCTTCCTTTTGCCCAGGTCCGTGGGCTGGTTCTTCTGACTACCTACCGCCGTATCGCCTGGTCTCATCGATCCAGGATGTCGCGCAGGAGCCGCTCCGTCTCGTGAGCGAGCTGGCGGATATCCGCTTCGATCTCGGCGAGAGAGCGAGGTGGCTGGTAGCGGTAAAAGAGGCGATTGAAATGAATGGCGTAGCCGACCCGACCTATTGCCCCGTCCACCTGATCGCGTACTTCGGTGTTGATCCATGCGTCCGGAACGTAGGGCTTCACCTCGCGCTCGAAAAAGGACTGGATGTCTTCCTGAAGCATTACCCGTTCGATGCCGCAAAGGCGTGGATCGGGTTCGGGCTTGCCAGTTGCGTCGCGGCAGATCTCGGCAGTTTCGTCTCGTTCGGCCAGCGAGTCAAGCAGCGCCGCGCAGAGCCGCTGTGTAAGGCGAATACCGCGGCCAGCCGCAGCGCTCATCAAAAGATGCGTGAAAGCGGCGCGGTCCTTGCAGGGATCAGCCGCAAGCTCGGAGAGCATCGCCAGGACACCATCTCGCGTATCTTTGCCCAGTTCCTGAAAAGCTGGGAGTGCAGCGACCCTCGCGAGATGGTCCGTGGTCGTCTGAAAGGTGAGGCGCAACGGCTGTTCGATGGTATAAGCTCGGTAGCCGAACGTGCTGTTGGGATGGGTCTGAACGTCTGGCCCTTGCTCAAAGGTGCGGACGAGCGAGACGATCTGGTCGATTTGCTGATCAGTCACCTCGCGGCGCTTCTTCCCCAGCGGCCTTCGCATGGACGTCCAGCGCTCCCGTGCATCGACCAGTTGCACCAGGCCGCGCCTGCGGGGTTCCTTGTTGTTGCTGATCAGCCAGATGTACGTGGCGATTCCAGCGTTGTAAAACAGGCCCTCAGGCAAAGCAATGACCGCCTCGAGCAAGTCTCGCTCGAACAACCATCTCCGTATGGTGCTCTCGCCGCTTGCCTCCTTGCCGGTGAACAGAGGGGACCCGTCGCTGATAAAGGCGATGCGCCCACCGCCCTCTTCCACCGGACGCATGTGCGCCAGGAGGTGCTCAAGGAAGAGCATCTGGCTGTCGCTCACGCGCGGGACACCAGCCACGAAGCGCCCTGCTGAACCTCGGCGTGCCTCAGCAAGGACAGCGGGGCGGTCACGCTCCCAGGATGCCCCATAGGGAGGGTTTGCGAGTTGGTACGCGAAGTGTTTCCCCGCGTGAGTATCACAGGAGAGCGTGCTGCCCAGCGTGATCCGCGTGGCGTCATTCCCGTCACCGCGCAGGTACAAGTCGGCGCGGCAAATGGCGCAGGCCTGCGGATTGATCTCCTGCCCGTAAAGGGCGACGCGAGATTGGGGGTCCTGTTCAAGTATGGCCTCCAGACAGCCGATGAGCAGGCCTCCAGTGCCGCAGCAGGGATCGTAGATCTCGCGGCACGGCATCGGGCCAATTTGCTCGTCCTGCGGGAGCAAGAGCCGCGCCATCAGGCGTACGATGTCGCGCGGGGTGTAGTGCGAGCCGGGGTGTTCGCTTGCGAATAGACTGCTTATCCGCAGGAGTTCCTGGAAGAGGTCTCCCATGGCCGCGTTGGAGATCACCCTCGGATGCAGGTCGATCTGCGCGAACCTCTTCAGCACCGGTACGAGTAGGTCCGAGTCGTCGAGCCGGGCGATTGTGTCGGCGACATCGAACACCTCCAGAAGCTCCCGAATGTTTCGACTCCAGCCATCGAGGTACCGGGAGAAGTGTGGAATGATCTCCCCTGGTTCGGCGAGCAGTCCCGCAAGGTCGTAGGGCGACGTATTGTAAAAGGCGTAGCCCGTGAGTTGGGTCAAATCACTCTCACGATCGCTGGTTTGGGCGCACTCCTCCAGGACAAGTGCCCTGGTCGGCGCGAGGGCGCAATCCAGGCGGCGTAGGAGGGTAAGGGGAAGGATGACTTCAGGGTAGAGGCTTCGCCTGAAGGTATCTCTTAGCAACTCGCTCACGCTCCAGATGAGGCGCGCGAGCTCACGGTGTTCACTATGATGCATAAAGGGATGCGTAAAATCCTCCTTTTACTTCCTGGGGAGAATAGTAAAGGCCAGGATTGACTTATCCTTTGAATGAGTTGTGAGGACGTAGCGGTGGCTATCGTTTTCAACCAGCAGGTCTGGCGCTTCTTCAAAGACACGCCTAAGCGTGTTGTAGGCACAATTGAGTTCCATGAAGGTGAGGTTGAGATCGCGCATGATCTGGCTCACGCGGATCAGTGGTTGGAGGCAGGTATACCGTTTGACCAGGTACCAGAAAAGCATCCGTACAAAGGCCTCGTCTACCAGGAACCCATCCAGTGGATTGTCATTCTCAGTGTCATCAATAATCGTTGTCTGCGCTTCATCTTCTTGAGGCATGGTATTCATTGTTGTGTCCTCTCTGTGTAAAACACCGGCTAGCCTTCCCTGGAAAAAGCTACACGCTTTGGAAGGCTAGCCGGAAATCGAATGGAGAACCATCATCTCGTTCCTCCTGCATCGCGCGCGGCCATTTTTCGGAAAAAAGCGCGTGCTCTATCCTGAAGGCTTTGCCTCGAGGAGGGTAATCTGCCGTGTGCCCCGCGTAGGAGCCTCGTCTGTGGCGAGTGAGGTTAAGCGGCCAGGTCATTCTCGCCGCCGCGGGATCCGCGCCTTTGCGGCAGGGTGGCCGTGATGATGGGTTTGGCCTGAAAGGGAAAGCGGGGTTGCGTCATCGTCTCCTCGAACAGTCGCTCGGCCCGCAGTCGCCGGGCGCGCTGATCCCAGCTCGATGCGGTGAGAATGGTCGTGCGCTCCAAAGGCGTGAGCGCGCGGAGGTCGCGGGCATAGGTGCGCAGCCCGTTATGCGAACGTACCAGGTCAAACGACGCGGCCAGGTAGAGTGTGCAGCGGTAGCGCGTTTCATGGCAATAGGAAATGGCCTGCTGAAGCTCCCATGGCTGGTCGAGGTACACTGGGGGCCAGAGCAAGAGGTAGTCTACGACCACACGATCTAACGCCATCTCGATGGTGGTACTGGCGAGCGTGGAGTGCCAGACGCCCTTGCGGTCGGTAAAACCTGGCAGGATGTCTGGGCGGTACGACTGGCCACCCCGTTGGAACTCTGGCAGAATGTACACCCTCGCCAGGTTGAGAATCTCCCACTGCGAGAAGCGGCAGCGCCCGGCCTGTACTTCTGAGAGGCGTCCGAACCACCCAAGGACGCGGGTACACTGGGGGCGCCCGAAGATCAAACACCCCGCGCTTCGGCCCTCAACCTGCACAATGTAGGCGAGCAGTCTCCCCAAGGGATGCACGCGCTTCTTCAAGTAATGGTGGGTAGAAACCAGATTTTGGCACCACTCCAGCCCGTGCTCGTCGGCGAGCTGCAGGGAAAGCCGAGGGCGTTCGAGCAGTACTGTCATGCTTGTTGCTCTCTTCCTTTTCTTTCTCCGATCATAGGCGAGAAGCCGCGCAGATAGCGCTATGGCTTCACTTCCGGTCGAACAGGAAGGATCCGTGGCAGAAACCGCTCTTTGCGGAAAGCTCGCCCGTACTGCGAGAGGTCAAGCTTTCCGGGTGGCTGTAGCCCCGGAGGGAGCCAGTCGAACGGGACCACCTGGATGTAGCCTGGCGGTACGAACGACATGCGTACGCAGAGTGCGCGCAGCTCCGCCAGGCGTGAGACGACGTAGTAGATGTCGACAAGATCTCCCCGCTGATAGATCCCGCCGTTGTGCCATCCCACGGCATAGAATGCCGTGAGATCCTTCGCTCGCAGGACCATGCACTTCGCCAGGTGCAGCTCCTCGAGCATATGGGGGTAAATTCCGAACACCTCGTCGGTGCGCGGGAGAAAAATGGTAGCGGTGTATCGCTGCATACCCGTTCCTTTCTATTGCTACCTGCGCACCATTTCCACTCTCCTTTGACGGTTGGGGGGCAAAGGATTCCTCGTGGAGCGCAGCTGTACAGCATGAATTATCAGCTGCTGCGCTCACGCTCGAGCTTGCGCAGGCAGCGCTTGCAATCGAGGCGGTTCTTGGGCAGCTCCCGCTGCTCCCAGCCGCGGTCGGACGTACCGCTACGCAGGCCGGGCGCATCGGAGCGAAACCCGGCATCGGGTGTATCCTCCAGCATCGGCGTGGTAGACTGCTCCCTCGTAGGTATTCCAGGCACCTCCATTGCGTCCGAGTTTTCGCGTATAGTGGGCGAGGACAAGCATGGCATGCTCCTTTCGGCGAATGCATCTAAAGGCGGGTGCCTTCCAGCAACCAGGATCGCTTCGCCTTCTCGCTCATCTGACCTCGTGCGAGCGCCGTCTCGAACAGTTGAGGTACGGGGAGCGATTGGCGGGCTGGCGTACTCCAGTTGCACTTGCCGCGGTAGCACATCACCGGCGGCGCAAGCGCGAGCTGGTCGCCGCTTTTTCCGAGGGCGGCGACGAAAGTCAGCGGGGAGACCTCGAAGAACGCGGCCAGCCTCGCGATCTGGAAATCTTGTACGCTGTCTGGCAGGATCGTCCCGGTCTCGAATTTTTTCCAAACGTCGGGCCCGAGACGCAGGCCTGCTGCAGCCTGTACTAGAGTCAGCCCCCGACTCTTTCGCAACTCCAGCAGGGAGGGCACATCTGCGCGCACGCAGGGCGCCGGTTCTTCTGTCGCCACCTAACTGCCCCTCTCCAGGTTCTCGCCTCTTGCGGGATTTCCCGCGCTCTCAGCTGTGATAGTGAACAGGCCGGTTGTTCCAAGAGGTCGCAGCACCTCGGCACTCAGGTAATAGACCCCCTCGCTGATTGTGGGCCGGTCCAGTTTATCGAGGAGGATACCCGTCACCTTCTGCTGTGCCTGCACAGCCCGCCCGACGACCTCCTTGCGCGTAGGCGTTCCCCAGGGGCAGCCGTCCATCTCGGTGAATTGACCGGCCTGCCAGGTCCAGAACAGGACCTGGGCAATGCCCTCCTGAACGGTCAGCGCTGAGACGATGACCTTGATCGTGAAGCTGTCGGCCCCCACGCTATCACGGATCCAGAAGGAGCGCGTTGTGACGCGGAGCCCGCGCAGGGCAGCGTGTTCGATGCCCTGAAGCTCCTCAATGAGGGTTTCAAGTGTGCGGTGGACAACCGGTACCGCAGGGATACTTGGGGGCATGTGTTCCTGGATTGTTTCAATGCTCATATGTTCTCTTTCTCTCTGTATAGTCGTCGTACTTGCTGCGAGACCATGCGCCTGCGACCTACCTGTGCGCCTGGCACCATTTGCTAGAGGGGCCCGGCTTCGGTAGGTCGCAGGATGGGTGTCGCTTCACACGGTCGGGCGCGCTGGAGGCTGGTCCTGGCAGAGCCACTCGTCGACTTCGAGGAACCCCAGGGCGAGGTTCTTGGCGAGCTGGCAACCCAGGCACACCCAGCGCTGCGCCGGGAGGAGCGCCTCGCCGCACAGCGAGCACCGCCCCGGCGCATCCTCAAATGGCTCAATGGGATGAAAGAAAATGGCACCTGTTGGCCGAAGCTGGAGTCCAAGTGCCTCCACGCGCCGCGCGACCGCCTCGACGAGGCCGAGCTTGTGCAAGGAGGCACGCGTGGGCAGAGTATGCGCGTGCTCTGCAGGAAGAGCGGATTGCCCAGCTCTTATGAGGGCTCCCCGGACGGCGCTCCGTAATCGTTGCACTGCGTGCTGCCAGGCTTCCTCGTCGCACAAGGTTGCTGCAACCTCTCTGTCAGGGTGAACCTGAAAGGAAGCGCCCTCGGCGAAGCTGTTCGCGGGGGCCGTTGGCGCGCCTGCTTGTGCAGTAGAGAGGGGCTGGGGACGGAGACCGTTGCCCTGGGAAGGCGGTTCCGCCGACAGTTTTCCACCTGGCTCTTCCTGCTTGTGCATGAAGTCCCATAGCCCCGGCTCGTCTTCCGGCTTTCGGGCAGGCGTGGTCATGTGAACGCCTACGCGCCTGCCCGAAAGCCGACGCCGGCAAGCGCGAGTGGCACGCGACACTTCGGACAGTGCGAAAGCGCACGGTGCTGCAGGAGGCTTACGGCAAAGCCGTGATGGTACAGGTGCAGAGTTGCTCCACCGGCGTGTCGCGAGAGTCGCCGCGTATACAGGGTGTGAAGCAGCAGGCTATATCCGCAAGTGTGCCAGATCTGCCTCGTGGCCCGCTCCAGCAGGCCCGCGTGGGGTGGTCTTTCCTGGCCCTGCGGGCGATTGAGGGTCCTCTGGCGCTCGTACTCACGCGCGACCCGCTCTACCAGTGTTCGCAACTGACCGCGTGCCACAACCGCGAGTGCGACGTCTTCCTCGGGATAGGCGCACCAGGTGCCGCTGCTCCTGGCCAGCGCTCGCAGCACAAAGGGTTGGCAGCAGTCGATCCTGAATCCAGACTTGATATGGCCGGCATGCTGGTAAGCGATGCGCAGCCCTGATGGCAGCGCCGCCGCCTCAACGAGACAGCGCTTGCCGCGATGGGGCGAGCGCTTCCCGAGCCGTCGGGTATAGGGTATCAAGCACACCCTGATGGGTGAGAAATCGACGCTCTCGCCATCGGAGATGTAGAGTGAGAACACAGGCCTGGCGCGTGCCTGCTCCTCTTTGGCCGCGGTGAGAGCCTCCGTCAGCGCATTCTCGGTCGACTGGAAAAGGCTCTCTGGTTTATGCAGTATGGTGATCATGTGAGACTCCTCGCACAATGAGTGCGGTGTAAAAGGGCGCGAGAGGAGAGCCCTTTGCAGTGGCTACTCCTCATCCAGGGCCGCTTCTCCCAGGATCTGAACAAGCGACTTCCAGGCGCTCTGATCGTTGACGACCCCTTCCAGGCAGGAAGTCAGCTTCTGCAACAGCCCGAAGGTAGGATCGCTCGTCCAGTTGCAGGCGTCGAGCAGTCTCTCCTGTTGCTCGCGTGGCGGGATATGCACGCGTAGGGTGGTGGCAGGGGGGGTCTGCGTCTGGTCGATATCGCGCCGGCAGAAAAGCACTCCTACATTGTCGTAGTCGCCTTCGCTCCAGTCCGATCCATCTCGATAGAGCAGAATCTCACTTCGGTGCGTGATACGCCCTTCAGCACCACGGCTGCAGAGCCTCCAATCGGCGATGACCTGCGGGTTTTCGCATTCCTCTTCCACCAATCCCTCCAGCTCCAAAACTTCCGGCAGCGCCCGCATGACGCCGCGCTCGAATGTGACCCAGGGGGAAAAAGTGAGATACCCACCAAGGGACGCGGGAAGTTCGACAGATGGAAACAACGAATGTGTATCAACAGATGACATGATGAGTCCTCCTTCCTGTATGCGGTCGCATACAGGAGTGTGCGTGTATGGCAACGGAATAAAGAAGTTCGGCTTTCTCGCCGCGAGTTGTGGCAAGCAGGAGCTTGGGTCTGAAATGGCCCGCGGACGTGCGCGCCACTCAGTGGTCGTTTGTACCCAGAGGTGCCCCATCCTCGCCTCGGGGGAGGTACGCGGCCTCGATTGCCTCGCGCAAATCAGGGTAGAGCTGTGAAAGCATGGCGGCGAGCGAGGCCTCCGCCTCGCGCCGCTGTTTCTCGATCTCCCGGATCTCGCGTGCGAGCTGAGCTACATCGATTCGTTCCTCCTCCGGCTCGACGTGTGGCGCGTAGGTTTCTGCGCAGAGATTGTAGGCGTGTGAGGCAATCTCGTCAGGCGACGCGTACCACCTGGTAGGACGGCTGCGTTCCCGTACCTCCACAGCAGAAACGTTCGCCGTTCGTTCGCTTCTGGCCCGCTTCCCAAAGCCTCGCGTCTCGATCTGCTCTTCGATGAGGGGTGCAACGTAGCCAGAGCTGGCCAGTTCTGGGTGAAGTTCCTCGCGAAAGCGGCGCCAGTCCTCCGCGCTCAGCAGGCCGGGCACCCATATGGGAGCGGGCAGATCGAGGGCGAGGGCATACTGGGCTCGAAGGTCCCACAGGTCGGAGTCCGATGCCTGCTCGGTTCTCCTGGCAGTGAGCGCGAATCCATCACGCGAGACGCGGTAGCACCAGACGGGCGAGCTGGTCCGCCCACCTCTAGAGAAGATGATCAGTGAGGTTTTGGTGTTTGTGTACGGGAGGAAGACCCCGGATGGCAGTGAAACGATGGCCCTGACCTGGTTCGTACACATCAGGCGTTCGCGTAGGGAGAGAGCTGCACGCGTCTTGTTGCGGAGCAAGCCGTCCGGGACGAGGACTGCGGCCCGTCCACCATCTCTGAGCACATCGAGCAGCCGCTCGAAGAAGAGCACCTCGGTCAGCTCGGTGTCGATTTTCTGCAGCTGCTCTCCCAGGTACTTCCGGTTCACCAGATTCCCAAACGGCGGGTTGGCCAGCACGATGTCCGCCTTTGGTATCTCCCCGCGAGCGAACCGCTGTTCAAAGTCGCTCCCCAGCACATCGCAGCACTCGATCTCGGGGGAGTCGAGACCGGAAAGGCGCAGGAGCGTCCAGCCGGCCAGAGCCATGGTCGGATCGATTTCGTAGCCAATCAGGGGAAAGGACCCCCCAGCTATCTTACCTCGACTCGAGTAGACAAGACCGTCGGCTCGAAAGTGCAGCCGCGCCGAATCCGGCGCAGTCTGTCTCTGCAGGATACCGTACGCTGCCAGCAACAGGTGGCCAGCCCCAGCGCTGAGGTCGACCACCCTGTCGGGCGGTGTAGGGCGGACCAGGTCGGCCATCACTCGCGCGAGGTGCATCGGGGTGAAGAATTGGCCGAGCGATGGTGAGGTCGCGCCTGATCTTTCGGCGTAGACGATCACCCCCTCAAAGATCTCGGCGGGTGTCTTTTTCCGTCCTGTCCTGGGTTGCTCCCAGAGAGCATCAACCGTTTCCAGAACGGGAACAAGATCATGGACCGGGATGGACGAGAGCGCGTTCTGCGCACCGTCCATATGCGGGTTGCTGTAGGCGCGAGCCAGGCAATGCGCACCCTCCTTCTGAAGGAGCGCCAGCCCGTCCTCGGCCCGGAGCTTCGCTCTCGACGCAACCAGGCTCCAGAGCGAAAGCGCACCCGTCGCGTCTGCGGCGTGTTCGGGTGCGCCAGACTCCAGGAATTTCAGCAGGAAGAGGTAGCTGGCGGTGGTGAGCGCGTTCCGCATCTCGCGTCGACCCGAGCCTCGCAATTCGGTAAAGAGCCGCTCGACGAGCCTGAGTTCCATTACGGCGCGCTCCCTTCGCCGGAATCCGCTGTGTCGTAATCAGCCAGGAGGTCGAGCGTCTCCTCCAGGGCGTCTACCTCTTCTTCCGGTCTCGTGTCCGCGTAGGCAGCTCCCGCCCTGTAGAGGGTCCCCCAGTGATCGTTCCAAAGCGTGCAAGTACACTCTTCCTGGCTCGCGCTGCTGTCAAGTGGGCAGATCGAAAGGAACGACGTACCATGTTCCACGGAAATGTCCGGGTGGCAATCGCTGGCCTGAGCGAGCGCGAAAAGGGCCGGAAGTAGATGGGGATCATCGACGAGACGCTGGTTGTGTGAGATCCACGCTGCCGCGAACAGATCCCACCACGCCCTCCGCACCAGACAGAGGGCAGAGGCTCGCCACGGCCCCTCTCTCTGAGGGTTGGGAGGATTCGGCAGGTCTATCCAGGCCGCGAGATCCTGACTCCATGTCGAGAGGAGCCGCTGCAAGCGATTGATCTGAATGAGCGCGTCGATCACTCGCTCGCGTTCTTGCTCTCTTGAGACAGATGGGGGACAGATGATAGCTGCCTGCGCGCGGGGAACGCCGCGGCAGAGTTGCCGGTACAGCGCGTCCTGTTCATTGAGTGCGCTTTCCCCGAACCAGAGATCTCCGAGCGTATCGTGTGAGCTTCGCATAGGTGTGTAGGTCCTCGCTTTCAGTCCAAAAACAGGGGCAGCGGCCAAACCGGCTGCTGCCCTGATGCGGTAAGTTTTCGTTCGGTGGCACTCAGAAGTTCTCGCGCCCTTCGCGCCTCTTGTCCGCTGCCCGGCTCGGACAGAGGTCAAAAAGCCGCTTGACCTGCCCACCTGCGTCGAGAATCACGCAGTAGGGGCAGCAATGCAGAGCGTCGTGGAGGTAGAACATGATTTTCAGCGCCATTTCAACGCTCTCGGGGAGGACCGCGACGATCACCCGGAGGTCGCGCTCCTTCCACTCTCGCAATGGAATGGCCATCTGCTGCAGCCAGGTGAGAAAGGCGGCATCCCCCATCTGTTCGAGGTGATCGCCACCGAGAATGTACTCCTCGGCCAGCCGGTACTCCTCATGCGGTGCCTTCCGCTCTTCCCGAAGCCGCTGCATCACCTGCCCTCCCAGTTCCGTTGCGCCGCCTGCCGCCAGCAGCAGTGGGCGCGGCCGAAAGGTGAGCGCGACCAGGTCAGGCGCAATACGAGCTGGGTGCGGCTCCTGTGCGCGGGGGCGCTCGCGCTCCTGCGAAAGCGTTCGGTAGGTTGCCAGGCAGCGTGCGAAGAGCCATTCGCCGAGCAGGCGTTTGAGCTGGCATGTCTGTTCCTGCGAACGCCGGTAGATCATCCATTCATCGTCATTGGTGCGGGAGCTTTCCGGGCTGTCGAAGAGCCCTTGGGACCATTTGGGGAATGTGGGGCGGTCTTCGAGCAGTCCCGCCTCGAACAAGAGATGGGTCAGGATTGCTTCGACCGTCGGCAGGGCCTCTGGGGAAGCAAAGGTGATCTGCATCTGCCTGTCTTCGCAATAGAGTGTGACCTCTCGCTGTTGTGGACCATCAGGGAGGGGAAACGTGGGCAGTTCGACTCGTGCTCTGATGTTCCACTCCTGGATGTAGTGGCGTAAGTGCATGACGTAATAGTTCTCTTCCTAGCGGTATCGTTTTTGGATAGGAAAAAGGAAAGATGATTGCGCGGGTCGCGAGACCCGGCCTTCTGCCGCCTCACCTCGATCAGCCTGGAAAAGGGGCGAGCGAGTATGTGCGGTACTGTGTGGCGCTACGATTGGAAAGCGGGACACACTTGGGTGTAATCGCACTTGCTGCATGGTGCCAGGTAGGGGTGGAGCAAGCCTGCGAGCGCCGGAAACTCTCCGGCTTCGATGCGGGCCGCGGCAGTGACGAACTGCTCGGCGGCCCGCTTGATCACCTCGGGATGACGCCTGGTATCGGTCCAGAGATGCTCGATACCCAGTTCCGTCAGGTAGATGTGTCCGATGCGGACCTCCTGGTCCGGAGAGATCATACCGTTCTGGCGCAGCAGTTCGGTGTAGACCGCAAGCTGGATGTTTTTTTGGAGTTCGTGTTCGGAAAGGGGCATACCGGTCTTGTAGTCGGCTACGTAAACCAGCCCATCA